>Ga0316197_10001523_pt1 | contig 16506 bp, 15 predicted proteins | sample OudBiesiAoxic_MG_FD_204939 | JGI IMG/M metagenome (GOLD analysis project Ga0316197, IMG submission 204939) | Coastal sediment microbial communities from Oude Bieten Haven, Netherlands - site A oxic | ecosystem: Environmental > Aquatic > Marine > Coastal > Sediment | place: Netherlands... | reverse complement strand
TAGAGTAGACCGCGCGCTTGGGCGCGAAGCTACCGTAGCCGCCTCTCAGGGGAGGTGGCCAATTGCAGTCCTCGTCGGTCTGCCGCCTTGGAAAAGCGAAGCCTGAAAATCGGGGGTGAAAAACAGGATCGCCGGTGATATTCTGGCTGCGGGGTCTCTATCACCGACTCCTGCCGCAGGTTCCTCCTCCATGAAATCTTCAGATAAGCTCGCCGATCAACGGCCCGGTTCGCGCTCGCCGGATCGGGGGCGACTCTGGGCACTCGCCGGGATCGCTTCGCTGGCGGCCGTGGCAATCTTCGTGGCATCACGCTCTGGTGACTCAGGTGACGGTGGCCCTTCCGCAGCATCGGCGGGCAAACCGTATCAGGTGCCCTCGCCACCTGAACCTCCGATGGACCGCTTGGACGATCCCAATGCTGACGGCTGGCCGACCGAGGCTCTAGCAGAGCAAGCCAAGCAACAACTCAAGGGGCTCGGCAAATTGGTTCTGCACCCGGAGAAGTTGGACGCTGACGCGCTCCGACAGTTCGTCAGCGAAGACTTTTCCTTCAATACGCTAGAACCGCCGAACCCCGAGATGGTCTATTCGGATTCCGCGCTCAGCGTCACACGCATGACAACCCCACCAGCCGCGACACCCCGGCAAGGTTTCGCCGAGCTCGAGGCAGCGATGCGTGACCTTGCGGCTCTGCTGGCGGGCGCCGAGGACCAACGATTCGAGCCCAAAGTATTCCGCGTCCAGCAGGAGGAGACCAACTCGTTTACCACGCAGCAGTACATCGCAATCTCAGGCCTTACGGCATCGGGCGTGATCGAGCAACATGCGACCTGGCGCACCCGCTGGATCACTGGCAGTGGCGACTCGCCGCCGCGCCTCGCACAACTCGACGTGAGCGATTTCGAGCAGGTGATCACAAACACCAGCGGACGCACTCTGTTTTCCGATTGCACCCAGTCTGTGTTGGGATCGAATGCTTCTTACCAACAGCAGCTCGGCCGCGGCTTTGGCCACTGGCTACAACGCACCCAAGACACCCAGTATTTTTTCTGGCTCGGCATCCCGGGTGTGGCGCTCGGCGACGTCAACGGTGACGGCTTGGACGATCTCTATCTCTGCCAGGAGGACGGCTTGCCCAACCGGCTATATATCCAGAATCCCGACGGCACCCTGCGCGATGATTCGGCAGCCGCCGGCGTGGATTGGCTCGAGGGATCACGCAGTGCGCTGTTGGTCGACCTGGACAACGACGGCGACCAGGATCTCGCCGTCGCGATCATGGGCGGCATCGTGCTGGCTGCCAATCGTGGCGACGGCCATTTTGAGTACCGCGCATTGTTGCCGAGCTCCCACGATCTGATGTCCATGAGTGCGGCAGACTACGATGGGGACGGGCGCCTGGACCTCTACGTGTGCGCCTACTATAAAAATGGATCGGAAGGTCCCCAATCACGATCGGGTGGCATGGTTGCGGGAGCATTCGTGTACCACGACTCGAACTCTGGCGGTGCCAACAGTTTTTTCCGCAACGAAACCACGACTCCGGGGGAGTTTAGTTTTCGCGACGTGACGGCTGAGGCTGGGCTCGACGTCAACAACGAACGCTGGAGCCTTGCCGCATCTTGGGAAGACTACGACAATGACGGCGACCAGGATCTGTACGTCGCCAATGACTTCGGGCGCAACAACCTCTACCGCAACGATGCCGGTCCCGCACCGGGCACGCGTAGGTTCATCGACGTCGCAGCCGAATCAGGGGTCGAGGACAGCGCTTCTGGGATGGCTGTCACTTGGGGAGACTATGATCGCGACGGCCAGATGGACGTCTACGTCAGCAATATGTTCTCGTCGGCCGGCAACCGCATCACCTTCCAGCAGCAGTTCAAGCCGGATGCACCACAAGAAGTGCGAACGCGGCTACAGCGGTTCGCGCGCGGCAGTACCCTGCTGAGGCGCCTCGACAACGGCTTGTTCGAGGACGTGAGCGAAGCAGCTGGCGTGGCCATGGCGCGCTGGGCCTGGGGGACCAGCTTTGTCGATATCAACAACAACGGTTGGCAGGATCTGGTGGTCGCGAATGGCAATATCACCGGCGATGACCCCGGCGACTTGTGAAGTTTCTATTGGCGGCAGGTCGTGTCGCACTCACTAGACGAGCCCGGGGAGGCGAAGTCTGCCGCCTTGGATCGAGCCAACGCAACCTTCGGCGATATGATGCGCCGTGGACGCTCCTATAGCGGCCGCGAGCGGAATTGCGTGTTCCTAAACACCGCGGCGGATCCGGACGATAGCGGCACAACTGAAGCGGTCGCCCGCTTCGCCAATATCTCAGTAAGTTCAGGAGTCGACTTGCCAGACGATGGGCGAGCACTAGTCAGCGTCGACTGGGACCACGACGGCGACCTCGACGTGTGGATTTCAAATCGCAACGCTCCGCGACTACGGTTTTTCCGCAACGATGTCCCGTCGGATCACCACCATCTCGCATTGCGGCTGCAGGGTGATGCCCAATCCACCAACCGCGACGCGATCGGCGCGCGGGTCGAGGTCGTTCTTGCCGACGGGCCATCGGCTGAGCCAAGTTCAACGCCGCCGCCGCTGATCGAGACGCTGCGGGCCGGAGATTCTTTCCTCTCACAATCCAGCAAGTGGATGCATTTCGGGCTGGGCAGCTCGGATGTGATCGAATTGGTACGCGTGCGATGGCCGGGCGGCGCGACCGAGACATTCACCGGCCTGGATGTGGATCGTCGCTATCGGCTCGTCCAGGGCACCGGTGTGGCTGAGCAGGTCGCTACAGAACAACGTGAGATCGCCATTTCACCAGTCCCGGTCAGCTTGCCTGCCCCGGACAGCACCGCCCGCATCCCGCTGACATCGTTGCTACCGATGGTGAACTTGAGCTACCAGACCTTCGCCGGCGACAAGCAAGCGCTTCCGATCGGGCAAGGCAAAGCCGTTTTGCTAAATCTCTGGGCGAGCTGGTGCGTGCCATGTGTCGCCGAGTTGAAGGAATTGGCTCAGCGGGAGCGCGAGATCCGTGACACCGGGATCGAGATCGTTGCCTTGGCAGTAGACGGCCTAGAGGACGACAGCCCGACCGCCCCGGCAGCACGGAAACTTGCCGAGCGCCTCGGACTTCCCTTTGCCACCGGCCGCGCGACGCGGGAGCTGGTCAGCTACTTGCAATCCGTCCACGATTACCAGATTACCGGTTCGCAGACTCTGCCGGTCCCAGTCAGTTTTTTGATCGACGAGAACGATCGCATCGCCGTCATCTACAAGGGGCGGTTGAATATCGACGACCTGGCAGCCGACAAGCAGCATTCGCAGGGCACGCTGCTCGAACGATTTGCCCGCTCCGCTCCAATCACCGGACGCACGCTCCCGGTCCCAACGGTGTCGCGCCAGCGCAACCAGTACGAGGCGCGGTACCGTTTTGCCACTTTCTTGCACCAGCGCGGTTACACTGATGCTGCCACAAGCGAGAACCTGGCACTGATCGAATTGTTTCCGGAGAACGCTGGCCCCCACAACAACTTGGGGATCTCCTACATCAGGAAGAAAAATTTCGCGTTGGCAGAAGCCAGTTTCCGCGAGGCGCTGCGGGTTCAGCCCGGTCACGGCCGGGCGCACGCCAATCTTGGCACCCTCCTTGCCCAGCACGGAAAGATTGCTGAGGCTGCTGGGCATTTCGAGCAGGCGATCAAGAGCGATCCCCGAGACAAAAAGAGCCACGAAATGTTGGGGCGATTGCTGCTCGAACTGAAGCGGTGGCCCGAGGCACAAACATGCCTGGAACAATCGCTCGAGCTAAACCCCCAATCGGCCAATGCCCATGCCCACCTGGGATTTGCGCTGGCCCAACAAGGGAAACTCACTCAAGCGGCGAATCATCTCGAACAGGCTCTGAAGATCCAGCCCGGCCACGTCGATGCCCAGCGCAACCTGACTGCCGTCCGGCGCTTGATCGCCGGAGGAAACTAGCCCACTACCTCGATCTCCGATCTCCCTTCGCTCAGGGTAATCTCGGCGGGCGGTGGCAGGTTCGGGTCTCGTCGTTTTTCTTCGAGCATGCAAAAGCGTACCATTCCTTCCTGAGTCCTCACCTTGCTCATTGCCATCTTCCCAGAGGATCAGCCATCTGCTTTTGAAGCATGGTTAGGGGCTTACACTTGTTCTAATCCTTCTCTCCTGCCGGAGGATCTGGATGATCTGGAGTAATGTGGCGAGTGCGCTCAATTTGTTGGAGCTTCTGATGCAGCGCAGCTTTTGCCATCAGATGCGCGCCCACTGGAGCTGTGATGAACAGGAATAGCGTGATCAGAACCTCATGCAGGCTGATCCCGCCCACATGGACGGAGAAATAGATCGCGGAAGCGATCAGGATGGCGCCGGTGCCGAGTGTCGTCGCCTTCGTCGGACCGTGCAGCCGCATGAAGAAGTCTGGCAATTTCACCAGCGCGACGGAGCCCAACAGGATGAAGAGCGCGCCGATTAGCACGAGGGCAGATAGGAGGATGTCGAGTGATTCAATCATGGTAGCGCTATTCCATTATGTCGCCCCGCAACAGGTACTTGCTCAATGCGATCGTGCCGATGAAGCCCAGGACCGCGATCAGCAACGCGGCTTCGAAATACAGCGTACTCTCCTGCCTCAACCCGAACAGGACTACCAGCGCGATGGTGTTCACATACAGCGTATCCAGCGCAAGGATGCGATCGGGCACGCTCGGGCCGATCAGCAGGCGTATCAGGCTCAGTACCGAAGCGCCGCTGACTAGCAGAACGGCAATTCCAAGGGCGGCCTCGAGGGTTGGGGTCATGGATATCAGCATTGTTTGATTACCTCCAGTAAGGGTTGTTCGTATCGCTCCCGAATCTCTCGCGCCAGACTGTCAGGGTCTTCTAGGTGGAGGCAGTGGATTAGCAAGAAGCGTTGGTCGGCAGACAGGTCACATGACACCGTGCCCGGTGTCAGGGAAATCGTACTTGCTAGCAAACTGATCGCCAGAGGGGAACGCAGTTCCAGCTCATAGCGGATGAAGGCTGGTTGCAGCTGACGGTTCGGTCGGATGATCCAGATGGCCACCTGCAGGTTGGCAGTAAGAATATCCAGCCCCAGTCGCCCAGCATATTGCAGCACCAGCCAGGGGCGATGCAGCCGCACCGGCTCAGGCCAGAATGCGGCCGTGGCAAACGAAATCAGGGCCGCCAGAATCCCGCCCAAGACCATATGACCAGGCGTGAAGGAATTGTTTACCAACAGCCAGATCGCCCACAGGGCGAGGCTCAACCACGGAAATGGAAACAGTTTCTTCACGGCATTCATCGCCCACCTCCGGTTGACGGATCTCCTATGACAGCCTCGATATACTCCGGAACTTGTTGCAATTGGGTGGCCGTCTTGGTGGTGAAATCCATCACCTCGCCTGCGAACAGGACGAGCAGAGGCGCAATCACCAGCAGGCTCCCGATGATCCATAAGGCCGACTTCACCGGAGGCTCACCGAGCTGATCATCCTCCGCCAATGCCAACTCCTGAGGGCGATAGAAAAGGAAGGAACCGCTCCGCACCAGCGCGACCAAGATAATCAGACTGGCGGTCAGGGTGCTCGCCAGCACAAACCACCGCCACGGGTGCTCCAGTGCCGCTTCCAGAATCATGATCTTACCGATGAAGCCGGACATCGGCGGCAGACCCGCGAGTGCCACGGCGGCAAAGAAGAACCCGATCCCCAACCAACGCCGGCCGCGCATTCGCACCACGACATCGAACCGGTCTGAGGCCGCACCTCGGCTCCGCCTGATCTGGTCGGCCAGCAGGAAGAAAGCACCCGCCAGGAGTGTCGAGTGCAGCAGGTAATATAGCCCTGCCGCGAGTGCCTCCACCCGGTTCAAACCGACCGCGACCAGCAGGGTCGCCACGGACGCCAGCACCAGGTAGGCCACCTGCTCACGCAGGCCACGCGCCGCCATCACCCCCAGCGCCGCCAGCACCAGCGTGACCATCCCCCCAGCCAACACCCACGGCATATGCAGCCAGGCCAGCGCTCCCGCCTGCTCGCCAAAGATCGTGCCGTGCACCCGAATGATTGCGTAAACCCCGACCTTGGTCATGATCGCAAAGAACGCCGCCACCGGCGCAGAGGTGTTCGAGTATGCCTGCGGCAGCCACAGATACAGCGGGAACATCGCCGCCTTCAGCGCAAACACGACTAACAGCAAGAGCCCAGCCGCCGCGATCAGCCCGCTCCGCTCAGCAGGCGCCGCCGCCACCTTCTGCGCCATATCGGCAATATTGAGCGTGCCAACCGCACCATAGAGCGCCCCGACTGCGAACAGAAACAGCGTGGAGCCGATCAGATTAATCACCACGTAATGCAGCCCGGCGCGCGTGCGCCCCGCCCCCGATCCGTGCAGCAGGAGCCCGTAGGATGCCAGCAACAGCACTTCGAAGAACACGAACAGGTTGAACACATCCCCGGTCAAGAAGGCGCCATTCAGGCCGAACAGCTGCAGCTGAAACAAGACGTGAAAGTGTGATCCTTTCTCGTCGACCCGCATCAGGTTCGCATACGCGAGTGCCGCCACAGCCAGCACCGAGGTGAGCAACACCATCATCGCCGCCAATCGATCGAGCACGAGCACAATCCCGAATGGCGCTGGCCAGCTACCGAGATTGTAAACCAGCGTGTCACCCGCCTGAGCCAGGATGAGCAGATTGATGCCCAATGCCAGGAGGCCGCCAGCCAGCATGAGTCCAAGCACACGTTGGGCAGGCAATCCGAACCGCCCTACCACGAGTTGCAGTAGTCCGCCGATCAGCGGCAACAGCACTGGCGCGATAATCCACTGCGTCATGCTTCTGCCTCCTCATCGTCCGGAAGTTTACCACCCGCGCCATCCACATGATCATTGCCCAGTTCGTCACGAGCCTTCAGGGCCAGCACGATCACGAATGCAGTCATGGCGAACGCGATCACGATCGCCGTCAAGACCAGCGCCTGAGGTAGCGGATCGGCATAGGCGTCTGCGTTCGCGTCGATCACCGCCGGGGCGCCCACCTTCAATCGACCCATCGAGAAGAGGAAAACGTTGACGGCGTAAGAGAGCAGAGTCAGCCCTACCACCACCGGGAACGTGCTGGCGCGCAGCACCAGGTAAACGCCACAGGCCGTCATCACGCCCACGCTCGTCGCAATCAGAACTTCCATCAGTCGTCTCCTTTCGCACGCTTGCTAGGCTTTGCCTGCAAAAGGTTGAACTTGCCCAGCTCTACCAGGATCATCACCGTCGCGCCAACCACTACCAGGAAGACACCGAGATCGAACACCATGGCGCTGGCGACTTCAAATTTTCCCACCACCGGCCAGTTCAGGTAGGTGAAGGCAGAAGTCAGGAAGGGGAAACCTAGCAAGATCGAAACCAGCCCGGTCCCGATCGCGAAGAACAGCCCTGCCGCGATCACCAGATGCATGTCGGTTCGGATGCGTGCAGAGGTCCACTTGATCCCGTTGCCCAGGTACTGCAAGACGATGGCCAGCGCCGCGATCAGACCGGCGATAAACCCGCCACCCGGTAGATTGTGTCCGCGCAGGAATACGAAGGCGGCAAACATGAGCATCAGCGGAAACAGCAAGCGCGACAAGTTCTGCAGGATCACCGGGTGGGCATCCGTGTCCCATGGCCGCCCCTCCATATCGTTCAGCGAGGCATGCAGGTGGATCTTGCGCAGGAGGCCAAAAATCCCCAAGCCGGCAAGTGCGAGCACGACGATCTCACCCAGGGTGTCGAAGCCTCGGAAGTCTACCAGGATCACATTCACCACGTTGGTCCCACCCCCTCCGGAAACACTATTCTCGAGAAAATAGCCAGATATCGGCGACAGGTCGCGGGTCAACACGGCCAGCGTCAGCAACGCCGCCCCCGATCCGAGCCCTACCGCCCAGATGGCATCCCGGACCTGCCGCGAACGCGAACTGACCGCACTGGTATACTGCGGCAGGAAGAACAGGGCCAGCATCAGCAGCACCACGGTGACGATCTCGACCGATAGCTGCGTCAACGCTAGGTCGGGCGCTGAAAATTTGGTGAATCCCAACGAGACCAACAACCCGACCACGCCAAGCATGATCAGAGAGATCATCCGCTGCCGGTGCAGCACAAGCGTCAACACGCTGGCCAACATCAGCCCACCGAATGCGATCAGCGCGAGCGGATCAAAGCCGACCAGAGGGCGGTCACCAAATAGTGGGGCGTCCATCGAAACGAATCCAGCCACGGCAACCAGTCCGGCGGCAGCCAGCGTCCACGCCAGCGTGTTCTGTAGCGAACCCTTGTCGAACCGGCGCGTGATCGCTGTCGCGAAGCAGATCAGCCCCTGCAATACCGCATTGTAGGGGATCCGCGCATCCACATGCGCCAGGTACCTTTCGTTCCACGCGAATAGGCGGCGGCGAAAGATGTAGACCGTGATCCCACCCAGCAAGGCCAAGAAACTCATCAGCAACGGGACATTGAAGCCATGCCAGATGGCTAGGCTGTAGTAGGGAGCCTCACCCTGAACCGTCGCTTTCACCGCAGTTGCCAGCAGCGGCCCGACGGTCAGTGCTGGCAGCATGCCGACACCCAGGCAAAGGATCACCAGGAAGTCGACGGGTATCCGCATGTAGAGCGGCGGACTGTGGGGGAGGCGAGGCAGATCCACGGGTTCGCCATTGAAAAACACGTCGTGGATAAAGCGCAGCGAATACGCCACCGAGAAGATCGCCCCAAGCGTCGCCAGAACGGGGATCGCCAGGGCCCACGGCGATGCACCCGATGCCACCACCGCCTGATCAAAGAACATCTCCTTGCTAAGAAACCCGTTCAGTAGTGGCACACCCGCCATCGCCGATGCCGCGATGATCGCCAGTATCGAGGTGTGGGGCATGTATTTCAGCAGGCCGTTCAACTTCCGCATATCACGCGAACCGGTTTCGTGATCGATGATTCCGGCCACCATGAACAGCGACGCCTTGAACGTCGCGTGATTGATAATGTGGAAGAGCGCCGCCACCGCCGCCAGCGGCGTGCCCAGACCGAAAAGCAGCGTGATCAAACCGAGGTGGCTGATCGTCGAGTAGGCTAGCAAGCCTTTCAGATCATGCTGGAACAGGGCGATAAACGCGCCCAGTAGCAGCGTCAGCATCCCGGCGGTCCCGACAATCCACGTCCATTCTGAAGTTCCTGACAGCGCCGGGAAGAACCGCGCTAGCAGAAAGATGCCCGCCTTCACCATCGTCGCGGAATGCAGGTAAGCAGACACCGGGGTCGGTGCCGCCATCGCATGGGGGAGCCAAAAATGGAACGGGAACTGGGCGGATTTGGTGAACACCCCGATGAGAATCAAGATCAGCGTCGGCAGATACCACTCATGGGAGCGGATCTTATCACCCGCCGCCAAGACCTCCGTCAGGTTGTAGCTACCCACGATCTGCCCTAGCAACAGGACACCACCCAACAGCGCCAGGCCGCCCATGCCGGTAACCGCTAGAGCCATGCGCGCCCCATGTCGCGCATCCTCACGATGCTGCCAAAAGCTGATCAGCAAGAACGAACTCAGCGCGGTCAACTCCCAGAACACCAGCAGAAGCAGCATGTTCTCGGAGAGCACGACGCCAAGCATCGCCCCCATGAACAGGAGCAGGCAGGAGAAGAACCGAGCCATCGAATCCTTCGGCGACAGGTAGTAGCTGGCGTACAAGATCACCAGCAGCCCGATCACCAGAATCATCAGGGTGAATAGCAGCGACAATCCATCCAGGCGGAACGCGAACTCCAGGCCGACACTTGGGACCCATGCCCACGATTGGATCAGAGTCTCCCCAGCAAAAACGCCAGCCATCGCCGGGATCAAGACCAGCAGGGCAGAGAGGGCCGCCAGCGCTGCGCCCCAAGCCGGGGCCGTGCGATGGAAACGCGCCGAACCCGAAACTAACAACGCGCCAAGGAACGGCAACAGGGCAGCAATTGGCAGTGCGTAGCTCGACAAGTCCATATCTAGGGCTAGGCCCCGCGTTTCTGAGGCCAAGAGCTTGGCGGCACAGGCTCGCTGCTGGGCCGCGCAATTCGATAGCACAGCGCCTGCTGAGCATGCGCGATCAGTATTTCAGCAAACGAAATCAATTTAAAGTTCATCGCAAGGACACCCGAAGGCTCCATCTCTATGAACCACCTTTCCAATATTGCAAATCATAGGCGATCCCCGGGTTTCGTGGCTTCCGGGCAGCTGCGGAGACAGGCGGAGCTGGCCTTGGTCGGGACGCGCGGGCGCCTAGTAATTGTGGGAATGCTATTATCCACGAGAGCAGAGAAAATCGGCTCCCGGCCGGACAGATTGCCAGCATCCCGGCCCAGCCATTGGGATCCGGCCGCGAGGCCGCGGGGGCGCCCCGGCCGTCCAGACGACCGCCCCGGCTGCGGGGGCGGACTGGACGACAGTCCGAGAGCCGAGTCCCATGCCCTGGCTTGCATGATTCGTCTTCGTAGAGATCGAGATCTCGCCGCCTACCGAATCTTGTTTTCCTCCGGTTCCGACCAGCGCATTCAACAATTTGCGGGTAGGATGCTCGACGCATGGAATTGTGGCAATATCTTCTCCTCGCCGTTCTCGGAGTCATCGCGGGCACGCTCAACGTGCTCGCCGGCGGTGGATCGCTCCTGACCCTGCCCGCCATGGTTTTTCTTGGTCTGGACGGCGCAGTCGCGAACGGCACCAACCGCGTCGCGATTCTCGCCCAGAACGTGACTGCCGTCGGAGGATTTCGATCACTCGGATTCTCCGACATGAGGCTGAGTCTATCACTCGCTCTCGCGGCTTTGCCAGGTGGCATCTGCGGCGCTCTTCTTGGCACAATGGTTCGAGGTGAGCTCTTCAATCGGGTTCTCGGCGCCGTCCTCATTGGGGTGCTTCTTCTCATGACGGTGCAAGGTCTGCGCAAGGCGAAGAATGGCTCATCCAAGGAAGGTGATATCACAGCAGCGGAGAACACGGGTCTTTCGCGACGTCGGCTCATCCTCGGACATCTCGCGATGGTGGTGGTTGGATTCTACGGAGGTTTTATACAGGCTGGGGTCGGCTTTCTGCTCATGGCCGCGCTGAATCGGGTTCTCGGGCTCGATCTGGTCCGGGTGAACATGCACAAAGTCTTTATCGTGGGATTTTTCACCCTCGCCGCATTGATCATTTTCGCGGCACGGGGTCAGGTCATGTGGATTCCGGGGCTTGCTCTTGCCATTGGAAACTCCATTGGAGGCTGGGTTGGGTCGCAACTCAGCGTGCTCAAGGGAGAAAACTGGATCCGCACCGCCCTCTACCTCGCTCTTTTCCTCATGGCGATCAAACTACTCTGGCCCAGCTGACAGCTGACACGTCGAAGCGGGATCCGATCTCGTCTTGCCACCCTCTCTTTTCCTGACAAGCTTTCACCTTTATGAACCGAAAGTCCTCTGGCGCTCGACTTCCTCTGCTCGCTTTCATCGGTCCCGGACTCATGCTCGCTGCCACCGGTGTGGGGGCGGGTGACCTTGCGGGTGGTGCCTTCGCCGGGATGAATCTCGGCGTTGCAGTGCTCTGGGCCGTCGTGCTCGGGGCGCTTTTCAAGTATGTCATCACCGAGGGGCTTGCCCGCTGGCAACTCGCCACGGAGACCACCTTGCTAGAGGGCGCAGTCATCCGACTCGGTCCAGTTATCCGGTGGGGGTTTCTCGTTTACCTGCTACTCTGGTCCTTCGTCGTTGGGACGGCTCTGATTGGAGCCTGTGGCGTCGCCGCACATGCCCTTTTCCCGATATTTGAAGAGGCCTCGAGCGCCAAGATTGTCTTCGGGATTCTCCATTCCCTTCTCGGTCTCGCACTGGTCTGGATCGGGTCGTTTCGCTTTCTCGAAAGAACCATGGCCGTGCTCGTGTCGATCATGATTGTCGTCGTCCTCGCGACCGGCGTATTTGTCGGAACCGACTGGGGAGCGGTTCTACGTGGTCTGACCGTCCCAAAGATTCCCGATCACCCGGAAGGCGTCGCATGGACCCTCGCCCTGATGGGGGGAGTCGGCGGAACCTTGACCGTTCTCTGCTACGGATATTGGATTCGCGAGAAACATCGCTCAGGCCCTGAAGACCTCCGCATCTGCCGCTGGGACATCGGGATCAGCTATTTCCTAATGGCCCTCTTCGGTATTGCGATGGTGATTCTTTCCGACGGGCTTCAGCTGAGTGGAAAAGGAGCCACTCTCGTCGTCGACCTCGCCGATCGGATCGGTGAGAGAACGCACCCCTCAGTCGAGCTCTTGTTCCTCGGCGGAGCCTGGGCGGCTGTGTTCAGCAGCCTCCTCGGTGTCTGGCAGGCGATCCCGTATCTCTTCGCCGATTTCTGGCATCTCCAGTCGCAGAAAAATTCGCTCTCCCCGGACCAGTTCAAACCCTACCAGGTCGACACCCGGGGAAAAGCCTACCGTGGTTACCTGATCGCCCTCGCACTGGTTCCGCTGCTCGGTCTTGGTTACGATTTCCAGATCGTCCAGAAAGCCTACTCGGTTTTTGGAGCGCTGGTCATGCCGATGGTCGCGCTCACGCTTCTCTTGCTCAACGGGCGGGCTGCCTGGGTCGGACGATCACTTCGCAACCGCTGGTGGACCTCGCTCACCCTCGTCGTCATTCTCGCATTTTTCGCCTGGGTGGGGCTTCCCAAGTTGCTCACCACCCTCGGTCTGGGTTCGTAGCTTTGCTAGGATTTGCGGGTGGATTGCTAGGAAACTACTTTTCTCCCCCGCGCCACTCACTCTGCCACGTCCGCACTAGGGAAGATCGCGCTAGCAAAAAATGACCGGGCGCCAGCGCGCACTGGTGCTGCCGTGGGTGCCATCCTGCTCGGACTCACCCATCCGGGCAACGCCGCGGCCGCGCCGCTATCACAAAGGCCAGACATCGTCATCTCCGCCGTCGCCCGAGAGACGATCTCGGGCAAGTTCTGATCACCGATAGCCGATGCCAACCTGATGCTGGAAATTGCGCACTCATCGGCAACTTCTGCATAGGAATTATTGCGGTGGAACCTCACCCTCGACCGATGAGAACAACGAAATGCTCCGTCTCCGCACCGGTAAACCCGCTTAGATCAAGCGCTGCCATCTCGATGCTGGCCGCCGTTCTGTGCCAGCCCCTCGATGCGGGAGACTGGCCGCGCTGGCGTGGCCCGGATGGCGATGGAACATCCGAAGAGACAGGTCTAATCCACCGCTTCCCAGCTTCCGGTCCGAAAGTCCTATGGCGGGCAAAACTCGGCACCGGCTTCTCGGGTCTGAGCGTCGCGGACGGCCGCGTGTTCTCCCTGTTCGGAGAAAACGGGCGGGAGAAGATCATCTGCTTCGACGCGCTGAGCGGAAAGGAGATCTGGAAGGTCGATTCCGATGCCGACTTCGCCCAGGGCCGTAGCTTCGGACCACGGGCGACGCCATTTGTCGATGGGAAACTTGTCTACACGGCGGGAGGATCGGGCAAACTTTCGTGCATGGTCGCGGCGACTGGCAAGGAGATCTGGTCTTTCAACCTCTACTCCAAGTACCACATGCAAGCTCACGATGAAGGTTTCTCCTGCTCCCCCCAAGTCGATGGTGACAAGCTGGTCGTATCTGGAGGTACTGCGGTGTTCGCCTTCAACAAGTCGGATGGGAAACTGGCCTGGCGGGCGCTTGAAGAGAAAATGAACCACTCGACTCCGAGGTTCGCGAAGATCGACGGTCGCCACCAGTTGGTCGTCTTGACTGCAGAGAACCTGGTCGGGCTGGATCCGGAATCAGGAGACGAACTCTGGCGCCACCCGCAGCGCGCCGTCAACTGCGCGACTCCCGCCGTCGGTCCGGGCGGGAGGATATTCATCGCCGCAGCCTACGGTTTCGGCTGCCAACTCGTCGAGGTGACTGGTGGGACACCAGAGCAGGTCTACTGGAACAACGACCTCGCCACCCACCATGCCACCGCGATGATCTACGATAGGAAACTCTACGGTTTCCACGACCGCAGGGGGACGTTCAAGTGCCTCGATTTCTTGACAGGTGAAGAGGAGTGGGAGTCTGAAGCCCCAGGCAAGGGGAAACTGATCATCGCCGATGGCCAGATGATCATCGTCACCGAAGATGGCCGACTCGTTCTGGCAGTGCCCACGCCCGACGGCTACACCGAGACCGCCAGGGCGAAAGTGGTCGACGGAATCAGCTACACGGCACCATCGCTGGCCAACGGGAAACTCTATATCCGCAGCAACGAGGAGATGGTCTGCATCGACTTCAAACCCTGAACGACTCTAGGTTTCCTGCTCGCCAGATCCGCTATGTAAAGGGATCACTGAAGCTCTGTCGCGACATCGCCCCCGTCCGCCTCCCGTGTCTCTACTCTAAGGAATTACCTTTCCGGCACCGGCGTCGCTCCGCGCCTGTCGACCCGTTCTCCGTAGCAAGACTGCGAAGGATGAGACCGGGCTGGAGGGGGGGCGCAAGATCGAGAACAACGGCAAGATCATCGACAGTGAGGACGATGTCTTGAAAGGCACTTCTCATGATCGCCGTTACGGATCATCCCAGAGGCGAAGATCGAAGAGCTCGCCAACGACCTGCTGGTCGGGCTAGCGTCACGGAAGGGCTGGGAGAAATTTTACAGGCTCTAGCCGCAAGAGAGATGGCGCAGCTGAGGATGAGATGCTAGTAAGTATCACCTGAACCAAATGCGGACGCCTCTGGTGAGTATGGCTTCTGAAATTCGATCTAAGATTACACCAATATGAATCTGAAAAAGGCGCTCCTAATTGTTTCCTTTGGGACGATCTCAGTCATCGGCCTGCTCTACGGCGTGTCACCAAGTTGGTTTTTCCAAACTTTCCTAATTGATTCGCAGGTTCCTAGCATCGATCAGGCTCACGTTCTCAGGGCGGTGATGACGCTGTATCTGGGACTTGGTGGGTTCTGGCTTTTCTGTGCGTTCTCTGACAAGTACCGGGACGCCGGGGTCATCGTGCTTGCTGTTTTCTGTGGCGGGCTAGTCTCTGGACGGATTCTGAGTGTTCTGATCGATGGGTCGCCTTCTCCGATTCTCTATGTGTATATCGCGATGGAGCTGGGGCTTGTCCCAGTATGCATCTGGCTATTGAAACGGGATGAGAAGGGCCGGGTTTAAGAGGACTGCGGATCCTGTTTCGAACTCGCCCGGTGACCCTGGCTTCTGAGAGTCAGATAATGAATATTCCTCGGTCTATCTGGCACGTCCAGCTCGCCCGATGTGAGGAAATTGGAACGGCACTCGGAATCGGATCCGCGTTGGAGGATAAGAACCATTTTACGCAGCCTCAATCGCGCTATATTCGTCGTGATGAAGACCTCGAATGATATGCATTCTTACCGGACAATTCTACTACTGATCGCCAGCTTGAATTTCTGTAGTTGCGGGAAACCGGAGGTCCCGAACGAGGGGGGCGAACAGTCCACGGCCGGGGAGAGTCGCTTCGAAGCGACTGATGCTTTGATGGCGAGGGTCGCAGCCAACCTCTCTGATTTCGAATCGGTGGCGACCATCGATCATTCACGCCTGGCAGGTGCAGAGGGGGTGACGATGCCGCCCGCCGTTGTCACGATCTACACTGTCCCTGCTGTGAACACGGCTCTAATGAAGGCGAATCCGCGGGTGGGCCTCGACCTCCCACTAAAGATTTTGGTATTCGACGGAGGTGCAGGTGCGAGCGTCTCCTATCCCACGTCCGAATTTCTAGCGATCCGTCACGGGATCGCAGACAAGCAAGCTCTCGCTCGTTACGGCTCGGGGATGGCGGCCGGCCTGCGTGAGATCGACACTGAGTTGCTCGCTCCGGTCGGTGCCGATGGAGTGACGCGTGACTACGGAATTGCGGAACTTGTTTCCGATTTTCCCTCCAAGGAGACGATTGCCCGGCTCAAGGAGGCGGTGATGAAGCAGGGCGATACGGTCTGGTTCGGCGAGGTCGATCTGAGCGCCGACGCTTCCGCCGAGGGTCAGCAGATCCCGAGTGCGACTCTCCTGCTGTTCGGAGGCCCCGAGCCTGGCGGGGTGGCGATGGCCAAATTCCCAAAGCTTGGGCTCGATGCATTCTGCCAGAAGATCCTAGTTTATGAGGACGAGAAGGGCGATGTGAGGATCCTGTTCAACGACATTGTGGCACTTGCCAAATTGCACTACGGGACGAGCGAGAAACCTCACGAGGTGATCAATGGGCGCCTGTTTAAAACCTTTGAAGGCGCCGTCAAAGAAAAGGGTGCGTAGCGGGGTGCCGATGTTCGGCGGTTCCTCCTTCTCGGGGGGCTCGCCGGATCTCTAGTCTGTCGGGAATGCGAAACTGAAATTGATTTCGGGCGGGAAAGGGGCATCTCTAGTCAGGACTAGAGAATGAAAGATGAGCATGGTAGAGATTGGTCGAGATCCGATCAGGGGGCACAATCAAT
>Ga0316197_10001522_pt1 | contig 16506 bp, 22 predicted proteins | sample OudBiesiAoxic_MG_FD_204939 | JGI IMG/M metagenome (GOLD analysis project Ga0316197, IMG submission 204939) | Coastal sediment microbial communities from Oude Bieten Haven, Netherlands - site A oxic | ecosystem: Environmental > Aquatic > Marine > Coastal > Sediment | place: Netherlands... | reverse complement strand
CGGTGTCTCACGAGGCGATGCCGTGGAACTGTCGTTCCCGACCCTCGGGACGTCGTTCACCACGACGATCGCAGGGTTCGTCGACGAGCCACTTGGAACGCTGGTCTACATGGATCAGGCGGCGTTCGAGCGAGCGATCAACGCCGCCGAACCATCGATTCCCCCAGAGGTCCTCCGCGAACCGTCGATCTCGCTCGTCAAAGTAGTGGTCGACGACGGTGCCGATCGGGCCGACGTCATCACCAGCATCGAGGAACTCGATACGGTGGCCGTGGTCGTCGACTCGCGAGGTTTGTACGACATGTTCCAGGACTTCCTGGGATTCTTCTATGCGTTCGTCGGAATCATGCTCGTCTTCGGCGCCGTAATGGCCTTTGCCCTCATCTTCAACACGATCTCCGTCAACGTCGCGGAACGTGAGGGTGAATATGCGACGATGCGAGCGAACGGACTCTCCCAGCGAAAGCTGGCCTCCCTGATCACCGGAGAGAACCTGCTGTTGACCGCCCTCGGGATCATCCCCGGTCTCATAGTCGGGTATGCAGTGGCGGCGCTCTTCATGCAGTCGTACTCATCCGACATGTTCACGTTCAAACTCGACATGAACACGTCCACGCTGGTGTTCAGTTCGTTGGCGATGTTGTTCGTCGCCCTGCTCTCGGTGCTCCCGGCCATCCGCACCGTTCGCCGGCTCGATATGGCGAAGGTCGTTCGAGAGCGGTCGGCGTAAAGGGACGCCGACCGAGCAGCCGGGAGGGTTCAGCCCCTCAGCATCTTCCGGCGTTCACGCTCGTTCGTGCCGCCCCACACACCGAAGCGCTCACGGGTCTCGAGGGCAAACTCGAGGCAGTGGTCCGCGACCGCACACGCGTTGCACACCGCCACAGCGGCGCGTTCGTCGGCTCGGGTCGACGCAAAGAAGATCTCGGGGTCAGCGTCCCGACAGGCCGAGTAGACCGCCCACGGACGTTCCTCGAGCACGGGTGCGTCGAGCGCCGGCAGTTCCATTGTTGTATTCATGTCAAGGCCTTCCTCTTCAGTACCCGGCTATGACGCTCTGAACACCAGCAGTGGTTCCCGCCTTTTCCCTCCACACGGCACACGCCCGATCTACACTCGATTCAGGCACCGGGGAGGCGCTCCTGCTCTACTTCGCTTACACCGCGCGTATCGCTCCAGGTGATCTCGACGACATCGCCCCATCGGCATCGTTCGAGTTCGTGGCTCATCTGCCCGAATCCTCGTTGTCGTTCGCGATCGAAGGCAACGGATGGAACGGTGGGCTTCCGACGGTCGTGAGCGAACCAGGTTCAACGGTGTGGGGCGCGGTGTTCTCGATCTCCCAGCGCGAGATGAAAGCGCTCGATGGCATCGAACTGGCAGAACAGCGTCATCGGGTCGAGTCCGACGCCATCGACCGCAACGGCCGCCGCCGCCGCGTCTCACTCCATCAGGCCACCGGTGTCGTCGGTTTGGAACTCACGCCATCCGCCGACTATCTCACACGGATGTTGGCGGGGTCGCGACACTGGCAGTTGCCCATCGGGTGGATTGTCGGCCTCGACGATCGCCTCGCCGGCATGGTGTGATCGACAGACCGAAAACGGGCCTTTCGGCCCTAGTTCAGTGATCGATGATTCGCACAACACGCATATCATGCACGTTGTGCAGACCCAACATGCACACCATGCACGCCAAACGATCTGATGCAGACCATCCCGACATCACCCACGTACCTCACGGCCCGCGACGTTCAGGAGTTGATCCGCGTCGATCGCTCCACGATCTACCGCATGGCCGAGTCCGGTCGACTCCCCGCCATCAAGGTTGGCCGGCAGTGGCGTTTTCCGGCCGACGCCGTACACGCCTGGCTCGAGGCGTCCGGGAACGCCAGCGACGGCAACGGTGCCCGACCGGTCTCATCTGCCCAAGAGGTCACCGACCTCTTCGCCGACCTCTACGGCGTGATGGTGATCGTCACGGATATCGCAGGTAATCCGATCACTGACGTCAGCAACCCGTGCGGCTACTTCTCCGCCGTATCGAGCGAAGCCGCTGCCCTTGATCGCTGCATCGCCGAATGGAACGCCCTGGGCGGCCAATACGATTTCGAGCCTCGCCTGCGTCCCAGCCATCTCGGATTCCTCTGCACGAGGGCGTTCATCCGGATCGGAAACGAGCTCTCCGGAATGGTCATTTCCGGCGGTATCGCCCCGGACGAGTGGCCTCCGTCGGAGGAGCGCATCGAAGAGATCGCTGCGGAGTCGCGTGTGCCGCTTCCGATCGTCGAACAAAGCATCGAAGACGTCCACCGCATCGGACCCGAGGACCAGGAACGATTTCTCGCCGCCATCCCGGTCCTCGCACGGCACCTCTCGAGTATCGCAACTGGAGAACGACAGACCAACCACATGACAAGGAGCAGAATGTGAAGAAGCTCGTGATTCTCGGCGCCGGCACAGCTGGAACGATGGTGGCTGCAAAGCTGCAACCACGCCTTGGCCCGGACGAGTGGTCGATCACGATGATCGACCAACAGCCGACCCACTACTACCAGCCTGGGTTCCTGTTCATCCCGTTTGGGATCTACACGCCCGACGATGTCGTGAAGCCGGAGGTCGACTTCGTCCCGAACGGCGTCAACTACGTCGAGGCGGAGATCGACCTGATCGAGCCCACCGAGAACCAGGTGAGGCTGACGGACGGCACGATCGTCGACTACGACTACCTGGTGATCGCCACCGGCACGTCGATACGCCCGGACGAGACGCCCGGCCTCGAAGGACCCGAATACGGCAAGACGATTCACGACTTCTACACCCTCCAGGGAGCCATCGCCCTTGCCGAGGCGCTCCGGTTCTGGGAGGGGGGAAAGCTCGTTCTCAATATCGTGGAGATGCCGATCAAATGCCCTGTGGCGCCGCTTGAGTTCATCTTCCTGGCCGACGGCTATTTCCGGGACAAGGGGATGCGGGACAAGGTCGAACTCACGTACGTAACACCGCTGGACGGTGCGTTCACGAAGCCGATCGCCGCAAAACACCTCGGCAACCTGCTCGAGGACAAGAAGGTCCACCTTGAGGCCGACTTCTACCTCGAACGCGTCGACGCCGAAGAGAAGAAACTTGTCTCGTACGATGAGCGAGAGATCGACTATGACCTGCTCGTCACCATCCCATTGAACATGGGTGCCGAGGTGGTCGCTCGCTCTGGTCTCGGCAACGAGGGCAACTTTGTCCCGGTCGACAGCGGCAACTTCCTATCGAAGGAACACGACAACATCTTCGCTCTCGGGGATGCCGCCGACCTGCCGACGTCGAAAGCCGGTTCGGTCGCGCACTTCGCCGTCGAGGTGTTCACGGAGAATTTCCTGCGCTACATCGAGGGCCTGCCGATGCTCCTCGAATTCGACGGGCACGCAAACTGCTTTATCGAGTCCGGCCAGGGCAAAGGCCTCCTGATCGACTTCAACTACACCACGGAGCCGCTCCCCGGAAAGTACCCGCTCCCCGGCATCGGCCCCTTCACGTTGCTGCGTGAGACGGAGATGAACCACTGGGGCAAGATGATTTTCAAGTGGACGTATTGGAACATGCTCCTGCGCGGGAAGGAACTGCCGCTCCCCCACGAGATGCTGATGGCGGGCAAGATCGACGAGGGGGTGCGATGACGACCATCTCCACCGACCGGATCGCCGAACTCGAACGCAAGATCGATGTGATGTCCGTCCAAATGGACCTGCTCGTCGGAGAGCTCAGGGAGCAACGCCTACGGAGGCAGCAATGGGACGAGCTGCGCACCGATCTCTCCCCGATCGCCGGCGAGGCGATGACGCTCGCGAGCAACGAACTCGAAGCCATTCAGGAATGGGTGCAACCCGAGGACATGCTGCGCCTGCTGCGGCGCATTCTGCGCAATACGAAGAACATCGAGGACGGCATGGCTCGCTTCGAGAGCCTCATGGACTTCCTCGACGACGCCGGCCCACTCACCAGCGAGGCCGTCACCAAGATCCTCACCACCCTCGAGGACTTCGAGCAGCGGGGCTACTTCGAGTTCGCGAGTGCCACACTCGGCATCGTCGAACAGATTGTCACCTCGTACTCGAAGGAGGACGTTGAGGCGCTCGGCGACAACATCGTCCAGATGCTCGACATCCTGAAGGACCTGACCCAGCCCGAGATGCTCGCCGTTGCCCAACGGATGCTCGATGCTCTCCAGCGTCAGCAGGCAGCGGCCGAACTCGAACCCGCCGAACCACCCGGGTTGCTCTCCCTCGCCGGCCAGATGCGAGACCCCGAAGTGCGGCGCGGGCTTGCACGGGCGCTCAACACGTTCAAGGTCGTTTCCGCCTCGGAGACTGAGGCGGCAGCGACCACCCTCGAGGCCCAACAGACAACCAACTCACCTGAAGGAGGTGCGTGATGCCGGTAACGACCATCGGCAACCAGGAAGTCCACGTCGACGAGGAGGGCTTCCTCACGGAGTATGACGAGTGGAACGAAGACCTGGCGAAGGAGCTCGCCTCCAACATAGGGATTGATGAGCTGAACGATGACCATTGGCAGGTCATCTCGTTCCTGCGCTCCGACTACCAGGAGCAGGGCGAGACGGCGACGCTGCGGCGAGTCACGGCCGTGGGTGGCATCCCCACGAAGTCACTCTTCCAGCTCTTCCCGAAGAAGCCGGCCAGGAAGATGTCCTACGTGTCCGGCCTTCCGAAGCCCGCGGGCTGCATCTAGAGAGGATCGATATGACCGACGCACCAATCGTGCCCGATTTCGGAGACGATGACCCAGAGCGGAAGATCGCCTTCGTCTGCTCGAAGGGTTCACTCGACATGGCCTACCCGGGCCTCATCATGGCAAGCGGGGCGCTTGAGCAAGGCATCGAGACGCATATCTTCTTCACGTTCTGGGGCATGGACATGATCAACAAGAAGACGATGGGGAACCTCAAGTTCTCCCCCGTCGGAAACCCCGCAACGCATATGCCTGCGGCCCTCGCTCCGTTCCCTGGGATGACGACGATGGCCACGAAGCAGATGAAGAAACAGATGGACGAACTTGACATCCCGGACGTCCCGACGTTTCTGGCGCATCTTCAGGACATGGGCTGCCATCTCTGGGCATGCAAGATGTCGGTGGACATGTTCGGTCTCACCGAGGATGATTTTCTCGACGGCATGGACGGCGTGCTGAACGTCGGCGATTTCATGGAGATCATCGACGGCGCTCAGACCATGTTCATCTGAGACGTAGCCCGTAGTCTGTAGCCCGTAGTCTGTAGCCCGTAGTCTGTAGCCCGTAGTCCGTAACGAAGCGCCCCCGGATCCCCTGGGGGCGTTTTCGGGTGCCGGAACCGACGGCGTGCGGCTAGCGTTTGTGATGCGAGTTCGCGAGGCGGCCGCGGCCTTCGGGTCGAGGAAAGTCCGGACTCCACAGGGCAGGATGCTGGGTAACACCCAGGCGGGGCGACCCGACGGAAAGTGCAGCAGAGAGCAGACCGCCGATGGCGCCTGTCGTCCTACGGATGACCGGTTCGCGGAACCTCTGGTTCCGCGGCTGTTCGAGGAATCGAGCGGCGAACAGGCAAGGGTGAAACGGTGGTGTAAGAGACCACCAGCGCCCCGGGAGACCGGGGCGGCTTGGCAAACCCCATCCGGAGCAAGGTCGAGCAGGGGCAGGGTGACCCGCCCGCTACGTCCCGGGTAGACCGCGCGAGGCCGGCAGCAATGCTGGTCCCAGATAGATGGCCGTCCACGACAGGATCCGGCTTACACGCGAACTCGCACCAGCGGGGGCGTCTCCACGTGGAGGCGCCCTCGATCCACTGTTGGGGAGGGGGTCAGGAGCTTCCGCAACCCGTGACGCGGTAGCTCGTGGCCCTCCGACATCCCAGACCGTAGGCTCTCACCTGATGTCTCGCATCAGCGACCTCGCAGCCCGGACCCCACCGACGCGAAACCGCGCGATCGACTTCTATCGGGCGGCCGCGCTGATCATCGTGGTGGTCGGCCACTGGCTCGCCTCGGCCGTCTACGTCGAACCGGATGGAGCGCTCCGCTTCACCAACATCCTCGAACTCGCGGAGTGGACACACTGGCTGACCTGGTTCATCCAGGTGATCCCTGTCTTCTTCATCGTCGGGGGATACGCAAACTGGCTCTCGTACCACTCGGCCCTGAAGAACCAGCGTTCGGTCGGTACGTGGATCACGGCACGATTCCGCCGCCTGATGACCCCGGTCGTCCCGTTCCTCGCTGTCTGGTCGGTGATCTCCATCGGCGCGGGCCTTCTCGGCGTCGACCATTCCCTCATCCGCGCCGGGAGTTTTGCGGTCGTCACCCCGTTGTGGTTCCTTGCCGTGTACCTCGTTGTGATCCTTGCGGTGCCTGCCACAACCTGGCTCTGGGCCCGTCTCGGGTTGTGGTCGGTCGTGCTTGGCCTCGCACTCGCCTTCGCGGTCGATTGGATCCGCTACACCACAGGGCTCGACTGGATCGGGTGGCTCAATTTCGGGTTTGTCTGGCTCACGGCTCACCAACTCGGCTATCGATGGGCAACGGAGCGCCACCGTCCAGCGACCGCTCCCCTGGTGGCTGCGATCCCGTTCGCTCTTGGAGCCCTCTTGGCTCTCACGGTTGCCGGGCCCTACCCGATCTCAATGGTTGGGGTCCCCGGAGCCACCGAGAACAACACACTCCCCCCGACAGCTGCGCTCGCCGTCCTCTCGCTACTCCAATACGCCGTCATCAGGCTCGCCGAACCGGCGGCACGCCGGTGGATGTACCGCGAGCGGCCATGGACGTTCGTCGTCGGATTCCATGCCGTCATGATGACCGTCTACATATGGCATCTCCCCACGCTCGCCATCATCGTTCTCATCGGATACGGCATCGGCTTCGGGTTCTCCATTGAACCACTGACGACGGGCTGGTGGCTCACTCGGCCCATCTGGCTCGCCGTGCTGATCGCCGCCCTGCTCGGAGTGGTCGCGCTCTTCGGGCGCTTCGAATCGAGGGTACGCACGACCCCGCCGCCTCCGGCCACTCTCATCGGGTTCGGCGTTGTTGCATCGATCGTCGCGATCTCGGCCGGCGTCGTTCTCGGATTCGTGCCGGAAGAAGGACTGATCAGATGGTGGGTCGTGGTTCTCTTCGCAGCCGGCGTGCTTGCGCTCGGCGCCTACCCCACACGTTCAAAGCGGGACGGGCACGAGAGGCTTCCGTAGGCGACACCCTTCGCACGGTTTGTCGGCGATCGCTACTCAGCGTCACCGGTCGTGACGAGTTTGTAGATGCCCCAGCCGAGTGCTGCGCCGGCGAGCGGGGCGATCCAGTACAGCCACTGATCGGTCCACACCCCTCCAACGATTCCCGGGCCGAGTGAGCGGGCCGGATTCACCGACGTCCCCGTAGTCGGGATCAGCACGAGGTGAATCATCGTGAGCGTGAGGCCGATTCCGAGAAATGCCGTCTTCATCGAGTTGGCGCTCTTGGTGACCTTCAGAATCACGACGAGAAAGATCGCCGTGAAGACCATCTCCATGAGGAAGGCCTCCCAAACCTCGACACCCTCACCGAGCGTGGTCATTGTGCCCGCAACGGTCTCAGTGCTCGTTACCACCAGCAGCGTCAGCGATGCGAGTGTTGCCCCAACGATCTGCGCGACCCAGTACCCAGCCATCGACAGAGGGTCCATCCGGCCGTCGAGTGTCATGGCGAAACTCACTGCCGGGTTGTAGTGCCCACCAGAAATCTCACCGAACGCGTACAGGGCGGCCATCAGCGCCAACCCGAACGCGAAGGCGACGATCGCGATGTTCGTCGGAGCGCCGCCCGCTGCCGCTGAGACGATGGCCGCCGTGCCGCCGAGCACGAGCACGTATGTGCCCAGGAGCTCGGCGGCAAGTCTCTGTATGGACATGACGCTCCCTCGGTCGAAACCCTGGTGATTCGATTACGCAGGCGGTGAAGAGGTTACACGGGCGAACGTGAATTCCGGAGTGCAGAACCGTGTGCATTCGGCGGGCCCGAGGGGCACGGCATGGCTCACCACACCCCTAGGATCGATCGGGAATTGGAGGAACGATGACCCGCTTTGCCTATTTCTGTGGACACGAGCAGTTTCAGCCGGAGGACCTCGTTCGGCATGCGGTCCTAGCCGAGCAAGCGGGCTTCGATGCTGTGATGGTGTCCGAGCACTTCCATCCGTGGGTCGATGACGTGTCGGCAGCCGGCTATGCCTTCTCAACTTTGGGTGCGATCGCGGTCGCGACCGAGCAGGTTGAGATGGTCACGGCAGTCACAACTCCCCTGTTTCGGTACCACCCGGCGGTTGTCGCTCAGGCCGCGGCAACCATCGACCGGCTGTCCGGCGGTCGGTTCAGACTCGGTGTCGGAACGGGAGAAAACCTCAATGAGGGCCCCCTCGGCTACCCGTTCCCCGCGTACGCGGAACGCGCCGCACGGATGCGCGAGGCCCTCGAGATCATGCGCCGCCTCCTCGACGGTGAGAAGCTCACGTTCGATGGCGACTGGTACCACACCGATCGAGCGAAACTCTACAGCCCCCCGATCTCGGATCTGCCCATCTGGATGGCTGCCGGCGGCCCGAAGTCTGCTGCACTCGCTGCGACGATGGCCGAGGGAATTATCACGTCGGTCCGCGACCCGCTCACGACCAAAGATCGAGTGATCGATCCGGCCGCTGTCGCAGCCACCGAAGCCGGTCGCGCGCTCCCGACGATCGCGGCGAGCCGCTGGACGGTTCGGGCCGATTCCGCTGACGAGGCATGGCAGGCGTTGGGAGCGTGGCGAGGCCTCCGGGCGCCGGGACGCCTCGAAGCGGTTGATCCCGCCGATCTGCGGCGGCGCGCCGATGGCCTCGATCGTGACGAGGTGCTGGCTGCGTACAGCATCGTCTCGGACCCGGCGGACTATGTCAACGTGTATCGGCCGCTGGTCACCGAAATCGGCGCTGACGTCGTGACGATCCAAACGACGGCCTTGGACCAGGAATCGACGATCGCCATGCTCGGTGCATCGGTTCTCCCAGAGCTCCGCTCACTCACCCACTAGCCGCCCGATGCTTCGATGAGGACGAGTGCTCGACGAGCGAACTCGTCATCGTGGCCCCCTGCTTCGATCGCTGCCCACATGGCCGGGACGACGACGGTCACGTAGGCGTCACGGATCGTCGCTCCGTCTTCGTCGTCCGGAGCCGCCTGCAGATAGCTGAGCAGCGGCTCCACGAACCCCGGCGCAAGCGTTGCGACCATGTCGACCGCCCACCCATCGACGTCGCGTGTGAAGGTCGGGGCAGATGCCGCTTCCTGCACGCTCACCGTCACCCTGGCCCACAACTCGCCGCCGGCCTCAATCTCGGATGAGGCTCCAACGTTGAGGGTCGAGATTGGGCGACCCGCGAAAGCGTCGAAGCCGTCGCGAAACGAGGACCAGTATGCGGCCGCCGCGGCCGGTGTGATCCCGTCGTTGAGCATCGCCGCAGTGTCTGCAGCCGGCAGATTGTTCTCAGCCGCGAGGACGATCACGAGCGAAGGCTCGAAGACGGCATCGGTTGCAGCGTCGAAGTCTCGCACCTCGACCGCCTCGGCCCATCCGGCGACGACGGCCGCAGGAGAGCTCGCCGAGTCGTCCTCGGACGCGCCACATGCGGCCGCGACAAGGGCCAACATGATCAGGAGCGACAGCATCCGCTTCATCGTCCATGGAGGCTACCGAGGTGGGCCTTCTAGGCGCCGGCAGCGAGAACGAGTACCTTCCCTCCCTGTGAACACAGCGCTCACCAAAGCGATCGCCCTCGGCGCGGTTGCGGGCATCGTTGCCGGACTCTTCGGAGTCGGCGGCGGAGTCATCGTCGTTCCCGGACTCGTCCTGTGGCTGGCCCTCACTCAGCGACAGGCCTCCGGCACGTCGACGGCGACCATCGTGATGTCGTCCGCTGCCGCCATGCTTGCATTCGGCATCAGCGGAAGCGTCGACTGGCGGGCCGCCGGGCTCGTCCTCATCGGTTCAGTTGCCGGCGCTTGGGGCGGCGCATGGATCGCGGAGCGGATCAACGAACGAGCGCTCGCCGTCACCTTCGCCATTGTGCTGGCGATCGCCGGCGTGAGGATGGTGCTCTGATCATGCTCGAGATCGCCTCACTCATAGCCCTCGGACTGTTCGCCGGGGCGATGGCGGCTGCGCTCGGACTTGGTGGCGGCGTCATCTTCGTGCCGAGCCTCGTTGTGCTCTTTGGCTTCGAACAACACATCGCTCAGGGCACGTCGCTCGCCGTGATCTTCCCGACGGCCATCGTCGCAACGATCGCCCACGCGAGAATGGGCAGCGTTCGCTGGCACCTTTCGGTCCCTATCGGCCTCGCGGGCATTGCAGGTGCGGTGTTGGGCGCCCGGGTAGCCCTTGGGCTCGATGCCGATCTACTCCGACGGATGTTCGGAGTGTTCCTGATCCTTCTCGCCGCTCGCATGGCGTGGCGGGCATGGCGGATCAACGACCAATCGGAGCCTGCACCCGACCCGTCGTGACCAGCAATCGCCGCGCGTCTGGGTCGCGTAGGTCGGATCGGTACGCCAGTGCGACAAGATATGCCAGGCCTACAGCTTCCAGACCCCAGGTTCGAAGATCCGTGAGGAGCCACTCCAGATAGGCGCCGGCCGACGCGAACGAGGTCGTATCGAACTCCCAACCGAGAAACGGCCACCACAACGTTGACGGGAACCGCCACATCCCGTCGAGAACGAGGTGGAGCAGCACGCCAACCGCAAGCGGCATCCAACGTTTCCTCGGTCGCCCGCGGCGGGTCACGGCCATCACGGCGACAAGCAGCACGGTCGCAAAAAGGAGCGAATGGGCCGCGAGGCGGACGCTCTGAAAACGTGACCAGAAGACCAGCCCGATCGGGCTGTCAATCAGATCAGGAAGAATCGCGCCGAACGCTAGGAAGCGGAGGTCCATCGCCTCATCGCGGAAGGCGTATCGGGTGAAGGCGATGGTCGCACCAACGTGCCAGAACAGCATCGGTGGCTATGGAACGAGGATCGCCCGGCAGTGGATGCAGCGTGGTGGATCCTGGCGTTTCGTTTCGTTCTCCTCAGCAGACGAAAGCATGAGATTGCAGGCCCCACAAACCCCATGCGCCAGAGCTCCAACAGCGCGACCGTCGAGTGATTGACGCAGGTTCTCGTACAGGTCGATGAGGTCCTCGTCGATCAGCGGCACGATATCGGTCTTGCGCTGCTCCTTCACCGCCAGTTCCGCGTCGATCGCCCTCCAGGATTCTCGGATGCCAGCTTCGAGCCCCGCCTTGTGAGCGCTCTCTGATTCCAAGTCCGCGTTCAATCGAGCGAGATCACCTTCGATCCCTTCTCGAGCCTCCATGAGTTCGAGGATCTCTTCCTCCATGGAACCGATCTTGCCCTTGAGAAGCTCCACCTCCCGACGGAGGTAGTCTGCGTCGCGGGCGCTCAACCCTCCGGCATAGAGCCGCATCTCTTCGGCGCCCGCCTTCTGCTGTGTGATCTCGAGTTCACCGCTGGTCTTGTCGATCGCCAACTCGGTCTCTCGGAGGCGCTCGGCAGTGGTGTCGCGATCAGCGGTGATCCTGACCGTCTCTTCGTGAGAGGTGCGGTACTGGCCGAGTTCCGGGAGGTTCTGTCGCTGGTCAATGAGACGGTCGATCTGGGAATCGACATCCTGCAAATCGAGGAGGTCGTGCAAGCTCCTCACGGGCTCCATGCGGCATCCTTCCACCGGCGATAGTCAGTCGTGCCGGGATCGGTTCGCTCCCGGACGTGCCGATGCCCGCAGCGTACCGTGTTCCGAGACCGCAGGAGTCGCAGCGGCTGTTGGTCAGACCAGCTCCTTCGAGACGCTCGCAACTCCGTCCTCGATCCGGGCCGGACCGTAGTTCAGGTGCTGGAACACCCGGGCGACCGCGTGGTTGTCCGGGAGATACACGGCGTCCAGGGCTTCAAACCCGTTCTCTCGAGCCGGTTCCTCGAGGAGACTGAGCAGTTCTGTGGCGAGGCCCTGGCCCCGCCATGCGGGATCCACGGCAACCGCAACTTCAGCGATGCAACTCCGCGGATGGCATTCGTACCGTGCGACGGCGACACCGCGACCGTCGTCGTCGCGGGCGATCAGGGCCAGCCTGCGCTGGTAGTCGACCTCGGCGAGATAGTGGATTTGCTGGTTCGTGATGTGCGGAGCTGCGGTGAAGAAACGATGCAGGAGGGTCTCGCTGTCGGCGTTTTCGATCGCTTCGGCGAGCTCCGTCGCGTCGGACGGCAGAATCGGGCGAATCAAAACCGTCCGCCCGTCGCGTAGTCCGAATGACCCCCCGAGGTGTTCCGGGTAGCCCTGCGGGAACTCTTGATCTGCGATCGCTGGCATCATGCTTGCAATTGTACGCACTTCGCTCGTCTAGAGCTAGCATTCCCCTCGCCGAACGAGAACATGCGGAACGAATTCTGCGTCGGTAGCGTTGACGGAACCATGTGGAATTCACGCAGCACCGATCACGCCCGCAGCGACCGCAGTCTCCCCGATCGAGAATCACCGATCGAGATCAGTGGGAGACACTTCGTCACCGGCGCCGCCATCACCCCGCCGTTCCCGGAGGGTTCCGAGACGGTCTTGTTCGGAATGGGCTGTTTCTGGGGAGCGGAGCGTGAGTTCTGGCTCACGGACGGAGTTGTTGCGACCGCTGTTGGGTATGCAGGCGGGACCACGAAGAATCCCTCGTACGAAGACGTGTGTTCAGGTCGAACCGGCCATACCGAAGCCGTGCTGGTGGTGTTCGACCCCAAGAGCGTGTCGTTTGGGGCATTGCTGAAGCGATTCTGGGAGGCCCACGATCCCACGCAGGGCATGCGCCAGGGCCCGGATCGCGGCACCCAGTACCGGTCGGCGATCTACACCACAACGCCGGCGCAGCAAACGGAGGCTCTCATTTCGCGAGATCGGTACGGTGCGGATCTCGCGGCGGCCGGATTCGGCGAGATCACGACCGAGATCCAACCGGCGACCGACTTCTTCTATGCCGAGGAGTACCACCAACAGTATCTGGCCCGCAACTTGGCTCGAGGCGGCATCGATCCCGAGGAGTTCTACTTCGGTGCGGTTGCACCGCCGGCCCATCCGATCGCAGCAGAGGGATACTGTGGCATGCAGCCAACGGGTGTTGCGTGCCCAATTGGGCTCCACGTGGACACGCGGGACACAACAACCACCACGTAGAAGAACCGTCGTCGGCCGTGACGAATTCGACGCTGAGCGGGCCCGGCCTCAGGGGATGATGCCGCCCACTGCTTCAGCGCTACCGGTGAAGCTGGCCATGAGGCCGGTGCCGACGGCCGTAACGGCGGCAACCAAGGCAATCGCGATGAATGCAACAAGGAGCGCATACTCGACCATGCCCGCGCCGCGGCTATCCATGAGATTGAACCACAAGCGGCGGATTGCTGTAATCATTCGTACCTCCGAACTCACCACGACCCTACCTCTCCATCACATCGCTGCGTATGGGGCGATCGGACCAATTCCCATACGACGTGACGAGTCTGCCGCAATGGGTGATACCCATGGTTTGGGGAAGGTTTCATGCTCGTGACCCCTGTTGGTGTCCGCGACGGCTGTCCCGTTGGTCTGTCCCTCTATCGTCGGCACCAACGCGTTGGCGATTCAGTGGTTTCTGGAGCCACGCGCGTCGCCCGCTCCGGAGCCATTGAGCGCAACGTCCCGCGCCCGCACCCGTTCCCGCTGAAAGTCTCACTTCAGGTGTTGCGCAGCGGCGCCGAAATGTAGGTACGGCACGGATTCGCGCCGTGTGATAAGGGGCCATGTGATGACAACACCACATTCCGGGCAGACCGAGTTGGTGCCGGCAGGAGTGAGGCGACTTGGCTACGCTCTTGCGATCGGGGTCAGCGTCGCGATCCTCTTCGTGGTCAACAACCTGCCGGGCGGGGAGCAGATCCCGTTCCTGACAAACGATGTCGAAAAGCTGCTGCCGATCATCAATGGCTTGCTCTTCGCAAGCATCGCGATCAACGGTGTATGGATCCTCTACGACGGAGCATGGTTTCGTTCGGCCGGCCGGATCACTCTGAACGTGCTCATCATCGCCGTGCTCGCCCTCACGTATCGGGTCTTCCCGTTCGACTTCTCGGGCTACGACTTCGATTGGGAGTCCCTCATACGGATCGTCATCGTTTTCGTCATCGTCGCTCTCATCATCGCGACGATCATCGAGACCGTGAAGCTGATCGGCCGCTTCGTCAGACTCTGAGCGGCCAGGGTCCGGTCGAGTTCCAGCGATACTCCCTCGGAACCGAGTTCGCACCTTCCCACACAACTCGGCGGAACTCGTCCGGATCGGTGTTTCCCTCGGAGTTGATGAGGAGGACCTGGGAATCCGGACCGAGCTTCAGGTAGTCCTTCAACGTGGCGAACTCCGGGTACTCGGACACAAACATCAGGGCACCCAACGTGACCGCTCCCGACTCTCCCGATACGATGAACGGGTCTCCCGAGAGCGGGGTGGCATACACACGCATCCCCTTCGCCGCCACGTAGTCGGGGCAGGCGAGGAACGCATCGACGTTGTCCCAGAGCACACGCCATGCGATCGGGCTCGGCTCACCGCAAGCAAGTCCAGCCATGATCGTTTGCAGATCGCCGTCAACGGAATGCGGCGAGCCGTCGCCGATCCGGGCCGATTCGAGCAGACACTCGGCGGTGGCCGGCTCCACGACCATCGTTGTCGGGCGATGCGATCCGAATCGGGATGAGTAGAAGCCGACGGTGGCGGCCGCTAATGCCCCAACACCACCCTGGACGAACACGTGGGTCGGCTTCACGAGTCCTTGCCCGGCGAGCTGCTCCTGAGCCTCCGAGAGCATCGTCGTGTATCCCTGCATGACCCACTTCGGGATGTCCTCGTACCCCTCCCACGACGTATCCGAAATGACCTGCCATCCGTTCTTCTCGGCATCCACACTGGCTTGCCGAACGGCATCGTCGTACGTTCCGTCGACGACGCGAACATCAGCTCCATACCCGGCAATGGCATCGATACGGGCCTGCGACGTGTCCTTGTGGACATAGATCACTGCCCGGCAATTCAGCTTGTCTGCTGCCCAAGCGACCCCACGACCGTGGTTGCCGTCCGTGGCGGTAGCGAAGGTGAGATCTCCCAGCTTCGCTCGCGTTTCGTCGGAAATCAGCTCGCCAAAGGAGAGCGCCTTGCCCTCGAGGCCGAGCAAGGACTTGATGAAGCTGTAGATCGCGAACGATCCGCCGAGGACCTTGAACGAGTTCAGGCTCAACCGCTGCGATTCGTCCTTCACCCATATGCCGCCGACACCCACCATGGAGGCGAGGTTCGACAGGTTTCGCAGCGGGCTGATCTGATACCCCGGTATCTGGCGGTGGAAGTTGCGCGTCTGTTCGAATACCTCTCTCGGGAATAGCTCCCCGACGGCCTCACTGGCGGCGATGGTCCTTGCTCGCGGGTTCTCGACCCATTCGATCGGTATGACGGAATCCATGGCCCCACTGTATCTCAAGCGCTCCCACCCCGACGCACGACTGGACGGCCCAACGTGCGCGACGTACGCTCGGTATCGGGAGCGAACGAGAGGGTGATATGCGAGTTTTGGTATCAGCAGCTTCGAAACATGGTGCCACCACGGAAATCGCTGACCACATCGGCGAGACACTCCGCCAACGAGGGTTCGACGTCATCGTCGCCGAACCGGATGACGCCAAGCCGGACGCCGGTTACGACGGCATCGTGCTGGGCAGCGCGGTGTACGCGGGCCACTGGCTCAAGGACGCAAAGGCACTTGCCGCGCGGATCGGCGACACCGGGCCGCGCACTCCGGTGTGGGTGTTTTCGAGCGGCCCACTTGGTGATCCACCGAAACCGGACGAGGACCCGGTCGACGTGGCGGGCATCGTCGAATTGGTCGCTCCCGTCGAACACCAGGTCTTCGCCGGGAGAATCGACAAGAGCGAGCTGGGTTTCGGGGAGCGAGCGATCATGATCGCGGTGCGAGCCCCCGACGGTGACTTCCGTGACTGGGATGAGATCGCGGCGTGGGCCGACGGGATCGCCGACACACTCGAGACGGCGCAGGATTCGAACTAGCGATTTCTCGTCGGATCCTCAACGTAGTCCCGCCATCGGTGCTGCGGCTCATACCCGAGTGTGTGCCTGGCCTTGTCGATCGAGAGCAGTGTCTGGTTGCCCTCCACCGTCCCGTGGATCGGCACACTCGGATAGACCTCGCCCATGAGGTCGACGCTGTTGCGGGTCATACATGTGTCGGATGCAGCCACAATGAAAGGCTCCGCGCCGACCACGTCGGCCGTCAGTGAGAGCCTCGCGGCCTGGGCGACGTCTCGCGCGTCGACATACCCCCAGAGGTTCCATGCACGGATCGTTGGGTCGTCCCAGAATCCAGGGAACCGGG
>Ga0316197_10001521_pt1 | contig 16517 bp, 14 predicted proteins | sample OudBiesiAoxic_MG_FD_204939 | JGI IMG/M metagenome (GOLD analysis project Ga0316197, IMG submission 204939) | Coastal sediment microbial communities from Oude Bieten Haven, Netherlands - site A oxic | ecosystem: Environmental > Aquatic > Marine > Coastal > Sediment | place: Netherlands... | reverse complement strand
TTCGGTCTATTTTTGGTGGTCGGGGGCCTTACTCTTGCAGTGACCCTGGTGACCAGTCACCTCTATCAGCGCGAGGTGCAGCAACGCATCCACCGTGACCTCGCTGCCCACATCGTGAAGGAGGAGCTGCTCATCGTGGACGGGGAGATTGCCCAGGAGGCGCTGGAACACGTCTTCCACATGATGATGGTGATCAACCCCACTATCGAACTTTATTTGCTCGACCCGTCCGGTCGGGTCCTGGCCTACTCGGCGCCGCCCGGAAAGGTCAAGCTTGCCAAGGTGACCCTCGACCCGGTTCGTGAGTACGTTGAAGGCGAACCGCGGCTGCCGATTGTGGGTGATGACCCTCGCCATCCTGGAAATCGAAACATATTCTCGGCCGCGCCGATTCTGCGTGACGGCCAACACGAGGGATATCTTTACATCGTCCTGGCGAGTGAGCATTTCGTGTCGGTTGCTGAAATGCTCCGAGGGAGCTATATCTTGCGTACCGGTGCGGTGGCTGTCGTCGGTATCACTCTCGTGGCCCTGATTGGGGCGCTCCTGCTTTCCCGGCGATTGACCTCTCGGCTGACTCGACTCACCAGAGACATGGCGGTGTTCCGCCAGGAAGCGCTAGGCGCTGTTCCTGATGAAACCACGACCGATATTCGAAGACTCCTTCCAAAGCATGACGAAGTCGATGAGTTGCGAGTCACTTTTGATCACATGGCGACCAGGATCGAAGAACAGATCATCAAGCTCGAGGATCAGGACAGGTTGCGCCGCGAGATGGTCGCCAACGTTTCACACGATCTGAGGACGCCACTGACCCATCTCCACGGATACATCGAAACCTTGATACTCAAGGAAGATTCGCTCGCGCCCAAGCAACGGCTCGATTACCTCGAAATCGCCCTCCAACACGCCAAACGCCTCGGCCGGCTGATCTCGGATTTGTTTGAACTTGCCAAGCTCGACGCGATGAACGAGCCCCTGGAACGAGAACGGATGCCTGTCGGAGAGCTGGTCCAGGATATCGCTCAGAAGTATCGGCTGCCGGCGGAGGATCGTGGGGTGTCGCTCAGCGCAGAGCTTGCCGGGGAGCTGCTCTGGATTTCGGCGGACGTCGGTCTGATCGAACGCGCGCTTGAGAACGTCCTTGACAACGCCCTTCGTTACACACCGGAGGGCGGCAGGATCGTTATCAGATTGGAGCCGCTTGGAGAGTGGCTTCGAATCGAGGTCTGCGACACGGGACCAGGGATCGCTGCCAACGAGGTTCCTCTCGTCTTTGACCGCTTTCACCGCGTCCAGAAATCCGGTGATGGAAGCGAGGCCAGGGGGGCGGGCCTGGGCCTGGCGATCGCCAAACGGGCCGTCGAGCTTCACGGTGGTAACATCCACTGTGAGAGCACCGTTGGTGAAGGGACGACGTTTCGTTTCGAGCTGCCCGCCGACACTCCTATGCTGAACGCGCGACCTCTGCCAGCTTGAGGGCGACGTCAGCGTTTGGCGGTTTCTTCCTCTTCAGCCGTCAACGACCAGAGCCCATCCTCGTGGATCAGTCGGTCGGCCGCCGGGTCGTGGCCGCAATGAGGGCAGGCTGAAGGCGAAACCGATTCCAGTGTTGGGCGTTCCCAGTGGGCGTATACCTCGCCGCACCTCGGGCAGAACGTCTCGATCAGCTCTTCAGTCGAGTTCATGCCGCCTCCCTTCGGTTTTTCGGAACACCGGATTCCTATTCTCAATATAGGTCCTGGATCGGGAATCGTCAGTCCTCGAGGAGGGGCACCGCCGGAGATTCGATAGCATCGAGGTTGGGCGCCCGACGGAGCCTGGCTCGCAGATCGACGCTGTAAATAATGAGCGCGGTCCAAATCAGGCCAAAACTGAAGCCCTGTCCGATGGAAAATGGCTCGCCGTAGAGCAGGACCGCCAGAAGAAATGTGCAGGTCGGGGCGATGTACTGCAAGAGACCGGCAGTTGAGAGCGGGATCCGGCGAAGGCCGAGGGTGAAGAGAATCAGAGGCACCGCTGTGACGGCACCTGCGGCCACCAGCAACAGATCGATGCGGAACCCCTGGTTTCCCAGTGCCCCGACACCTCTGAATTCTTGTCGCAGAAGCAGGGCGGCGGCGAAAGGGAAGAGGACGGCGGTCTCGAAGGTCAGCCCGACTACCGCATCTGCGTGGACTGTCTTGCGGAGCAGCGAATAGAGTCCGAAGGAAACCGGCAACACGAGCGAAATCCACGGCAGCTCTCCTGCCTGGAGGGTGAGCAGGAGCACGGCAAGCGCGGCGATGCCGACGGCTATCCACTGATTCCGGTTGAGCCGTTCGTGCAGCACGATGAGGCCGAGGAGGACGTTGACGAGAGGATTGATGTAATAGCCAAGCGACGTCGCCAACACCCGGTCGGTGTTGACCGCATAGATGAAGAGACCCCAGTTGATGGCGATGAAGACGGTTGAAGCGAGTAGCGCTGCCACCGTCCGAGGCCGCCGGAAAACCGCTCGCAGCTCCGGCCAACGTCCGCGGATTGTCATCCACACGGCGACAAAGGCGAGGCCCCAGACGATACGGTGTGCCAGAATCTCCAGGGCCGGAACATGCCGCAGCATCTTCCAGTACACCGGCACGATGCCCCACAGGAGGAACGCACAGGTGGCGCACAGCAGGCCCAATCTGGTGTCTCGACTCACCCTCTTCCACCCTTCGGAATGAGAACAGCGTTCGGTCGGAGTCTATTCGTTCGGCTCTGATCGGCTCGCAGAAATTTCATAGGTGCCATCGAGGCGGGCAACAATATCCTCGTAGCGTTGATCGAGCTCGAAGAGCTCGGCCTCGAGTTCGGCGTCATCGATCTCACCGCGATCCCGGCATGCCTCGAGGACCGCGCGGTGAGCCTCGAGCCAACGGTCGGGATCAAAGTTGTAGGTCACGACCCTTCGATGATCTCAATCTTCGCTGCCGGGCATTTCCTGCGCAAACGCCGGTTCGACACCCATTTCCTCGAGCAGATGATGGGCGTGGTCGATCCGATCCATCACCCACAGCATGTACCGCACGTCGACGTGGATCGAACGGGTGACCTCTGGTAGGAAGTCCCAGTCCGAAATCATGCTTTCCCAATTGCCGTCGAAGAGCAGGCCCACCAAACGACCCTGATCGTCGATCGTTGCCGATCCGGAATTCCCACCTGTGGTGTCGACGGACGACAAGAAGTTGACGGGCACCGAGTCGAATCCGGGTAGAAGATACGGCCCATAGTCGGCTTCGGCGATGGCCTCGAGCAGCGGCGCCGGAGCGTCGAACGGCTCCTCACCCGTATCCTTCGCCGCCAATCCTTCGGCCGATGTGAACGGGAGGTAGACCACGGCGTCGCGGGGCTCATAGCCCCTGACATTGCCGAAGGTCACTCGCATGGTGCCGTTGGCATCGGCGTAGATCTCGACACCGCGGGCTTTCTGGAAAGCGAGCAGTGCTTTCATGAATCGCGGACGCGCTTCAAGCAGCTGCCCGTCCAGCGCCTCGTCCTCCGCTTCGATGGCGAGGTTGGTGTCGTACATCGCTATGGCGAGCATCACGAACGGATCGGAGCTGGCCTCGAGGGTCGAACGGTCGGCGTTGAGCAGGGCCAATCGCTGCTCGCCGTCCGTCAGGTTGGTGGCTGCGTACATGCCGTGGAGCGTCGCTGCAATGGCCTTGGCCGGATTCGCGTCGCCGTCGAGTTCGAACCAATTGTCGAGCACCGGCAGCCGTTCAGCCTCGGGCAGCGTCGCATAGCTCTCGAGATTGTGCTGCAAGAGCGCCATGTCCACGAGGGCGTCAAAGCTTCGCGCCATTCGAGCGATTCGCCCGCGGATGCGTCGCATATCGCGGTCCTGGTACCCGAGCTTGCGTTCCGCATCGGGCTTTTCGCGCTCTCGGGCGATACGGTATGCGTTGTTGGCCGCTGATAGTATCTGGTTGAATTTGAGGGAGCTGAGTTCCTGGTCGCGAGCACGGTGGGCTCGTTTCTCTTTGAGGATCTCCTCGACCCTGACTACGACGTCGCCCCACCGAGCCTGGCGCTCGGGGTTCTCGGCGATCCAATCAGTGAGCTCGGCTTCGAGGGCCCTTTTCCTCTCCACCGACTCCGAATACGAAAAGCCGGCGATCATTCCCTGGGCGTTCTTGAGCGAGTTGTTGATATACGATGTCCATGCCGCGTAGGCAATGGCGGCCTCCGGCCGGTCGGCGGTTTCCTTTTCGACTACCTCGAGGCTCTCTGAACGCCGCACGACGCGTTGCGGGTAGGTCCACTCGATGGCCTCTTCGACCTCGGAGGCCAAACGGTAGCGGTTGGTCCTTCCCGGGTACCCCACCACCATTACGAAGTCTCCGACGTCGACGCCGTTGGTGCCAACGCGCAGCCAGTGCTTCGGCCGGAATGGGACGTTGTCGGGCGAAGGATCGGCGGGCTCGCCATCCGCACCCACGTACGCACGAAAAAAGGAGAAATCACCGGTGTGCCGCGGCCACATCCAATTGTCCACGTCGCCGCCGAATTTTCCGATCGAGGAGGACGGCGCGTAGACCAGGCGCACATCCCGAATCTCGAGCTGGGAGTAGAGACGGAAGACCACTCCCCCGAAAAATGAGGCGACCCGGCACCGGTAGCCGAGCGTTTCCTCGCACTCGGCGATGAGCTTTTTCTCGGCCTCTTCGATGGCCGCGAATCGGGACGCCCCATCGGCGCCTGCTGGAACCGCCGACAGGATCAGATCAGTGACGTTTTCGACAGCCACCGTGACGTAGACCCGTGATCCGGGGGCTGCGGCCAGCTCGTCCTCGCGGGTGACGGCGAGGAAGCCGTCCTTCAACAAATTTCGCTCCTCCGTGGAGTTGAACTGAATGGTCCCGTATGCGCAGTGGTGGTTGGTGGCCACCAATCCCTCGGGCGAAACGAAGGATGCCGAGCACCCGCCAAGCGAAACGATCGCTCCCATCGGCTCGCCGGTGAGATCGGCGAATTTCTCCGGCGGGGTTTCGAGGCCTGCGGCCTTCAGGCTGTCGTCAATTCTGGGCAGCTGATCCGGCAGCCACATGCCTTCGTCGGCGTACCCGACTGTTGTCGAGACTGTCAACAAGAGAACAAGAAATAGAGTACGCATCTATGAACCCCCATTTCACACGAGACAGTGCACTGTCGGCACCGACGATATCCTAACAGAATGCCCAACCTTCGGAATCTACCGCGCGGGAGGCGCGTAGAATGTGAAACCGGACGAGGAGGCACCATGGGTTCGATTGAACGGTACCTGAATGTCTTTGAGGGGCTGAGGCGCCGCAAGCGCTGGAGCACCGACACCAATATCCTGCGCTTTGCGTCGCTCACCCTGGCGGCGACCGACGTGGTGGGTCCCGGTGTCGATCTGGAAGCCACGGCAAAGGTCCTAGCCGACGAGGCGGGTGGTTTTTCGCCGCTCAGTTCATCGATGCGGCACGCCGTGGCGGCGATTCTGATCCGGCGCGGGCTCGATCCGGTGACCACAGTCCACCGGACCAAGGAAACCCTGAGTGTTTTCAAGGAGTTCAAGCTCAAAAAGGGTGGCACTCACCCGCTCCTCGCGGCGCTGATTCTGGTCCTCGATGCGGACGGCGGCACCCCCTCCCGTAACAACGTCGCTCGACTCAAGGCAATTGTCGATCGCTGGGAAGAGGACCACAGCTTTCTGACCGGGGTCGACGACTACCCGATGGCGGCCATGCACGCCACCCGTGACGTCAGCGTCGAACAGCTCGGGATGGAGGTCGAGCAGATTTACCAGCTTCTCCGAAAGGCGAAATATCCGAGCGGCGAACAGCTCCAACTCGTGTCCCATCTCATGGTGTTTTCAGATCAAGGTCCACGCGAGGCTGCACAGAGTTTCGATCGCACCGCGAAGGCGCTCAAAAAGGCGAAGCAGCGTGTGTGGCAAAACCACTTCGACGAAGTCGCCCTTCTCGTGCTCAGCGGTGGCAACGTCGATGAGGTGGTGCCGAAAGTGATCGAGTACCGCGATCGGCTGCGCGAGGTCAAACCGAGGCCGACGTCGGATATCGCGTTTTCGATCGCTGCTGGAGTTGTTCTCGCGGAAGAGACTCAAAGGATAGGGAGACTCGAGGGCGCCAGAACAGCCGCCAACCTGCGGGCGGTGCAGGCCATCATCGAGGCCCAGCAGGCGGCGATGATTGCGTGCATGGCGGCGTGCACGGTGGCGGCTACGTCGTCGTCCTAGTCCGCCGATGTGATTGAACAAGGAATTCGGGAACGGGCATGGGCACGGACACGGGCGCGGGATAGTACGCTACAGCAGTGATCAAGGTATTGCTGCTCGCCGATACCCATCTCGGGTTCGATCTGCCGTCGAGGCCGAGGGTTGAGAAAAGGCGTCGCGGGCCCGATTTCTTTGCCAACACCCGGCTCGCCCTCGAGCCCGCCATTCATGGCCAGGTAGACCTCGTGGTTCACGGTGGCGATCTGCTTTACCGCAGCAAGGTGCCGCCCGGGTTGGTGATCCAGGCTCTCGAACCCCTACTCGAGGTGGCGGATCGGGGCATGCCGGTGGTGCTGGTTCCGGGCAATCACGAGCGCTCGGCGCTGCCGTACCCGTTGCTGGCGAGCCACGCAAATCTGCACATTCTCGACCAACCGAAAACGGTTGAGCTGACGATCAACGGGACAAGGGTGGCGGCCGGTGGGTTCCCATGTGAGCGCGAAAACATCCGGGATCGATTTTCGGCCCTGGTGGCGGAAAGTGGCGTGCTCGCCGTTGGCACAGATCTTCGACTGTTGTGCATCCACCAGACGGTCGAGGGTTCACGAGTCAAGGGATACATCTTCAGGTCGGGCGCAGATATCATCCGTGGCCGCGATATCCCGGGCGGCCTTGCCGCCGTGCTCTGTGGCCATATCCATCGCTCTCAAGTCCTGGACCGGGACCTCGCGGGAACCCGACTTCCCGCACCGGTCCTCTACCCGGGTTCGGTCGAGCGCACCAGTCTCGCCGAGCGGGACGAACACAAGGGGTACCTGATCCTCGAGTTTGAGGCAGATGCAAAAAGCGGCGGCCGGCTCGAGAGGTGGAAATTCCGTGAGCTGCCCACGCGGCCGATGTTCGTAACTGCTGTTGATGCAACCAACCTCGAACCCAACATCCTCGAACAGCGCATTCGTGACGAGCTTGGCCAGCTTCCGATCGAGGCCGTGGTTCAGCTTCGGATCGAAGGCGAGCTTGCGCCGGGTACCGAGAACGTCATTCGGGCCGCCAACCTTCGCAGGTGTCACCCCGAGACCATGACAGTAGCGCTCCGTTTCAGACCACCCCGGCGGTGATAGGCTTTCGCGACCATGCGTGTATTGGGGGACTCTATGAACCGTCCTTTCCTGTTGACCTGTCTCATCGTTGGAATCTGCGCACCTGGCCTCTTGGCTGGCGCCACGGACGAACCAGGGGCCCTACCTGAGCTGGGTGAGAAGGTTGCGGGTCTCGAGCGGCTCGACGGACTCATGACGCTTCACATCGATCGTCAGCGTGGAAGGGTCTTCCTGGAGCTACCGCCGGCCGAGGATCCGGACACCGGGCACCGCTACCTCTACGTCGAGGGCTTGGTGACCGGGCTCGGGTCGAATGACGTGGGTCTCGACCGGGGCCAGATAGGGCCGGCCAGACTGGTCGGGCTGCGTCGGGTCGGTGGCCGGGTTCTGGTCGAAGAGGTCAATCTCGGATTTCGGGCCATCAGCAGCGACCCGGATGAGCGACGCGCGGTTCGTCAGTCGTTCGCCCGTTCGGTGTTGTGGGGTGGGGAGATCGTGGCCGAGGAAGGAGACGGCGGGGTGTTGGTGGATTTCACCTCGTTCATCCTGCGCGACGCGCACGGATCGTCGAAGAGGCTGGAGCGGGCCGAACAAGGCTCGTTCTCGTTCGACGCGAGTCGCAGTGCGGTGGAGATGGATGGTTGCCTCGTATTTCCCGAAAATGTCGAACTGGAAGCTCTGCTGACCTTTCACGGCGAGAAACCGGGGCAATATGTTCGCGACACAGCGCCGTCGCCGGAGTGGGTGACCCTGGTCCAGCACCACTCCTTCCTACGGTTGCCGGACGACGGCTACCGGCCGCGAAAGCACGATCCACGGGCCGGTTCGAATTCGATTTCCTTCGCGGACTACTCCGCTCGGCTTGATGAGCCGATAGAAAAGAAATGGATCGTCCGCCACCGGCTTCAGAAGACTCACCCGGAGTCCTCCCGCTCGACCGTCGTGGAACCCATAGTCTATTACGTCGATCGCGGGGTGCCGGAACCGGTGCGGTCGGCGTTGATCGAGGGCGCCGGCTGGTGGGCCGAGGCATTCAAAGCCGCCGGCTTCATCGACGCGTATCGCGTCGAGCTGCTCCCGGAGGGAGCCCACAGTCTCGACGCCCGCTACAACATGATCCAGTGGGTCCACCGCGCGACCCGTGGCTGGTCGTACGGTGGTGGCATCGTCGATCCGCGCACCGGGGAGATGATCAAGGGCCATGTGTCCCTCGGGTCGCTACGGGTGCGCCAGGACCGGCTTCTCTTCCAGGGCCTGGCCGGGGCCGATGAGCTGGGATCCGGTACTGCCGATGACCCGGTCGAGATTGCGCTGGCTCGGATTCGGCAGCTCTCCGCCCACGAGGTCGGCCACACCCTCGGTATGGACCACAATTTCGCCGCCAGCACCTACGGGCGGGAGTCGGTGATGGACTACCCTGCGCCGCTGGTGACGATCGACGATGACGGCGAACTCGACTTTTCGGAGGCCTACGGCGTCGGCATCGGCGAGTGGGACAAACACGCAGTCCGTTGGGCCTATTCGCAGTTCCCGCAGGGTGTCGACGAAACGGACGAACTCGAAAAGATCGTGCGCGAGGGTTTCGATCGTAGCCTATTCATCCTCTCGGACGCAGATGCCCGACCCGCCGGTGCGGCCCACCCTCTGGCCAATCTCTGGGACAACGGATCAGATCCGGTAGAAGCCCTTGTCGATACGCTCGCGGTTCGGCGGATTGCCATCGATCGCTTTGGCGAGTCGGCGGTGCCGGAGGGAACGCCACTGGCGGAGCTCGAAGAGGTTCTGGTGCCGCTGTATCTGCACCACCGCTATCAACTGCAGGCCGCGGTCAAGGTGATTGGAGGGCTCGAATATGCATACGCCGTCCGCGGAGACGGTCAGATTCCTTCCGCGTTCATCGATCCAACGCGGCAGATGCGGGCGCTGAATGTCGTTCTGTCGGTCCTCGATCCCGCTACCCTGGACCTGCCGGAGTCGGTGCTCGGGCAGATTCCTCCACGGCCTCCAGGATCCGAGGAAACTCGAGAGCTTTTCGGGGGACGGACAGATCCAGTGCTCGATCCACTCGGAGCGGCGGCGACTGCCGCCGACATGGTTGTGACCACGCTCCTGCAGCCGGAGCGGGCGGCACGGTTGGTGGATTTTCACCGCCGGGACGCTGCGCAGCCAGGTCTCGAAGTGATCCTCGAGGTCTTGATCGATCGCGTCTTTGATTCCGCGGCGACGACTTCTCCTCGGCTGGAAGAGCTTCGGAGGGTCGTACAGACCGTCACGGTGGACGGGCTGATCGAACTGTCCTCGAACCCGGATGCGTCACCCGAGGTCAGGGCACGGGTGGATGGCGGGCTGGCGACCCTCGGACTGGCGTTGGCCGCGCCGGTGAATGTTGGCGCAGATGAGGCGGTGCATCGCGCAGCGCTCTCCGCTCTGATCGCCCGCTACCAGGGGAGGACGCTGGCGCCCGAGCCGGTGGCGATTGCCGCGCCCGCACCTCCGCCAGGGGACCCGATCTAGCCGGGCTTGCCGTCCGGACGGGGAGTGGTCAAATACCGGGTGTTGCAGATGACATAGATGGCAAAGGCGAGCGACCAGAGTGTGGCGGAAGAGATGAGGGCGGTCCGCGTCAGGTCGGCTCGCAGCCAGGGGCCAAAGACCCTGAGGACCGCGCTTGCCGTGATCGCTACGAAGGCAACGGTCAGCACCGGTGACACCTGAAGGGGTCTGCCGGTATGGCCGAGGGTCACCCGAGCCATCATACCGAGGGTCAGGGTGCCGATGGCGCCGGCGGTGAGGGCATGAGTGGCGACGCTCGATTGGATCGGCATGCCGGCGGCGGAAGCCGCCTTGAGGAGGAGCCCCAGCCAGATCCAGGCATGGCCGAGGTGCAGCACCCACAGGATCGGATGGCCGAAGGTCTTTTGGGTACCCCAGTACACGGACCGTCCGAGCACCAGGAGCCCGGCGATTCCGGCGGCGACGGCCATGATGAATCCGCCCGGAGCGATTGCTTCGATCACGGCAACCACGAGAACGCTGATGATGGCCGCAATACTCAGACCCGGGATCGAGCGGATGCTCTCGTCGGCGAGTGCGTTGCGGGTGAAGAGGGGCACGATCCGGCCGGTAATGATGACGAGCACCACCACGATCAAATCAACCGCCACCAGGTCGGTCCGCATGTAGGACTGCGGTAAGAGGCCGGAGGTCCGCAGGTGGAGAAACAGATCGCAAAACCACAACAGCGGCAGAATCGCGAGGAGAAGGTAGTTTCGTTTGCTCCCCGCGAGGAACAGCGGGATAGCTATTGCCACAGTGAGCGTGGGGAGGAACAGAAGATCTGCGAGGCCGGCGATCGCTGCAGCGGCGCCGCCGAGGCCGACAAGCCTGCCGATCACCCACAGACCGACCAGGACCGCAAGAAAGGGACCGCGTGCTGTCGGCCGGCTGGTCCAGTTCTCGACCGCGGTCAGCAGGAAGCCGGCGACGATCGCCATCGTGAATCCGAAGATCATCTCGTGGCTGTGCCAGGAGATGCTCTCGAGACCGGGCTCTCCGGACATCGGTTGTTGGTAGGTGAAGGCCCACCACGGGACCAGGAACACGCCACATATTGCGCCGAGAAGAAAGAACGGTCGGAAGCCTTTTTGAAAAACGATGTTTTTGAGCATGGTCAGAGGGTATAGCAGTCTGAGACGGATTTCTTGACCTCGGTCAGTTCCAGTGGCGGAGCTGGGGCCAGAGCTCAGCCAACGGCGGGTTGACTTACTTGCAGAGGTAGATCGGCCGGTTCTCCTTGGCCATTCCCCATGGGTGACGATGGTTCCCAACCAGCTCGACCGACCCACAAATGCGTTCGAGCGATTCGGCAGACCACTGGAGCCAGATCAGCTGGTTGCCCGAGAAATTTCCGGGTCCCCACATCGAGTGTGTCTGATGCGCGCAGATTGCGGGTGGAAGATCGTGCTGCCATTGCCAGAGGAGGTTTGGCAGGAAGATCGCCAGCGCCACCGCGGCGCCGAGCCAAATCCAGGGCCGCGCGAGCTCCCGGCGCAGCGGGGTGAGAAGGACCGTGCCGGCAGGATCCTCAGCGTCGGCAGTGAGCCACCGAGCGCCAGCGCGATCTTGGCGTAGACCGCCACCAGCGGCGCGCAGTCGACATAACCCCAGTCGAGGTGGCGGGCGCAGTCGAGAAAGTAGAGCTCGTCGCGGAAGTAGCCGTACCGGAAAAGGCCTGGTAGGTGGAGCAACAGTTTCGCCGCAACCAGCCCCCACAGCACGGGTTTCGAGAGCGCGGGTAAAGGCTGCGCGGCAGAAATTTTGCCGATCGAATCGTCGTTTTCCATTTCGATCTCCTAGAATGGCTGCCGACATGGTACCGAATCACCCGAACGAACGAGACGATGGCGTCTGCCCCAACTGCTCGGCTCCGTTGAGCGGTCCATTCTGTTCATCCTGCGGCCAGCGCCAGATCGATCTCGACAGACCTTTCCGCGAGATCGCCGGCGAGGCCATGGAATCGTTTCTGTCCTTAGACGCCCGCATCCTGCGGACGTTGTGGCCGCTCATCAGACGGCCTGGGCTGTTGACGGTGGATTTCCTGGCTGGCCGCCGGGCCCGATACGTTCACCCCTTCAAGCTCTACTTCGCGTTCAGCGTGCTGCTCTTCATGGTCCTGGCGCTGTCCGGCTACATGGTGGTGCAGGTCGGCGACAGCGACACCGAAAGGGTGACTGGCGTCCGGGTCGACGTCTCGGATTCGGAGGAAGCGGATGACGATGCGCCCGTCGAACCGGAGGAACCGTCGACCTTCGCCAAGATCTTCGGCCCGATCGGCGAGCTCGCTGAAAAAGATCCGGACCGGCTCAACCGGCTCTTCACCGACCGTCTCGCCAAGACGATCATTCTCATCGTACCGGTCTTCGCGGCGCTCCTGAAGGTGCTCTACTGGCGACGACGATATGTAGCCCACCTGGTCTTCTCGCTCCACCTCCACAGCTTTGCCTTTCTCGCCACGGTGGTGGGCCTGGTGATCGATATGTCTCTCCGAACGTCCGCGGGCCAGGGCCCCGGCAACGCTCTGGCGGTGCTGGTCATAGCGGTCTACAGCTTTCTCGCTCTGCGCCATGTCTACGGTCAGGGCCGAATCCTGACTGTGGCCAAAATGGTGGGTCTCCTCATCTTCTACATCGTGGCTCTCATCGCCACCATGTTCCTGGCGCTCGCGCTGACGGTGGTCACGATCTGAGGTCTCTTGTCAGGAGGGTCCGGCACCCTGGACGCAGCTGATGCCGTCGCCGTTGCGGGCCGGACCAAAGCAGCCGAGACAGGAGATACAGGCGGCCCGCCGAAGGTCGCCGCTCCGCCACCGCGCCGGAAGGCCGGGCTCGCGGATGAGGGGTCGTGACATGGAGAAGTAGTCCGCGGTCCCCGCGGCGAGGATCTGTTCGATGACTTCTGGCGACCGTACCCCACCGACGAGCATCAAGGGCACATCGGGCGCGGCCCGCCGGATCGCCTCGGCCTGGGGCAGAAAGTAGGCCTCATCCGTTGGCTTCTTGATGTTGGGACGCGCGGCGCCGAGCTTTCCGGAACCGGGCGTGCCGCCGGATACCTCGATGGCGTCGACGCCCTCGGCGGCCAGGGCGGTGGCCAGGAAACAGGAGTCCTCTTCGGTCGTCGAGCCGTCGAGGAAGTCGTTGGCGTTGAGCTTGATCATGATTGGGAACTCGGAGCCGACGGCCGAGCGAACCGCCCGGTAGACCTCGAGACAGAGGCGCGCCCGGTTCTCAAGGGTGCCTCCATACTCGTCGGCACGTTGGTTTCGCAACGGCGACAGGAACTGGGCCAACAAATAACCGTGAGCACCATGCAACTGGATGCCGTCGAAGCCGGCCTTTTGCAGGCGTTTGGCAGCGGCGGCGAAGTCATTGATGATTTCGTGGATCTGGTCGGTCGTGAGCTCGAGAGGTGTCATTGAATATCCAGGGCTTTCGATGGCGCTCGGTGCGACCGGCTGGAGGCCACCGGTCAACCGGCGATCGGCCTGGCCGCCGCAGTGGACGATCTGACCGACGATCTTGCCTCCCCGGCTGGAGACTGTCTGCGCGAGCTCGGCGAGGCCGGAGTTCATTTGGTCCGAATCAGCGCCGATCTGGCCTTGGTTTTGCTTGCCGACGCGCTGCACGTACATGTAGCTTGAGATGATGAGGCCGACACCACCCTCGGCCAGCTCCTCGTGGATCCGAATGAGCGCCGGGGTCACCGTGCCGTCTGCGCTCGCCAGACCCTCCCACGTCGCCGACCTCACGAGCCGGTTTTCCAGCTCAATGCCACTCAAACTCGTGGGTTCGAATATCTCCGTCATTTTCACGTCATTTATCTCATATTCTGAGGGACAGGCAAGGCAGAGACGGATTCTGAGGGCTACTCCTCGCCTTGAAAGACTCCCTCGACCGAGATCGTCAAGGGCGGCTCAGAGAGGGCCCCCGGCTCTTCAGATGACGCGATCACCCATCCAAGAGGTGCTTTCCGAGAGGTGTCGAAGTACGCACCGTCGGTGAAGGCGACTTTGACCGCGACCCGGCCGGTGGCCTCGTCGAGAACAAAGGGCATGAGGAGATAAATGCGGGCCCTGTCCTGGTAGCGACATGCAAGGGTCGCGCCCTCTTTGCCGGTGAGGTGGAAATCTCCATAGCCCGGACGCTCGATCCGTAAACTCACCTGGCGATCGGCGATCCGGAAATCGGGGCGCCGCTGCCGGTCCTCCGCCGGTAGCTCGAGGTAAATATCTTCAACCAGCCAACGCATGTATGTGACGAGATCACCCTCGGACGACCAGAACTGCTTATCAAAACCAACGCAGCCGCGACCGCTGGCGGCGAGGAAAGGATATCGAGCGGCCCATATCGGAACCTGACCCTGGCTCGAACCGATACGGTCGAGCGCCCATGTCACGCCCGGCACGGATACAGTCATCGCCGATCCGCGAGCGTCTCCGGCGACGTGACCACCCGGGAATGGCGCAGCCGACAGCAGCAGCATGCCTCTCACCGGATCGAGCAAGGTGACGAATGAGCCAGCGGCCGACGGGCAGCCCGATGCTGCGTCGGCGACCACGATCTGTGGGCGCAAGGCGGCATCCTGGGCGTCACCGGCTCTTGGCGTGGCAACCGAAAGGGCTGCGACAACGCCAATCAGAACTGCTTTTGCAGGAACTCTGGCTGATCTCATGAGAAACCCCGGGGGCACAGTACTGCGGTGTTTCGCGCCTGGAGTGTGGGCTGGGTCACTCGTTGCGCGTGTCCCCGAGTTCGCGCGCTACCCGTGTCACAATCCTCTCGAGATCGCCTGTTTGGCCGATCGCGCTTTCGTCCGAGCCGTTGTCGCCGTAGAGCACTGCCGCCACTTTGTCCTCGACGATGACTGGGATCACGATGACCTCCTTCGGGCCGTCATTGCCGAGTAGATCCTTGAGCGGCCGATTGCCGTCGCCGTCTTTAAGCCGGCCGCGGTAGGTGCGCCCCTCCGTGATGACCCAGGAGATCGCCGAATCCTCGCCATCGAGACGCTCGATGCGGCAGCCGGCCATGGCAAGCGATGCCTCCGTTTGGTCGGAGTCGAAGGCTCCCACGACGCTCAGAGCGTCCGGGTAGACCAGGAACAGGACCGCGCGACGGACCAGTCTGTTGGCGCCATCGAGAATCGTGGCCGCCATTTCGGAAGTGATGACGAGAGATTCCTCTTTGAAATTCGCGAGGACATCCCGCACCGCCTCGAAGTAATCCGGTGATTCGCCGTCACGGCTCACCTCATCGTGTTCGACCGCACCTCCGAGCAGAATTTGCTCGGTTCGGAAGCCGGTTTCGAGGATCACTTCCCGAGGATCGACTCGCACCTCGCCGAGGTCCGGGAAATTCATGGGTTCGTAGGTTCCGACTCCCTCGGTCCACGCCAGGGCCTCACGGATGACGTTTTTAAACTGGAGGTAGACGACCCGGGTGAGGTCCTCGGCACTCACCGCTTCCATTTCAACGAGGATTTGCCCAAGCAGGGCGGCGCCCTGCTGATTGCTCTGCAGGTTGAGGGCTCTCTCAAGTTGTTTATCGCTGATCAATTCACGGCGGACGAGCATTGCGCCGACTGTTTCACGAACACCGGTAGAGGCGGCATAGACTATATGGCCTTTTCGGAAAGCGAGCCTGAGCCGTTCGTCTCCGTGTTCAATCGTGAGTTGGCCGGTTTTCTGGTTTTGGGCCAGCATCATCATGAAATCGGCGAGGGTCAGGTCCTCGAGGTCGGCGGTGATCGTCACTGGGGCACGCTCCATCGCAGTTCGAAAACAGAGAAGACGACTGCATCTACGATTCTATCCTGTGCCCATGCCGGCTGCGAGAAACTGATCGATTCCAACCGCCCTCGAGGCGCCGTTTATCGCGAGATGAGAAGCATCGCCCCGATCAGGGCGGCGCCTCCTACGGCCAATATCCCGAATGCGATCGCTGCAGCGAGGGTGATCACCCGGTTGGCGATCTGCCGCTTGGCTTCCTGGTAGGCCATTACCTGGGCGTCGGGGTTGATCGGTGCGGGTGGAGGCTCTGGCAGCCGGTCCTTCCACTCGGTGGCCAATCGTTCGAGTTCTGGATCGTTTTCGAGATGTTCCTTGACCAGAGTTCGGGAATCAGCGCTTGCCTCGTCCGACAGATAAAGGGGCAGAAGATCCAAGATCACTTCTCGTGTTACGGCCATTATGAACCTCCATTGGTTGTCATATTTTTCGCAAGGAGCCGTCGGCGGGCACGGTGGACCCTGACCCGCGCCGCGCCCACCGAAATTTCCAGGACTCTCGCGATTTCTTCGTAGGGGAGCGAGTGCTCCGTTCTCAGGACCAGCGCCAGCTGATCCGGTGACGGCATGTTCGACAACACACGCGTTATTCGATCAAGATCCATGCGTGCGGCGGCTGCCCGATGCGGATCGGGCGACCGGTCGGTCAGTTCCTCGGGGAGCTGCTCGTGCTTGTTGGAGCGATGCCGGTCTTTGATGAAGATATTCCGAGCGATGGCGAAGAGGTAACCCTTCAGAGTTTCGGTTCGCAAGCGATCACGCTTCGCCCACGCTCTGATGAAGGTCTCCGATGCCACGTCCTCGGCTTGAGTCGTATCGTGTGTCAGCCAAACGGCGAACCGATATAC
>Ga0316197_10001520_pt1 | contig 16521 bp, 12 predicted proteins | sample OudBiesiAoxic_MG_FD_204939 | JGI IMG/M metagenome (GOLD analysis project Ga0316197, IMG submission 204939) | Coastal sediment microbial communities from Oude Bieten Haven, Netherlands - site A oxic | ecosystem: Environmental > Aquatic > Marine > Coastal > Sediment | place: Netherlands... | reverse complement strand
GCGGAAATCCGTTTCACCGCGTCGTCGAGCGATGGCTTCGGAGGGCTGATCTCGCGCGCCGTCATCCGGCCCTCGGGCGACCCGGCCTTCGTATCCGGGGCCTCGACGACTTGGACGTCATCGGGAAACACCATGTGCGAAACGCCCTGCTCGAGGATCGCATGCTTGCAGGCAAGGCTCGTGATCTCGGCGAAGCTCGAGTCCTTGGCTGCCTCCACCGTGTACTTCGCCACCCCCCCGAACGCCGCGGCAAGGTCCACCTCCTGGAATGCGCCACGTCCGATGAGATGGGTGGGCACCTGACCGGTGAGCGCCAGGACAGGCGCACGGTCGACGTGCGCATCCCAAAGCCCCGTCAAGAGATTGGTCGCGCCCGGCCCTGCAATCGCGAAGCAGGCAGCAGGACGCCCCGTGAGCTTTCCATATGCCGACGCGGCGAACGCGGCAGCACCTTCATGACGGATGCCGAAGTACCCTAGCGCGCCTTTGGATTGCTGCCGCCGCATCGCGTCCGCAAAGCCGAGATTCGAATGCCCGACCATCCCCCAGACCCAGCGCACGCCCCAGTTGACCAGGGTCTCCACCATGACGTCGCTGCTGGTTCGCACGTGCGAGTCTTCCTCGGGAAAGGCGACGTAAACACCGTCGTCCCGCACCTCGACTGAGAAGGTCTCCACCCCGTCGTCGAAACCACCTGGCGGCTTGCCGCTGAGCGGGTGAAAATCCCAGCCGTGCCAGGGGCAACGTAGCCACCCGCCCTCGATCGAGCCTTCCCCGAGCGGACCGCCCTGATGAGGGCATTTGTTCTCGAGGGCCGCAATTTGACCTTCGAAATGCGTCAAGCAGAGGGTTCGATGCTTGCAGGTGACCGGTTTGACGCGACCCTCGGGGAGCTCCCCCGGATCGAGTACCTTGAGCCAAACACTGCTCTCGTTGCTCATTCGAACGCCTTTCGCTGAGGTCCGAGCCTTTCACGGCCGGGCCGAGGCTGTAAAGGACGTTCAGCGGGCACGAATGTTACAGGTTGCCGGCGAGACGCTCGATTTCCTCGGCGCCGTTGCCTTCCTGGGCGACAAGCTCTTCGACGTCTTCCTCGCGGAGTTTGATCACGCCCATGTTCTCCGGGCGAAATCCAACCTTGTCGGCATAGAAGTCACGAATCTTGTCCATGTCCGCGCTGAAGTCGCCGGTGAGCTCGACCGCTGGGCCAATGCCGCCGACCTTCTTGCCGAAGTCGAGGTAGGAGAGGACGACCGGGACATTGGCGCTTCGCGCAATGTGGTAGAAGCCCGACTTCCAATAGTCGACGTATGAGCGCGTCCCCTCGGCCGGAACCATGAGTACGAGTGACTCGTTGTTCTCGAAGTGCTCGACCATCTGACCAACGACGCCGCCCGGACGATGTCGCACGATCGGAATCCCGCCGAGGCGCTTGAAGAAGGGGCCGAACGGCGCCTTGAAGAGCGTGTGCTTGCCCATCCAGCGCACGGGGATGTCGTACACGAACGCCATCGCCAACATGAACGGCATGTCCCAGTTGGACGTGTGCGGCGCTGCGATGATCACGTAACGATCCACCGGGGGCCGATCTCCATCCGTTTTCCAACCGGCGACCCGAAGGAACGCCTCGCCTATCCATTGCTTGATCATCGCGTGTGTCGCTCGTACAGGTGCTAGTCGTTGTATTGCAGACCCAGAAGCAGGTTACGAGAGATGCGGCGATTGGTGACAGAACTTTTACAATCGGCGGGGGTTGGCCGGGCCTGTAACATCGCCCTAACCCTGGGGTAAGCACCCCTGATGGAGGAGCCCCGATGAAGCTGTATACCAATTTATTCTCGCCGAATGCCCGCAAGGTGCACGCTGTCGCCCAGGAGCTGGGACTCGAGCTCGAAACTCAAACCCTCGACCTCCGCGCCGGCGAACAGCGCACAGCCGAGTACCTCGCGCTCAATCCGAACGGCAAAGTCCCCACCCTGGTCGACGGAGACACCGTCCTTTGGGAGTCGAATGCGATCATGTGTTACCTCGCCGGCAAGGGCGACACCGAGCTCTGGCCCAAGTCCGCAAAGCGGTACGACATCCTCCGCTGGATGTTCTGGGAATCCAACCACCTGAGCAACGCGCTCAACAGACTCTTCGGCCAGAAGTTTTTCAGCGCTGGCAACCCGGATCAGGGCATCGTCGAACGCGCGAACAAGGACTTTCGAAAGTACGCAACGATCCTCGACGCCAACTTGGCAGACAAGCAGTTCGTCACGGGTGACACCCTCACGCTGGCCGATTTCGCCGTCGGCGTCGGCTTCGGCTACGAGGCACCCCTAGCGCTTCCCATGGACGGGCTCGACAACATCAAGCGCTGGTGGACCGCCTTTTCCTCAACCGACTCAGGGAAGATCCTCCTGCCCGGCTAGTCTGAGCAAGGATCAGCCGTACGCTTTGCCTTGCCGCCGCATTCGCGTCGGGCTTCGCCCTGCGGGCTCGCGCTGCCGCCTGCCGTTTGGGTAGGTTGTTGTTCCTGCGCCCCGGTACATTTGCTCTTAGACCGGCTTCACTTCGACCCAGATGCCGTTCAATTTGGCCATTCCGGAAAAATACTCGAGCTCGTCGGGGCCGTCTGCGGCCAGTAGGTTCACGTTCACTCCGGTCGTCCGGCTCGCAACGCTAAGGCCGTCGGCTTCCTGGTGTCCCCAGCCATGCGGGAGGGCCACCGCGCCGACCATCATTTCGTCGGTGAGCTGAACCGGCAGTCGAACTGAGGCGACGCTGCTGCGCACTTCGACCATGGCGCCGGACTCGACGCCAACTCGGCCGCCATCCTCCGGGTTCATGTAGAGGTAGTTCGTCGAACGCTTGCCCTCGACGAATCTCGGGATGTTGTGCATCCAGCTGTTGTGGCTGTGCTGCTCGCGCTTGCTGATCAACTTCAGCTTGCCGCGCTGCGCTCGTTCTCGCTCGAACGCGGCTTCGAGCCCTGCTGCGGCAGCGACGAATTCCTCCGGCGCCAAATTGACTAGCCCATCATCGGTGACGACCCGCGTACCGAGGAAGTCGCCTCCCTCGTTCGGACTGAGCAGGCGTCCGTGCGGCTCCTTGCGGAGGCCTCGGAGGGACCCGATGCGAAACGCTCTCGCCATCAAGCTCAGGAATCGTTCCGGTGTGAGACCGAGTCGGCTCCCGATGACGGGCAGCCTTCCGAGGCCGCTCCAGGCCTTGAAGAACCCGTTCACCACGCGAGATCCGAAAAGCGTCGAATCACATGCTCGGGCGAGCTCGAGCAAGATCATCGTCTCATCACGCTGCTCACCCTCCAAGGGTAGTAGCGCATCGGTGAATTGAACGTACGGAATCGGTTGGGCACCCATCAGAGACTGAAACACGAACGGCAGGTCTGCGCGCTGTAAGGCGCTGCTTCCCGGAAGGATGTAGTGCGCATGATTGGCGGTCTCATTGCGAAAGATATCGATCACGACGAGGAGCTCCAGCGCCTTCAATGCCTCTTCGAGCCGGCCGTTGCTGTTGGGGACCGTCAGTAGGGGGTTACCGGACAGGCAGATGAGCGCACGCACTTGCCCCTCGCCTGGAGTCAGAATCTCATCCGCCATCAGCCCGGCAGGGAAGGTGTCGGCGACGGATGGGAGCTGCCCGATGCGGGACAGATCCTTGCGCATCGTGTGGCCACCTTTGCGAGCGTGCTTGGGGAAGTCCTTGACGAACCCGTGGCCGACGAGCGTCCCTCCGAGCCGGTCGAGGTTGCCTGTGACCGCGTTGATCGCTTCCTGAATCCAGAACGCGAGCGTGCCTTGGCTGCCCTGATTGACCCCGGTCGAAAGGAACAGCGCCGCACCGTCCGCTGCGAGATAGGCATCGACCATCGAGCGAAGCGTCTCTGGGGGGATGCCGGTGACCTCTGCGCTGCGTTCGGCTGGCCAGAGCTCAGCCACCTTCTGCAACGACTTCAGCCCCGACATGTAGCGCTCGACCCGGTCGTGCTCGACGGCATCGCGACTCAGGACTTCGTGAAGGAAGCTCAGCAGGAAATACACGTCCGTGTCGGGGCGGATGAACACCTGCGTGCCGAGTTGTTTTGCGGTTTCGGTACGGCGCGGATTCACGTTGAAGACCTTACCGCCTCGGCCTTCGATGGCGCGAAGCCGTCGAATCGGGTCTGGGAGCTGCATGAAGCTCGAGCGCGACACCGCGGGATTCGAGCCGATGATGATCAAACACTGCGTCCGGTCGATGTCGGCAAAAGGCTGAATGAACGGAAAACCATACAGCCGCTCGGCCGCAGCGAACTTGTTGTTGCAATCTTGCGACCCCGTCTGGAAGAGATTGCGCGAACCTAGCCCCTGAAGGAACGCCGCAGTGAGAACCGGGGGCAGCAAGCTGAACGAGATCGGATTGCCGAGATACGCGGACACCGAGTCGCCGCCATGGTCTTTCACGACTTGGCGCACCTTGGCGCCGATCTCGGCGAGCGCCTGCTCCCAGCTGATCTCTTCAAACCGGTCACCGACGCGCTTCAAGGGAACGCGAAGCCGGTCGTCAGAATGATGAACCTCGTGGTAGCGAAGCCCCTTGATACAGGAATAGCCCTTGCTGACGACGTGGTCGGGGTCGGGCTCGATGGCAAGCACGCGGTCGTCTTCGATCGTTGCTTTCAGCCCGCAGGTCGCTTCGCAGATGCGGCAGAACGTGAATTCGGTTCGATGGGACACGGTGGCAAAGGTGCCAGCATGAGGGAGCGCCGACAAGGCTGATGGGACAGCTCGGCCGGGCCCTGCTACATGCCATCCCGAGGAGACGAAAGCGATGCACAAGCTTGCCCTAGCTTTGACGATAGTTTCGATCGCCGCCGTTGGCTGCGACAGCAGTAGCGGCGAGACCGGCGGCCAGGCGGGCAGCAGCGGAGAAGGGGGCACGGCCGGCAGCGGGCCGAAGTGCACGACACCTCAAGAAATGCTCCGCTGTGACAAAGTGCTCAATATCGCCCACCGCGGAGGTAGGCGAATTCGACCCGAGCACACCCTGCTTGCCTACGACCAGGCCCTCGAAGACGGCGCCGATATCCTGGAGCTCGACGTCCACGAGACGAGCGATGGCATGCTGGTCGTGATGCATGACGCGACCGTCGACCGCACGACGGATTGCACTGGCCCGATCAAAGAGATGACCTTCGCGGAGCTTCGAGAATGCGACGCGGGCTACAAGTTCAGCAGGGATGAAGGGGCGACCTACCCGTATCGCGGTACGGGCCTCGTGGTCCCTACGATGGAAGAGGTCTTTGACCGCTACCCCGACACGCCATTCATCATCGAGGTCAAGCAGTCGGAGCCTTCGATTGTCGACCAGTTCGTCGAGGTCATTCGGGAGCACGGCGTCGAGGACAAGATGACCGGGTCGGCGTTTGCGGACAGCTTACTCCTGGAGCTTCGGATGGTGGCTCCCGAGATCCCGACCAACATGGGCACCAACGAAACACTGGTGTTCTGGGGATACTCCTTCCGCGATCTCGACCCCGAGTACGAGCCACCGGCCGAGTTCCTGCAAGTCCCGACCCAATACGACGTCGGCGATCGCATCGTCGATGTCTTGCACCCGGGCTTCGTACCCCGCGCCCACGAGCTCGACATGTACGTCCACGTCTGGACAATCAATGACGAAGAAGAAATGCGGTTCCTGATCGAGACCTACGGTATCGACGGAATCATGACCGACGACCCCCCACTGCTCACCAAGGTCATCGACGAGCTAGGGGTCGGCGACTGAGGCTAAGCGTTCGGGAACTTCTCGACTAGCAGCTCGAGCGCGTCGTGTGTGGTCAGAATCCCGATGATCTTGATGCCTTCGACCACGATCGCCGAGCCGTACTTGTGCTTGAGCATGTCGTTGAGGACGGCGAAGAGCGGGGTGTCCGGGGACACCGTGTACGCTTCTTGGGTCATCGCTTCTTCGACCGTCGTGTGGTCGGGGTTGACCTCATTGAGGCCGGCGATCATGCCAAGGTCGCGGTCGCTAACGACGCCGAAGAGCTCGCCGCCGTGCAGCACAGGCAAGTGGCGAATGTCGTGCTTCTGCATGAGCTTCTGAGCAAACGTGATGGTCTGCTCGCTGCCCACCGTGTGGGGCATCGGGGTCATGAAATCGGCGATCGGCGCGGTCTTGTCCATGGGCTGAGCTGTACCACAGTCAGGCGTTTCCGCCACGCTCTAGGTCCACTTGGCGCCCGTACTTGCGACGGATTTGGCCGATCGCCCGCAGGCTTTGGCCCAAGCAGCCGTCAGGCCTCCCTTCCGAGCCAACCGCGTCGACCGAGCCACTTCGTCAGCTCGAGGACCGGCGAGATGGTCAGAGCTGGGCACGACGCGATCAGCCAGTCCGTCGGCGACAAAGGGCTCACGCCGAACGGCTCTTGCAGCGGCGGAAAAGACATGATGAACACCAGCAGTCCCATCTCCCAGAGGATCGCCAGGTTCAGCCACTTGTTGGCAAACGGCCGACGCAGGATCGACTGGCGGTCCGACCGAAAGTTGAACGCCTTGAGGAACTCGATCAAGACCAAGGACACGAAGGTCATCGACATGGCGTGAGTAAGACTACCGCCCGATTGGAGAGCCCAGGTGAAGAGACCGAGGTTCGCGACAGTCGACCACAGCCCTCCAACGATCATGAGTGTTACGACCCGGCGCGTGAAGACTCCCGTGCGCGCATCACGCGGCGCGCGTTCCATGAGATCGTCATCGGGAGGATCTACAGCCAGTGCCAGCGCTGGCAGGCCATCGGTGGCGAGGTTCACGTACAGGATCTGCACGGCGGTCAGGGGCAGCGGCAGACCAGCCAACACGGCCCCGGCGATGAGACCGATCTCCCCGATGTTCGCCGATAGCAGGTACATCAGGTACTTCTTGATGTTCTCGAAAATTCCGCGCCCTTCTTCCACCGCGGCAACGATCGATGCGAAGTTGTCATCGAGCAGGGTCATCGCCGCGGCCTCTTTGCTCACATCGGTGCCGGTGATACCCATCGCAACTCCGATGTCGGCCTTCTTTAGAGCGGGTGCGTCGTTCACTCCGTCGCCTGTCATGGCCACGATGTGACCGCGCGTTTGCAGGGCCGTGACCACCCGTAGCTTGTGAGCCGGGGAGACGCGCGCATAGACTTCGATGTTTTCGACGCGACGCTCCAGCGCCTCGTCGCTCATGTCCTCGAGGTCTGCACCCGTCACCACATGCCCCTCCCTGAGCAGGCCGAGCTCGCCGGCCACGGCCTGAGCGGTGAGTGGATGGTCGCCGGTGATCATGACAACACGGATGCCGGCCCGCTCGCATTGCTCGACCGCGGCTTTGGCTTCCGGACGTGGAGGATCGATCATACCCACCAACCCGAGGAAGGTCATATCGTGCTCCGCATCTCCGAGCGTTGCATCCGCCTTGCTGGCGACCCCAAGCACGCGTAGAGCCTCGCCGGCCATCTCTCGGACCGCCTCGACAATCGCCTCTCGATCGGCGTCCCCGAGCGCTAGTTCGCCCTGGCTCGTCAGTTGTCGAGAACACGAGTCGAGAATGGTTTCGGGCGCGCCCTTGGCATAAGCAACCTGAGCGTCCCCCACGGAATGCAAGGTCGTCATCCGCTTGGTTTCGGACGTGAAGGGGACTTCTCCGACCCGTGGGAATTGCAGGTCCAGGTCGTCCTTTTGCATTCCGGCTTTCGCGGCCGCGACGATGATCGCCGCTTCGGTGGGGTCTCCTTTGATCTGCCAGCTGCCGTGCGTGTCGTCGCGGACGACGTGCGCGTCGCAGACCAGAGCGGCGGCGAGCAACAAGTCCATCTCCTCTTGAGAGGGCCGGACAACCGTACCGCTCAGCGAAAACTCGCCTTCAGGGTCGTACCCGCTACCGGAGATGGTAGTCGTTCTTTGGAAGGTATGAAGCTTCCGGGCGGTCATCTCGTCTTTGGTCAGCGTGCCAGTCTTATCGGAGCAAATTACGGACGTGCCCCCTAAGGTTTCGACGGCCGGCAGGCGCCGCACGAGCGCGTTGCGTTTCACCATCCGCTGCACGCCAATTGCCAAGGAGATGGTGACAACCGCCGGTAGGGCCTCGGGCACTGCGGCTACCGCCAGGGCGATTCCGAAGATGAACATCTCGAGCAAGGGTTGGTCGCGGAGCACGCCCACGGCGACGACAGCCGCTACGACGACGAGGGCTGCTTGGCCCAGGACGCGACCAACCTTGTCGAGATTCTCTTGCAGCGGCGTCCTGCCGATTGCGACGGACTGCAGCATCTGGGCGATCCGGCCGAACTGGGTTGCCATGCCGGTGGCGACGACAACAGCACGGCCTCGGCCATATGTGGCAATGGTTCCGCTAAATACCATGTTGCCGCGATCACCAAGGGCTATGTCCTCTCCGCGAAGCGCCTCGGTGTTCTTGGCGACAGGTACGGATTCACCCGTGAGCGCGGCTTCATCGACTTTCAGGTTGATCGACTCGAGCAGTCGTGCATCCGCCGCAACTTTGTCTCCTGCGTGCAACAGAACCAGGTCACCCGGCACGAGCTCGCGCGCCGGAATCTCGATCTCTTGGCCATCGCGAATGACGGCCACGGTGGGCGCGGCCATTTGCCGGAGCGCTTCGATCGCGCGTTCGGCCCGGTACTCCTGTATGAAGCCCAACACGACGGCAAAGAGCACGATCACAGCGATGGCAATACTCTCGACGCCCTGTCCGAGGAAGGCGGAGACCCCCGTTGCGATGAGCAGAATGATGATCAAGACGTTCTTGAATTGCTGGAAAAGGATGGTCCAAGGGGAGACACGACCGGCAGCTTGCAGCTCGTTGGGGCCATATCGCGCGAATCGACGCTCAACTTCGGCCTCCGCCAGGCCGTGCGCGGGGGACTGCAGATGCGACGTAACCGCGTCGACAGATAGGGTGTGCCATACGGGCGCGGAGCTAGACACGGGCCGCAACATAACTGACTGCATCCTCGAGGCTGACGATCTGCCCATAGTCCTCTTCCGGGATCTCGACGCCTAGGGCTTTGTGAATCCCTTGGACCCAGCGAAGGACGTCCATCGAATCGAGGTCGAGCTCCTCTCGCAGGTCGGCATCGTCTTCGATCTCTTCGGCGTCGATTTCGGGGGCTACCGCGACTAGGCAGCCGAGCAAGGTCGATCGTATTTCGTCGCGAGTCATAGCTTCTCCGGCTCCTGCAGCAGTCGATCGAGGGCTGTCAGGAATCGCGAGCCCTGGTGACCGTTGCTGACACGGTGATCGGCGCCGAGTGTAACCCGCATGATGGGCCGGGGCACGACCTTCCCCTCGACCACCCAGGGTCGCTCGACTGTCGCGCCGCAGCCGACGATGGCCACCTGCGGCGGGAAGATGATCGGGGTCACACTCTCGACACCACGCTCGCCGAGGGAGGTCAGCGTGATCGTTGCGGACGTCATTTCCGAGCTGCGAAGTGTGCCGGCGCGCGCGCGACCCACCAGATCGGTCATCCGGACCATCAGCTCGCCGAGGCTGCCCTGGTCCGTATTCCGCAAGGCCGGCGCCACGAGCCCTCCGCCCCGGAGGGACACGGCAAGCCCGACGTGGATCTCGGCGCTTGGCACCGGCTCAGGACCCTGCCAGGTCGCATTGAGCGACTTGTGCTTGCGCAGGGCCAAGGCAACCGCGCGCAGCACCAATACGCCGGACACGAGTCGCTCGCTCACGCTCACAGACGCGTTGGTCTCCCGAAGCCAGGCGATGGCATTCGCCATGTCGATGCTCTGCTCGACGTAGTAGTGGGGGATTTCGTCGTTGGCGCGGGTCATGGCAGCCGCGATCGCGCGCTGCATTCGCTCGGCAGGCGAGACCGCAGCGCTGGCCGGGTGAGCCGTGACGCTCAGGACGTCACTGGCTTGGATCGCGCCGCCTGGCCCGCTCCCAGAAAGCCGGGAGATATCAATGCCGCGCTCCATGGCAACCCTGCGTGCGTAGGGCGAAATTCGGACGCGAGCACCTGGAGCCGAACGCGCCCTTTGACCAACCCCTACCAAGTCGTCGAGGGTGATCCGACCGTGCTCACCCGTGCCGCGGACCGATGGAAGTGACACATCGAGCTCATGAGCGCGCCGCCGAACGGCGGGAGAGGCCAAGGGACCATCGAGGACCAGATCGGAGGCCCCGGCAGAGATGATCGACCCGGGCGCTGACACTGGCGCTGACACTGGCGCTGGCGCTGACGCTGGCGCTGTCTGTATCTCCGCCAGCACCGTACCCACCGGCACCTTCTCGCCTTCCTGCACCAGGAAGCTCTCCACAACCCCTGCTTCAAACACCTCCACCTCGATCAAGCCCTTATCCGTCTCGACCTCGGCAATGATGTCCCCTTTCGCGACGCGGTCCCCAAGCGCGACGCGCCATTTCGCGAGCACGCCTGCGCTCATGTCGGCGCCCAGCGATGGCATCACGAACTCAGCCACCGACCACACTCCTTCTCGCCGCCTCGACAATCCGGTCGACCTGCGGGATCGCCGCTTCTTCGAGATGCTTGGCGTATGGAATGGGCACTTCGATGGTGCAGACGCGTGCCACCGGCGCGTCCAGCTCGTAGAAAGCCTCCTCGGCCAAGATGGCGCTGACTTCCGACGCAAGGCTGCCGGTCTTCCAGGCTTCGTCGATCACGACGGCGCGGTGCGTGCGCGAGACGCTTCCGATGATGGTTTCGCGATCGAGCGGACGCAGGCTTCGCAAATCGACGACCTCGGCGCTCAGCCCCTCCTTCTCGAGCTCGTCGGCAGCGGTGAGCGCTTTGTGAACCGAGCCGCCGTACGCGATGAGGCTGAGGTCTTTGCCCGCGCGCCGAATCGCCGCTTTCCAGGGCGAAGGAGGCGTCGACTCCGTGTCGAGGGGGCCTTCGATGCCGTACAGCATCTGATGCTCGAAGATGAAGACCGGGTCCGGGTCTTCCACGGCAGCGAGCAACATGTCGTGCGCGTCCTGAACCGTCGCTGGCGCGAGAACCTTGATACCCGGCACATGCGCGTACCAGTTCTCGAGGCTGTGCGAATGCTGGGCAGCGATTTGCTTGCCGCCGCCTGTCGCCATGCGCACGGCAATCGGCACTTCGAACTGCCCGCCCGACATGTGCCGCATGACCGCGGCGTTGTTCACGACCTGGTCGAGCGCGAGCAAGCTGAAGTTGACGGTCATGACTTCAACGATCGGTCGCATTCCGCCAATCGCTGCGCCGATCCCGGCTCCGACGAATGTCGACTCACACAGGGGCGTGTCGCGAACCCTGTCTTCGCCAAACTCTTCGAGCAGGCCTTTGCTGACCGCATAGGGCCCGCCATAGCGGCCCACGTCCTCACCCATGAAGAACACGCGCGGATCCTCGCGAAGGAGCGTCTGGAGCGCGGTCCGAATCGCATCTCGATAGCTGGTCACGACAAGTCCCTCGCGTAGGTGTGACGCCGAATCTCCTCGACCGGCTCCCAGTCCCCTTGCTCGGCGAACTCGACCGCGTCGGCGATTTCCTGGGCTGCGTCTTCTTCGATCTGCTCGATGTCCGCCTCGGTGATCAATCCGTCGCTCAGCGCGCGCCTTTGCAAGCTCTCGATGGGGTCGTCTTTCTTGTGCTCTTCGACTTCTTCCTTCGAGCGGTAGAGCTCCGCGTCGTACATGGAGTGGGCCCGAAAGCGGTAGGTCTTGAGCTCGAGGAACCGGGGCTTGCCGGTCTCTCGAACGAGCTCGGCCTCGTTGTGCACCGCCCGCTCGACGGCGACGACGTCCATCCCGTTGACCGAATCTGCGGGCACTCCATACGCGGGAGGATTGTCGGCGATGTTTTGGTCGGACACGTGCCTATGCAAAGCCGTCCCCATCGCATACTCGTTGTTCTCGCACAGGAACAGAACGGGCAGCTTCCAAAGCGCCGCCAAGTTCAGCGACTCGTGGAACTCTCCCTCGTCGGTCGCACCATCGCCGAAGAAACAGGCGGTGACGCGCGACTCGCCCTGCATCTTGTCGGCCAGCGCAAGCCCTACGGCGATAGGCAAGCCGCCACCGACGATGGCGTGCCCGCCGTAGAACCGGCGCTCAGCGGAAAACAAATGCATCGAGCCGCCGCGACCGCCGGAGCAGCCGTTCGACTTGCCGTACATCTCGGCCATGATCTCGCCGGCCGGAATGCCGCGAACCAGCGCCTGGCCGTGCTCGCGATAGGTCGCCACGATGTTGTCGTCCTCTCGTAGCGCGTGCATCGCGCCGACGCCGACTGCCTCCTCGCCAATATAGAGGTGCAAGAACCCTCGAATTTTCTGCTTGGCGTAGAGCTCGGCGCTTTTCTCCTCCAGCCGGCGAATGCGAATCATGTCGCGTAGCAAGTCGAGGACGTGGTCACGTGAGATGTCGAGCGTCAACTGTCTCCTCCTTCCAGCGTCGACGTGTCCCCTTCGGGCAAGCCGAGCTCGCGCGCCTTGAGGAGGCGCCGCATGATCTTCCCACTTCGCGTTTTGGGCAGAGACTCGATCCAGTCGATTTCGCGGGGCGCTGCTGTGCCGAGATTCTTGCGCCCAAAGCCGATCAGCTCCCGCTGCAGCTCCTCGCTCCATTCGTGTCCCGGATGCAAGCTGACGAAGGCCTTGATGACGGTGCCGGCAAGGGGATCGGGCTTGCCGATGACTCCAACTTCGGCCACCGCGGGATGCTTCATGATCACGCTTTCGACCTCGAAGGGGCCGATGAGGTGCCCGGCCGACTTGATTACGTCGTCTGCGCGACCGACGAACCAGTAGTATCCGTCCTGGTCGCGTCGGGCCAGGTCGCCAGAAAGATACCAGCCATCGCGGAAACAGGCATCGTAGCGCTCCTCGTTGTTCCAGTATCCGCGAAACACCGACGGCCAATCGGGGCGCAAGGCGAGCTCACCGTCGAGGGCCGGGTCGTCCAGCTCGTGCAGGCGTCCATCGTCGCCTTCTCTCACAATTCCTGCGGTGATCCCGGGCATCGGCCGCCCCATCGAGCCCGGCTTCACATCCATCGACGCGTAGTTCGAGATCATGATCCCGCCGGTTTCGGTCTGCCACCAGTTGTCGTGGAATGGCTTGCCAAAGACCTCCTGCCCCCAGACGACTGCCTGCGGGTTCAGCGGTTCACCTACGCTTGCCATGAAGCGAAGCGCGGACAGGTCCTTACTCCGCGGCAAGTCCGACCCGCTCTTCATCAGCATCCGAATGGCAGTCGGCGCGGTGTACCAAACCTGCACCTTCTCTTCTTCGAGGATCTGATACCAGCGCTTCGGGTCGAACTCCGCTTCGTCAACGATCATCGTGACGCGATTGCTGAGCGGCGCGCTGATGCCGTAGGAGGTTCCAGTCACCCAGCCAGGGTCGGCCGTGCACCAGTAGATGTCGCCCGGGTGTAGGTCGAGAGCCAGCTTGCCGGTCACGTAGTGCGTGAGAACCGCTTGATGAACATGGAACGCACCCTTGGGCGTCCCCGTCGTTCCACTGGTGAAGTGCAGGAGCGCGGGCGTTTCCGGATCGGTGTTGGCGATTTCGTAGTCGGCCGACGCAATGGACATCGCTTCGGACCAGTCCACGGTGCCCTCGAGGGCCTGGGGCTTCTTCGGATCGGCGACGGTGATCACGTGCTCGAGCGTGGGAATGCGTTCGCGGATCGCTGCGATTCGACGCCTGTACAGTCGCTCGGTCGTCAAAAGAACGCGCGCCTCGCCCAGCTGAAGCCGCTCGGCGATGGGCTCCGGACCAAACGCGGAGAACAAAGGGCAGAACACCGCCTGGTGCTTCAGCGTTCCGAGCGCGCAGAGGTAGAGCTCGGGAATTCGCCCAGCAAGCGAGTACACTCTGTCGCCGGCTTCGACGCCAAGTGCAGTCAGGACGTTGGCAAACTGATTGCTGCGCGAATCGAGCTCGGCATAACTCAGCTCGTGGCGCCCGCCCTTCTTGCCGAGCCAGATGATCGCAGTCTGCTCCCCGTGCCCGTTCGCCACGTGCCGGCCGACGGCCTCGTAGGCTAGGTTCAGCCCGCCACCGCCGGGCAGCCCGTCGAGCTCAGCGCGCGCTCTGTCCCACGAGAATGACGCTCGCTCCTGATCGTAGTCGCTCAAATTCGGACGTGCCTGATTCTCCCGAAGTCGCTTCTCAATTCGCACGCTACTCAGCCTCCCGTCAGGAATCGTTGATAAAGGCGGTTGGCGGCGGAGTCCTGGAACGGAAAGAGCGCCTCGCCGTACACCCAGTCCTCGTTGAGGGTTCGTAGCCAGTCCTCAGTGACATCCTCTGGCTCTAGATCCGCCGCATGGACGGCCGCGATCAGCTCGAAAACGCCACGAAGCGGCTTCCCGTCTCCGTAGATCTTCGCGAACGACGCATATAGCTCTTCAACATCATTTGAATCAGTCATGCTTCTTCTCCATGCCGAACGGCGTCGATGAGCATTCGCCGCTCGGCCGATGCAATCACCTGTCGCGTTCGCGGCACCGCGTCGGGATTGACGGAGATCGACGTAATGCCGAAGCGAACGAGCTTCTCGGCAAACTCCGGCCGGTTGGACGGCGCCTGCCCACACAGCGAAGACGTGAGCCCGCATTCCTCGGCGGTACGCACGATGCGCTCGATTGCCCAAAGCACGGCGTCGTCGGCCTCATCGAACAGCTCGGCACAAATCGCCGAATCGCGATCGACGCCGAGCATCAACTGCGTCAGGTCGTTCGAGCCAATCGACACGCCGTGAATCCCCAGCTTCGCATAGTCCGGGATGCGGTATACGATCGATGGCACCTCGGCCATCACCCAGCGAAGCAGTCCGTGATCGCTTCCGAGGCGGTGCTTGTCGATCCGCTCCAGACAGGCCTCGAGCTCCCACTTGGTGCGCACGAACGGAATCATGATGTTCACGTTCGGTGAGGCCTCACGGACACGCGCCAGGATCTCGATCTCCAAATCAAAGAGCTCCGGGTCCTTCACATATCGAAAGCAGCCCCGGTACCCGATCATCGGGTTCTCTTCGTGCGGCTCATAGTCCGCTGCGCCCCGCAAGCCGCTGAACTCGTTGGTCCGAAAATCGTAGGTCCGATAGATCACCGGCCGCGGGAAGAAGGGCCGCGCAATCCGCAGGAGCGACTCGGTCATCTTGGTGACGAATTCCTCGGATCCGCCCTCGGCAATCAGCGCTTTGGGATGAACGCCCTGGAGCGCGTCGATGATCATGAACTCGGCGCGCAGCAGGCCCACGCCATCCACCGGCAGTGCAGCAGCTTCGGCGGCCCCGTCGGCGATCGCGAGATTGACATAGAGCCGCGTGGCCAGAGGCTCCATCATCGCTTCGGGCGCGGTCATCAGCGCTGCGGGCTTGGCGGCTGAGGATGCCGCTACCGACTGTCCTTCGGTTGCGTCGCCCGAAAAGACCTCACCCCGGGCACCATCGACCGTCACCAACTGCGAGCTCTTGAGGACGCGGGTCGCGTTTCCCGTGCCGACGATGCAGGGGATGCGAAGCTCTCGGCTCACGATCGCCGCGTGACAGGTCATTCCACCTTCGTCGGTCACGAGCGCGCCTGCGTGGCGCATGACTGGAACCCAATCGGGGCTGGTCATTTCGGCGACCAGAATCTCGTCTTTGCCGATCTTCGCGTCTGCCTGAAGCTCTCGCATGACCCGCACTTTGCCGGCGACACGGCCAGGGGAGGCCCCAAGCCCGTTCAGCAGCGGGGTCCCTGCCTCCAGTTCGAGCGTTGTGATCGGACGGGACTGAACGATATATACCTTACCATCCTGAAGAGCCCACTCGACATCCTGGGGGCTCCCATAGTGCTGCTCGATTCGAAGCCCGATGCCGGCGACTTCGAGCACTTGCGCATCGTCGAGAACCCGCAGCTCCCGCTGTTCTTTGAACACGTCGAGCTTGGCTTCGGAGCCGTCGGCTTGGCGAACGATCTTGTGCGCCTTCGAGCCGATGCGGGCGCTGAGAAGCTGCACGCCGCCCTGCGAAGGATCCCGCGGCCGGGCAACCATGTATGTGTCGGGTTCGACCTGTCCGCCGACAACCACCTCGCCGAGCCCGTACGCGGCTTCGATGAGCAAGCGCCCGCGGTCCTGCGAGATCGGATCGACCGTGAACATCACCCCCGACGATTCCGAATCGACCATCCGTTGAACGACGACGGCAATGGCCGGCTCATCGCCCAGTCCCAGACTATTCCGGTACGCGATAACGCGCGGGCCCCAGAGCGATGCCCAGCAATCGAGGATGCGATCCATCAGGGTTTCTTTGGCGACGTTGGTGAAGGTTTCGTTCATGCCGGCGAAGGACGCTTCCGCACTGTCCTCTGCCGTCGCCGACGATCGAACCGCGACACGTGCCCCCTCCCCGAATTCCTGGAATGCTTGCATTGCCGCTGAGCGGACGTCGTCGGGTACGCCTGCGCGTCGCACCGAGTCCTGCAATTCGTTGGACGCGAGCTTGAGCGCGCTCGAATCATCGAGGTCGGTGTTCTTGATGA
>Ga0316197_10001519_pt1 | contig 16523 bp, 12 predicted proteins | sample OudBiesiAoxic_MG_FD_204939 | JGI IMG/M metagenome (GOLD analysis project Ga0316197, IMG submission 204939) | Coastal sediment microbial communities from Oude Bieten Haven, Netherlands - site A oxic | ecosystem: Environmental > Aquatic > Marine > Coastal > Sediment | place: Netherlands... | reverse complement strand
ATCTACCTGCTCATCGCCGGCAGTTACACCCCGCTTACCCTGGTGACCCTGCGTGGCGCCTGGGGCTGGACCCTGTTTGGCATTATCTGGGGTTTGGCTATCGCCGGCATCATCGTGGATGGCTTGCACAAGGCGGGGTCACGCACCCTACCGATGGTCATCTATCTGTTAATGGGCTGGCTGATCCTGGTTGCCATATACCCCCTGATCCAGGCCTTACCCAATGGTGCTCTTATGTTGCTGGTGCTGGGTGGCGTATCCTACACCAGCGGTATGATTTTTTATGCCGTCGATGAAAGAATGAAACACGCCCACGGCATCTGGCACTTATTTGTGCTGGCCGGCAGCATTTCGCACTACCTGGCAGTGCTGCTTTATGTTTTGTAAATCAATTCATTGGGTCTGACTCGATTTCCCCTGTGCGGCGGCTGCACTATACTCAGGGATAAACCAGGCAAGTTGATGCTCGGTCTCTTTTTTCGAACCGCTTATATCTTAATAAATAGAGGCAAGTCATGTTCAAGACCCCGGTATTTCTGCTGATCACTGTTGCCATACTGGCCGCTTGCGCCACTTCGCCCACCGGCCGCTCCCAGCTGACGCTCATGCCGGAAAGCAAAATGACCCAGATGGGTCTGCAGGCATTCGAAAACATCAAGAAGGAAACCCCAGTGGATGCCGGCACCGCCACGAACCGTTACGTTAACTGTGTGGCACAGGCCATTATCCGCGAAGTTGGCGGCGGTTGGGAAGTTGTCGTATTCCAGGATGACTCCGCGAACGCTTTTGCGCTTCCCGGCAGAAAAATCGGTGTCAACAGCGGACTGCTCAAGGTCGCAGAGAACCAGCACCAGCTGGCCACCGTCATCGGCCATGAGATCGCACACGTATTGTCGCATCATTCCAACGAGCGGGTATCCCAAAAGTTTGCCGTCGAACAGAGCCTGGGGCTCATCACCGCGATATCAAACCCACAGACCGGAACCGGCCGCTCGCTGATGGGTCTGCTGGGGGTCGGCGCACAGTACGGCATCCTGATGCCCTACAGCCGCGTACAGGAAGCCGAAGCCGACCGGCTCGGGCTGGAGCTGATGGCCAGGGCCGGCTTCAACCCCGCGGAAAGCATCAAGCTGTGGAGAAACATGAGTGCCGCCGGTGGAGCGCAACCCTCGGAGTTCCTGTCTACCCACCCATCGCACAGCACCCGCATTAGTGGCCTGACTGCCATTCTGCCGAACGCACAGCGATTACAGAGAACAGCGCAGCAACAGGGCAAGCGCCCTGTGTGCAGGCCGTGACAGGCACACAAACTATACCCGTTTGTCATCCGCCCCAGGTCAGAAGCGTGGCGGTGATCGCTTGTGTTACCCGGTGAAGAAACTCATAGTTCAGCGTGTCAGGGACATCCGATGCCGTATGGTAGTGGGGGTTGCGGAAGTTGGCGGTGTCGGTGAGCATGATGGCGCGATAGCCTTTGTCCCAATAGGGCTTGTGATCGCTGCGCAGCGCATCTTTGAAGAATCCACCCACTCGATTGGCGCTGAAATAAGGCAGCGCCGGCACGTAGTGTTTTGCCGCGCGTTCAAACCGGTTTCCAAGTCCGCCGGAGCGAAAGTTACCGACCACGGCGATAAAGTTACCGGTGGTCGGTGGTGAAAATAACAACGGGATTCTGGCAGGTGTCGCCTGGGTATCGGGCTGGGCGGTGGCGTAACCAATCATTTCGAGGATAATGGCGCCATCCAGTTCTTCACTTCTGTTACGAAATTGCTCGACATGATAATAGCTACCATCGCGGCCGTGTTCCTCCAGCGCGAAAAAACAGAATCGAACTGTGCGTTTTGTTTCGACGGCAGACAGAACACGGGCGATTTCCAGGATCGCGGCTACACCACTGGCATTATCATCGGCGCCGGGACTGTCATCGACCGTGTCGTAGTGGGCGCCCAGTTCCAGTATGCGCGATGATTCCCCCGTCCCGCGGTGCTCAGCGATGATATTGACAAAAGAATAGCTGTCGCCTTGCGTGCTCGTGTAACTGCCAAGCGGTTCTTCAATCGGCTGGTAGCCATATCCGGACAGCAGTGATTTTATATAACGCACGGTGTGATCTGTGGCTTGCCGGTCATTCACTGAGCGGGGACCGGTTTGTGTCAGTGCTTCCACGTGTGCTTTGAGCATTCCTTTGTCGATACGTTTGACGGCATCCGCGATGACCTGTTGACGGGCGCTGTCAGTACAGCCGGCGCCAGACAGCGCGCCTATCAATGCCAGCAGCAATAATCTGGACATGGCGAACAGCCGAATCCCCTTCTATGCTTCACAGCTCTCGCCCCCCGATCCGTGGTTTCTGTTCTTCCAGCTCACAGGGTCGGGTCTTGCACTGCAACATGATGTTTCTTCAACGGGTAGTCCGGAATGTTACTGCAAGACCTGACCCCGATTCTCTGTTTTGTGACCGATCCCTTTTCCTTCAGTCAAATGGGTGGACATCGGTATCGTCGAGGCGTTCACCGGGATCATCGACCGCTTTTTCAGCCAGTGCGGTGTCGATCAGGGCCTGTTGCTGTGCCTGGTGCAGACGCAGAGAACCGCAGGCCGGTGAGGCCGAGGGTGGACGGCCCGCGTAGCCCAGTGTCTGATAGCCGTGTTTCAGGGCGCGCAGGTGGTGCTGGATCTGGTACCAGGCACCCTGGTTACGGGGATCTTCCTGGCACCAGACGATTGCATTCGCATTGGTGTAATCATCAAGCAGCTCTCTGAGGCGACGGCGCGGGAATGGATACAGCTGTTCCACGCGCAGGATAGCAATATCCGTAAGGTCGCGCTCGCGCCGCGCGGCCAGCAGATCGAAGAACACCTTGCCGGAACACAGCACCACGCGCCGCACTTTCGCGGTTTCGATCGGGTCGATCTCGGGCAGAATCACGGCCAGCGTACCGTCAGTGAGCGCATCCAGCGTCGAGACGGACTGCCGGTGACGCAGCAGGCTTTTCGGCGTCATCACGATCAGCGGGCGCCGGAACTTGCGTCTCATCTGATCACGCAGCAGGTGGAAGAACTGCGCCGGCGTGGTCGGTACCCAGACGCGCATGTTGAGTTCTGCGCACAATTGCAGAAAGCGCTCGAGGCGCGCCGAGGAATGCTCTGGTCCCAGGCCTTCAAAACCGTGCGGTAAAAACAGGGTGAGCTGGCACAAGCGGTCCCATTTCAAATAACCGCTGGAGATAAACTGGTCGATGACCACCTGGGCACAGTTGGCGAAGTCACCGAACTGCGCCTCCCAGATAACCAGTGTCTCTGGGCTGGAGGTGGCATAACCGTATTCGAAGGCGAGCGCCGCCAGTTCCGAGAGCAAGGAGTTGATCACCTCGAAACGCGGTTGTCCCTCGTACAACTGCGCGAGCGGCACATAACTCGAGCGTTCGTCCTGATGATGCAGCATAGCGTGGCGATGCGCGAAGGTGCCGCGTCCGGTGTCCTGTCCGGACAGGCGGATCGCGTTCCCCTCTTCCAGCAAAGTGGCGTAGGCCATTGTCTCTGCCATACCCCAGTCCAGTGGCAGCTCGCCGGCGAGCATGCGCCGGCGGGTGTCCAGCACGCGTTCCACACCGCTGTGCAGTGCGAAACCTTCAGGCACTTCCAGTGCCTTGTCGCCCAGCCTGGTGAGCGTGGCAAGCGACACCCGTGTATCGACGATATCGCTGGGTTTCGCTGCCAGATAGGCTTCCCAGTGGGCCTCGTAGCCGGTACGTGAGCCGTGCAGGAACTTGCGTGCCACCGCCTTGCCCGCCTCCAGCGAGGCGCGGTAGTGCTCGACCAGCGCCGCGGCCTCGCCCGGCTTGATGACGCCGTCACCTTCCAGGCGTGCCGTATAGAGCGCACGTGTGGTTTCCATGTCACGAATGCGCCGATACATGCATGGCTGTGTCATCATGGGTTCGTCGGCTTCGTTGTGCCCGTGTCGCCGGTAACAGACCAGGTCGATGACTACGTCGTTGTGGAAAGTCATGCGGTAATCCAGCGCCACCTGGGTAACGAACAGCACCGCATCCGGATCGTCGCCATTGACGTGAAAGATCGGCGCCTGGATGGGTTTGGCCACCTCGGTGCAATACAGCGTGGAGCGTGATTCCTGCGGGTGGCTGGTGGTAAAACCGATCTGATTGTTGATCACCACGTGAATGGTGCCGCCGGTGCTGTAGGCCGGCAGCTTGGAGAGATTGAGTGTCTCGGTCACCACGCCCTGGCCGACAAACGCTGCGTCGCCGTGCACCAGCACGGGCAGCACCAGATCCGTGGCATTGTCCACGTGACGATCCTGCCGCGCCCGTGCGCCGCCCTCCACTACCGGACCGACAATTTCGAGGTGCGAGGGATTGAAGGCCAGCGCCAGGTGTACCGCCCCCCCTGGCGTCTGGATGTTGGAGTAGAAACCCTGGTGATATTTTACGTCGCCGGAGCCGGTGCGTGCGTCGAGTTCGCCGTGCTGCTCGAATTCCGAAAACAACTCGCCGGGCGCCTTCCCCAGCAGGTTGACCAGCACATTGAGGCGGCCGCGGTGCGCCATACCCAGCACCATATCGGTGACACCGCAGGCGCCGGCCCCTTGCACCAGCTCGTCAAGCAGGGGGATGAGTGCATCCCCGCCTTCCAGCGAGAAGCGTTTCTGGCCGGTGAACCGGCTGTGCAGATAGCGCTCGAGCCCCTCGGCCGCTGTCAGATCGCGGAGCAGCTCAATGCGCGTTTGCGGGGCGTGTTGTGCGGCCCAGTCACCGTGAACTGACTCCAGTCGCTGCTCTATCCAGCGTCGCTGGTCGGTGGCCGAGATGTGCATGTACTCGCTCGCCACCGTGCCGCAGTACACCCGCTCGAGGATAGCGACGACCTCGCCCAGCGGCCGGGCGTTGACTGGATCGATGGACACCACCGAGACCGGCTGTTCGAGGCCTGCCGTGTCCAGTCCGTAGTATTGTGGGTTGAGTCCGGGTGGGCGTTCCCGTTCCTGGATCTGCAGCGGATCGATATCCGCCGCAAGGTGGCCGAGCATACGGTAGGCCATTATCAGCCTCTCGGCAGCGCTGTGCGGGTCCCGCTGCAGCCCGGCCCCGCTCGGCATTTGACTATCGGCGCCATGCTCGAAGCCGTAAAAATAGTGTCGCCACTCGGATGATACATTTTCGGGTGATGCCTTGAAGGCTTCGTAGAGCTGGTCGATGTATTCGCCGTTGAAGGCGTTCATTCCCGAGGAGCGGCTGCGGCCGCGAAAGTTCTTCGTCATGGCTTCACCAAAAGAGAAAAGTATAGTGCAACTTGTTCATTGCAATGAGCCGAAGTTTAGCACTCTCGTGGACGAAGTGGCTGATCTGCACTCTATCCACCATTTCTCTATGTCAGCATCTGTTTGAAGATCTCACTATTATTCACTACATTCCAGCAAGACAAATGCGCAAGCAAGTTGACCTGCTTGGCGCTGAGATCAATAACAGCGGGAGGATTCTGGAAGAACGTTTTATAGTGCGGAAAGGAACCCAGGGATCCTGATCCGATTGAATCGCGTATCTCCGGACGAAGTTTATCCTCCCATGTTTTGACGCGCTCGTTGTAAACCCAGAGCACCTCGACATTCCATCCACCCTCAATCCCGTAATGCCTGGCCTTCCGAACCCGGTAGGTATCCCTGAACATTACGCTTAATCCGGCACCTTTCGCCGTTTTCAGATTGTTAACCAGCCGTTCATACTTTGTTTTCGGGAACACGTGATTGACGGTAAAGCCGGGTGTCTGACCAAACAGGGGTGGGATTGAATCATTGATTTCACCTTTCTGGCCTCCCTTAAGCCGCGATTTTGTATTTACGAACACGACGATGCGTTCCACCCGGCGCATCAGCAGCGGCATTATGCCAAGATTTTCAAGATGCCCGCCATCGCCAAAGGAATACTCCCTGGCGCTCGACTGGTGTGGTTTGGCAACCGGCCAGTGTCTGAACTCCGGAAGCCCAACCGATTTCAGACCTAGTCGGGCGAGCGCTTCGGCCGGGGCTGCACCGGAAGCCCCGATCACATCCGGTAATGTGTATCGGTGCCGCTTCATACCAAGGCGAACCCTGACGATTTTCTTTGTGTTTGGCGGGTCATCGGGTTCATCGGAATCAAAGGCGAACGGTTCGATGTAACCCCCACCAATGTGACGGTTCCCTGACCCCGCGCGAAAGTGACGGACCCGGCTTCCGACATAGAGCGGCGTGGTTTCAAAATGGATCTTTTGGGGAAGCGGCTTCTTGTTTTGCAGCCGAAGCAGTGTTGATCCGACAATGACGAATGGCCGACTTGACCGCATCTGGTAAAAGTCAGTCTCTTCCATGTTTGGATTTCTGCGCAGTATGCTGTTAACCGACTTGCCGCCATGGGTGAAAAAGCGGCCCGCTGAGTTGATTCCAAACTGGTCCAGGAAGACATCGCCAATGGCTCGGCCGAATGTTTCGTCGCCTGCAAATTTTGCGGCATTTTTCAGGAAGTCATCGACTACTACCGAATTCGCGATGCGATCCGCAAAGCTGGTGTGATCGGTTCTTTTCAGCGATTCGAGGCTTATATCGTCAGGATCGATGTGTTGCCCGAGAAACGATTCATCGGGCCACTCTTCGGGAAGGTAACAGAAAGGCACACAGGCCCAGCTCCCCCCTGACACACACGACAGGTAGCGGACTGATTTCAGGAGGCCCAGTTCAGACAAACCCCGCAACTCGCCGAGCGTGGCTGCCGCGGAGCGGGTACCACCGCCGGAGAACGCAACACCCACATTTTTCCGATTCTTTAAACCGGAGACTTTCAGTTCATTGTCTGCCAACTCAGGGAAGTTAAAACCCGGATCTGCAGCGTCCCATACTTTTGACGAAACATGTTTGAGACGGGCATCAAATATAGACATGACGTTTCTCCAATGATTTCCTGGTTAGCGCTTCACTCCCACTATAGAACATCGTCGATCCCGAAAATACTGCCTTTACTCATGCTGGTCTTGAAATAAAACGAGTTGAAGAGTCGCGTCATTACTCAAACACGGGGCTGGGCATTAGTACCTTCATGTGGAATTCCGGCAATGAATGAACACGAGAAAATCAACTACGTCGAATTCCCCTTTCCTTCTGTTTTCGGGTGGTCATTTGTAGACTATGGCCCCGAATATACGGCTTTCTCGAATGAGGGTATTGATGGTGGTTTTTTTAAATCCGATTTAACCGCTTCCGCTGAAAATGGTGGCGCGTTAATAGTTTTCTACAGTAAGGATCTTGAAAAAACCCAATCAAAAATTGAAAATGCTGGTGGTGCAATTATAAAACCCATATTTTTGTTTCCTGGCGGTCGCCGATTCCACTTTCGTGACCCCAATGGTAATGAATATGCAGCATGGTCAGACGAAAATGCGTAAGAAACGGGCCAGGGCCGATCACTGTTAAACCGGCAATAAAACACCCGACGTAGGAGCGCCGTCCTTGGGCGCGATATCGCGGCCAGACGGCTGCTTCTACGCTGTATGTTTAATTGCCTGGCTAATAAAATCGCCGGGATCTCGCTATTTTCCCGGCACGTTGCTATTGTTGTCACCGGGTTCTGTAAAAACAAGGCAGAAGTCAGCGATAAAAGTAATATTAACCTAATGAGGAAAGTACGGTATGAGTACAGGTACAGTAAAGTGGTTCAGTGCAGACAAGGGTTTCGGTTTCATTACTCCGGATGATGGAGGGAAAGATCTGTTTGTACACCATTCTGAAGTCAAAACCTCGGGCTACGCAACGCTCAGTGACGGCCAGAAAGTAGAATACGAAGCCGGACAAGGCCAGAAGGGCCCGTGTGCAACAAACGTTGTGCCGGTCTGATTGCTCTGCATCTGTGTGACAGGCCACAGAGTGCGTTATTGCTGCAGATAAATAATTGTGATAACCCCCGGTGATCAAATTAGTCGATGCGTTAGCAGCGTGGGGAACCCCTGATTTTGAGAATGCTTTAAAGCTTGAAATACATAAAATAGACACCGAACTACTGCCCTTGCAGGAGGGGTTATCACAAAGCAGCCATGTTAGCGATGGAGATATTAGCGTGGTGATTCTCAACGTCACAGAGACAACAAATGTCATTCGTGCAAAAACCGGGATTATCTATGCCGGGATAATTGCTGGAAGTTGTTGTGCTGACGATCCGTCAACGGTGGGTGAACAGACCGAATACTGTGAACTGCAGTTTGATATAAATAAATCGACGGCCGAGGCAGCAGTCACCATTTTGTAAAATCAAAAAGCCGGTATTCCGGGGCAAACATATTGACCCGGTGCCTGCGACCGGGCACATCGACAATCAACTGAATGACGCCCCCCGTTTGCTCCTGTCACGTCGCCACCGGGTGACAAAGAAAAATGAATAGATTCTGGTTGATAGCGCCAGAGCAGCGTTCCTTGTCGCTTCCAGGGAACATGCTGTGCCTGCTGCAGTGATACAAAAAAGTGATAAGTCGCTGTTATCCAGACCAATGTCTGTACTGGCACAGGCATTGCTTCGAATCAACCCGAACAAAACCCCGAACAAAACAAAGAAGAGGAGCGGTTGTGATGATGGTAAAAAGGCCAAGAATCAGATATCTAAAACCCAATGCAATAGTTTACTTCGATGAACTACTGGACGAGCAACATCGGCGGAGTATTGCGTCCATCCTGGAACGGGTGGAGGGCGTAACAGACGCGCACTTCAATGAAACACAGCAGCAACTGATGATCGTCGACTACGACCCGACTCGTACAAACTCGGGTGCGATTCTAAGTCACGTAAAGCGACAGCACCTCCATGCACAGCTCATTTAAACCGCGCTAGCCGCAGACACTGCAGGACACGTTGCCGTCACGCATGCCGGTGATCTCGCCGCCCTCAGTGCAATGCACCCCGCCGACTGGGGACAGACCACGATAAAACCGTGGTCTGTCCCCGTTTTGCCGTTTCATTGTGTAGCGCATCTCAAGTTGTAATTCCTGTCGCCGATAGTCCCCTGGATGCACGTGTGGTGCACCTCTCTGCCACATCTGTCGCGCATCAACCGGACTATGAACTGGAGATTGCAGATGGAAACTACAATGAACCCGTCGCCGCAGACACTGCCCTTCAAATTTCACGGCAAGTCAGGCGAATATTTCAGGATATGGATTGTCAACGTCGTATTGAGCATCCTTACCCTGGGTATTTACTCGGCGTGGGCCAAGGTCCGCAACAAACGCTACTTCTACAGCAATACGGAACTGGATGGTTCCACTTTCGAGTACCTGGCCAATCCGATAGCGATCCTCAAGGGTCGCCTGCTTGCACTGGGCGTGTTCGCCGTCTATTCGGTCACGGTCTGGTTTATCCCCTTGTCAGAACCCGTTTTCGTGCTGGCATTCATTGCCGGTCTACCCTGGCTTATCGTGCGGGCCATGACTTTCAATGCCCGCAACTCCGCCTTTCGCAATATTCGATTTGATTTCAAGTCGAATTACCTCGAAGCTGCCAAGGTGTTTATCGGTATCCCGCTGCTGGTCATGTTGACACTCGGGCTCGCTTACCCGTATTTTGCCTACCGTTATCGTGACTTCCTCATCAACAACAGCGGCTTTGGTACTACCGGATTTGACTTCGATGCGCAGACAAAGCACTTCTATCTCATCTATCTCAAGGCTTTTAGCGCACTCCTGTTGCTGGGACTGCTGGTGGCAGTGGCCTTGCCGGCGCTGATTCCGGAGGTGCAGAGCGCGGGTCAGCTTCCCAACCAGGAACTGCCGGTGCAGGGCCCGCAGCTGGTCCTGATGATGTTGCCGTTCCTGGTTATTTTCCCTGTGTACATGCTGATTGGCACCTATATCCATACCGCAACGCTGAACACCGCCTTTAACCATGCCTATACCACAGGTCAGCGTTTCAGCAGCAACCTGAAAGTGGGCAAGATGTTCTGGATTTACCTGAGCAACTTTGTCGCCGTATTACTGTCGCTTGGCCTGCTGATCCCGTGGGCAAAAATCCGTATTGCCCGCTATCGCCTGGAAAATCTTGCGCTGCATACCGAGGACGATCTGGACGGCGTCATCGCCGGCGAACAGCAGAGGGTGAAGGCCACCGGTGAGGAGCTGGCAGAGGTCCTGGATATAGACCTGGGATTCTGATGGGGCAGACATCCACCCCCGAGGGGGGCACAGATGTCAGCGCCCGCTACTACGACGGACGCACCTCCGGAGCAACGGCGGTGCGTTTGTCGTTTGGGCGCTGCGGGCTTGTCACCCTGACAGGTGCAGCGCAGAGTGCAACCTATAAGCTCGAAGAGCTGGATATCAGTACCCGTATCGGCAACACGCCGCGCCTGATTGGCTTGCCGGATGGTGGCAAATGCGAGGTCAGCGACAATGACGCCATCGACCGTTTGCTGAGAAAACAGGCGATCAACCGCGGTGGCTGGCTGCACGCACTGGAAAGCCACTACCTGTTTGTCATGCTCGCCATCGTGGTCACCCTCGTCTCCACTACAATGACCTTCAAATACGGCCTGCCCTGGCTGGCCGAGCGATCGGCCCGTGCCCTGCCGCAGAGCGTCGACCGCAGCCTTGGCAAGGGCACGCTGGATATTCTGGATCGATCACTGTTCTCGCCAACCACCCTGGAACCGGCAATACAGGCACGGCTGAGCAGGCGTTTTGCAGAAATGATCACCACTTTGCCCGCGGGCCGGGACTACCGGCTGTTATTTCGCGCCGGCAACCGTATCGGCGCCAATGCCCTGGCGCTCCCCTCGGGCACCATTGTGATGACAGACGAGTTGGTGATGGCAAGCGAGAATGACGATGAACTGGTCGCCATCCTGGCGCATGAGATCGGTCATCTCGAGCACCGGCATTCAATCCGCATGGCGATGCAAAGCTCGGCCGTGGCCCTTGTCATTGCCGCCTTCAGCGGTGACGTGGTCGCGAGCTCATCCCTGCTGGTGGCTCTGCCGACGGTGTTGATACATTCCAGCTATTCACAGGAATTCGAAAGCGAAGCCGATGACTTTGCCTGGCACTATCTGGTCGACAATTCTATCCCGACCGGGTCCTTCGCCAGCATCCTCACGCGCATCGGCGCTGACGGTGGTGATTCTGTTGTCAGCCGATACCTGTCATCACACCCCGGCACACAGGCGCGGATACAGCGGTTCATAAAATAACAAAGAGGACGGATTTATTTTTTAGTCCGATTTCCGCGGATAAGCTGAACTGGAATTCAGCGCTGATCCCATTGCGCAATCTGCGTTAAACTAACGACGTCTCCGTGAATAACTACCCCGGACAACTAAAATCCATGTGGAAACGTCTTCGGAATCTTTTTTCGGCTGCCAACGATGAGACGATCGCAAGACCCAGGCGTTCCGCCCGCTCCGCTGGCCCTGCCGGATCGGTTTCGGTGGAGTCATCTACCCGTAGCCTCGGCAGCGAACAGATCAGCTGTCGCTATTACAGCCTGATACTGGGCGTTCACTCCCTGGCGGATGCGGAATTAAACAGCCTTGAATCCGAAGCAGCTGCACGCTTGGGAAAACTGATCAAGTCCAAAGAGTCGCGTGAAAGAATGGTACCGCGACTGCCGGCTATTATCCCGAAACTGATGAGCAGCTTGCGAGATGACAATGTCTCTGGAGCTGACCTGGCCCGACAACTCGGTAAAGATGCGTCTTTAGTGGGTGAGGTTATCCGTATGGCGAACAGCCCCTACTACCGTACGCTCAACAAGATTCAAAGTCTCGAACAGGCGGTTTTAATCCTCGGTCGCAGCGGCATTCGCCATCTTCTCGCCGGCGCCGCATTCAAGCCAATACTCAGCACACGACAGGGGCACTTCACAAACCTGGCCTCCGGATGGGTATGGCGCCAGTCGGAATATTGTGCCTTCAGCGCCCAGTGTCTGGCAAAGAACCAGTCGATAGACGCGTTTGAAGCCTATTTGGCCGGCCTGGTTCGCGATATAGGCAGCATTATCGCGCTCAAGACAATGGATGAAATTGAGGACATCGACGATGCACCCAGGTCCTATCAATTTCAACGGCTTTTCTCGAAACAGTCGCTCCGGTTATCGAGGCTGATCGCCAGTGAATGGGAATTTCCCGCCAATGTCGTTCAGGCAATAGCAGATCAAACAACAAAATCCGATCCTGCAAATATGCCGACGCTGGCCTCAGTCGTCCATGCAGCAACCCTGATGTCGCAATTGAAGATTCTGATGGAGGAACAGCGGGTGGATGATGACCTTGCAGGACTTGCCTGCTGTACTGAAGGTCGCTTATCCGAGCATTGTAGACGATGTTTTGGCGAGCTACAGCGCTACGCTGCTTAACTCGGACCAAGCCTGTGACGTTTGAATTTGAAGAACTGGACTACCAGCAAACACCTCTGGGTGACATCAGTCTCAGGCGTCGGTCGGAGCCCAGACTCGAAGGAAAAATTCTCTACGAGGTAAAGCTTGGCGACGAGTTTCTGATGTCCAGTCTGTTTACCGACGCCGAGATTCAGCTTGCAAGACTCGGGCTCGCCGAACTTGAAGGTACCGACCTGGATATTGTCATCGGCGGGTTGGGACTGGGCTATACGGCGGTTACGGTCCTGGAAAACCCGTCAGTCCGATCGCTCATCGTGGTTGAGGTGATGGAGCCGGTTATCGACTGGCACCGTCAGGGCCTGGTGCCGCTTGGGAAGCAACTGGTGTCGGATCCTCGCTGCGCCCTGGCCCACGCGGACTTCTTTAACGTTGTATCTTCATCCAGCACTGGATTCGATCGCGCAGGCGCGAACCGGCTCGTTCACGCTGTGTTACTGGATATTGATCATTCACCGAGCCATTGTCTTAACCCGGGAAACAGTGCTTTTTATACGCCACAGGGACTTCGGAATCTTGCTGAAAAACTCCATCCCGGCGGAGTCTTCGGATTGTGGTCCAACGATCCCCCGGATGCCGGGTTCACCCGTTTGCTAGAGACCGTATTCCAGTCTTCCGAGTCCCATATTGTGACCTTCCCGAATCCCTATATGGGCGGTGAGTCGTCCAACACGGTCTACCTGGCCCGCAAAGCCTGTCAGACTTAGGCTGATTCTACTGCGGTGGTACCCGAGGGCACCCTCTCCCCCAGGGGACCTTCTCTCGCCTGGCGGCGATTCACCTTATCTTGCGGCGCAATTCACCTTGTGGGACAGCGGCCCAAATCGCCCCGATTCCTCGTTGCGTAGGCACACCATGCGCCTCGAAATCGTGACAATTTGCGCTCACTCCCTCACTCCCTCACTCGCCTCGCTACGAACACCTAAGTCAGCAGGCTCCTGGAGCGTGCATTCCTGCCGCTGTCGACCGGCGTCGTATATTGACATAGAGCATATATGGGAATATTCTCCCAATCTCTTTCCAGAAGAAATACCCAAACGGTTTTTCGCGATCAGCTACTGAGGGTTTTGCCATGAAAAAGCATCCGTCAGACAACATTGCGCTGTTGTCTCAACACGGTTTGCTGCTCTGCAGTCTTGTTTTCGTCCTCCTTACCCTGGCGGCCTGCGGTGGTGGCGGCGGTGGAGATACCAGCAGTAGTGGATCCATCCTGAGTATCAGCGACAGTGATCTGGATGGGGAAGAATCGTCAGGCAATGACAATGACGGCACATCCGGCAGCGGATACACAGTGCTCGCTGCCAATGATCTCGGCATGCACTGTGCCGATCTCGACTACCAGATATTTTCCATCCTGCCGCCCTTCAACGTGGTGCATGCCCAGGTCATCCAGCTCGGTGACGGTAACAGCTACCCGCGTATCGTTGGCGATACCGATGTCGATGTGACGTACGCCGCCACCTCCAGCCCGAACGATCCGGCCGGCACTGATTCCATCAACACCACCAGTCAGAATCTGCCGGGTATTTTCAAAACCAACTTATGGTCATCCAGTAACACGCCGTTGCCGGCGGGCACGCCGGGCCAGGGGGCCAACTGGACCCAGGGTGGTCTCGCCTATGCGCCGCTGTATCCAGGTGTGCAGGTGCTGGACGCCGTTGGCGTCGGTGACTTCGATGCCTTGTGTGCCGATCCCGCCAATGAACTCGGCTGTTCCAGCGCACTGAGCCTGTTTGAACCGATAGCCGCCGATGTCGGCATACCGGTACCGGATCCGGCAGCGTTCTACCCTGCCAACCCGGGTGACCCGACTTTGGCCGTGCTCGCGCAACAGCATATGCCCGGACTGGCCAATACACCACAGCACTTCGACCGTTTCGATACCGACCTGCCGTTCTTCGTGAACTTTGATTTTGGCAGCCGGTTGCAGAACGTTAACTGGTTCGCGGCCGATGGTATTCCGGTCATACCGGTCGATGATGCAGGCCGCAGCAATGCCTACCCGATGATGAAGGTGAGCGCAGTCGACAGAAACTCGGGCGCGGACCTGTCGTCGCTGGACGTGGTGTTGCCGGTCGCCTCCGAAGCCGACTGCCAGAACTGCCATATCGAAGCGGTCGACTGTCTTGACGCCGGTCTGCCCGCCAGTGTGCAAAGTGACAGCTGCAACGGTGCCGCTGTCTCCCAGACGCCGTTCGTCGTCGCTACCATCGACGATGCGCCGGGCGACACGCGTCTCGAGCAGTTACTCAATGCCGCCAAGCTCAACATCCTGCGCCTGCATGACGCAAAACATGGCGTCAACTATGTCAACTGGGATGCCAACGGGGCGCTGGCCACCCTGCCCTGCGATGCGAGAAGCAATGCCGGCGATCCGAACTGCATTGCCAACCAGACACCGGTGCAATGTTCACGTTGTCACTATTCGCCGGCACTGGACCTGTTGCAGAGCGGCCCGGTGGATGAACCGCAGCAGGGATTGACGGGGCGCCAGCAGACGTTGCACATTTCGATGTCGCGCGCGATGCACGGCCATCATGGCACCCTGCCTCCGTTTGACGGCCAGCCGCTGTTTCCGCCCATGCCGGGACCGGTGGACCGCGACCCCGCAGTGGCAGATGCCATACTCGAGGAAACCTGCTACCAGTGCCATCCAGGCAAACGCACCCAGTGTCTGCGCGGCGCCATGTTTGCCGGCGGCGTGGTCTGCCAGGATTGTCATGGCGACATGCAGCAGGTCGGTAACGACTTCACCATACGGGTGTCGACGTCAAACCCGGGAGATTTCGTGCTCGATGGCTCGCTGCGGGTTCCCTGGGCTACCGAGCCGGGCTGCCAGTCCTGCCACACGGGTGATGCCCGCGACCGCAACCACCCGGCGGACGCCATTGTGGCCGACGACGGTATCCGCCTGCTGCAGGCATATCGTACCGAATTTATCCAGGTACCCGGCGTTGCCGATCCGGTCAAGGTCGCCAACCTGATCAGCGCACCGGGTTCGCGTTTCGCTGAAAATCAGAATACCAATGCCAAGGGTGACACGGTGGATGTTCTCTATCGTCTGAGCACGGGCCATGGCGGCGTGATGTGCGAAGGCTGCCACAACAGCACGCATGCAATCTGGCCCAACCAGAATCCCCTCGCCAACGACAATATCGCGTCGCTACAACTACAGGGCCACAACGGCACGCTGAGCGAATGCTCGACCTGCCACGGCAATCAGCAGCTCCGTCTGACTCTGAACGGACCGCATGGCATGCACCCGGTCGGCGATCCGCAATGGAATGAAGAACACGAGGAACTGGCGGAAGACAACGGCAATGCCTGCCGCGTCTGCCACGGCAATAACGGCGAAGGTACGGTGCTTTCGCGCATGGCCGATACCAGGACCCTTAAATGTGACGAAGAAGCTCTGCCGGGCTGCGGTAACGATCAAACAATCACCCTGACGCGGGGCACGCAAGTCAGTTGCGATCTATGCCACGAAAACGAGCTGAATTAAGCGACACCTGAAACCGGGAATAGCAATGCCTGGTCATTGTCATCTTTAACTATGCTGGATCAGGATACGTTGTTTGACACGGAAGCCACTATTTCTATTGCTCGGCAAAAGTATTGCAGGACTCCAGTGACCCCTTCTCCAGACCGGTCCTGAACCAGCGTACTCGTTGCGCTGAACTACCGTGGGTGAAACTCTCCGGCCTGATATAACCACGCGACTGTTTTTGCAGACGGTCGTCACCGATTGCGCTGGCGGCGGTCAAGCCTTCCTCGATATCGCCGCTTTCCAGCAACTGACGGGAACGATTGGCGTTATGCGCCCAGATACCCGCAAAGCAATCAGCCTGCAGCTCCTGCTTCACCGTCAGCTGGTTCGCCTGCACTTTGTTCAAGCCGCGTTTTTTCTTCTGAACCTGTTCAGAGATCCCCATCAAGGTCTGCACATGGTGGCCCACTTCGTGCGCAATCACATAAGCCTGGGCAAAATCGCCCGGTGCATCGTGGCGCTCGCGCAGTTCGTTAAAGAAACCAAGGTCGAGATATATTTTCTGGTCAGCGGGACAGTAGAACGGTCCCATGGCTGCCTGCCCCATGCCGCAGGCA
>Ga0316197_10001518_pt1 | contig 16530 bp, 15 predicted proteins | sample OudBiesiAoxic_MG_FD_204939 | JGI IMG/M metagenome (GOLD analysis project Ga0316197, IMG submission 204939) | Coastal sediment microbial communities from Oude Bieten Haven, Netherlands - site A oxic | ecosystem: Environmental > Aquatic > Marine > Coastal > Sediment | place: Netherlands... | reverse complement strand
CCTACAACCCGCCGCGGCGAACGCACCGCGCGGAAATGGGGACATTCCCAGTGCTGTCCAAGATAATCAGCTCATAGCGGCGCCCATCGACTAATTCCAGGAAATCGACTGCTGTTGGACAGGTTTGGGCCGGATCTGTGGTCCAGGTCTGTGGATGCTGTCCAATTCATCGCAGCTCCAACTGCAGTTGTTCGTATCGCGGGACAATGGGTGGCGTTTCGAATGGATCATCGAGCCACTCCCATAGCTCCCTGTAGGTGAACAAGTTCCATCGGAGCATTGCGACCAGGTTCGACAAGGACCAACCCAACTTGGATTTGAACTGGAGATACTTCAACAGCAGCATTGCGATCAGTGCTGTCCAAATCTGAGTCTGCACGGCGTTTCGGCTCGTGCCGACGAAACTCTTGATTCGGAGATTCTGCTTGAGAGCTCGGAAGAACGATTCGATCTGCCAGCGATCCCGGTAGATCCGGGCGATCGTCGATGCCGCAAAACCCATGTGATTGGTCAGGAAGACCAATACTTCTCCGGTCTCCCGATCTACAACCTCGATGCGCCGGAGCGGAAGGGGGTGGCGAGCCCGACCGTAGAAACTGGCCAACTCGATGATCTCATCACAGAGCACATTGGTGCGGCCAGGCACCAGGCGACGCTCCAGCACTCGATAGTCCATGTTGCGTCTGGGACGCGTCACAAACCAGATTCCCTGCTCCCCCCACTGGGCGAACAACGAGTAATCCGTGTAGCCGCGATCTACGACAACGATCGATTCACGCGGCAAATTCAGGCTACGAGCAACGGCAACTTCGGAGGTTTTGCCGTCGGTGATTTGTGCGAAGGTCGGCAGGTAGCCCTCATGATCCAGCAACAGGTGCAGCTTGACCGCCCCTTTGGTGCGCATGTACCGAGCCCATGAGAACAACGACAAACACAGGTCGATCGTCGTCGCATCCAGAGAGTACAGCTTGTGACGAAAGCGGAACTTCTTTCGGCCACCGGCCATGTCCTGACATCTGCACAGCAGTTGCTCGAATACCGTCTGGTACAAACCCCACGGACGGTGCTTGTTGGCGTAGGCCAAGGTCGACTTCTTGGGAGCTCGACCCACCCCCAAGTGATGGATCTTGCCGAGACTACAAGCCAGCCCTCCACAAATCTCGCGAAGGGAATGTGCCTGACCGAGCTGACAGAAAAGCATCGCCACGAACTGATCCCAACAGGAGAAACCTTTGGAATGTCGCTCAGCACGATGCGTCTTTACGGCCTGCTGAAACTCGTTGCGGGGAAACAAACTGAGGATTTGGCTGAACAGGCTGGCCACACGTACCATGGGACGGTCCTCCGGCTTTTCTGGCAGTTTGGCGGTCGTGGTGGACTACCAAATCATGCCGAAAACCGGAGGACTTTCAGAATCTATTTTGGACAGGCCTGGGACATTCCTGATTTCCTGGAAATCAGGAATGTCCCCATTTCCGACCAAGACGCTCCGGATTGCGTTTGAACAAATTCGAGTCTCGGAGGTACCAGTCGTCAGCCGTCCCGACCAGGAGGTCAGCATGCAGGTCCCACGAGCGCTCGTCCTATCTTTGCTCCTTTCCGTTCTGGTTCTGGGTTGCGTCGCCGCAGCCGATCCGCCGACGGAAGAACACAACTATGCGATCGAGATCAACGGCACACTGTGTGGCTACTCGAACGTCCGGGTCTGGCCCTCCGAACTTGACGGCCAACCCACGATCCTGCAAGAGCAAAAGATCTTCATGATGCTGTCCGCGCTGGGGATGGAGCTCAACACGGAAATCCAGTTGACCTACCACATCGACCCGGACTCGGGACAGTTCGTCTTCGTGGACAGCGAGGTCACGCAGGGGCGACAAACGAGAAGGTGGTCGGCGCGCGTCGAGGGCAGCACGGCCCACGTCGTCTCGGCGATGAAGGCCGGAGAGCAGGCGATCGAGTTGACTCCCGAGATGATTCTCCCCGGAACGCTGTACCTTCCGCACCTCAAACGGGATTTCGTTGATCAGGGCCTGGAATCGAAGACGTACTCGATACTCGAGGTCGTCGAGGGCGAACTGCAAGACACGAAGTACACGCGCGTGGGGACCGAGGAACTCGTGCTCGACGACCGGAAGTTCGCCGTCGTGGTGCTCGATTCGCGAAATCTGAAGACCGGCATCAAGAGCAGGCAATGGATCGAGCACGACACGGCGCAGGTCCTCAAGATCGAATTCCCCGACGGCCGAACGATCTACCTGTCCGATCCGTCCGTGTCGAAACGAATCGAGCTGGCCAATCTCGACCAGCGGCTGATATCGAAGACCAACGTCACGATCGCGGACATTCAGGGCATTTCCTACATGAAGGTCCAGGCGACGATCGAGCCGACGGGATTGACGGTCACCGCGGAGGACCTGAACGTACCGGGACAGGTGTTCCACGGAACCGTGGACGAGAACCGCGTCGAGGGCGTCTTCGAGATCGAGCATCTCCGCTTCGACGGCGCCGGCGCGCCTCCGTTCCCGCCCGAATTCTCCTCCGACGGAACTCTGGCGCCCTTCCTCGAGCCGTCAGGCCTGATCGAATCGACCGATCCCGTCCTGATCGAGCAGGCCAAGAAGATCACCACGGGTGCCGCCGATTCGTGGGACGCAACCAAACGCATTGCCGAATGGGTCGCGAAAAACATCGACTACGCGATACCGGGAGGCGGAACGTCCAGAAAGACCTTCGACACGAGAACAGGGGAGTGCGGGGCGCATTCGAATCTGGTGGCCGCCTTCTGTCGTGCGGTCGGCATTCCGGCACGCGTGGTGTGGGGTTGCATGTACGTTCCGAGCCACGGCGGTGCTTTCGGCCAGCACGGGTGGAACGAGGTCTACATGGGCGAGGCGGGTTGGATCCCGCTCGATGCGACGGCCAACGAAACGGACTTCGTCGATTCCGGCCACATCCGCATCGGCATTCACCAGGTCGCGGCCACGGCATTGAACCCGATCGTGTTCGAGGTGCTCGACCATCGCGTCCGAGTGGGTGACGCGCCCCCGGTCGAGTCAGGAAAGTACGGACCTTACGTGGGCGACTACAGTCATCAGGCCGCGGGTAAGACGTTCACCGTCCTCGTTCAGGATGGCGCCCTCGCCGTCGACATCCCCGGCCAGCTGGTCGTCGTGCTGAACGAGCCTGACGACGAGGGACGCTGGTACGCGAAGATCTCTCCGAGCTTGTTTTTCACCTTCGAGACCGTTGCCGAGGGCCGTCGGGTGAGCTTGGTCGTGCATGAGATCGTGCGCCTGCAACGAATCCGGGACCCGGAGGAAACCGATCCCGAGGCGCCGGAGCGGGACCGTCCGTACCTCGGTGTTTACCATCTGGCCCAGCTGAACGCGGAGTTCACCGTGATCTACGAGGGCGAAGCCCTGGCGATCGTCGATCCGCTCCAGAACGCGACAGTGGGCCTGCAGCCACCCGATCAGCAGGGGCGCCGCATCGATGAATACGGCAAGAACACGATCTGGTTCGAGGAGAACGACGCGGATGGGGTCCGAGCCATGGTGATCGACGCCGCCACGCGGTTCAAGAAGAATGGGGACATTCCTGATTTCTGATCAGAAATCAGGAATGTCCCCATTTATTCCGCGCACGGACTTCGACGCATCAGGTTCTCCTGGGATCCCGGTGGTTTCGCCATGGAAGCGCGGTCAACGGGCGTCGCCGGGTCCCATTGTTCTGATACCCAGATTCTGGATTCGGGGCAAGCTGGGAGGTGAAGTCAGTTTTCGGCTTCGGATGCGTCGTCAGGTTCCGGCTTCCTCACGGGAAGCTTGCAGGCGCCCGACATTCACGTCGATACACCGAGACGCGGTAGGATCCAAACCTGGAGCACGATCCAGGCGGCGACGATGATCAGCGGTAGCAGTAGATCTTTCACGTTTCGATCCTCTGTGGGCCAAATAGCAAGGTAGGCGGCAGGCCGGATTTTCGCAAGTTATTTGGCGACCGGCACGCTATCCTTGAATCCCTGATGCCCCGCCCGTCCAGTTCAGCCGACACGGTCGTCGAGTTCGTCGCGAGCCCGCGCGGGATTCTGCTGCTCGCCGCCGTCCTGTTTCTGGCCAACCTCTGGGGCTACGACCTGTGGGCCCCGGACGAGCCGTACTTCGCTGAAGGCGCGCGCGAGATGATCGTCGACGGCGAGTGGGCCGTGCCGCACGTCAATGGCGTCGTAACCACGGACAAGCCGCCGCTGTTCTTCTGGCTGATCGCGGTCTTTTCCCTTCCGTTCGGAAAGGTCTACTCGTTGACGGCGCGATTGCCGTCGGTGCTGGCCGCGCTGGGAACCCTGTGGCTCGTCATGCGCCTGGGGCGCAGGACCAGCGATCCTCGCACCGCCGTCCTGGCGGGCTTGGTGTTGTCCACCAGTTTCATGTTCTGGGAGAAGGCTCGCTGGGCCCAGATCGACTCCACGCTTTGTTTCTTGATCTGGGCCGCGCTGTCGGTGTTCGAGGCGTTCAGGGCGGGGGATCTCGACGGCCGCAGGGCCGGGGTGCTGTTCTGGTCGGCGGCGGCCCTCGCGGTACTGGCCAAGGGACCGGTCGGTCTGCTGCTGCCCTTGGGTATCGTTGTCTTCACGTGGGTCGTCGATCGAGATCTCCGTGCCTGGAAGCGTTTCGCTCCCGTCATGGGGCCTCTGGTCTTTGCCGTCATCATCGTCGCTTGGATGGTCCTGGCGACGGTCGGCGGGCAGGGCGAGTACTCGGTCTGGGGCGCCTTGAAGGAGCACTTCCTCGAGCGCGGACTGCACGGAATGCACCACGCCTACCCCTGGTACTACTACCTGGTCGTCCTGCCGCCCCAGCTGTTGCCGTGGACCGGGCTCGTACCCGGCGCCTTGTACCTCGCGGCCCGACGACGCGACGACTCGGACCGTTTCCTGCTGGCTGCGGCGCTGTTCGTCGTGATCTTCTTTTCGATCTCCACGGAGAAGCGAGAGCTTTACGCGCTGCCCGCCTATCCCGCGTTCGCGTTGATGGTGGCGCGCCTGGTGGGTCACGTCCAGGGTTGGTACGAATCGAAACAGGCTCGTGTCGGACCGACCTGGATCTTCGTCGGTCAGGGAATCGTGGGAGGTGTATTGGCCCTGGCCGGCGTGGCCCTGTTCGCGATGGGTCACCGCATAGAAGAAGCGCCGCGCTGGGTCGTCGTGGTCGTGGGCGTGATCACGCTGGCTACCGGCATCTCGACACTGGTGTTTCTTGCGCGCCGGCGCCTGCTGGCCACCGTGATGGCGCCGGCCGCCGGTTTCGTCGTGGCCTACCTCACCGTCGCCTTCGTGATCTATCCGGCGTTCGAGACCCGCAAGTCCGCGCGTCCGCTGGCGGTGGCGATGAGAGAAGCCTCGTCCGATTCGCGCGCGGCGGGACACCGCGTCGTCAGCTACCGTCTGGGAAATCTGCCGGAGCCCCTGGCCTTCTACAGTGACGGCGTCTACACGCTCGAAACCGGCGCCAAGGAGACTCTCGTCAGTCACCTTGCGCAACAGGAGCAGGTCTTCGCGGTCGTCAACTTTGACGACATCGACACGCTTCCCGCAGAGGTCCGGGATCGCATCGTCGTCTTGGCTCGGTACAAGCTGGGCAACGACGTGGCGTTGATTTCCAACGCCCCCGCCGTCGAGATGTCGTCTACTCCGTGATCACCTGAAGCTTGGTCTCGCCTCCGGGGCTCGTCATGATGCGGACCCGGTCGCCGGGGTTGTACTTCTTCTTCTTGCCCGGGATGTCGATGGCGATTTCGCCGCCGCCGTCGATCTTGACGATCACCGACCAGCCCTTCTTCTTTCGCGACGCCTTCTCCGCGCCCCGTCCGGCCGCACCGCCGAGCACGCCACCGAGCATGCCGCCGAGCCAACGGTTCCCGCCGTCGGCCAGCGCGTAGCCGGCCACCGCTCCCGCCGTTGCCCCGACCGTTGTCCCCGTGTTGGTCATTTTTGTTTTGACCACCGCTTCGTCGACGGAGACGACCTCGCCGTAGCGGATCGTCTGTGCGACGTTGGCCTGCGCCGACACCGGTGGCGTCAGCGTCGTCGTGATCGCCAGCAACGATAGAACTGCCAAAGTCACGCAGACCGACGTGGCAGGCAGCCTGCGCTCCGTCATTGGCCTTCCTCTTCCGCGAGTTCGGGGAACGCCTGGCCCAGGCCCTCGTCCACCCGTGCGACGAACCCGTCGATGTTCTGCTCGAAGACCGCATCGGTCTGGTCATTGACGGCCTGGGAAAGTTGCGATTCGATGCTCAGAAACTTGGCGCCCGTGGACGACTGGAAGAAGTCGTTGATTTCGTGCAACTCCCCCGCGGTGAAATAGTCGGTGCACACGGAAACCAGGGTCTCCGTCCAGATCTCCGGGGTGAGGATCTCGCCCAGGGCGCTGCGCATGATTTCGCGTACCGTTTCGCGTTCCGCGTCGGTCAACTCGCGTCCAAGCTCGATCTTCAGCGTTTCGAGGCTATAGGCCTCGCCCAGTTCGGCCCCTTTCTCCAGGGCATCGTCCAGGCTGCCGCCTTCGATCGATAGACGGGCAAAGGTCTGCGCCTCGGCCTGCCTGGCTTCCGGTGAATCGGCCACGTGTTGGTGAGAGTGAGATCCGTCGCAGGCCGTGACGAGTGCCAGCACCAGCGCCAGCGACGTGCCTGCGAGCATCGTTCTTGTTTTCATCGTCTCGATTTCCTTCCTAGGCCTCGCCCCGCGAAGGCCGTGATCGGCTGATGTCCTGTGAGTACTGATCCTGAGTATAGCCTGTGCGATTCCCCACAATCGACCCGTTCGTCCAAAGTATGATGGGCAGGTCGCGGAGGAGATCGCCATGAACGCGAAGGCCCGTCTCATATCATTGTCTTTGCTGCTGGCCGTGGCACTCCTGCCGCACGCGGCCGGAGCCGAGCAAGAACCGGAAGCGGGGGTGGATCTCGACGGCGTGCGGGAGCTACGGGCGCAGACCGAGGCCGATGCGTCATTGGCCGCCGACCTGATCGCCCGCGCGCTCGGACTGTACGACGCCGCGATCGCTTCACTCGAGACGGCGGACAGACACCTGGCCGACGTGGCTCGGTTCGACAAGGAACGGGCGGGCGTCGGGCGACTGGCCGACGCGTTGCGTGCCGATCTGAGCGAACCCGAAGAGGCTCCTCGACTCGATCTCCCTGGCGATGCAACATCGGAACAAGCCGAGACCCGGCTGGCCCGGGAGCGCTCGCGGCTTCGAGCGCACCGTGCCGCCCTGCGCGATGCCGAGCGGCTGGTCGAGGAGCGCTCCGCTGCCCGCGACGAGGCCTCTCGGCGTCTTGGCGCCCTGGATCAAGAACTGGAGACGATCGCCGACGGACTGCGCGAGGCGTCCCAGGTCGGTCTGCATCCGGCGCTGAATCGTGCGAGGCGGATCAGCCTGCTCGCGCGCCGCGAGGCCAGCCTGCGCGAAATCGACAGGCTTCGGGCCGAGCTGGCGCTGCTCGATGCCAGGGGGGTGCTGATTCCGTCCCAGGTTGAACTGGCCCAGCGCCGGGTGGCCTACGACGAGCGACTCGTCGAGATGCTCGAGGCGGCAGCGAAGGAGATCAATCTTCGTGACGCCCAGGCCGGTCTCGAAGAAGTGGTCAACGCTTGCCGGGAAGCCGCCGAGTTGTCTCCCGCACTGAAAGATGTGGCCGCCGAGACGGAGCAGTTCGCGCAGATGCTGTGGGGGACGGACGGGGTGGTTCGAAAGTCCGAGGAGGCTGCGCGGGCCCTGTCCGCGACTCGTAAGCACCTTGCGGACCTGGATCGCATCGTTCAACTCACCCGGCGGCAGTTCGATGCCTCGGGGTATCGAGGTTCGGTCACGCGATGGTGGCCCGAGGTTCCCGAGGGTTTTCCCGAACCGGGAAAGATCGCCACCGACCTGCGGATCCTCGAGAAGACGATCCCGGGCGTGCAGCACCAGGTGATCCGTTTCGAACAGCAGCGGTCGGCCTCGCGCAAGCTCGCCAATCAGATCGTGGCCGAGCTCGAAACGGACGCGGGCGAACTCGACCCCGAACTGAATCAGGCCGCTCTCGACCTGTTCTCGTTGCGGCGGGATCTGCTCGACCAGTTGATTCAGCACTACGGTCGATATTCGGATCAACTCGCCGAGCAGGAGCATACTTCGGAATTCTTTCTCGGCGAGGTCCAACAGGTCGAGAGTTTCCTCTTCGAGAAGTTACTTTGGATCCGCAGCGTTCCGCGGCCGGTCATTCCCCGAGTCGGCGACTCGTTGAATGCCCTGCGCTGGCTGACGTCCGGTGAAAACTGGAGAGCCGTCTTCCGCACCGTGTCGGGAACGGCGAGTGAATTTCCGTTCGCCTTCGCATTCAGCCTGTTCGCGCTGGGTCTGCTGATCGGGATCAGGCGCTCGCTGCGGCAGCGCCTGACCACGATCGCCGAAGCGGGGACGATCCCGTTCAAGGCGACCCTGGAGTGCCTGGTCTACACCATTCTCCTCGTCGCACCGCTACCGCTCGCTCTCTATTTTGCCAGCCAGATTCTCTCGCAGTCCGACGCCCCGACGTTCGTCTTCGCGATGGCCGAGACACTGGGGTATCTGACCTCGATCGCCGCTCTGTTCGAGGTGTTGCGCCAGACGATGGCTCCGCACGGACTGGGGGAAGCTCATTTTGGCTGGCCACACCGTGAGACCCGTATCGTTCACCGCAGTCTGGTCTGGCCCGAGATCCTCTTTCTGCCGGCGATCTTCGTTGCAATCCAGTTCGGGTCCGCCGGGATGCGGATGGACAGCCCGGAGACCCTCCAGGCCTACAACAACTCGCTGGGACGTATCGTGTTCTTCGTTGCCATGCTCGGGCTCGGGTCCGCGATCGTGGGATTGTTCAGGCCGCACAGGCGTGACGACGGCGCGACCGACGGAAAACCCCTCAACTGGGCCGAGCGAGCCTACCTGTTCATCTATCCGCTCGTGATCCTGGGTACGATCGTGCCGGCGATCCTGGCGATTCTTGGCTTCTACATCACGGGCTACCTGCTGGCCTACCAGATGTTGCGCACGCTGGGGTTGGTCATGGCGCTGTCGATCGCCCATCGCCTGGTGGTCCGCTGGCAACTGACCAGTCGGATCGGGGTCGAGGGAACCGGCACGGACAAGATCGACGTCGCCCAGGACACGGCCGCTCTGCAAGAAGCGGACGCTCAGGTGCGCAAGCTGTCGCACGTCGTGCTGGTGCTGATCGCGATCGTGGGTTTCTACAGCATCTGGTCGGACGCGGTCCCCGCGGCGCAGATGATGAAGCGAGTCCAGTTGCTGCCGAGGTTGGCGATCATCGAGGAGGAGAGGGACGATTCTCTCTTACCGATCGTCGCCTCCGGGGTGGCTCCGGCGGCCCAGGTGACCGAGGGCACGGAGCCCGCGGCGGCAGAACCGGAATCCGGTTCAACACCGGCGATTCCCGGACTTCCGAAGTCAACCTCGCCGGTGTCCACTGCGGCCGGTGCCGAGCCCGAGTCGACGTTGACTCTGTGGGACCTCGTTCGCTTCGCGCTGGCCCTCGTCATCACGCTCCTTCTGGTGAAGTACGTCCCCGGGGTGTTGGAGTTGATTCTGCGCCGGCGCTCTCGCCTCGATCCGGGCGCACGCGTCGCCGTCATCACTTTGGTGCGCTACGCGATCCTGATCGTCGGGTTTACCTCCGCGTTCAGCCACCTGGGAATCTCGTGGTCCAAGATCCAGTGGCTCGCCGCGGCCCTGACCTTCGGTCTCGGCTTCGGACTGCAGGAGATCGTGGCCAACTTCGTCTCGGGCTTGATTCTGCTGCTCGAACGCCCGGTGCGGGTCGGCGATGCCGTGACCATCGGCAACCTCCAGGGGCGGGTCAGCCGCATCCACATCCGGGCCACGACGATCACGCTGTGGGACAGGAGCGAGATGATCGTTCCGAACAAGGAGTTCATCACGACGAAACTGATCAACTGGACCCTGTCGGATTCCAAGCGGCGGGTCGACATCCCTCTGAGAGTCTCGTACGACGCAGACCTGGCCACGGTCAAAAAAACGTTGGTCGAGGTGGCCCGCCGGAATCCGGACGTGCTGGACGATCCGCCGCCGGTGGCCTTGCTGCTGGAATTCGGAGAGGATGCCCTGAAGTTCGAGTTGCGTTATTTCGTCGACTTCGGCCAGGGCCTGAAGACACGCGACGAGTTGCACGTGGCGGTCGACGCGGCTTTCCGCGAAAAGGGCATCGCCTTCGCGCTACCCCAGTTGAACATCAAGGTCCCTCCCGGGGCGCAACCGAACCGTCCCGAGTCCTGACACCCGTGCTTCAAAATTCCTTCACGAAACAGGTCGGTATCGAGGTCCCCTTGATCTGCGGGGCGATGTACCCGTGCTCGAACCCCGAACTGATCGCGGCGGTGTCCGAAGCCGGCGGGATCGGCATCGTGCAACCGATATCGCTGGTCTACGTTTACGGTCACGAATTCCGTCAGGGCCTGCGCCGGATCAAGGAACTGACGTCGAGGCCGATCGGTTTCAACGCCATCGTCGAGAAGTCCTCGCGAATCTACGAACAGCGTATGCGTCAGTGGGTGGACGAGGCACTCGATGAGGGAGTGCGTTTCTTCGTCACGGCACTCGGCAACCCGCGCTGGGTCTGCGAGCAGGTGCACGCGGTCGGTGGTGTGGTCTATCACGACGTGACCGACCGGCGCTGGGCCGAGAAGGCGCTGTCCGAGGGGGTGGACGGGCTGATCTGTGTCAACGACCGGGCCGGGGGGCACGCGGGCGCTCGAAGCGCGGCGCAGATCTACGAGGACCTTCGCGACCTCGACGTGCCGCTGGTCTGTGCCGGCGGGATCGGCGACGAGGCTGCGTTCGTCGAGGTCCTGCGCATGGGCTACGCCGGCGCCCAACTCGGCACACGCTTCATCGCCACCGACGAGTGTCGGGCCCACGACGACTACAAGCAAGCCATCTTGCGCGCCGGCGAAGAAGACATCGTCCTGACCGATCGGCTCAGCGGAGTGCCCTGTTCGGTGATCCGTACGCCCTACGTCGAACGTACCGGAACGGATTCGGGGCCGATCGCACGCTGGCTCCTGCGCGGACGGCGCACCAAGCACCTGATGCGGACCCTGTACGCGCTGCGCTCGCTACGCCAGCTCAAGCAGGCCTCGTTACGAGGGCTGTCGTACCGTGATTTCTGGCAGGCAGGAAAGAGCGCCGGGGCGGTCGACCGGGTCGAGCCGGCAGGGGATATCGTCAGGAGCTTTCGAGACGCCGCGGTCGGACCCGGCGGCGAGTAGGGCAGGGCAGGGCGCGCCTGCGAGACGCGCCCTGCGATCTTGCTAGCCGATATCGGTCGCGTGAGAAGCGAAGTAGCGAACGATGTCGTCCGCTTCCGGCATCGGTTTTCCGTCAACGACGAGACACGGGGCCTGATCCTTGCCGGTCAGGCTGTTCAGCTGGCCCATCGCGGCGGAATCCTCGGTCACGTTCTTCAGCGCTACCTGGCCCTGCAGGTGCAGGTTGTCTCGGCCCAGGATCGCTTTCAACGAGTGACCGCAGTTACTCTTGACGTACAGAGCGTCGACCTTCCCGAGTCCCGCGGGCGATGGGAAATCGGCCAGGCCGGAACCGTACTCGGCATCGACCTTCTCGCACAGGGCGGCCAGTTCGCCGATGTCGCGGCGCCCCGCGGGCGTCACCGCAGAGGCGTGACGTACGGTGCCTCCGGCATCGATGATCACGGTCGCACGGTCGGTGATCCCGGCGTCGCCCAGGTACAGGCCGTAGGATTGGGCCACCTGTCCCTTGGGGTGAAAATCGGCCAGCAGCGGGAAGGAAATCCCGCCGAGGCTATGCGCCCAGTTGGCGTGGCAGAAGATGCTGTCGACGCTGATACCCAGAACCTGGGTATGGGCAGCGCGGAAGCGGGGCAGCAGTGCCTCCGTTTCCGGCACCTCTTTGCTTCAGGTGGGTGTGAAATCGAGCGGGTAGAACAGCAGCATCACGTGCCGCTTTCCCGCGAACTGTCCGAGGCTCAGCTTGCGACTCAGGTGGTCGGGAAGCTCGAAGCCTGGTGCCTTGTCACCGACTGCGATCATCGACGTTCCTCCTATCCGTGGTCGATTGTCGTGTGTAGTGGAGTCCGAAGCCGAATTCTACGACAAATGGGCTCAGATGCCACGCCAGACGAGGTAAGCCCAGCCGGCGGCGACGAGGCCCGCGCCGAGGAGCCACAGACCGAGCCGCTCGCCGCGCCCGGCAACCATGCGCCGGGCAGGTCGTCCCAGCGCCATGCCCGTGGCCGTCACGACGACCCAAACGGTGACTCCGGCGAGGCCCAGAAAGACGAGCGGGTTCCACAGGACCGCCTCGACGACTCTGCCCGCCAGCAGGGCGTCGAGCATCCTCGTCGAGCCGCACGTCAGGCAGGGCATTCCCGTCCACTCGCGGAAGTGACACGCCGGCCAGAGAAAGGGCACGCGGGACAAAGCTGCCAGCGACAGGCAACCACCGGCCCACGCACCGACCAGCAGGGCAGCGCGCGCCGGGTCCGGCCGTTCTCGCGGTGTTGCCTCGAGTTTCACGATTCTCGCCTCGGATTCTCTCTCCCGTACACGCCGGAACAGTCTATATTCGTTACTGGTCGGGAGGCCGATCGCGCGGTCGCCTCGCGAGACGATGCGAATACCGTCTGCTCCCGCGTGTATCAATGTGCGTCATGAACGAAACGCCCCATCAACCGAAGCTCCCGACGATCTCGGTGATCGATCCGATTTCGAAGGCGATCGACCGGACAAGCGAGGTGTTGTTCCGGCCGTTCGATGCCGGAAAGTGGATGGTCCTCGGTTTCTGCGCCTGGCTGGCCCGGCTGGCGGACGGCGGTGGCGGATCATCGGGCCAGAATTATGTCAACGATAGTGACGACGTGGGTCACGACTTCCGTGACGCCTGGGAATGGGTGCTGGACCACCTCGTGCCGGTGCTGGTGATCGGCAGCATCGTCTTCGTGGTGATCATGGTGGTCTGGTTGCTGCTTCTCTGGTTGTCCAGTCGCGGGAAGTTCATGTTTCTCGACGGTGTCGTGAACAACCGCGGTGCCGTCGTCGAACCGTGGCACCGCCACCGCGAACGAGGCAATTCGCTGTTTCTGTTTCGGTTGGTGTTTGGGCTGATCGGCGGCTTCGTCATTCTGGGCATCGTGATGGTCACGCTGGCCACCGTGTGGCTCTGGGCCGAATCGCAGATGGCCACGCCGGTGCTGATCCTCACCGTGTCCGCCCTGGTCCTCGCGGTGATCGCTGTCGCCATCGTGCTGGGATTGATCGGACTCGCCATCGAGGATTTTCTCGTACCGTTGATGTACCTGCGGGGCTATGGTGCCGGCGCTGCCTGGCGTGAGTTCTCGGCGTTGCTGAGTTCGAGGCCGGGAGAATTCATCCTCTACGTGGTGATTCGGCTGGTGGTCAGTTTCGTGCTGATACTGATCGCGCTGACCATTTGCTGCGCGACCTGCTGCATCGTCCTGTTGCCCTACATCGGCACGGTCATCACTCTGCCGTTGTGGGTCTTCAAGCGCTGTTACTCGGTCTATTTCCTGGATCAGTTCGGACCGGACTACGCGTGCTTCGCCCCGGCCCAGGGTGAACCGATCGTTGCTTCGCCCGAGGGCTGATCGCGCGAGCCGGTCAGTCGAGAGGAGCCAACTCGGCGACGACTGCGCGGTGATCCGATCCCGGTAGATTGACCGTCCAGGAACCAACGACGGAAATGTCCTCCGGGGCGAACACGTAATCGATCCTCAGCAGGTGTGGAACGGACTTCGACGGGGTCCACGTGCCGATGGGCCGCCAGTGCTGGCGCATGTGTGTGTCGACGAGGCCCACGTATCGCAGCGGGGCCAGTTCCCTCGACCCGGGTAGGGCGTTGAAGTCTCCCGCCATGACGACCGGGTCCCCTTCACGGGCGACGCCGATGTCCTGAAGCAGTCTTCCCTTGTTGACGATGTCCGCCAGGGCGAGCAGCGTCGGCGCGTTCGTTTCCTCGCATGCGTCGATGGGTGGTGGTGCGTGGACACCGAGAATCGCCAGCCACCCGCGGCCGAAACGAACCCTCGCCGTGGCGATCGGCATCGGGCACGGCCCCACGATCGGAGTCGGTACCAGTACGGCCTCTGCCTCGAGCGTCGTCCGGGCGAGAATCCGCACCCCGTGAGCGCCTCGTCGAGGCTCGTCGAGTATGACGTTCCAGGAGTCGAGGTCCTGGTGGCCTCTGGCGTTCGCCCCGGTCCACTCGAGCAGGACCAGCACGTCCGCTCCGAGTTCGGCCACTCGACGCCCGGCAGCCTCCGATTCCGTGTTGAAGAAGGCGAGGTTGGCGGCGGCGATGCGCAGGGAGGCGCCGTCGCGATCGGCCTTCGGGGGCAGTCCGGTCGGAAGCTCCAGCACGGTGACACCGGCCACGAACGTGAACAGGACCACGAACGTGACCAGTCCAGTGATCTTGAAAGACCGTCGCAAGGGCAACTCGTGGCACCTGGAGAATAAAGACCATTCCAGTGCGACAGGGGGGCGAAGTCAAGGGTCTCGTGAGCAGGCCGGGGTGATAGGCTACGAATAATCCTCCGGCTGGTGGTTAGTTTCGAGCGGAGTGCGAGGCCGGACACCGAGGAGATACGACATGCACGCGTCCCCAGATCGCAGTTTCGACCCGACGAAGATCACGCGACCCAGTCCGGTATTGCTGAACTACTACGTGCTGACGACTGCTCTCGCCACGCTGTGCATCATCCCGATCACGATCATCGCCCTGCTGCCCAGCCTGTTCAAATACCGCACGCTGCGCTACCGATTCGACGACGAGGGCGTATCGATGGCCTGGGGGGTGCTGTTCCGGCAGGAGATCAACCTGACCTACCGGCGCATCCAGGACATCCACGTGACGCGCAACCTGTTCCAGCGCTGGATGGGTCTGGCCACGGTAGCGATCCAGACCGCTTCGGGAAGTGCGGCTCCCGAGATGAGCATCGAGGGGATTCTCGAAGTCGATCAGTTGCGTGACTATCTTTACTCCAAGATGCGCGGGGCTCGGGGTGAGGTCGAGGATGATGGCGCCGGGGAAGTGGACGAGCCGGCCGACGATGCGCTGCGTCTGCTGCACGAGATCCGTGACGAACTCGCCGCGCTGCGGGCGGCCGACGGGCCCGGCGACGGCGGGGTGGCGTGATGGCGAACCAGAACGACCCGGCGAAACGTGTCTATCGCGGTTTGTGGGCGGTACTGGCCGGCTGGTTCAAGGTGCCCGAAGATCCGCCGTCACTGACTTCCTTTGCGGGGGATTCGATCGAGAGTTTCCGTCCTTCGCCCGGCTTTCTCGACTACCTCAAGTTCCAGTTCTGGCTCGGACTTCTCGCCGTGGACGTCGCCCTGATCATTTTGTGGTTCGTGGTGCTGATCAAGAAGCCGCTCGCCGCGTTCGTGCTTGCCCCGGTCTTCGTCGTCGCCATCGTGGCTCCCGACATCCTGGCCTACGTTGCCCTGCACTTGCGATACGACACCACGTGGTACGTGATGTCCTCACGCAGCATCCGTCTCCGCCGGGGCATCTGGGACATCCGGGAGACGACGATCACTTTCGAGAACGTCCAGAACGTCGCCTTCACCCAGGGTCCGTTGCAGCGCCACTTCGGGATCGCCAATCTCATCATCCAGACCGCCGGAGGAGGGGGCGGCGGCAACCCGCAACAGGGTCAGTCCAGCCCACACACGGGGATGATCGAGGGCATCGGCGATGCCCAGCGCATTCGCGACGTGATCATGAATCGCGTGAGACGATCGCGCCGCGCCGGGCTGGGCGACGAGCGCCCGGAAGTCGTACGGTCCACCGTGAGCGCACCCGGCTGGACCCCCGCCCACCTGGAAGCCCTGCGATCAATCCGCGACGAAGTGAAGAAATGGGGACATTCCTGATTTCTGATCATCGCGGCAGTTGTATTCGACGAGACGCCACGCGATCAGAAATCAGGAATGTCCCCATTTCCGAAAATCAGGAATGTCCCCATTTCTTCACTTCGAGCTTCCTTGGAATCGGTCTTCGTCCTCGGCGAACAGGACGTTGAAACTGGTCAGCGAGCCGTAGCAGGCCGTGATATAGCCCTGCAGCTTGGCCTTGACGTCGCCGGGTAACTCCGTGCCGTTGATCTGTGCTTCCATCAGTCGCAATCGGTTCCGGACCATCACGACCTTGTGGAACAGCGTTTCGATCGGCATGCTCTTTTCCTGCAGTCCTGGGCGCCCGGGCTTCAGCACCATTTCGCCACCGCGCCACTTGTCGGCCGGCGTCACCGGCGTCAGTCCGGCCTCTTCCCGGATGACCTTCCGCAACAACAGTTCCAGGTCCTGTCCGCTTCCGTGACTTCCTTCCAGACTCATCGGTGGCTCACTCCTCTCACGTTCGCTGACCAGGTCGAAAGGGCCGGCCGGGGAGGGGCCGCGTCTCGCGCCGG
>Ga0316197_10001517_pt1 | contig 16532 bp, 19 predicted proteins | sample OudBiesiAoxic_MG_FD_204939 | JGI IMG/M metagenome (GOLD analysis project Ga0316197, IMG submission 204939) | Coastal sediment microbial communities from Oude Bieten Haven, Netherlands - site A oxic | ecosystem: Environmental > Aquatic > Marine > Coastal > Sediment | place: Netherlands... | reverse complement strand
ATCACTTGGCGATCTCTCCGCCAGCCTCCGATACTCCGACCAGTCCGCGCTGACCCGTGCCGTCCGAAGATGGACCGGCTGCCCGCCGAGCGGGCTCCGAAGGCGGTGACGGCCTTTTGTCGAACCCACACGAGATGGCGCGTTACGACAAATCTCAAGCCGAGGCGCCGCTAAAGTGGCGACAAGTTCCAACATCCGGACATGTTTCCGACAGGAGAGAAAATGAGAAAGATATCAGCGATTGTCGGCCTTTTGTTGCTGACCGCGGGTCCGGCCGCGGCGCAGGACTGGACATACGAGGCGACGCTTTACGGCTGGCTTCCCGCGATGGACGTCTCCGTGGACACGCGGTTCGGCGAAGTCGAATCCAGCGGCAGTTCCAGCGACGCGCTGTCGGCGCTCGACATGGCGTTCATGGGCGCCTTCCAGGCACGCCGCGGCAAATGGGGCCTCGTGGCGGACCTGCTCTACACCGACCTGTCCAACAGCCAGGACACCGAGTTCGGACTCGCCTTCAAGGACGTGGAGGTCGACATGAAGCTCTCGGCGCTCAGCGCCTACGCGATCTACCGCGTCTACGAGAACCAAGGGGTCGCGGTCGACGTCGGCGGCGGTTTTCGGGCGTTCGGAATGAAGATCGACACCAAGCTGAACGCGGCATCGCCGGACGTCTCGGACCGGGACCTCTCCGTTGACACGAGCTGGGTCGATCCACTGCTCGCGGCACGGGTGATCGCGCCCTTCGGCGACAAATGGTTCGGAACGGCCTATGCCGACGCCGGCGGCTATATCACCCAGGACAGCTCGACCTGGCAGGTCGTCGGCACGGTCGGCTACCGGTTCAACGAGCGCTGGTCCGCGCAGCTCGGCTACCGCTACATGAACATCGAGAAGGAGATCAACGACAAGGACGTCAGCGTCGATCTCTACGGGCCGCTCGTCGGCGTTTCCGTCTCGTTCTGAGGACGCAACCACTGCAGGGAATCACCATGCCAACCAAAGTATCGATACTGGCGCTCTCGGCGGCCGCGCTCTGCGCTGCTACCGCGCCGGCCTTCGCCGACGCGGACTTCGCGCGGCAGCGTTTCGGCGAGATGTCGGCCTATCTCGGCGGCCAGGAGGCCCTCTCCTTCGACTATGACGCGAGCCTCGACGTCGTGACCGACGAGGGTCAGATCCTGACCATAGCGAGTTCCGGCACGGTCGCGATGGAGCGCCCGGGCAAACTCGCGGCGACGCGCGACGGCGGGTTCGCGTCCGTCGCGTTCAGTTTCGACGGCGCCTCACTGACCGTGCTGAACAGGGACGAGAACGTCTACGCGAAAGCCGACATCCCGGGCAGCGTCGAGCATCTGATCGACGAGCTGCGCGACACCTACCAGCGCCCGCTGCCCGCCGCCGATCTGCTCCTTCCGGATGTCGAAGGCGCGCTCGGACCGCTCTTCACCGACGTGAAGGATCTCGGCAGCGGCGTGATCGGCGGCGTGGAATGCGATCACCTCGCCTTCCGGACGGAGGTCGCGGACATGCAGATCTGGATCGCCCAGGGTGCCGATCCCTATCCGTGCCGCTATTCGATCTCCAACACCGAGGTCGAGCACGCGCCCCAATACGTCCTCCAGATACATGGCTGGTCCACCGGGGCGGACGCCGCCGCGGCACCCGCCGTCGAAATTCCCGCCGACGCGCGCGAAGTCGCGCCGGACGAGGTGCCCGATCTCGACGATCTCGCCGGAATATACGTTGTGGAAGGAGCAAACTGAGATGGCACGTCGCATCGCGATCGTTCTGCTGGCCCTGATCACGGGCGCAGCGGGACTGGAATACGGAACAGCTCAATTCGGAGCGCCGGGCGCGGGCTTGGTCAAGCCCGCCGAGGCCCGCGTCGGCCGCCCGCTGACCCCGGTCAGCGTCGCGGGAGTGGGCCGTCGCACCGTCCGGCGCTGCGCCGTGGGCGTCTACTACTGCTGAGAACGTGCCGTCGGCGGAGCGTCCGGCTCCGCCGAGGGCCGAAAATGGCCTATTGCGCGTCCTGGCACGCGCGAAGGGCCGCGAAGGCCGCATCGGTGCCCTCCAGCGGGACGATGACCTTGTTTCCCTCGCCGTAGCTGATCGTCAGGGTGTTCTTCTTGGCCATGTCGTAGACGAAAGCGGCGTTGTTGACCGGCACGAACGCGCCGCCGAACCCCGTCTCTGCTGTCCGGTGAACACTTCCCGAAAGCGGCCAACTTTCTCTCGCTCTCGTTGGTGGCATGGAACACAACTGAGACATCAGAAAAGCGCGCGGCGAACGACCTGTAACGATTAGGACCATGCGATCCCGCATGAACGGTTGCTTTCGGGAAGACGCGCTGCGGCGCGACGCATCGGAGTTGGCTACGCTTTGCTCGGCGCAGCGGATCATGCTGCATCTGCGTGGGTCCGGTTTGTCCGCAGAGCGGTCCTCGCCTTGGTTCAAATGCTGCGCCGTGCACGAACGGCAGCAATGCGGAAGTTGCGCCGCAGCGTCAGGTCTGTTGGGGGATCGCCGCATTGGGCCGGACTTGCTGCGGGCCAGAACTCGTAGCAACTTTCTTTCGGACACTTCTCAAAAAATAGCTTCCTCGAGGAAATATCGCCCGTTCGCACGCACTCTCCCGTGAAATGTCATGAGGGTTGAATGTCTCGGGGACCCTTCATAAATCATCGGTCCGGCACCAAGATCAGCTTGGGTGCATTTCAATCCAACATCAAAAAAGGGCGATAAACCCCACGAAAGAACACCATGGAACATGTTGACCTTCCCAAGTTCCCGACGCGACCCGGGTATATGACCGAAAAGATCCAGCGAGATTACATCCAGGCTGCGATGGCGAAGGGCTTATTGCCAACGGAAGCCCATCGTATGGCTGACATATTGTCGCTGATGGCGCCAAGCGATATGTCAAAGCCGATCCAGTTCTGGCAATTGTACTCCGTGCTTGGTCAGGACCCTATCGTGGAGATCGTTCAGAGCTTCTATCAACTTGTGTTTAACCAAGACGACTGGTTCAGGTCCGTTTTCGAGCGTGTCGGTGGCATCAACCATCACATCAACACACAAGCATCGATGTGGATCGATGTGATGGGCGGCGGGCCATACTACCATGGTGCGGAATACCGGCTGAACTTTCATCACACCCACAACGCAATGCAGCTGATGAACGAAAAGGGGGCGGATCTGTGGTCCGAACTCATGCTGGAGGCGCTGGATGCATCATCGCACCTGACGGCGGATGATCCGCGCATTCGGACAAGCATCAATACGTTTCTGTCGTTCTTCATGAGCAAATACGCCGAGGAATTCGCGTTTGAGCAATGCAGTATTTTCGGTGAAACGAACCCGCCATACAAACGAAAAATCAACTTCATGAAGATGACTGAACAGGCAATCGAGGCGCTGAGCGAAACTGAAATTTCCGAGGCGCTGTCTGAGCGGGGGATTGATGTTACTCAGTACGAAGGCAAGGCGGCAAAGGTGAACAAGGCGCTGATGATTTAGTCATCAGCGCCTATCATACTGCTTGAGGAGATTTGTATTGCGTTATGTAATTTCGTTGCCTCCAATATTTCACGCATGCCGCGAAAGTCAGGTTCGAACGGCCGCACTGTGGCAAGACGGTGTGCCGGTCAATGTCCGCAGTGGGCCGGAACTTCCGGCTTTGCGGCATTCAGCTCTCGCTCATCCTCCGTCCCTTATCCTGGGGAAGAGAAACGCCCATGCGACGCGCCGCCGCCAAGACCGGGTGAGCGACTCCTCGATCACGCCGAGGCGCTCATAGGCATGGAGGAAGGTGTCGGGGCCGGTGAGGATCCCGACATGCTTCGCGATCGCGCGCGGTTTCATGCGGAAGAGGACCAGCGCGCCCGCACCGGCCGCCACATGTTCCACCTCGATCATCATGGCGCGCGCGCCCTCGGCCAATACCTCGCGCGGGCCGGTCTCACCCCAGTCGCGGCTGTAGGGTGGGATCGGGAACGGCTCTGGACCCACCACCTCGCGCCAGACGCCCCGGGCCAGCCCGAGGCAATCGCAGCCGACGCCACGAAGGCTGGCCTGGTCGTGGTACGGCGTGCCCAGCCAACCGCGGGCTGCGGCGATGACGCGCTCGGGATCGGCGGCCATCACAACACCGCCCCCTCGTGCCCGCCATCCCTTGTGGCGTAGCGCAGAACAGCGTCCTGCCCGGGGATGTGCGGGAAGCCCCTGAAGTTGGCGGTGTTGGCGAACTTCGCTCCGCAGGTCTCCATGCGCTTGTCGCAGCCCGCGCGGATGCTGAAGGTGTCGCCCTCGGCGATTGCGCGAACCGGCGCCTCCAGCAGGGTCAGTACGGCGACGCCGTCCGTCACGTCATGGCCCAGCACTTCTGTGCGCCGCCCCGCATTCGTGCCGCTGGTCCATTCGATGGTCCCGAAGGTGAACCAGCCGGCCTCGAACCCGCCGAGCCCCGATGCGGTGAAGGCGCGGTCGCGCAGAAGGTCAATCACGGCGCCCGTGCCCTTGAAGGCAGGGTCCTCCAGATCGACGCCGCAGCGCGCATCGCCGAGCGCGGCGTCACAGGTCGCCTGGAAGGTCCGCCCGACCGTCTGGCCGAGCACATGGGCGAGCGAGCGCACCTCGGCGACGAAGGCCAAACGCCCGCGCCGGATCTGGCCGATGGCCCCGCGCCGCATCAGCACGCGCTGACCGGTGTCGACCCAGTTCACGCGCCACACCTCGACCTCCGCGTTGTCCCAGCGCCCATCGAGGATGTCGGTCTCGGTGATCCTGTCGGAAGTCAGCACGCCCTCGGCGTCCTGCGCGTCGACAGAGAGGTCCGAGCCCGAGCGCACTTCCGAGGCGGTGAGACCGCTTTCCGGCTCGAAATCCGTCCCGTCGAAGCTCAGCGTCCGATCATGGTCGGTGAAGCCGAAGGTCACGCCGTCGGCGCGGAGGATCCGCCAGCACCAGGCGAGCGTGGTCGTCCCCTCGTCGAGATGGGCCTGCAGGGCCGGAGAGAGAATCTTCATGTCAGGGCCCGCCTCGAAAGGATCACCGCAGGAGCGACAGGAGCAGGAGGAGCGCGGCGACGGCGAGGCCGACGCGGACGCGGTGGACGAAGGCCTGACCGGCATCGGCAGGGTCGCAGCGGATGGAGCGCGCGATGCGGAGAAGCTCATGCATCGCCGTCGCCCGCCTTTCCGCGGCGCAGCCGGGCGAGGACGACCTCGATGAAGGCGGGGCCGAAAATCCCGACGAGATAGGCGGCGGACCCCGCCGCGCCTCCCGCCGGGATCGCCTCGGGCGGCAGCCCGAGCCAACTCGTCACCAGCGCCATCGAGACGCTGCCCATGCCGGCGGCGATCAGACCGCCGAGCAGGATGTGGCGGATCGCATCGCGCAGGCGCATCTTCGTGGTCAGCGCGTTGGTCGCGCCGCCCAGCGCGCCCCATGCCGCGAGGATCACGGCGGTCGAGGCCGCGAGCTCCCGAAGGACTGCGGCGATGAAACCGGTCTCGTTGTTCATCGCCGGATCTCCAGAAGCGGGATGGAGGTGATCGAGCCGAGCCGCTCGATATCGAGCGTCACGTCGAGCGCGTCGCTGTCGAAGCGGACGGGCACGTCGAACTCGAAGCCCGCAGCGATCGTGACACCGGAGCCCGGCGCGGCGCCGAAGGTGACGACGCCGGTCGTGGTGTCCACCGACCAGCCGGAGGGTTGCTCCACCCCGCCGAGCGCGATGCGGATGGTTCCCGCCACCGGCTTGGCGATAGCGCGGGTCCACGATTGCGCCCCGGAGGCGTAGCGTTTCGCAAGCTGAAACGCCGTCGTCGCGCCGTCGCCGGTGCCGATCGGCTGGTTGGTCGGAGATGACGTGCCCGAAGGCAGGCAGGACTTGTGGTCGCCCCAGTCCTTGAAGCGGAAGCCATGGAGGCGACCGTTCCGCGCCTCGAAGAAGGCGACCACCGCCGCCAGATCATCGGCGCGGCGGATGCCGTAGGCCACGTCGTAGCGGCGGCGCGAATTGGCCCAGCTGGCGTTGCGCTCCTCGTCGCCCGAGGCCAGCTCCACGATCTGTGTCCGCCGTTCCGGCCCGCCGCGTGCGCCCCGGCTGATGGTGTCGGGAAACCGGACCTCGTGAAACGCCATCACATGCCTCTCCGCCCGAGCGAGACCGCACGGGCGATGTCCGCCGCGACCTGCGTGCGGGACTGCCGGAAACTCTCGGCATCGCGGGCCATGATCGTGACGTTGACGCCGCCGCCCGCGCCGTAGCTCTGCGCCTCACGTCGCGACAGCACGCGCTCGCCCCGCTGCAGGATCGCGGGCACCTCATCGTGGCGAAGCCCGGCCATGCCGCCACCATGCATCCGGGGCGCAGCGGCGAACGCCATGGCCGGAACCATTCGCGAGGGCCCGGCCGATCCGACCATCCCGCCCGCATGCAGGATATCGGCGAAAATGCCGCCCGCGCCGCCAAGCGCGCCCGACAGCGCATTGGCGATCGGCCCCAGTATGAAGCGCCTGGCCGCGAGCTTGGCGAGATCGGCAAGCAGAGAAGTGACGAGATCGCGGAAGTCCAACCTGCCGGCCTTCACGAACTTGCCGACCGCGTTCTCCGCCGACTGGAAAGCCCCGACGAGGCTCTGGCCGATATCGCCGCCGATCTCGCGGGCCTTGCTGGCGTAATCCGACAGCGCGGCGGTGACCGCCTGCCAACCAGTGACGGCGGCCTCGATGTCGGGCTCTGCTGCGGCAGCCGCTGCACCAGCCGCCGCACCGGCACCCGTTGCAGCGCGCCCCGCAACGTCCAGCGCGGTGCCCAGATCGGTCGCCGCAGTCGCGGCATCCTGTAGGGCTGCTTCCGACTCCGACCCGCCGCCCGCGACGGCAGCCTTCAGCGCATCCCAGGCGGCCAGCGGCCGGGACGCGGCATCGCTCAGCATGCCTGCGGCCTCAAAGTAGCCGTCGGCCCGGGCGCGGGCATCCTCGGCAGCCGCACCAAGACCGAGGTCAGGCGCATCGACATGGCTGCGTGCCAATGCAGCGGAAAACGCATCGGCCGCTGCGGCGCCCGTCGCCTCGGCTGCGCCGGCGAACGGGTTGTCGACCCGGCCGAGCGCGACAGGATCGAGCGTGCCGATCCGCACGCCGCCTTCGCCGGTCGCCCATTCGGGAAGCAGGTCAAGAGCCGCATTCAGCGCCGAAACGAAGCCGTTGATGCGTGTGACGACGCCGTTCAGCATCGCCTCGACGCCGCCGATCAGACCGTTCGCCGCCTGGAATGCAAAATCACCTATGGCGCCGGGGAGCCGTCCCCAGATCGCCTTCATCGCGTCGAACGCGCCCGTAAAGATCGCCACGGACCTGTCGCCGAAGCTGACCACCCCGGTGATGGCGCCATCAAGCGCGGTCAGAGCTGTGGCTTTCAACCCCTCCCAGCTCGCAGCCATCCGCGCCAGCGCCGCGTCGAGCGCGAGGCCGACGCGGCCCCAAACTTCGGAGGCGAGGTCGGACAGCAATCGGAAAGCTGCGCCCACGCCGCCGACCCGTTCGACCAGGCGGGTGAACTGATAGACAAGCTCACCCGCGCCGACGATCAGCGCGCCGATACCTGTGCGGATCAGCGCGCCGCGCAGGACGACCAGCGCTGTGGCGAGGCCGCGAACCGACAGGGCCGCTGCCGCCAACCCGGCGACCCAGCGGCCCGCTAGGAAGGCCGCGAAGGTGGCGGCGTAGGTGGTCAGCCGACCGATGTTGTCGAACAGACCGCGGATCGCGATGCCAAGGGGACCTGTGCGGCTGGCGACCGCCGCCATGGCATCCGCGACAGCTTCCAGCGCCGGTGCGGCGGCAACCGCCAGCTGGTTCGACAGTCCGCGCCAGATCAGACCGAGCCTTGAGATGGCGTCGTTCGTCCGCTCGATCTGGTCGGCATCCTGCTCCGACACGACGACGCCGAAGGCGAGAACGTCCTCGGTCGCCTGGCGCAGCGTCGCGGTGTCGATCCGCGACATCGCGATGGAGCCTTCCTCGCCAAAGAGCTGTCCCGCGACAGCAGCTCGCTCGGCGGCGGGCACGAAGCTCTCGATGGCGGCGTTGATCGCGCCTACGCGCTGATCCAGCGGCAGCGCGATCAGCTCGTTGGCCGAGAGACCGAGCCGGTCCAGAGCATCGGCGGCGGGCCCGGTTCCGGCGGCCGCCTGGCTGAGACGGCGCGTCAGATCCTTCGTCGCCTGCTCGATGCCGGACATCGAGACGCCCGCCAGCTCGCCCGCGCGCTCCAGCGCCTGGATCGAGGCGACGGTGGTGCCGAGCGACTGCGCCAGCTTCGCCTGCGCATCCACCGTCTGCAGGCCGGAGCGGATCATCGCCACGCCGGCGACGGTGGCGGCAGTTACTGCGGCTGCAGCGGCAACCTGCACGCGCCGCGAGAAGGCTGCGAGCCGGGCGTTCGCCGATTCCATCTCGCGGCTGAGACGGCCAAAGCCGCGCGACCCGGCTTCGCCCACGCCTTCCAGTTCCGCGCGCACCTGCCGTCCGCCCACGGCCGCGAGGCGGACGCTAACCCGTTTTTCCGCCATGGGAGTGATCCATCTGTTCGTTGAGTTTCGCGACCATCACCGCCTCTGCGACGGGCAGCAGTTCAGCCATGGCGAGCGGCGGTACGCCAAGCGCCCGACCGAGCGCGAGCGCCGCCGACATGTCCCAGCCGATCACCGCGGCGGGCATCACGCGCAGCTGACCGCCGAGACGGCCGACAAGGTCCCAGACCTGCCAACCCTCATGAGTTAGCGGTCGGTTCAGGCGCGCCGGGCAGTCTCGGCAGGCTTGCGCACTGGCTTCGCTGGGTTCGCAACCCTCGCAGTAGCGCTCGCCCCCGCCGAAGGACCAGTCGGCGAGAGCGCGGAGGCGTTTTTTTCCTGTTCCAGCAGCAGCCCCTTCGAGACGTAGGTCAGCTGGAACGCCTCGAAGATCGGCCAGACGTCGAGCAGCGCATCGACGGTGTTAGGGCTGGGGTCGATGGGGTTGCCGTCCGCGTCGCCGATGCCCTCCCAGGCCAGTACCGCGCGGCGGGCCAGCGCCTTGGCGAAGGCGACGGCGCGTTCCTCGTCCGAGGCCTCCTCGGGTACCGCCTCGACGGCGGGATCGCTGCGCGTCGCGACCATCAGCGCCGTGGTCAACGGGCGCAGCTGCACCCGGACGCCAGGCGCGAGGTCATGCCAGCGTGGCGCGTTGGTCAGGTCGAGCGTCAGCATTGTCAGTACATCTCCACGTCGTTCACGAGGGTTGCGGTACACATCCGGCCCACCACGCTGTCGCGCGCGGCCTGCCAGTCGAAAGTGGCCTGCACGCCCTGCGGCCCGGAGATCTCGATCCGGGGGCGCGGCAGATGGACGGCGTGCACGGTGAAGATGAAGCTCTCGCCCGAGGGCAGGACGTAGGCGAATTCCATCTCGCAGGGATCGCCGTTGATCGCCTGCGTCACCAGCGTCTGGTCGGCGAAGCGCACCTCGATCCGGCCGGTCAGCGCCGCGATGGACGGGTCCGCGCCGTCGATGCGGCCGTCCGAGCGGATCGTCTCGATCCGGTCGAGATTGTTGGCGTAGGTGATCTCGGCAGAGACCACGTTGCCGAGGGCCGAACCGTTGCGCGTGATCGCGCCATTGAAATGCCCGAAGCGCTTCAGCTCCAGCGCGGCCGGCGTGCCTGCGCTGGTGGTCGTGCCCACCGTCTCGCCCTGCGCCACCAGCCGCGCCGTGGCGGTCAGCAGGCCCGAGCGTTGCATCTGCCAGGTGATCTGGTCGAGCACGCAGCCGGAATACATCGCATAGCGCGGCACCTCGGGCATGCCGGTCTCGATCGACATGCTGGGCAGCGTCCAGGACCCCGACTGGAACTCGTGGCTGTACGGCGCTTCCGCGCCAGTTGTCGTCGGCGCGCCGAAGGCCGCCTTCAGCCAGAAGCCGAAGGACTCGGCGTCGAGCGGCACGACGACATCGCCATCGGCCGTCACCGCGTCCTTGATCGGCGCCAGCGGATCGCGGCCGTAGCCGAGCAGCTCCGAGTTCAGCAGCGGCTGCTCCGCACCGAGCGAAGTGCTGGCGAAGGGCATGCGGGTGAAGCCGCTGGCGGGCGGCGTTCCGTAAGTTGTCTCGAACGCAAGCGCCATCTGCGCCCGCGCCCCTTGGGCTCGTGCCATGGTGTTTTCCTCGGGTTGTCGGGATCAGCCGAGCGGATCGGCCGTGGAATAGTGCAGCACGACCGGGATGACGGCGGCCTTCAGGCTGGCCGCGCCCTCGACCGGCAGGTCGACCGGGCGCGGGGCTTCGGCCTCGACCCAGTCGCAGAGGCCGCCCAGCGTGCGTTCGGCGGCGAGCGCCGTGCCGATGCTGGCTGTCAGCGTGTCGAAGGCGGTGTCACGGTCCGCGCCTTGCACGACCGCCTCGATCTCGGCGCGGTGCTGGTAGTGGTAGCGGAGCGGAGACAGCGTGACATCCGGCTCACCCGGTTCGCCGTCGCGGAGGATCAGCAGGCCCTCGGCCGGCACGCGCTCGGGCAGCACCTCGCCGCGCAGGGCGGTGGCGGCCAGCGCCGAGAGCCGCTGATGCAGTGCGGCGAGGATGGTTTCTCGAGGGGTTGGCATGTGCACTTACGCTGTGTCGTTCGTTCTGTATTCATGGCGGCTTCGAACCATTGCCGCCATGCGGCGGCAATCCTCAATCTGACCGGTGTGCCGGACGCAGCACTCGTCGCCTTCCGGCGAAGCGGCTGGATCGAAGGAGCCCCGTCCTGCCGACGGGCAGGGTGCGAAGCGACTGATTTCGCGTTACGACTGGATCAGAAACCGATTCGATCATTTTTTTCGGGGAACGCCGATGGAAGACCCAAAACCGAACCCGGGACAGCGGCGCGCGGATCTGGCGCGGAAGGCAGGCGCCACGATCGGCGACAAGGCTTCAGAACTCTGGTGGACCTTTCTGGTGCGGGGCGGCATCGCGCTTCTTCTGGGCATCGCGGCGCTGTTCTGGCCCACCTCCAGCATTTCCATCCTCCTGCGCCTGTTCGGCCTGTTTCTGGTGCTTGATGCGGTGTTCTGGGTTTTCGGGGCGCGCCGCGGTTCGGACGACATGGCCGACAGCGCCCCGGGGCTCCTGACGGGAATCATCGGCTTGGCGCTGCTGTTCGTTCCGGCGACCTCGGCGCGGCTGGTCTTCGTTCTGTTGGGCGTCTGGGCGCTGATCACTGGCGCGGGCTATCTGCTGGCGTGGTGGCGTGCGCCATCAGAGGACCCCGAGCGCGACACCGCGCGCAACGTTGGCCTGTTCGCGCTTGCGGGCGGCCTCGTGTTGCTGTTCTGGCCCGGGACCGGCGTTGTGGCATTGGGCTGGGCGCTGGCGATCCTGGCTTTCGCGGTTGCGTTGGCGATGTTCTTTCTGGCCTCCCGCTTCCGCCGGATTGACCGGCGCCTGGGAGCGATGCGGGACTAGGACCGCATCAACCCGCAGTCGATCCTGATCGAGGCAGGCTCGCCGGGACGATCTGGCAGACATCAGATGCCGAAGGTGCAGGACGTATGAACGTCCAGTCCCAGCAGCGGCCGCTTCTCAGGACAGCAGGCATTGCTGGAAAGAGGGTCGTTGGCAGCCTTGCGGACCTTTCTGCCGTTCGTCCACCTGCTGGAAGAGGGCGCGACCGGCCCAGACCGGTCCTTCGCGGCACGCAAAGGTCCTGCCCGCGGCTCTCCAAAGCTAACGTCCATGCATCGCGCAGCAATCCAACCATCGAGAGGTCTGTAGTGCGGACAAACCAACCTGATGCATCGGCGGCACAATCTGCCTCACTCGTGAACTGCCAAGATTTACCGCACGACGAATTGCCACCTTTCTAAAACGCCATCAAGCCACTCTGACCTCTTATCGCCAATCTAAATGGTCTGGTGTCTTCGCCAACGGGCAGGCGTAGTTTCGGTCCAGCGTTTGAATGCGCGGATAAAGGATCGAGACTCCGAGTATCCAAGCAACTCAGAAATCTCCGCGATATCTTTTGATGAGTATTCGAGCAGCCTGCATGCCAAAGCCATTCGCGTCTGATCCAGCAACTTTCGATGGCTTGTCTGTTTGGCCTTCAATCGGCGGTGATAGGTTCGAACGTGTATTCCAAGCATGGATGCAATGTGTCGGGCATCCGCACAATCAAAGACCAATGCCGTCTGCATCAGTCGTCGCGCGTTCTCCGAAAGGGCTTCTGCTTTCTGATTTTCCAGCACAGATATCTTCTCGGCGATGAGTTTCGCGAGCGCCTCATCCTTTGAAGGCAGGCGGCGCGTGAGCCAACTTGAAGAGAACTCTATGCCGTAGATTGGAGCGCCGAACCGCAATCGCACTTGAAAGAAGTTGCGGTAGGGTTCCAAAGCCTTCGGCGGAGGGCGAACAAACCAAGCCTCGAGCGCCTTGAAGTCCGGACCGCAGAGTTCGCGCATGATGTTGAGCTGTGCGGCCACGGCACCATCGCCCACCTGATCAATCCCGGCGACGCCTTCATCAGCAATCGCATAGGAGAAGAGCGCGCGCCCGCCATCGACAGCGAGTCCAATTTCAACTCCCTGCGCTTGGAGGTGGAAATGTCGGATCAGCCGACGCAACGCTGTTCCCACGTCAGGCGCGTACCGCGCAAGAAGGCCCACTAATCCAAGTTGCTCAAGGCCGTCCTTCTGACCAACCAGCAGGCCGAAATGTGGACACCCCGACACCGTCGCGCAACGATCTATCAGTCTGCCACGCTCAGCGAGCGTTATACGATTGTCAGGATTGTCAAAGAGGGCGGGCTCAAGGCCCAAGTCGTCGATGACCTGCGATGGATTCTGTCCAAGGTCACGCAATACATCGGGCACGCCATGGATCGTAGCGATGCGAAGCACCGATGGGGAAGTTGAGGTCGGAACGGACATTCTGCCCATTTATCGGGAGTGTCCGAAAATGTCTATTCTTTGTCACTTTCTGTCATTCCAAAATGCCTTCCGCATCGGGCACATCATGGTCGACAAGTTCAAAGCGGGTCTCGCCAAAATCCCTGCCGAAAGGATCGAAGCAATGTCGACGAAAGAAAGAGTATCCAGCACCGTCCCTTTGGATTGGAAAGAAGTTTGGTTCACAAACTGCCCGATGGTTTCGGCCAACAATGTTGATCAGGAGCTTGGCTGGTGCCGTGAGGAATACAAGAAAATGGGAGTGGAGTATGCCTATTTCCGCCATTCTCCAGAGAACAACTGGTATCCCCATTACGTGCACAACCTCGACAATCTGATCCGATTTGGCGGGCTGTATCCGCCAATCCATGTTCATGCCGATATCCGCAAAACCGTGCTGCTGGGGGCGACCTGGGTCTATGAGGGTGGCGTCATGCAGGTGCGGGCGCGCGATGAGATCTTCCGGGTGCAAGACCTGAAGGGCAAGAAGATCGGCCTGACCAAGAGTCTGAACACCATCAAGAATGACTGGTGGCGCATTCAAGAGCATATGGGGATCCTGAATATCCTCAAGCTCCACGGAATGACGATCGACGATGTCGAAATTGTCGAATTTCCTTATGCGGACGACTGGTACGACGATCCTGCAATGCTTGTGCCGCCGATGAACAACCCGTCCGAGCTTTGGCTTCGGCGCGACCACAAACACGACTACGCCTTTCGCCCGCTGGAGAAAGCCCTGCTCGACGGGACCGTGGATGCCATATACAACCAAATGGGACAACTGGGGCAACTCTCTGAGGCAACAGGTAAAATCAAGGCCATCTACGACCTGGCCAAGCACCCGGACTGGACGGTGCAAGTGGCCAACACGCCGGCCGTCATCACCTGCACGGACGTGATGGCCAAGGAGCATCCGGAACTGGTGCTGGCCTACATGCGAGCCATGATCAAAGTTGGACGCTGGGCCAACCGCAACAAGCACGCTGCGGGCGAGATCCTTAACCGGCAAACCTTCTACCTTGACGCCGAGCATACCTACGAAGGCATCAAGGACGTCGACATGGTGCCGAGCCTGAGTGCCCAGAACATGGAATGCGTCCGGATCGGCAAGGACTTCATGCTCGAGCACGGTTACATCAAGAACGATTTTGATGTGGACGAATGGGCCCAGCCAAAGTTCCTGGAACAAGCTTTTCATCAGGTTATTGAAGAAGAGTTTGAGCGCAAGAGCTGGAGCAAGGTGCCCGCCGGCGTCGGGCTCGAAGCGAAGGGTGTGCGGTTAGGCTGACGAAGATCAGAGAGTGTGGGTGCCAATTGACCTAAGCTGGTCGATTGGCACCAGGGGCCGTTCCGGCTGTGGGACGAGTCGCCGTGGGTCTTCAGGTCATCCACGATTCACCGCTCGCTCTGCGTGTTGTTGGGGCGGCGCTACAATTTATAAAGGATGGCTTTCATAGCAGATGCGCAATCAGACTTGGAGATAACTGATATGCCGGCAGACCAGTCCCGGAGCGCGTCCACGCTTTCATTGGGAGATCGTCTGGCACTTGAGCGCACACGCATCGCTTATGAGCGCACGTTGATGGCATGGGTCCGTACGGCTGCGTCCATGATAACGTTTGGGTTCTCCGTATACAAATTCTTCGGCTTCGAATTAGAGAAATCTGAAATCGGAACGTCAGCGATCGGGCCGCGAGAGTTCGGACTCGCTCTGATCTTGATCGGATTGGTCACGCTGGTGATGGGGCGGTTTGAGCATCGAAGAGATCTACATCGACTTAAAATGTACTACCCTGGAATGCCGATGTCCGGAACGATGATCGTGCAGGTACTTGTCGCGATTCTTGGAGCACTTGCTCTACTCGCCGTGATCTTGCGCTTGTGACGCCGGGGTAATTCAAAAGAGAAGAGCTTTCATTTCGGTCGCTGTCCTTAAGGTAGCAAACTCGCTGAACTAAAAGTTAGCCTAGATGCCACACCCGCATCGCACGGTTTGGCCATGACTGCTCTGGGCTCGACTCGGTCATATGAGTGTTTTGGTCGGATGTCTCGGACAGTCCACATTGCGGCCATGGTCATGGAGCCCTCTCCTTTACCCAGTTCGCCACGATCGACCCCGGCACGCTATCCAGTGCCCGCTCCGCATCCCGGTCGAGGTTCAGCCGCTTCGGCAGCTTCACCTGCGGCACCAGCAGGAAGATCGGCGCGGTGACCTTGCCTCGGCCGGTCTTCGAGCGCGACACGACCGCCTGACCCTTCGTGTTCAGCCGTCCCTCCGCCACCAGCAGACTCGGGCCCGTCCGGCGATAGATGAAGCGCAGACGCAGCCCGCGTCGCCGCTCCCATTCGCCGGGCGTAATCCGGCCGCCGCGCAGGGACTTGCCTGCGGCGGGCAGCGGGATCGCCAGCCAGAACCCATCCTTCGAACGGATCAGCGGGCCGGTGTCGTGGGCACCCACGATCACCGGTGCCTTCGACCAGACCAGCGCGGCCGCATCGAGGCTTTCGCCCGACCTCGGGAAGTTGGCGAGCCGGATCGAGTTGGCCAGCCGCCGTCCGAGCCCCGCGGCGGTGATCTGCAGCCGCCATGCTGACTTCAACCCGGCCCCGGCCTCGCGCATGGCGGCCGTGACTGCGCGTTCGCCTGCCGTGATCTCGGCCGCCATCATCGCGACGATGTCGGGATCGATGTCGAGCTTCAACTTCATGCCGGTCGCAGATCCACCGCCCAGACCAGCCGCTCGCGGTCTCTGACAGGCTCGCCCTGGATGAGAAAAGCCGCGCCGTCGATCTCGATCCGGTCGCCGGGACACGGGTTCGGGACCTCGGCGACGCGCAGATCCAGCCGGGTGGTTTCCGACCAGAGCCGCGCATCGCCGAAGTCGGTGATCGCATCAGCCTGCCGCGAGACGACGCGCACCAGCACAGGCGCGCCGCCATCGGAGGTGTAGACCGCGTTCTCTCCAATATTGGAATCGGCGAAGAGCGCATCGAGCGCGGCGGCGAATGCGGTCATCAGGTCCGCCGCGCCGATCGCAGAACCTGCGGGCGGGTGCAGATCGGAAGCGGATTGCTCTCGATCTCGAGCCGGACCCATTCGTCGCGGTCCCGGTCGGGGATGGTGCGGGCGTAGAGTTGCTGGCCGAGCGTGTTCACCGTCTCGAAGGTGTCCGCCGGCGCGTAACAGATCTCGAAGAGCCCCTCGATGCCCTCGGGAAAGAAGAAGGCCTTGTCGGTCGGCACGCCGAAGCCGACCCCGCCCCGGTAGCGGCGGAAGGTGATGCCGCCGAAGCTGACCTCGTCGGCGACGCGGCCGCGCAGATCGGCGGCGGCGGCGGTGTTGAGATAGGTCTCGCGAACCTCCTTATGGGCCACCAGATCGGCGAAGAAGGCCGAGCCGCATTCGGCGCGGACCTGCACCGCGCCCGCGGAGAGCCCGCCCATCGACGCCTCGACATCCTCGATCAGCGCCTGGCAGCGCTTCCTGAGCGCGCCGGAGGTGGGGCTCGCGTTGTCGAGGTCGAAATCGATCTCCGCGGCGGGGCTGATGCCGAACTCGGT
>Ga0316197_10001516_pt1 | contig 16536 bp, 17 predicted proteins | sample OudBiesiAoxic_MG_FD_204939 | JGI IMG/M metagenome (GOLD analysis project Ga0316197, IMG submission 204939) | Coastal sediment microbial communities from Oude Bieten Haven, Netherlands - site A oxic | ecosystem: Environmental > Aquatic > Marine > Coastal > Sediment | place: Netherlands... | reverse complement strand
GAGTTCCCCGGTTCCGGCACGGGCACATCGAGATGCCTTGGTCCCGGAACGAAGCGAATTGCGGGCGGGGTGACGATCGCATCGTCATCCCAATGCGCCGGCGTGCCAGGATCCGTGGATGACCGAGGCCGGGAGCGCTCCAATCATCGACGTCACGACCGTCAGCGACACGGCGGCCGTGGTCCACGTGACACGACCGGGCACGTTTGAAGTCGAGGTCCATCGCTTCGATGACCTGCAGCCCGACGCCGAGGTCCACCTCGACGTGCCTGATCCGCTCGACCCGACGGTGACCCACGCCGTCACGGCACGCACGCTCGGACAACCGTCAGGACCCCTCCGTAGCGTGGTGGCCACGGTCAACGACGTGCATTTCGGCGAGCTTGCAGCCGGACAGATCGACGACTTCACGATCGGTCCGATCCGCCGCCCCGCACCGGGTGACGAGCCCTACCCCGAGGTGATGAATCGGGCCGCGGTCGCGGAGATCCGCGCTGTCGAGCCGGATGCGGTCGTGGTCAAGGGTGATCTGTCGCTCGATGGCGCTCCCGAGGAGTGGGAGGCGTTCGAACGGTGCTATCGGAACCCGTTCGGTGACCGCCTGCACGTCGTGCGCGGCAACCACGACGGCTATCGATTCCAGACCGAGTACGCCGGCGACCGACGCATCGACCTGCCCGGTGTGACCATCGCGCTCCTCGACACCGTCATCCCCGGGGCGACCACGGGTGACGTCACCGTCGAACAGGCCGACTGGCTCGATGCGCTCGCAACCGACGCCACCCAACCCGTTCTCGTGATGGGTCATCACCAGCAGTGGATCGCTGGTGCGGGTGCGGACCCCGGAGAGGCGAAGCGCAGCGACGAGTACTTCGGCCTCCACCCGGACGGCAGCGATCGCCTCGACGGGGTCTGCGCCCGCCGCCCGGCGATCGTCGCCTACACCTGCGGGCACACGCACCGCCATCGTGTGCGCACGATGACCGCGTCTCGGATCCCCAGTATCGAGATCGGCTGCACGAAGGACTTCCCCGGCACCTGGGCCGAGTACCGCGTCCACGACGACGCGATCATGCAGGTGGTACATCGGATGTCGTCTCCCGCTGCACTGGCCTGGAGCGAGTCGTGTCGCGGTCTCTACACCGACTTCGACATCGACTACGGGTTGTACGCGCTCGGCACGCTCGCGGATCGCTGCCTGGTCATCCCCGCATCGCGGTGAGCAGGGCAACTCCTCGCCGCACGCACTCCGAACCGTGCCGAGCACGTCGGCACCAGACATCCACTGCACTAGGTTCGACCCCGCATGTTCCGGATCATCCGTGCCCTCGTGGCGGTCGCAGTGGTCTCGGTGGCCCTTGCAGGATGTGGATCGGAGGAGGAGCCGGACTCGCTCCTCGTGCTGGCCGCCTCGTCGCTCACCGACACGTTCGGCGCCGTGGAGGCGGCCTTCGAGGCTGCGAACCCGGATGTGGATGTTGAGATCAGCGTGGCAGGGAGCAGCGCGCTCAGCGTCCAGATCGAGCAGGGGGCACCCGCCGACGTCGTCGCGCTCGCCGGCATGGTGCCGATGGATGCCCTGGCAGAAGCCGGCCTCGTCGAGGCGCCGGTTCGATTCGCAACGAACTCGATGGTGCTGGCGGTCCCCATCGACAATCCCGGCGACGTCGACGGCCTCGATGCGTTGTCCGACTCGGATCTCCTCGTCGGGGTATGCGCACCGCAGGTGCCGTGCGGACGCTACGCCAGGGAAGTTTTCGACGAGGCAGGAGTCGACGCGTCGATCGACACTGAAGAGCCAGACGTTCGCTCGCTCGCTGGAAAGATCGCGTCCGGTGAACTCGACGCCGGTCTGGTCTACGCGACCGATGTCGGCTCGATGCCCGATCGGTTGGTGGCGATCCCGCTGCCGGACGATGTCGACGTCCGAGCCGAGTACCCGATCGCAATCGTCCGCGACTCCGACGATCGAGACGGTGCGCGCCGCTTCATCGACTTCGTGGGTTCACCCGCAGGCCAGACGATCCTCGCCGACGGCGGATTCGGTGGGGGCTGATCCGGATGCGTCGGCCACCGCCAATCCTTCTCGCACTCGCCGTCATCGGTGCATCGCTGTTCGTCCTCCCGCTGATCGGTTTGTTGGGAGTCACGCCGTGGTCGGACCTCGGCTCACTGCTCACCGACGAGGTCGTCGTCGACGCGCTCCGGCTGTCACTGACCACGTCGGTAGCTGCCGCCGTGTGCGCGACGATGCTGGGCGTGCCGCTCGCGTGGGTCCTGAGTCGCGTCGCGTTCCGGGGGCGGTCGCTGCTTCGAGCGATCGTGACCTTGCCGATGGTGCTGCCACCCGTCGTGGGTGGTGCGGCGCTGTTGTTCGCGCTCGGGCGGCGCGGCGTGGTCGGTGAACCGCTCGCCGACGCCACAGGGTTCGTTCTGCCGTTCTCGACCTGGGGGGTGATCCTGGCGAACACGTTCGTGGCGATGCCGTTCCTGGTGATCACCGTGGAAGGTGCGCTCTCGTCGGTCGATCGACGACACGAAGCCGCTGCCTCGAGCCTGGGCGCATCACCGCTCACCGTGTTCCGGAGGGTGACGCTCCCGATGATCGCGCCGTCATTGCGTGCCGGGATCGTGCTCGCGTGGGCGCGTGCGCTCGGTGAGTTCGGCGCAACCGTGACCTTTGCCGGGAACCTGCAGGGTCGAACCCAGACCCTCCCGTTGGCCGTGTTCGTCTCGCTCGATGCCAACCGGGACGCGGCGATCGCGATCAGCCTGCTGATGGTCGCTGTGTCCATCGTGGTGCTGGTTGCGCTCCGCGGCCGGTGGTGGGAACGGACGGCGTCGACGTGAGTGCGAACGGGCTGTCGGTACACCTGCGCCTGACCCGGGCGGAGTTCTCGATCGATGCCGAGATCGAGGTCGCCGCCGGACGCACGGCCGCGCTCCTGGGGCCGAACGGCGCCGGGAAGTCGTCGGTCCTCGGGGCGATCGCCGGACTGGTCGATCTCCCGGCCGGGTCCGAGGTCTCCGTCACGCTGGGCGACCGCGTGCTGGAGGACACGGCCACGGGAAGGTGGACGCCACCAGAGAGCCGTCGTGTCGGCGTCGTGTTCCAGGAGCATCGCCTGTTCAACCACATGAACGTGCTCGACAACGTGGCGTTCGGTCCCCGCAGCGCCGGGAGGCGGACCGGCGACGCTCGACGGGTGGCCACGCAGTGGATCGAGCTGCTCGGGGTGTCCGCGTTGTCCGGTCGGCGGCCGCACGAACTCTCGGGTGGCGAGGCCCAGAAGGTGGCGATCGCGCGCAGTCTCGCTGCGTCGCCGGATGCGTTGTTGCTCGACGAACCCCTCGCTGCCCTCGACGTGACGACACGATCCGAGGTCCGTCGAGTGCTCCGGGAGCAGCTCGATTCGTTCACGGGGCCGCAGCTGCTCGTCACCCACGATCCGTCCGACGCGTTCCTCTTGGCCGACACCCTGTTCGTGATCGAAGACGGTCGGATCACTCAGCGCGGAACGCCCGACGACATCCGACGATCACCGGCGACGCCTTACGTGGCTGCGCTCGCCGGCACGAACCTGTATGCCGGTTCAGCCGCAGGCGGGTCGGTGCTCCTCGCCGATCACGACCACGCGTTCACGATCACCGATTCTTCGGTAGCGGGCGCCGTGCTCCTGACCGTGCACCCCACGGCGGTGTCACTGCACCCCGAGCGCCCGAGCGGGAGCCAACGAAATGTCTGGAGCACGACCGTCGAGCTCATCGAGCCACTGGGCGACATCGTTCGGATCACGCTCGGCGGGCCCGTGCCGATGGCAGTCGACGTCACCCCGGGTGCGGTGACATCGCTCGGATTGCACCCGTCGAGCCCGATCTGGGCAGCCGTCAAGGCCACCGAGATCACCGTGGCGCCCGCCTAGGCCGCAGCGGCCGCAAACCCCCAGCTCAGCTCGTCGTGGGCGAGGGTCCGCGAACTCTGGAGTACCCCCACGTCATGATGGGAACCATGTTGATCCTCGTGATGATCGTCGCCGTGCTGCTGGCGCTCGTGGCTGCCGGCGCCGCGTTCGTGCTCGCCACCCGACGCGCCGAACAGACCATGGCCGAACGTGACTCGAATCGCGTCGAAACGGCCGAGTCCGTCCAGGCCGCGGTCGATGCGGCGGTCAATCGGGCGGTGGCCGACACCCGCCAGCTGGCGTCGGCCGAGCGTGACGCCGCCGTCCAAGCCGCCCTGGAACAGGCGGCGCTCCTGCAACGCGAGCAGTTCCAGGCCTCGATGGAACGCCAGGCCGCGCAGCTCGTGTCCACCACGACGCAGGTGAAGGAGCATCTCGATGCCACCAGCAGCCAGATGAAGGAGCAGACCTCGGCCGACCTCGGTGCAAAGAAGGACGTGATCGATGCCCGCCTCGACCAGGTCCACGCCGAGATGCGCACCGAGCTGGCGAAGGTCACCGAGATGCTGACCATCCTCGGCCAGACCAGCGCCCAGAAGTTCGGCGAGGTGGAGTCATCGCTCAGGGCGCACATGGAGATCGCGAGCACGCTGTCGGAGTCGACGCAGGCGTTGCGCTCAGCGCTCGCCAACCCGCAGGCGCGTGGGCAATGGGGCGAGCGGATGGCCGAAGACGTGTTGCGGCTCGCCGGCTTCGTCGAGAACGTCAACTACGTCAAGCAGACCCAGATCGACGGCGGAACCGGGCGTCCCGACTACACATTCCGCATGCCGAAGGGCCAGACCCTGTTCATGGACGTCAAGTTCCCGATGGCGGCGTATCTGCGGTACCTCGAAGCCGACACCGACGCCGAACGCGAGGCACACCTCAAGCGATTCCTCACCGACGTCCGAGCACGGGTCAAGGAGCTGTCCAAGCGGGAGTACGCCGTCGAAGGTGGCGGATCGACCCTCGACAACGTGCTGCTCTTCATCCCGAATGAGCAACTCACCGGCTTCATCCACGAGCACGATCCGAGTCTGATCGAGGATGCAATGGGCCAACAGATCGTCATGTGCTCGCCGCTCACCTTGTTCGCGTTCCTCGGGGTGATCCGCCAGGCCCATGACAACTTCATGATCGAGCAGACCAGCGACGAGATCCTGCAACTCATCGGCAAGTTCGGCACCCAGTGGACCAAGTACGCCGACCAGATCGACAAGATCAAGCGCCGCTTCGAGGGTGTCGAGAAGGACTTCGAAGTGCTGGCCGGCACGCGCCGCCGGGCGCTCGAGCGTCCGTTGCGTGACCTCGAGGCGATCCGGCAGCAGCGCAACCTGCCGGTCGATGGCGAGTTGTTCTCACTCGGTGCCGAAGCCGACGACGAGACTCCGCCCAGCGGCAACGTTCGACATCTCGGCGCCTGACCAGTTCCGGCTGTGGTGTCGTCGAGCGAGATGCGACACTGATGACCGTGTCCGACCAGCTCGACCCGACCGACCCGACGGCACTCGAGGCGCTGCATCCGCTGGCGACCAGCGAAGTCGCCATCACCGACGAACTCACGCACCGCGAGGTGTACACCGCACGCGGGCTGTTGACGGCGCTCGTGCACGAGCCAAGCGACTCGGCTGCGGTCCCGGCGGCGATCGTGATGTGCGGCGGGGCACTCGGTGGCCTCCTCGGCCCCGGCCACAGCCTCTACCACGCGCTCGGCGAACGCTGGTCGGCCCGAGGTGTCAGAGCAGTGCGGGTCGGCTATCGCACGCCGAACGATCTCGATCGGTGCGCCCACGACCTCGCCTGCGGTGTCGAATGGGCGCGCGATGCCGGTGCCGAGCGGATTGTCGCGATGGGACACAGCTTCGGTGGTGCCGTCGCCATCCGGACCGCCGTCGTGATGCCCGCGTCGGTGGTCGGTGTCGTCACCTTCGCCACGCAGTCGGCTGGCTGCGAGGTGGCCGACGCACTCGACGGACGCCCGCTCCTCTTGTTTCACGGCGATCGTGATGAACTCCTGCCGCCCGAGTCGAGTCGGATGGTGCAGATGTTCGCCGGTTCGGGCGAGGTCGTGCTGCTGCCGGGCGACGGGCATCTGCTCGCTCACAGCGACGCCGCAATCACCGAGCGGCTCGACGACTGGCTGCCAGAGGTGCTCGGTGTCTGACGACATCGTTGTGGCCGCGACACCCGATCTGGTGGCAGGCTGATCGACGTGTCACAGCCGGCTTTCGAATTCGACGATGCCGAACTGGACGACGGCGGTGAGCCGACCTATTCGGTCTGCGAACTCGCCGAGGCGATCAACGACCAGTTCCGCCGGGGTTTTCGTGACGGCGTATGGGTCCGTGGCGAGATCAACGGGCTGCAGCATCGTGGCCCCCACACCTATTTCTCCCTCGTCGAAGACGGAGACGACGGCAAAGGCGTGCTGCGGGTCCAGTTGTTCGCCCCCGCGAAGCGACGCCTCACGCCAGTGCTCAAGCGAGCCAACCTCGAGCTGCGCGACGGGATGAAGGTTCGGATCCGCGGATTCCTCGACTACTGGGCCCAGGGCGGCTCGATCGGTCTCAAGATGGTCGAGATCGACCCGCGCTACACGCTCGGCGAGATCGCCCAGTCCCGCGACGAGGTGATGCGACGGCTGGTTGCGAGTGGGCTCATCGACCTCAACAAGCGTCGCACGCTGTCACCGATCCCATTGCGGGTCGGCGTCGCGACGAGCGTCGACTCGGCGGCCTGGGCCGATTTCCACGGTGAACTGCACGCGAGTGGCTTCGGGTTCGAGTTGACCGTCGCCGATACCCGGGTGCAGGGAGACGGCGCCGACCGCATGGTGGCGGGCGCGATCGGCACGCTTGCTCGCGGCGCACACAAGGGCGTCCTCGATGTGATCGTCGTGATCCGGGGCGGAGGTGCCCGCAACGAACTTGCGGTGTTCGACAGCGCCCGGATCGCCCACACGATCGCCGCCGTGCCGGTGCCGGTGTTGACCGGGTTGGGCCACGAGATCGACCGGAGTATCGCCGACGAGGTGGCGCACACCGCACTGAAGACACCGACCGCCTGCGCGGGAGCATTGATCGAACGGGTTGCCGCGTACAGCGTCGATGTCGAAGCGGCGTTCGAGGCCATCGTCCGACGCTCGCTGGCGACCGCCGACGGTGCCGAACACCGGCTCCACGACGTGGCGCGTCGCATCGCCGGTCGAACGAATGCTGCGGTCGAACGCGCCGACGAGCGGCTGACGATGCGACAGGCGCGCCTTGCGCTGCTCGCGCCAGCCGCACTGGACCGGTCGGCGCTCCGACTCGACGCCGCGGCCACCCGGCTCCTCGAGCGTTCGAGCAGCGTTGCGGAGCGAGAGCGAAGTCGCCTCGCCGTCTTCGCTGCCCGCGTCGACGCCGTCGACCCGGCGGTACAACTCGCCCGTGGGTGGACCATCACGCGCAACGCCGACGGTGCCATCGTCCGGTCTGCCGCCGACCTCGGGCCGGGTGACGCCCTCACGACCGACTTCCTCGACGGCCGCACCACGAGTGTGATCGACGCCGTCGACCTCCACCCCACCCCCGAACCGGCGCCGGCACCAGCCGACGACACCGAAAGCGACCCGACCCGATGACCGATACACCCGATACCCCCGGCTATGCCGATGCGCTCCGTGAGCTCGACACGATCCTGCGCGAACTCGAAGGCTCCGACGTCGACGTCGACCGACTGGCCGAGCGGGTCGCCCGCGCCTCGGAGCTGATCACCGTGTGCCGTGACAAGATCACCACCGCCGATCTCCAGATCCGGCAGGTGACCGCCGACCTCGATGCCGCTGCCGACGTCGACCCCGCGAGCTGACTCAGCGCGGCCGACCAGCCCGGCGGCACGGCCCCGTCCGACCGGACGTAGCCTTGGGGAACATGCCCGGCAGTCCTCCCGCTTCCCTGAAACATCTCGCCGATCGCGTCACCGCCCGGCTCGACGAGTTCCTCGCCATCGAACGCGACCGCTGGGCGTCGTTCACACCCGAGCTCGCCCAACCGATCGACGAGATCCGCCGCCTCGTGCTCTCGGGCGGCAAGCGGTTGCGGCCGGCCTTCTGCCACTGGGGATACGTGGGTGCTGGCGGCGCAACAGATGACCAGATCGATATCGACGCCGGCGCGGCGTTCGAGCTGATGCACGCGTTCGCACTGTTCCACGACGATGTGATGGACGACGCCGACTCACGTCGGAACCAGCCCACCACTCACGTCGTCGCAGCGGCCGAGCACGCGGAGAAGGGCTGGGCCGGCGAGTCGCGCCGCTACGGCGAAGGGGTCGCGATCCTCGTCGGCGACCTCGCGTTCGTCTACGCCGACCAGCTGCTCGAAGAGGCCACACCCGCGGCGGCACGGGTGTGGAACGAGCTGCGGATCGAACTGAACATCGGCCAGTACCTCGACATCCTCGGCGGTGTGAGCCGAACCCGCGACATCGTGACGTCGGAGCGAATCTGCCGCTACAAGTCGGGGAAGTACACGATCGAGCGGCCCCTTCACCTCGGCGCGGTGCTCGCCGCACCCGAACGCGCCGATGAGCTGCTGCCGTATCTCAGCGACTACGGCTTGCCGTTGGGCGATGCGTTCCAGATGCGCGACGACGTGATGGGCGCGTTCGGCGACGAGGCGCTCACGGGCAAGCCGGTCGGCGGTGATCTGATCGAGGGCAAACCCACGCCGCTGCTCGCGCGGGCCACGCGTCGAGCCACGCCCGAGCAGCTCGCCGTGCTCGAACTCGTCGGCGACCCGCACATGTCGGCCGAAACCGTCGCCAGCATCCAACAGGTGATCGTCGACACCGGCGGACTCGACGAACTCGAAGCGCACATCTCGGCGCTCACCGAGTCGGCTGTCACATCGCTCGAGAACGCACCGATCACCGACGTCGCCAAGACTGAACTCGTGGAACTCGCCGAGTACGTCAGCCAGCGGAGCGTCTGATGCGCCTCCCCACATGTTCGTTGGTGCCAGGCACCAACGAACATCTTCTGATGGGACACCGACCGTGAACGTCGTCGTCATCGGTGCCGGCCTCGGGGGACTGTCGGCGGCGGCCCACCTCAGCAAAGCCGGCCACGACGTCACGATCGTCGAGCGCGAAGCCATCCCGGGTGGTCGCGCCGGCATGATCCGGTCGCACGGCTTCAGCCTGGACAACGGACCAACCGTGCTCACGATGCCGGATCTCCTGGAGGAGGCCTTCATCGCCGCCGGCGCGAACATGGCCGATCACGTCACGATCAAGCCGGTCGATCCGATGTACCGGGCGTGCTACGCCGACGGCTCCACGCTCTTCGTCCGACACGGCCGCGAGGCGATGACCGAAGAGATCCGTCGCTTCGCGAACGCCAAGGAGGCCGAGGCCTTCGGTCGCTTCTCCGACTGGCTCGAGAAGCTCTACACCGCCGAGATGCGCTCGTACATCGACACGAACATCAACTCGCCGCTCGACTTGATCAAGCCGTGGCGTGACGGGCTCGCGATCTTGAAGATGGGCGGGTTCGGCAAGCTCGACAAGAAGGTCGCCTCCTTCTTCGACGATCAGCGACTCCAGCAGATCTTCAGCTTCCAGTCGATGTACGCCGGGTTGGCCCCGTACGAGGCGCTCGCCATCTACGCAGTCATCACCTACATGGACTCGGTGCAGGGTGTGTTCGTGCCCGAGGGAGGGATGCACCAGATGGCGGCCGGTCTCGCCGAAGCGGTCGAGCAGGCCGGCGTCACCATCCGCTACTCATCGCCGGTGTCGCACATCGTGCGTCACTCGAACGGCTCGATCCGCGGTGTCCGGCTCGGTGCCGGCGAAGGGTCCGAACTCGTCGAAGCCGACGCAGTGGTGTGCAACCCTGATCTCCCCGTCGCCTACCGCGAACTGCTGGGCGATGTCGAGGCCCCGAAGAAGGCGCGCACGGGCAAGTACTCGCCGTCGTGCCTCCTCTGGGTCGCGGGCGTCAACGGGTTGCCACCCGCGGATGCATCGCACCACAACATCCACTTCGGGCAGGACTGGGACGGCTCCTTCAAGGCACTGATCGAAGATGGGGTGCGGATGCCCGACCCGTCGATCCTCGTCACGCTCCACAGCCTCGACGACGCGTCGCTCGCCCCCGAAGGCTGCTCCAGCATCTACGTGCTCGAGCCCACACCGAACCTGAGCGGCACGATCGACTGGTCTCGCGAGCGTGATCGGATCATGGGATCGCTGCGCGAGAAAGTCACCTCACTCGGCTACCCGACCGACGTGGTCGTGGAAGAGATCTACGACCCGCAGGACTGGGAACGGATGGGCATGGAGCAGGGCACACCGTTCGCCCTCGCCCACACGTTCTTCCAGACCGGCCCCTTCCGCCCGAACAACGTCGACAAGCGGGTCCCCGGGCTCGTGTTCACGGGCTCCTCGACGCTGCCTGGTGTCGGGGTCCCGATGGTGCTCGTCTCGGGCAAGCTCGCCGCAGAGCGCGTCGACGAGTTCGCCGCCCGATGAAAGATGACGGTCACCCTCACCTTCATCTCTCATCGGGAACGAGGGCCGTACCATGGGTTCGATGCGTTTCGTTCAGCTGATCCGTCGCCGGCCGCCGGTCCCGACCACGCACCTGCTGCCCGAGGGGCCCGTCACGCTCGACGAGAGCTACGCACTCTGCAAGGACTTCAACAAGCGCCACGGCACGACCTACTACTGGTCGACCAAGGTGCTTCCGAGGGTCAAGCAGCACCATGTCCACGCGTTGTACGCCTTTGCTCGGTACGCCGACGACATCGTCGACGAGATTCCATCGCAGGGAGGTCGTGACGTGCCCACCGAGGTACGCGCTGCCGCACTCGCCGACTTCGGCAACCGGTTCTTCGCCGACCTCGAGGCCGGTCGATCAGATGACCCGGTCCTCAAGGCCGTGGTGCACACGGTGCGCGCGTTCGACATCGACACCGATGCCTTCCACCGGTTCCTGCGCTCGATGACGATGGACCTGACCGTGGAATCATACGAAACATGGGACGACCTGCTCGTCTACATGGACGGCTCGGCGGCCGTGATCGGCGAGATGATGCTGCCGATCCTCGAGCCGTCCGACTACGACGTCGCGCTCCCCCATGCCCGCGATCTCGGCAACGCATTCCAGCTGACGAACTTCCTGCGCGACATCGACGAAGACCTCGATCGCGGTCGCCAATACGTGCCGCTGGAGGACTCACACCGGTTCGGCGCCGACCTCACCGAACGTCGAGTGTCGCCCGAGTTCGTCGACCTGATGCGATTCGAGATCGACCGATGTCGCGAGCTGTACCGGTCGGCCGAGATCGGGATCTCGATGCTGCCCGACCGATCGGCCAAGTGCGTCGGTGCCGCTCACACGCTGTACGGCCGCATTCTGGACAAGATCGAGGCGCAGGACTACGACGTCTTCACGTCCCGCGCATCGGTCTCGACCACCGAGAAGGCCCGCCTCGTCGCCTCGCTCCTCCGATGAACGTGCGAATCGTCGATCGGGTCGCGGCGGTAGCGGGCGCCGCCACGATCGCCGGGATGATCGCGACACCGCTCCTGCCGCAACGCGGCCGGGGTCGCAAGATCCTGTCGTCCGTCGTCGTCGGCGGTATGTGGGCAACCACGACCGCCAACGCTGTCCGCCGATGGGGCGCGGCTCGCGCCGGTGTGGCGAGCGCAACGACTGCGGTCGCGACCGGCGTGGTCGAGCGAGTCGGCACCGAGACCGGCCTCCCGTTCGGCCGTTACGCCTACACGAGTGCGCTGCAGCCGCAGGTCGCACATGTGCCGGCCATCGTGCCGCTCGCCTGGTTCGGCATGGGCCTTCCCGCCCGCGAGGCGGCGCACGCTGCGCTGGGCAACCGCTCGACACCGGCCACACGCATCGTCCTCGGCTCGGCGGCGATGACGGCGTGGGATCTGTTCCTCGACCCACAGATGGTGGGCGAGGGCTACTGGGCATGGGCGCGCCGGGGGCTCTACCGCGGCATTCCGCTGTCGAACTTCGGCGGGTGGTTCCTGACCGGTCTCGGCATCATGGCGCTGTTCGAAGCCGTCCTCCCGGTCGAGCGCGCCGGACCCGACCGCCACGATGTTCGACTCGTCGGTCAATACGGGTACATGTCGGTCATGCAGACACTCGGTTTCGCCCGCTACTTCCGTGATCCACTCGTCGCCGTCGTCGGCGGCCTCGGCATGCTCCCGATCGCTGCAACCGCTGCAACGCAACTCGCAAAGCGGTCGGCATGACCCGAGTCGTCGTGATCGGCGGCGGCGTCGGCGGCCTCACCGCCGCCATCCGCCTCCAGGTCGCGGGCCACGACGTCACGATCGTGGAACGCAATCACGCCGTGGGCGGCAAACTCGCCGTGTTCGAACGCGACGGGTTCGTCTTCGATGTCGGCCCATCGCTCGTGACCTTGCCACACGTGTTCGACGAGGTCTTCCGTCTGGCGGGAACATCGCTCGACGATCAGGTCACGATGGTTCGGCTCGATCCACAGTTCAGATACTCATGGCGCGACGGATCAGCGCTGGATGTGCCCGATGATCCGGCGGCGACGGCCGCAGCCTTCGAGGCGTTCACATCCGGCGCAGGCGACCAGTGGCGGACGTTCGATGGAAACGGCCGGACGATCTGGGACATCTCGGAGCGAACCTTCTTCGCCGGCCCGATGTCGAACCCCGCATCGCTCCTCAAGCGCATGGAGTCGCCACGCGACCTGCTCGAGATCGACGCCCTTCGGACCCTTCGCCGAGCGGCGCGTGACACCTTCGACGACGACCACCTTCGACAGTGGGCCAGCCGATACGCCACCTACTCGGGCTCGTCGCCGGCGCAGGCTCCGGCGACACTCGCCTGCATCCCCCACATCGAGTCACGCTTCGGGTGCTGGTATCCGATGCGTGGACTCGGGGCACTCCGCGCCGCGTTCGAGAATGTGGCCATCGACGTGGGCGTCGAGATCAGGACGTCGACCGAGGTGATGTCGATCACGTCCACGCCGGATCGCGTGACGGGCGTGGCGCTCGACGAGGGAAGCCATCTCGACGCCCCGATCGTCGTCGCGAACGTCGACGCTCGACACCTCTACGACGACCTGCTCCCCGACCGTGCCGCCGCGAAGCAGGTTCGCAAGGCACGCCGCTCGACGAGCGGTTTCGTGCTGTGCATCGGCGTTCGCGGACGGACCCCGGGCATCGGCCACCACAACGTCTGGTTCTCCGACGACTCGTACCAGGAGTTCCGGGCGATCGATGCGGGCCAACTCGCCGATGATCCAACGATCTACGGCTGCGTCTCGTCGACGACCGATCCGACACAGGCACCCGAAGGTGACGAGAACTGGTTCCTGCTCGTCAACACGCCACCGGGGATCGACATCGATGCCGAGCGCTACCGCGACGTGGTGCTCGAACGGCTGGCGACCCACGGCGTCGACCTCCGTCGCCGCATGCGCTTCTGCGCGCACATGACCCCGAGCGACATCGAGCACAACTACCGCTCACCTGGCGGGGCCATCTACGGCACGTCGTCGAACGGCAAGCGGGCGGCCTTTGCCAGGCCGGCGAACCGAGGGGCCAAGTCGGGTCTGTACCTCGTCGGCGGCTCGAGCCACCCGGGGGGCGGGCTGCCGCTCGTCACCATGAGTGGGCGGATCGTCTCCGACATGATCGCCGACGACTTCGCATGACGTGGACCAGCGCCCGGCGTTGGACGTCCATCGCGGTTCGAGCCGGAGCAGGAGCTGTGGCGATCAGCCGGCTGGCCGGCGCGGCCCGTGCCGCGGCTCCGGTCTCGCCGGGGGTTGCCGTCGGCGGCTCGATCAGCGTGGTGATCCCGGCCCGGGACGAAGCCGACCGGATCAGCCCCCTGCTCGAACAGATCGTCGGTGCGCCCGGGGTGGCCGAGGTGATCGTCGTCGATGATCAGTCGGCCGACACGACCGCTGCGATCGCCGTGGCTGCCGGTGCCTCGGTGATCGCGGGAGAGCCCCTTCCCGCCGGTTGGGCCGGCAAGGCGTGGGCGCTCCAGCAGGGAATCGAGGCGGCCTCGAGTGAGTGGATCGTCACGCTCGACGCCGATGCCCGGCCCGACCCCCGGCTCGCGACCGCAGTCGTCGCCCGCGCCGACCGTGACGACTTCGACTTCCTGACCGTCGGCGGACGATTCGAATGCCCGACCCCCGCCACGAGGTGGCTCCACGCCTCGATGCTGACCACGCTCGTCTACCGGTTCGGGCCGCCCGGATCCGCGACGACACCCGACCGGACGATGGCGAACGGGCAGTGCATGACGCTGCGTCGCGATCGGTTCCTGGCCTCCGGCGGGATGTCGATCGTCGCCGGCGAAGTCGTGGAGGACATCGCACTCGCCAGACGGCTCGCGAACGACGGCTGGTCGGTTGGCTTTCTCGACGCAGCGGACCTCCTCACCATCCGCATGTTCGAATCACTCGGCGACGCCTGGACGGGCTGGGGTCGATCGCTCGCGCTCCCCGGTGTCGAACCGACCAGTCGCCAGGTCTTCGATCTGGCGGTCGTGCTCGTTGCACAGGCACTCCCGCTCCCCCGGCTCCTCCTCGGGCGCGGCGACCTCCTCGACGTCGTGCTGCTCGCCAATCGCCTCGGCACCCTCGTCGGAACCCGAACGGCCTATGACCGCGCCGACGCCGCGTACTGGCTCAGCCCACTGGCCGACCTGGGCTCGGTGTCCGCGATCGCCCGCGGGATCACCCGTCGCGGCCGCCAGACCTGGCGTGGCCGCACCTACGGCTGAGCAGCCGTGACACCATCCTTGTCGGCGCGCCGCCGATCGGCGATCGCGGCCTGACCGAAACGCACGCCGATGAACGTCATCAGCACACCGGTGGCGGCCGTTCGATACGGGCCTTCCACGACGAGTTGCACGAATGGCAGCGAGACCATCCCGACGCGGGCACCCCACGCGAACGAGCGAGTCGCGGCGAACACGACCAGGAGGATGCCGATCGAAATCGCCGTGGGGATCGGCGCTGCGACGATCACGGTGCCGACGAAGGTCAAGACGCTGCGACCGCCGACGAACCTCGCGAACACCGGAAAAGCGTGGCCGACCATCGCCGCACCACCGGCCACGTACGGGAGCCCCCACACCCCGTCATCGGCGAGGAACGCTCCGAGACCTGCAGCAGCAAGGCCTTTGGCCACGTCGCCCATGAAGACGGGCACCGCCGCCGTCCGCCCCATGGTCTCCCGGGCGTTCCAGAACCCCGGGTTCCGGTCGCCGACGTCGCGGAGATCGATCGCCGCCCGCCGGGACGCCACCAGATTCGCGACCGGGATCGAGCCCAGCAGGTATCCCACGACGATGACCACCACGACGTCGACCGGTGTCGTGGCGAAGTCGCTGATCGCGTCCATTGGTGACAGCATGTCGGATACATGGCTCGCATCGCGTCCTTCCATCTGATCTCCGAGCCGACCTGGAAGGCACCGCTCGCGCTCGCCCGGCTCGGGACCGACCGCCCGCGCCTGACGCGCGTCGACGGGCTCGACTTCTGGCGATTGATGGGCACGGGCCGACGGGACGACACCGGGCCCGGCGCCGACCTCCGGCGCACCGCCCTGTTCGCCGTGTGGGCCGACGAGTCCGACCTCGACCGATTCCTCGACGATCACTCGATCAGCCGCCGCTGGGACGGTGCCGCCGAGGCCTGGCAGGTGCGGCTCCGAGCGCTCGGCGGGCACGGACGATGGCGGGGCGTCGACCCGCTCGACCGTCTGGAGCGTGGCAGGCAGAACGGCGCGGTTGCCGTGGTCACCCGAGCCGATGTCCGCCTGTCGTCCTCGCGTGACTTCGGACGCGCCGGCAAGGAGGTCGATGCCGAACTGCACACCGCCGCCGGCCTGATCGACGTGGTGGGCATCGGCGAGGCACCAATTGGACGACTGGCCACCTTCAGTCTCTGGGAATCGATGGCCGACCTCCGCGAGTTCGCCTACCGGATGCCTCGCCACCAGCAGGTGGTCCAGGAAACCCGCGACGGCGACTGGTACGCCGAGGAACTGTTCGCACGATTCGAGCCGTACGCCTCGGCCGGCACATGGAACGGCCGCGATCCGCTCGCAGACCGGTCCAGCGGGTCCGGCGATACACAGGCGTGATGACCGACCCGGCGACCTGCCCGATCTGCACGATGCCCGACCCGCTGGTCGCCGACGACGGCTACGAGTGCGCCACATGCGGCCACGAATGGCTCGGCGAGGCCGACGACGGGCTCGGCGACATCCGCGACGCCAACGGAAACGTGCTGGCGAACGGTGATGCCGTGACAGTGATCAAGGACCTCAAGCTCGATGGCAAGGCCGGTGGCGTGAAGTCGGGCACGAAGATCAAGTCGATCCGGCTCGTGGCGGGCGACCACGAAATCGACGCCAAGGTCGACGGACGCCAACTGCTCGTGAAGGCAGCGTTCGTCAAGAAGGCCTGACGCAGCGCCGCCGAATCAGGGGCTGCTACTCACCGAGACGGCCGATAACCTTTCGACGTTGCTCCTCCGGGTGCGACAGGTTGCCCAGATAGCTCAGTTGG
>Ga0316197_10001515_pt1 | contig 16540 bp, 7 predicted proteins | sample OudBiesiAoxic_MG_FD_204939 | JGI IMG/M metagenome (GOLD analysis project Ga0316197, IMG submission 204939) | Coastal sediment microbial communities from Oude Bieten Haven, Netherlands - site A oxic | ecosystem: Environmental > Aquatic > Marine > Coastal > Sediment | place: Netherlands... | reverse complement strand
AGGCTCACCTCGACGACGATGCCCTGCGCCTTGCAGAGATGGTGCGGCCGAAACTCGTTCAGGATGGGATGTTCCTGGTCGGTCTCGACATCGTGGGCGACAAGCTCATGGAGATCAACGTGTTCTCACCGGGCGGCCTCGGCTCAGCCCAGAAACAGGAGGGTGTCAACTTCTCGGATTCCGTCATCGACGCGCTCGAACGCAAGGTGGACTACATGAGGTACTACCGCCGGAGTTTCGACAACAGGGAGATGGCAACACTATGACCGGCCTTGGTTGGACGATCGTTTCCGATCCGGATGATCCGATCATCGCCACTGCGATCCACGCAGGGCACGAAGTTCGCCCCGGGCTCATTCCGTTCGTCGCTCTTGACGACGCGGTGCGCCTGCGCGAGGAGGATCCGTTCACCGATCGGTGGCTCCCAGTCGCAGGCAACCAGATCGCCCTCCGGCAGTCTCGGTTCGAAGTTGATCTCAATCGGCCTCGGGACGCTGCGGTGTATCTCGATGCAGATGCCGCCTGGTCACTCGATGTGTGGACAGAACCGCTTTCGGCCGAAGTCGTCGAGGAGTCGCTCGCGGCCTACGACGCCTTCTATCGAGACCTCGGCGACGTCTGCGATGCGGTGGCCGCAGCGCACCCGCGGTTCGTCGCTATCGATCTCCACTCGTACAACCACCGGCGCGGCGGACCCGATGCGCCCGTGGATGATCCGGATGCAAACCCGGAGATCAACGTCGGGACGGGCAGTGTCGACCGAGCGGTCTGGGGCGACGTTGTTGATGTGTTCGAGTTGACGATGAGCGAGTTCCCGTTCGACGGTGGCCACCTCGACGTGAGGGAGAATGTTCGGTTCAAGGGCGGCTACATGAGCCGGTGGATCAACGACCGCTACGCCGGCCGGGGTTGTGCGCTCGCGATTGAAGTGAAGAAGATCTTCATGGACGAGTGGACCGGACAGCCCGACGAAGCGGTGATCGGGACGGTAGGTGACGCGCTCTATGCGGCGACTGACGCCGTCCGGGACGTTCTCCGAACCTGAACTACGAGGGTTCTGCAAGCTCAACAAGGTCGCTGTTGTTGCGCAGACGCTCCATCCGGTAGTGGGTGTCGGGATGGTCGAGATAACTTGGCCGCAGCGGTGGCGGTATGAGGACGTGCCTTCGTTGGAGTTCTTCGATCACCGGCGCATGATCGACTGAGATCTTGCCGACGAGCAAGGTGTCGAGACGCCCGCCGTCGCCGAGGTAGTCGACGACGCGTTGGAGGCCGCGCAGGTATATCGCGTCTTTGACGAACCCACCCCCCCGGTGGACGCGAGCCGCGATTTGGAACGCAGGCCGCGGCGCCATGCCGTACTCCGCCGCTAGTAGCCGGAACGTGTCGATGAACTCGCTGCCGTCGCTGACAGCTCGAGCGGCGAGCACGCGTGCCGCAAGGGTTCGGAGGCGCGACTCGGTGAGGCCCGCGACGAGGTATTCGGCGAGCACCGCGAGGCCCTCCTGCAATTCGTCGTACCCGGCGAGGCCGGTCGACAGCAACCTGAATCGCTGTGCTGCGCCGTTCCAGTAGGTCACGACGTGTGTGCCGACCTCGTGCTGAATGAGCGGCTCTACCCGATTCGCTGCGAAGCGCATACTCGACCCCACGAGCAAGCTCCCGCGTGACACAACGAGCGACGTGACGTCGTCGCGCAATTCGACGGTCGCACCCACGTTCGGATCGATCTGCCGGTACTTCTCGATCTCTTTGGCAGCGGCGGCCGCGAAATCGACAGCGCTCACCGTTGTGCCGCGCCGTCGTGTTGCACCGGGTGGGATTCGGGTCAAGAGGTCGTGGGCCATGTCCACCGTCGGCGAATCCACGGCCCCATAGAGAGCGGTGCCGGTATGGAGGAAGCGATTGGTCCCGCGATCGCCAAGCAGGTCGAGCTGGAGGGAAAGCTCGCGTTGCTTCTGCCGGAAGATGGATTCAAGTGTCGGATCCTCAACCCTGTCGATCGGGATCGAGTAGAGCGCTCGTTTCAAAGCGCTGGGATCGACATCGAGGTGGCGGTAGGCAAATGCGGGAGGACGTTCGAAGTTCGATCGACGGAAGCTGCGGTAGGCGCGCTCCGTATTGACCGGTGAAACCAGAAGAAGAAGATCGAACGCCGAACCAACGGCAGAAAGCTCTTGATCTGCACGGCTCGCCGCCTTCACGAAGGCGCGCCGGCCGAGCGCCTGGTAGTGCCGCGGGCGGTGGGTCGTCTGGTGGAACGCGAATTCGTACAGGGACTGTTGGACGGCTCTCGAGAGCTGTCGATGAACAGATCGATTGACGATCGGGAACTCCTCGCCCGTGTCACCGTCGCGATAGACCGGCCGGACCTCGATCCCGATCAGGCGAATCGGCGACGAGGCAGTTCCGAACGTTCGCGAGATACGAGGCATGTCGGGCGGGGAGAGGCGGCTGCCCGGTGCGAGCTCGACCTCGGCCGGGGAATCAGCAACGCGTACTCGCCGCAGGCCTTTGAGCAGCCGGACCACACTGGGCGAGTCGGCATCGCGACGAGCCGTGACGACCCGGAATCCGGGCGGGCTCGGGGCACCGCTCGGCAATGCGGCCGCCTCGTCATCGGGTCCCGCCCATATCTCGATCACTAAGAATCCGCCGAAGACGCCGGTCAACGAATCGGCGATGGCCGAGACGAGCGCGCTGACCTTCTGACGGTGCCGTTTGCCTCTCGGAGCGATCAGGTAGGACGCCTCGCCCTTCACAAGACGCTCGGTTCCGGCGTCGCTGACCCCGACCGGTGGTCGGTAGACGACGAGGAATGGCAACTGGCGATCGATGTGGAGGCGTCCACCATCGGGGAGCGATCGACGGATCGGGAGGTTCCGTTCGAGCCGGTCCGAGATCTGTTCGATCAGCCGACTGCCGATGACCGAGGGTTTGCGGGCCGTTGCCACGTCGCTCCATTCGGGCCCGTTCGTGCGGTGGGGAGCGCACGTCAGCGGCCTGCGTTGTGGCCCGCAGTCTACGGCGGCTTCGGTGATCCTTGATGGCGATAGGTGTTGACCGTACGTATAATCGCTTCTGATACACGACGCGGGGTGGAGCAGTCTGGTAGCTCGTCGGGCTCATAACCCGAAGGTCGCGGGTTCAAATCCCGCCCCCGCTACGAAGAGAACCCTTGGGAAACCCACATCTCCCAAGGGTTTTCTCGCGTCCGGGAGGCATTCCGTGCCATTCCGCTGAAGTCGGATCGTCATCACACGGCGGAGCGATGCAGAGTTGGCTGATCGCACTGGTGCACCCGGTGTCTGCCACTCCCGACGGCAGTTGGCGGTCTGCATTGCGGGTCGCACTACCTCTTCTCGTCAGCGTATCCTGCGAACCGCGGTGGAGTCGAGTGCCGCGGTAAGCGTACGGGAACGCCTGTGCGAAGGAGGCACGCCGGACGTTGGCTGAGGATTCAAGCGTCAAGCGGCGGTTGCCAGCCGGAATCGTCGACACAGGTTTTGCGTCACTGGCGACATTCACTGTCGGGCTCACGGCTGTCGTCCGGTTCGACGACCTGGATCGCGGGGCTTACGCGCTGTTCTTCTCAGCGTTCGTGATGGGCTCGCTTGTCGCAAACGAGTGGATCTTCACGCCCGCAGAAGTCAAAGCCGTCTCGTTCCCGGAATCGGAGCGATTGTCGTTGCTGCCGAGGTCTCTCAAGCTCGGGATTGGCCCCTGCCTGATCGGCTCGACCGCGAGTATCGTCGCACTGACGCTGACGCTCTCGTACGCATCTGTGGGTGTCGCGACCGGCCTTGCTGTGACATCGGCAGTGCTGATCGTCGTCTCGACCATGCAGAGCCACGTCGGCCGAATGCTTCATATTGCCGGACACTCGACGACCGCAGCCGCGATGTCCGTTACGCAGTTCATCGTCGTGCTTGCAGGCGTGTGGATCGGTACCGCAGTCGGTGTTCCGCTTGCCTGGTTGCCGTTCGGCACTCTTGCACTCGCGAACTCCATCTCGATGGTGCTCGGCCTTTGGGTTGCACGTGATCAACTCCGTGAGCGCGCCCCCACTTGGCTGGAGTTCCGCGAGCTGAGCAAGCGGGGGTACTGGTTCGTCCTCAACGGGGCCGCGCCTGCGCTGGCCGGCTTCGCGGTGGCGGTCGTCATCTCGTGGCTTGCGAGTCCCGTGGACCTCGGGTACGCCGAATCCGCCCGCATCGTCGCTCAACCCGTTTTGGTTCTTGCTGGCGGGCTGAGTGCTGTGTTGGGTCCGCGGGCCATACGCGCTGGACTGGACCGAGACTCCGCTCAATCGCGTTCGATGGGCCGGGTCTATGCCACGCTGCTCCTCATCCTGGGCGGGCTGTATCTGCTGGTTGTGGCCGGGGATTGGGGCCTCAATCCGGTTGCCGGGGTGGTTCCGTCGGCCTATGTCCTTACCGGGCTTGTGGCACTGGCTGTGGCTGCGAACGTCGTTGCCGCGTTGACCTTCCTCCAGGGTGACGAACTCGCAGGCGCTGGTCGAGAGCGATCATTGGCAGGAATCGCATGGTTCTCAGCTGTGTTCCTACTTGCTGGCGGACTGACTGCCGGCGTCACTGGCGCCTATGCGCGATCGATCGGGTTGATTGCAGGCAGCTCGACGAGATTTGTGATCCAGTGGCTCGCGCTGCGTGGCGTGTATCGCGCCCCGCGACCCCCGGAGGCGAGCGTCATCCCGCCCGGCCGCGGTTCGGATCGATGATGTTGCGGCAGCAGGACAGACACTGCGCTGGTCGCGGCCGTTTGCGACCCCCGGGCGCACATGCGTCGGACTGGCCTCGCCGTGGCTGACATCACATTCGTGTCGCACGGAATGACGAGTCCCCTCAACGCGAGCCTTGCACTGTGCCGGCGCCTGCGAAACGCCGGTCATCAGATCACCTACGTGAGTCACGCCGATATCGGCGACGTGGTCACCGCCAACGGCTTCTCCTTTGTTCGGCTCGTGGAGGACGGCCACGTTCGTGACGACGCGATGGCTGAGCCTCGACGCAATCCGGTGAGATGGCTGCGTGCGATGCGTTCGGCACGTGTCCGATCGTCCAAACTCGACGAGATCGAGCGGGTCATCGGAGCGTTGAATCCGGACCTGTTGATCATCGACATCGAGATGCACTACGCGATCATCGCCACAGCGTCGCTTCGGATCCCCACGGTCCTTGCGATGAACTGGTTCTCGGTGTACCGACGGCCCGGCTTTCCCCCGCCCGGTTCCCGGATCCTCCCCGACCAGGGAGTAGAGAGCAAACGAGCGGCGCAATCGGAATGGAGGGCGGTGCGGTTGCGTGGGCTCGTTGCTCGTGCCAGGCACAAGATCGGTCGTGGGGGGATTGGAGACCTGGTCCGACCCATCGGGTACGGAACGTATCACTACGCGGACCTCAAGGCCGTCGCTCGAGCGCGGGGATTCCCGCTGCGGATCGAGACCGACCGTCGGCAATGGTTGCGGCCCTACACCTACACCCGGTACCCCGTCGTGTGCTTCAACGCGTTCGAGATGGAGCTGCCTCACGTGCCGCCACCCAACCTCCAGTATGTGGGACCGATGGTCGACCTGCAGCGTGCTGAGCCGAGGATCACCGGTGAAGCGCTTGTCCGTTGGGAGACCGTGAAGGAGCGGCGGCTCTCCGAAGCGTCAGATCGCCCTCTCATCTACTGCTCATTGGGCTCGTATTGGGCGGACCTGGCCTTCCTGCGAATGATCGTTGAGACCTTCACCCGGCGGTCAGAATGGGACCTGATCCTTGGGCTCGGCCGGCGAACCAGCAGGGCCGACTTCGGTCACCTGCCCGACAATGTCACGGTTTTGGAGTGGGCGCCCCAGCTCGAGGTGCTTGCCCTGGCCGACGTAGCGATCAATCACGCCGGCGTGACGTCGGTCAACGAGGCTATCTCGCTCGGCGTGCCCATCATCGCCTATTCGCCCGATCTCACCGACCAGGATGGAGTTGCGGCAAGGATCGCGTATCACGGCCTGGGGGTTGCAGCAGAGTGGGACACGGAAGACCCGGCACGGTTGGAGCAGCACATCGAGCATGTGCTCGATCATGAGCCCTACCGATTGAACGCACAGGCCATGCGCGGGGCATTCCGGCGCTACGAAAGCGACAGCGTCGCAGAGGTCGCGATTGAGCGGTTCCTCGGGACCGACGACGCAAGCGGTTGACCGAGCGCCAACGTGCCCGAGGGGTGTCGCGAAGTCGTAGCGATCGCTCTCAGGCTTCGGAAACCCCGACCGCGGAACTCGAAGTCTCTACGTCGCTCGGAAGCGGGAGCAGTCGGCCGTTGCTCTGGTCGTACCAGTAAGCGGCCACGGCAAGGAGATAGGCCAGGGCGACGAAGATGAGCTGACGGGGCCATACCGAGACCCGAACGAAGATCCACTCGGTGCCGAGATCCACACCGAGGGACCGCTCGATCGCCCAGGTCGCTGCAATGACAATGAGGAGTCCGGATCCGATGTACATCGCCGGCAGGTAGGCACGGGTTCGCCGCGCCAGGTAGAGGGCAGGGAAGATCAGCAGGATGATGACTGCCTGACCGAGCTCAATTCCGAGGTTGAATCCGAGGAGCGAGACGAACTGGCGCGCCTGAGTGAGACCGAGATCGGAGAGGAGGCCCGCAAACCCGAAGCCGTGCACCAAACCGAAGCCGAATGCGATCATCCACTCCTTGTTCACGAAGACGGGTCGTATGTTGTGCAAGGCAGCGAGGATGATCGATATGGCAATCACGGTCTCCACGAGGGCAGGGGGGAGCTCGATGATGCCGAGTCCGCCGAGTGTGAGCGTGATCGTGTGGGCGACGGTGAACATCGTCACGATCTTGAGCACTCGCCACAGGCTGGAGCCGAAGGTGGGGGCCGCCTGCCAGCCGGTTGGCCGCACGAAGATGAGTACCGCTGGGAGCACAAGAGCAACGACGAAGAGAATGTGGTCGGTGCCGATGCGAATGTGCTCGACGCCGAGCGCGATTACGCCGGTCACGCCGCTCCAGAACGACGTGTCGCCGAGATCGACCGTCTGTGTGGTGTCGTCCGCAATGTAGCGCAGGAGCGTGTCGGCTTCGTTGTTGAAGGTCCCGGAGCCAAAGTCGGTGGCAATGGCGAGCAAGGCATCTCGTTCCGGCATGGCATGGATAATCGCGTCGTAGGTGACCACGAATTGCCGGGGGACCTCAACGAACTCGCGGTCGACGGCGAACTCGACGATGAGGTAGGCACCGTCGACACCTTCGAGCCCGTCGAATCCGCCAAACGAGATCGACCACTGGGTTCTGTTGAGATCCGACATCGCGATGTGGTCTGCGCTGTAGGCGTGAATGGCCTCAGGGTTGGCCTCGGCCCACGCCGCGGCTCCCTCCGGATCCATCGGGATCTCGAGGCCGAGAACCTCGTTCAGGTCCGCGACGACGTAGTGAATCTCGCCCTCGATCGTCGAGTCGAAGATGTCGAGGTAGACGTAGCCCTGGTTGCCCGAATGGGCTCCGGCCACACCCGCCATTGCCAGTGCTGCAAGCATCGCCGCTGCCACCACCATCGTGGCCCGGCGAAAGATCCGTTGTGTCATCCCGTGCGCTCCACTCCCCTTGACCGGAGCGACGCTACCAGTTGCGCGACGCTTTGCCACCCGGTTTGTCCTACGGCCTTTGCACCTCGAACGGGCTCTTGGTCTTCGGGAGCACCAATGATGTGAGCACGATATCTTCGAACCACTGGCAGGTGACCGTGAAGCTGCGCTCAGGCGGATAGTCCTTGTCGAGGCCGTCGGCCAGGCGACCTGCGAATCCGAGCGAGTCCGGTACCAGTGACGCCATCTCGAATCCAAAGAATATCCTGACTCGCGGGAAGAACGCCTTGAACACCGACTCCTTTGCCGAGAACAATGCCAACAGTCCGGGCTCTCGTTCTCTCGGATTGAGTCGCTCGAGCCACCGGCGCTCTTCCTCTCTGGGCACCTGCTCCCAGAGCTCGGGGGCGTGACGAAGCTGTTCCACATCGACACCGATCCCATCCGTGTTCGCCGTCGGCGCCACGAGAGCGATACCGAATCCCGCAGCATGCGATATCGACCCCGTCGCTCCCGGCCACCACAGTGGCTCCCGATCCGGTCCCGAGAGGATCGGTCCGCGATCGAGGCCGAGCGTGCGCAACGCCGCGTGCGCCGCAGCCCTTCCGCGAGCGAAAGCTTCCCTTCTGGAGTGGACCATCGAGGCCGAGAGGAGCTTCTGCTCAGCAGAGTCGAGGTCCGGGATCGGTGCGGAGGGGTGAGACACGGAGAACGCAGCGAACGGTGGGAGGTCTCGCGGCGGTCCAATGCTGATGGCTGCTACCGATCGGTTCCTGCGCTCAATCATCCGGTCCAGCTTCCTGTTTCGAAACGCAAGAGGTGATGATACGCTGAGGCCTCGGCGCTGCGTGCCGGAGGCTTCACTGGCGGCAGCGTCCTTCTGAGGGTGGGGATCGCAACAACGGGGCTCGAGGTGGCTGATGGAAGAAGCACTAATTCGTTTCGTGAAGACTGAGCTCCTCGGCGACGAAGGGGTCGAGCTGGCTGTGAGCGACGAGATCTTCGTCGACGGTACGGTTGATTTCCTCGGAGTGACGAGCCTCGTTGACTTCATCGAGAAAGAGTTTCGCGTCAGCATTGCCACGGACGATGTGACGCCTGAGAACTTCTGTTCCATCGCCGCTGTGACCTCCTTCATTCGAGCCCTTCAGACGGAGGCGGCCGGCCTCACCAACGCCCAGGAGATGCTCTGGACCAATCAGCAGCTCCACTCGCAGGTCCCGCTGTACAACACGGCGTTCTTGTTCACGATCGACGGTCCCGTCGACGCGGCGGCATTCGTCGCCGCATTCGGCAGGCTCGTGGAAGACGCCGAGATCCTCAGGACGGTGGTGGCGAGCGAGGACGGGGTGCCTCGCCAAGCCGTTCTCTCCAGATTTGCGTTCAGACTTCCGATCGTCGACATCTCTGATGCGCCAGACCCAGATGGAGCCGCTCGAGCCTGGGCCCAAGATCGTTGCCAGATCCCTCTCGACGTGGGGCAATCCACGTTTGACGCGGCGCTGTTGCGCCTTGCCGACGATCGATTCGCGTGGTACTTCAACCAGCACCACATCGTGTCGGACGCATGGGCCCTGGGAATTCTGTACGAGCGGCTGGAGGCCCTGTACCGCGCGATTCGCGAGGATCGGAGCAGCGAACTCCGCGACCTCCCTTCCTTCGCCACGTACGTGGAGTACGAGCGGGCCGAACGAGAGTCCTCCCTGATCACCGACAAGATTACCGACGCCGGCAAGAATCCCGCTTCGCCGGCGATGTATGGCACCCGGCCGACCGGCGGATCCACGGAGAACGAGCGGGTGTCCGTCGACATCTCGGTCGAGCGGTCACGGGCACTGCAAGAACTGGCGAACAGTCCTGGAGTGCGCGCTTTCACCCCGGACCTCAGCATGTTCCAACTCCTGGCAACGGCGACTTTCGCCTACGCGCACCGGGTCAGCGGCCAGACCCGTATAGCGATTGGGACACCGGTGCACAATCGTTCAAGCGCAGAGTTCCGCAGGATGCCGGGACTCTTCATGGAGGTCTATCCGCTCGACGTCGGCGTCGAGGACGATGCTACGTTCTCCAGTCTGCACAGTCAGGTAGCTTCGGCGACGGCGGAGCTGATCCGATCTGCCAAGCCGGGCCATGCGCGAGCCGGCGCAAACCGACACATCAACGCAATTCTCAACTACCTCACGGTCAAGTTCGCGCCGTTCGACGGCATGCCGGTTCTGCCCGAGTGGATACACACCGGCAATGTGGATCCGCAGCATGTCCTTCGGCTCCAGGTCCACGACTTCGCAGACTCTGGTCGGCTCACGTTCAGTTTCGACTGCAGCACCGAGGCTTTTGATGCCGCGACCCGTGCATCGATACCTGACCATTTCGCTGCGATCCTCGACGCCATGATCGACGATTGGGATCAACCAATCGCCACCGTCGATCTCCTCACCCGCCCGCAGCGCGTGGCCGTCGACCAGACGATCAACGCGGACCGCCGACCGGCGGACGTCCACCCGAACGTCATCGCACAGTTCCTCGGCCGCGCGGCCCAGGCCCCAGACGCCGTCGCCATCATCGACCAGGACCGCTCACTGACATACGATGAGGTCGAACGCCTCAGCGGCTCCATCGCGAGCGGACTCGCTTCCGGATCCCTCGTAGGCATCGCCCTCAATCGGTCGGCCGAGGCGGTGGTTTCCATGATCGGGGTGCTACGCGCTGGCGCCGTTTACGTACCCATCGACCCAGCCTGGCCCCAGGACCGAATCTCTTTCGTCGTCGATGACGCTCAAATCGACATGGTGATCGCCGCGCAGGACCTTGGACTCGACGTACAGACGGTTCGCTTCGACGATGCCACGGCATACACCCCTCAGAGCGCAGTCTCGATCGCCGATGACGATCTCGCATACGTCTTGTACACCTCCGGCTCGACGGGCACTCCAAAAGGGGTGATGATCGAGCACTCGGCTTTGGCCAACTACGTGTCGTGGGCCAGCCGCTTCTACGACCGAGGTCAGCGCCTGACCTTCCCATTGTTCACCGCACTCACGTTCGACCTGACCGTGACATCGGTGTTCGTCCCGCTTGTTTCTGGCGGGACGATCCGGGTCTACCCAGAGACTCCCGGGCAATCCGATCTCTCAATCCTCGAGGTGCTCGAGGAAGACGTCGTCGACATCGTGAAGCTAACGCCGTCACACTTGGCCCTCATGGCCGAGGCACCGGCCCGATCCTCGCGGATTCGGCAGCTGATTCTCGGAGGCGAGGACCTGACGACGGCCGTGGCCGGCCGCGCCGCCGAGCACTTTCGGGGCAGGGTCACCATTCACAACGAGTACGGTCCGACCGAGGCGACGGTGGGCTGTGTCGTCCACACCTACGACCCTGCGACGGATACGGATCCCAGCGTGCCCATCGGCAAGCCGATCGATGGAGCAAGGGCACACGTCGTCGACGCTGCGGGGCAGCCCGTCCCGATCGGGGTCCCTGGCGAGCTCTGGATCGCAGGAGCCGGTCTGGCGCGTGGGTACGTGGGACGCCCCGACCTGACAGCTGAGCGATTTGTGCCCGGTGACGCGCTCGACGAAGGCAGGGCGTACCGGACAGGCGATATGGCACGAGTCCGACCCACGGGAACGATCGAGTACCTCGGGCGTCGAGACGACCAAGTCAAGATCAAGGGCATTCGGGTGGAACTGGGGGAGATCGAGTCGGCCCTGGCATCACACCCGCGAGTCACGGCGACGGCTGTTCGCTTGTGGGAGCAGGGCTCTGAAGACTCGCCCGACGGCCTCATCTACTGCTCGCGCTGCGGCCTTGCTTCCGACTATCCGGCGATTTCCTTCGATGCTGCGCGGGTGTGCAATGAATGCCGAGCATTCGATGACTACAACGATAGAGCCCGCGTGTACTTCAAGCCGGAGCGGGAATTGACGACACTCCTCACATCGCAGCGCGGCCAGCGTGGCACGTACGACTGCATTTCTCTGCTGAGCGGAGGCAAGGACAGTTCCTACGTATTGTGTCGGCTCGTCGATATGGGATTGCGCGTCCTGGCTGTGACCCTGGAGAACGGCTACTTGTCGGATCAAGCCAAGGGGAACATCGCGAGAACCGTCGAGGCGCTGCGTGTTGATCACCAATATGTGTCGACCCCCGCCATGAACGAGATCTTCGTGGACAGCCTTCAGCGACACGCGAACGTCTGCAACGGCTGCTTCAAGACGATCTATACCCTCAGCTTGCAGAAGGCCGCCGAGGAGGACATTCCATATATCGTGACAGGGCTCTCTCGCGGCCAGTTCTTCGAGACGAGGCTCACCGCCGAGCTGTTCACCGAACTGACCGTGAGCTCTGATCAGATCGACTCCAACGTCCTGGAAGCTCGTAAGGCATACCACCAGGTGGATGACGCCGTGCACCGGCTCCTCGACGTCTCGATGTTCGACGACGACAGCATCTTCGAAGCGGTTCAGTTCGTCGACTTCTATCGGTTCGTCGACGTTGGCCTCGATGAGCTCTACAGCTACCTCGAACAGCGAGTTCCGTGGGTGAAACCCACGGATACTGGGCGTTCAACAAACTGCCTGATCAACGACGTGGGGATCTACTACCACCGGAAGGTCCGCGGCTATCACAACTATGCCCTGCCCTACAGCTGGGATGTTCGAATGGGACACAAGACGCGAGAGGCTGCTCTCGAGGAGCTCGATGATGACATCGATGTCACCGAGGTCGCCCGCATGCTGGAGGAGATCGGCTTTCCCGACGACGTGACCGGCTCCGAGTCTGGCCGAACACTGGTCTCCTACTACGTGGCTCCGGTGGAGATTCCCGTGCCCCAGCTCAGGGAGCACATGGCGGCAGCGCTCCCTCAACAGCTTGTCCCAAGCAAGTTCGTGCGGCTCGATGCCATTCCCCTCACGCAAAACGGCAAGGTCGATCGCGATGAGCTTCCCTCACCCGACCATCAGCGGCCACAGATGGATACCGTCTTCGTCGCGGCCCAATCGGACAACGAGATAGTGCTGACCCGCGTATGGGAGCAAGTCCTCGGAATCAGTGGCATTGGCGTTCGCGACAACTACTTCGACCTCGGAGGCGATTCGATAGCGGCCGTGCAGATCATCGCTCGAGCCCATCGATATGGCCTACCGATCACGATGAACCAGTTGGCGGACGAACTCACAATCGAGAACCTCGCGGCCGTAGCCGGCAGTGGTGAGACGCAGCGAGCGGAGCGCATCGTCGGGCCGGTGGAGCTGACGCCGATCCAGCGTTGGTTCTTCGATGAGGTCGACACTCCCGGCCATTTCCACCATGTCGTGCGTGTGGCGGTGCCCGAAGGCATCGATAGTCGGGCTCTTCGCGACGCCTTCGATGCGCTGGGCGATCACCATGACGCATTGCGACAGTCTTTCCGTCGAAATGACGACGTATGGGAGTCATCTGTTGCCGACGCTGTCTCTTCGATTCCACTTCAGGAGGTCGAACTCGCGCAAGCAGAATCGTTGACGGATTTCTCGGCCGGCTCGCCCCTACTCGCGCCCTTCGACGTGGCGTCTGCGCCGCTCATGCGAGGCGCACTGATTGTGTCTCCTGGCGGCGAGACCGAGCTCGTACTGGTTGCGCACCATCTGATCGTCGACACAGTCTCTTGGTCGCACCTTCTCGACGACCTTGGGCATCTCAGCCACGCCGTCGATAAGGCATCGGTCGGATACCTGCCCGCCGTCACCACGTCGGTTCGGGATTGGACGGACCGTCTCGTTGATTCGGCTCAGGAACTCGACGCCGAACCCTGGCAGCGGATCGCCGCCGCTGAGGCAGCCGCTTGGCCAACCCCGGAGTTCAGCGAAGGCGAACAGACGGGTCGGCAACGAATCGATACCGACATGACGGCCCGGCTCCTCGCGCATACCTCGGAGGCCGGTCTCGGAGTTGACGAGTTGCTTGTGGCAGCGCTGGCGTCAGCGCTGTCGTCATCGCTGCATGCGGACCGGGTTCGAGTGTTCCTCGAAGGTCACGGGCGAGAGTCGGACTCCGCGTCGATGGATGTGACCCGTACGATGGGCTGGTTCACGAGCCTGTACCCGGTCGTTGTCGAGGTGCCGGCGTCCTCCGACCTCACGGTGGTAGCGGGTGCGCTTCTCGACGACCTCCGGAGCGTTTCTCAGTCGGGACGGGACTACGGCGTGCTTCGCTACCTCCATCCCGACGAAGGCCTGCGCTCGAGCATCGCGCTCGACCACCGAGGACATGTCGTGTTCAACTACCTCGGTCGTGTGACGCATGCCGGAGCCGAGGAGAGCGAGCTCGTGCTCGCTGGGCCCATCGAGCTTGATCGTCCGCGCGGCAGCAACAGGATCTTTGGTGCGGAGGTCACCGCCTACATCGACGGCGATGCCCTGACGATCGAGTGGAGCACCGACGGCGCCACCTCGGAGAGACTCGAAGCGGTCGTCAGCCACATCGTCGACCAGCTGCGGGCATTCATCGAAGACGGCGCAGATGCACCAGATTCCTTCGCTCTGGCGGGACTCGACGAACACGGTATGAGCAAGCTTGCCTCGATGCTCGAGTCGACCGATCGGGGAACCCGGTAGTGACCACGCTGCGGAACGTCGATGACGTCTACCCGCTGACGGCGACCCAGCAGGGGATGCTGTACCACACGCTGTCGGATTCGACATCCGGCGTCTACGTCAATCAGGTCATCACACCGATCTCCGGAGTTCTCGATGTAGCACGATTTAAGGAGGCTTGGGACGACATCGCTGCGCAGCACGACACACTGCGCACGGCGTTCCTTTGGGACGGCCTCGACGACCCGCTCCAGGTCGTTCGAAGCGACATCGCTACCGAATGGCTCCACCTCGACATGGGCGGGGAGTCGACCGCCGAGCAGGAGGTGCAGCTCGCCGCGTTCCTTGATGCGGACCGCGCACGCGGCTTCGACCTCGCGAATCCACCGCTGTGCCGGATGGCGCTCGTGCAACTTGGACGGTTCGAGTGGAAGTGGGTCTGGAGCTTCCACCATCTCATCGCAGACGGCTGGTCGGTCAACCTCATCTTGGATGAGCTCTTCGCTGCATACGGGTCAACCGAGCCTGGCGGCGCGCAGACCAGCGGTCCTCCTCGGTACCGCGACTTCATCGCCAGCTATCTGTCGAGGGACGAAGGGCGCGAGGAGGCCTTCTGGACGGAGCGATTGGCCGGGTTCACAGAGCCGCACCGCCTCGAGGTCCCTGGCCTTCCGGCGGATCCGGATTCGTTGGGCCATCTGACGTACTCGCTCGATCTCGGAGCATCTATGTCGGAATCGCTTGGTGCCGCGGCGAGGGAACTGAACGTCACCTTGAACACCGTCTTTCTCGGCGCATGGGCCCTCATCCTCTCTCGGTGGACACGCTCCAGCGATGTGGTGTTCGGGACGACCGTTGCCGGGAGGCCGTCAACCCTACGCGGGGTTGAGGAGGCAACCGGCCTGTTCATCAACACCCTCCCACAGCGGATCGAGGTGCCTTTCAGCGAGCAACTGGGAAGCTGGCTCAGGGACGTCCAGCGGGCACAGATCGAGACTCGTGACTTCGAGCAGTCGTCCCTTGCGTCGATCCAACGTTGGAGCGATATCGAGGGCGGTCAACCGATTTTCGACAGCATCGTCGTGTTCGAGAACTACCCGCGCGCCGAGCAAGCAAGCCGCTTCGGCGACATCGAGATCGGTGACCGGACATACATTGAACAAAGCAACTACCCGCTTGCCGTCCTCGTGATACCCGGTCACTCCATCCGTGTTTCCTTCGTGTACGACACCTCGGCATTCTCGGCACCGGCGATCGAGAACCTCGGATCACAAATTCGGGCGGTCCTTGCTTCGATCATCTCGAACCCTCACGACCGCCTGGCGCAGCATCGACTCACCGGCGAAGAAGACGAGGCCTGGCTTCGGAGGGTTGGTGTCGGTCCCGACGCTGGCGACGATGCCAGCACCATTCACGAGATCATCCGCCACATGGGAACGGCGACGCCCGACGCCACAGCGGTCGTCGATAGCGAAGGCTCCACCAGCTACCGGGATCTCCTCGCGCAGTCCGAAGCGATTGCTGACCGACTGGCCGTGGCGGGGGTCGGCCCGAACCGGCTCGTCGGCCTCTATCTGCCGCGATCGGTCGGCATGGTTGCGGGCATGCTCGGCATCCTCCAAGCGGGTGGCGCATACGTTCCGCTGGATCCGGCATACCCGACCGCGCACCTGCGCGACCTCCTCTCCAACGATGAAATCGAGTTTGTCCTGACCTCGTCGAGTCTCGCGGAGAGCATCCCACCAGACGTGACAACGGTGATCATCGACCCGGACCATGCTTCCGATCTCCCATCCACGCGCCGAGTGGCGACCGAATCCGATCTTGCCTACGTCATCCACACGTCCGGATCGACCGGTCGTCCGAAGGGGGTGATGGTCACCCACAGGAATCTCGTCCAATCGACTCGTGCCCGAGCCGTTCACTATGGAGAGGGAGTTGAGAGGTTCCTCCTGCTGTCCTCGTTCGCGTTCGACAGCTCCGTGGCCGGGATCTTTTGGACGCTGACGACCGGCGGGACTCTGGTACTGCCGGTTCCGGATCTCGAGCTGGATGTCGTCGCTCTGCTCGACCTGGCACGAGAAGAACGCGTCACCCACACGCTGTGTCTTCCTTCGCTCTACGAGGTCCTCCTCGAGAACGCCGGCGGGGGACAGCTCGACAGCCTTCGCGTGGCGATCGTGGCCGGCGAGGCTTGTCCGTCTCGGCTCGTCGGTGCCCACCGTTCCAGATTGTCGAACGCCGACCTCCACAACGAGTACGGACCAACGGAGGCAACAGTGTGGTGTACCGCACACCGCGCGTCAGGGGCCGACGACGTCCTCCCAATCGGCCGGCCCATCGCGGGTACACGCATCT
>Ga0316197_10001514_pt1 | contig 16541 bp, 18 predicted proteins | sample OudBiesiAoxic_MG_FD_204939 | JGI IMG/M metagenome (GOLD analysis project Ga0316197, IMG submission 204939) | Coastal sediment microbial communities from Oude Bieten Haven, Netherlands - site A oxic | ecosystem: Environmental > Aquatic > Marine > Coastal > Sediment | place: Netherlands... | reverse complement strand
GTCCATTTGGGAAACGCCGCGCCACCGGGCGATGGTTCCTGCGCCGACCAGAACAATTGCGATGCCGACAAGCGCTGCCAGCACCGCAGGCACCGCCAGCGCGATCAGGTCCGCCTCGCGCACTGAGATGCCAGCGCTGAGGCCCACCTTGAGCAAGAGCAGCATGACCACGAATTTGTAGACCGGCTCGGGCACCTCCAGTTTGCTGCCCAAAGCGGCCAGCATCATGCCGCCGATCAGGAAAGCCAACGTAGGTTTCTGCATCTGACCCACCACGGTCGACGCAATGTCCATCATCAGTTCCATCGCAATTCCCCTTCATTTGCGTTTCAGGTGGATATGGAGGAGCGGGGAGCGATATAAAAATATATCTTTTTTCTGTTTTCGATCTATAAAAGTGAACATGGACACGTTGAACTACCATCATCTGCGGTATTTTCGTGAGGTGGCGCACGACGGCAATCTGACCCGGACAGCCGAACGGCTGAACGTGTCGCAGTCCGCTTTGTCCATGCAGATCAAAACCTTGGAAGAGCGTCTGGGCCATCCCTTGTTCAATCGGGTGGATCGCAAACTGGTGCTGACAGAGGTCGGGCGCATCGCGCTCGATCATGCGGATCGAATCTTCAGCACAGGTGCAGAACTGATCGCAACGCTTGCACAATCGGGCCGCAGTGCCACGCCGCTCAGGATCGGGGCGCTGTCCACGCTGTCGCGCAACTTTCAGCTGCGGTTCCTGATGCCGTTGCTCAGGGACGGTGGCACCGATGTCGCTCTGAAATCAGGCAGCGCTGAGGTCTTGTTCGAGAGCCTGTCATCGCTGGCGCTTGATATTGTGTTGACGACAGAACCACCGCGCGGCGTCTATGGCCGGGAACTGACAGCACGCCGGATTGATGAACAGCCCGTTGGCCTTCATGGACACCCTGCCCGGCTGCGCCATGAGACCCTTGCCGATCTGATCCGGAATGAACCGCTGATTGTCCCTTCCGGCAGTTCCATCCGGAGCGACTTTGAAAGCCTTGCGGAACACCTTGACGTGACGCCCCGCATCGTGGCCGAGGTGGACGATATGGCCATGGTTCGCCTGCTTGCGCGCGATGATGTGGGATTGGCTTTGGCACCGGCGGTGGTACTGGCCGATGAGATCGCGCAAGGGATGCTGCGGACCGCACCTTTCGACCTCCAACTGGTCGAGAGTTTCTATGCCGTGGTGCCGCGTCGAAGCTTTCCGCATACGGCTCTTGCGGCTTTGCTGGAGCAGTGATGCAGATTGCACCGGAACTTGGTCCGCGATAAGGCTGAGACGACCAGAACGCGCAAGGCACCTCATGAAACCTATCCGCCTCATGTCCGGCTTTTTCACGGTGGGCGTCTGGACCTTGCTGTCCCGCGTGCTGGGATTTCTGCGTGAGGTCCTGCTGCTGTCATTAATTGGCCCAGGGCCGGTCATGGACGCCTTTGTTGCAGCTTTCCGCCTGCCCAACATGTTCCGTCGCTTTTTTGCAGAAGGTGCGTTCAACGCGGCCTTTGTGCCCATGTTCGCCAAGAAATACGAGGGCGAGGAAGGGGCCGCGAAGTTTGCGCAAGACGCGTTCAGCGGGCTTGGGTTTGTTGTCCTGATCCTTGTGGGATTGGGCATGGTATTCATGCCCGGTTTCGTGTGGCTGACCGCCGAAGGGTTCGCGGGCGATGAACGCTTTGACATGACCGTGGGCTATGGGCGCATCGTCTTTCCCTATATTCTTTGCATGTCGCTGGCCGCGCTGTTCTCGGGCATCCTGAACGCCACGGGGCGCTTTGCCGTGGCCGCAGCAGCACCGGTCTTGCTGAATATCTTTGTGATTGCGGCGATGGTCACCGGCGAGGTGATCGGCGGCGCAGTGATCAATTGGCTGGTCTGGTCCATCCCGATTGCGGGCGTGGCGCAACTGGCGCTGACGTGGTGGGCGGCGGCAGATGCGGGATTTGCCCTGCGCCCGAAACTGCCCCATTGGACGCCTGACATGAAAGCGATGATCGTGATCGCCTTGCCAGCGGCGCTTGCGTCAGGGGTCATGCAGATTAACCTTGTGGTCGGTCAACTGGTCGCCAGCCAATATGACAAGGCCGTATCCTGGCTTTTTGCTGCGGACCGGCTGTACCAGTTGCCGTTGGGGGTTGTCGGTATTGCCGTGGGCATCGTGCTGCTGCCCGATCTGTCGCGCCGGTTGCGGTCAGGCGACGAGGACGGTGCGCGCAATGCGCTGAGCCGCGCGGCCGAAATTTCACTGGCGTTGACGATCCCATCTGCGGTGGCACTGCTGGTGATCCCGCAAACGCTTGTATCCGTGATGTTCGAGCGCGGGGCGTCGGATGTGGACGATACCGCTGCGATCGCAGCGGCAACGGCTGTCTATGCGCTGGGGCTGCCATCCTTCGTGCTGCAAAAGGTCTTGCAGCCGATTTATTTTGCCCGTGAGGATACGAAAAGACCGTTTCAATTCGCATTGGTGGCCATGGTTGTGAACGTGGCACTTGCCGTGGGACTGTCGCCCTACATCGGATGGCTTGCCCCGGCGATTGCGACCAGCGTGGCAGGTTGGACCATGGTGGCCTGCCTTGCCTTCGGTGCGCGACGCTATGGCGATGCGGTGAAGTTCGACATGCGGTTGCGGCGGCGGGTGTGGCGCATCCTCGCGGCCTCTGCGGTGATGGGTGTGGCACTGGTGATCGGAGAGGCGCTGCTTGAGTTGGTGCTGAACACGCCGTGGTGGCGCGGTCTTGGGTTGCTGGCACTGATCGCGATTGGCGCGGTCACCTTTTTTGGCAGCGGGCAACTTTTCGGAGCGTTTCAGATTTCCGAGTTTCGCCGCGCACTACGCCGGGGTGGGTGAGGGCGCGGCTGACCGTGCCCCCTGATGTCCCCCCACCTAACGCCGCCTGATCCCCTCGCGGATGCGCGCCCATTCGCCCGGAGCTACCAGGAAGCACAGGCCAAAGCCGATGAAGAACCCCGCCAGTTCGGCAACCCATTGCAAGCCAACCTCAAAGAAGATGCCCCAGATCAGTTGGATGCCCATCAGGAACGCGATCAGCGAAAAGGCGCGGTATTGCTGCGCGCCGCTGCCTGCCAGATGCCGCCACATCACGAAAGAATATCCGCCGATCAGCCCGTAGACACTTGGATAGGCGCCCGCCAGCCACATGCTTTCATTGAGCAAGAGCGCATAGATCCCGGCACCGCCGGCCCCCGCCAGCACAAATATCGTGGCAAAGACCACTGGCCCCATTGCCTCGGCCACCAGTTTGCCCAGCGCCAGCAGCAACACCATGGCGAACAGCGCATGGGTAAAGCCGAGATGGATGAAGGGATACGTGAAAAAGCGCAGCACCTCTTGGAGCGGCCAGCGGCCATTGGCCAGCATCCAGTCAAAGATCTGGCCAGAAAATCCGTAATCCCGGATCAGGCCCAAACGCCAGCCCACCGCGCCCGGTCCGCCGAGGATCCCGGCCTCGCCCAGCGACAGTCCTGCCTCGACCCCTGCAATGGCCAGAAAGGTCAGCGTGACGATGGGCGGCAACGGGTTCACCGGCGGTTGGAAATCAGGGTCTTGCATGGGCGCTCCTTGACGGCGACAAGCCCCATGAGTAAGCCGCTCACAGCCCGAAATCCAGCCCTCCGAGGTATCCGCATGTCCGAACAAAAATTCACGCCGCGCGTCTTTTCCGGCATCCAGCCGTCAGGCGGTCTGACGCTGGGCAATTACCTTGGTGCGATCAAGCGTTTCGTCCAGATGCAGGAAGAGGATTTCGAGACGATCTATTGCATGGTCGATCTGCATGCGATCACCGTCTGGCAGGATCCTGCGGACCTCACGCGGAATACCCGTGAACTGGCCGCTGGGTTCATCGCCAGCGGGATCAGTCCGGAAAAATCCATTCTGATCAACCAGTCCCAGGTGCCCGAGCACGCCCAGCTTGGCTGGATCTTCAACTGTGTGGCGCGGATGGGCTGGATGAAGCGGATGACCCAGTTCAAGGACAAGGCCGGCAAGAATGCCGAGAATGCGTCCTTGGGGCTGTTCGGCTATCCGGCCCTCATGGCGGCGGACATCCTTGTTTATCACGCCACCCATGTCCCGGTGGGCGAGGATCAGAAGCAGCACCTTGAACTGACGCGCGACATCGCAGCCAAGTTCAACCACGACTACGGCGTCGATTTCTTTCCCATGACCGAACCGGTGATTGAAGGGGCGGCGACACGGGTGATGTCCTTGCGGGACGGATCAAAGAAGATGTCAAAGTCTGACCCCTCCGATGCCAGCCGGATCAACATGACCGACGATGCCGATGCCATCGCCAAGAAGATCCGCAAGGCCAAGACAGATCCTGATGCCCTGCCGTCCGAAGTGGAAGGTCTGGCAGAGCGGCCCGAGGCACGCAATCTGGTGAACATCTTTGCTGCCCTGAGCGACCGGACCGTCGAAGACGTGCTGAACGAAGTAGGCGGACAGCAATTCGGCACCTTTAAACCACTGCTGGCCGACCTTGCGGTGTCCAAGCTCGCGCCGATCTCGACCGAAATGGCGCGCCTGATGGACGACCCGGCCGAGATTGACCGTATCCTTGCCAAGGGGGCGTCACAGGCCCGCGAGATCACCGCGCCGATCCTCAAGCGCACCTACGAGATCGTCGGGATGGTTGGCTAAGCCCGCTCAGGCGGGACGTCGCGGCCTGAACTTGCATTTCTGCACAGCGTCTCTGCAGAGATCGAAATTGTGCGGTGGCTGAGCGAGGTATACCTCTGGTTCAAACACAAAAAGGTGCGCCATGACGACTTCGCATCCTATGGTTGGGCATGTTCATTTGCGGGTATCGGATATCGACCGCTCCATCGCGTTCTATCGCGACATTCTGGGCTTTGAGGTCACGCAGCGTTACGGCGCGGGCGCTGCCTTTCTCGGGGCGGGTGGCTATCATCACCATGTTGGCCTGAACACCTGGGACAGCCTTGGCGCGACGCCGCCGCCAGACGGGCACACGGGCCTTTACCATGCGGCGTTTCTTTATCCTGATCGGGCGTCGCTGGGGGCGGTCCTTCAGCGGGTGATCGACGCAGGAATTCCGCTGGACGGCGCGGCAGATCACGGTGTCAGCGAAGCGGTCTATCTGCGCGATCCGGACCAGAACGGTATTGAGCTCTACCGCGACCGGGCGGCTGAAGACTGGCCCCGCGACAGTGACGGTGCCCTGAACATGTGCAACACGCCGCTGGATATCCCGGCGTTGCTGGCCGAAGCGGCTGGCACATGAACCGCTCTTGAAATGACCGGCCGGGCCTGTGCCATCCTGCACAGAGCGTGCCCCCATGGACAATCCGTTCAGCCTCCGCCAGTTTGCAGCGAACGCTGAGGGAGAGATGATATGGCCACTGGTTTCTTCTGGGACGAACGCTGCTTTTGGCACTCGGGCGGCAATTATACCCTGACCATGCCGGTGGGCGGGCTGGTGCAGCCGCTTGCCGCAGGGGGGCTGCCGGAAAGCCCTGAAACGAAACGCAGGCTGAAGAACCTGATGGATGTGACGGGCCTGACCGCAGAGCTTGCCGCGCAGACGGCGCCGCCTGCATCGCGCGAGGCCCTCGAACGGGTGCATCCCGCAGCCTATCTTGATGAATTCAAGAAAACTTCGGACGCGGGTGGGGGTGAGTTGGGCCACCACACGCCATTTTCGCAGGGCGGATACGAGATTGCGGCCCTTTCGGCAGGTCTGGCCGTCGGGGCTGTCGATGCCGTCGCGTCCGGCAAGCTTGAGAACGCCTATGCATTGAGCCGCCCGCCAGGACACCATTGTTCAGCGGATACCCCTGCGGGGTTTTGCCTGCTGGCAAATATCGCCATCGCAATCGAAGCGGCGCGGGCCAAGGGGTTGGTCAAGCGCGTCGCGGTTCTGGACTGGGATGTGCATCATGGCAACGGGACGGAATCGATCTTTTATGACCGCGACGACGTTCTCACGATCTCGCTGCATCAGGAGCGGAACTATCCGACCACGACCGGCGCGCTGGCTGACCGGGGCCGGGGCGCGGGTGAAGGCCACAACATCAATCTGCCGATGTACGCGGGATCGGGGCATACCGCCTATCTGCATGCGCTGGACCGCGTGGTGATCCCGGCGCTTGAGGCGTTCCGGCCGGACATGATTATCGTTGCCTGCGGCTTTGATGCATCGGTGCTGGACCCGTTGGCCCAGATGATGGTGCTGGCCGAAACCTTTGGCGCGATGACGCAAAAGATCAAGGAGACGGCGATCCGCCTGTGTGACGGTAAACTGGTGCTGGTCCACGAGGGCGGCTATTCCGAAGCCTATGTGCCGTTCTGCGGCCATGCGACGATCGCAGCCCTTGCGGGCAGCGCTATTGACGCACCAGACCCGCTGGGCCAAAGCCTGCGCATGCGCCAGCCGTCGTCCGAATTTGACGCTTTCCTGAGGCAATCCATCGACCGGATGGCAGAACAACTGGACCTTTAGACCTATGCCGACACCGAACCTGAACGCCCTGCAGTTCCTGCAATCCCGCCGTTCGCGTCCGGCCAAGACGCTTGGCACCCCCGTGCCTGACCGTGCGGCGCTGCAGCCCCTGCTGACCGCTGCCGCGCGGACACCGGATCACGGCAAGCTTGAGCCCTGGCGGTTTATCGTCATCGAAGCCCCCGCAATGGCGCGTTTGGCCGATGTCGTACAGCAGCGGGGTGAGGCCTTGGGCCTTGCGCCGGAGCAGATCGCCAAGGGGCGCACCCAGTTCGATCAGGGGCAATTGGCGGTTGTCGTCGTTGAAGTGCAGAAACCTTCGGAGAAAATTCCGCCAATCGAACAGAGTTATTCTGCAGGTGCGGTTTGCCTGTCGCTGCTGAACGCTGCGCTGGCATCGGGCTGGGGGGCAAACTGGTTAAGCGGCTGGCCCTCGCACGACCGTGGTTTCATGGTAGACGCACTGGGGCTGGCAGAGCATGAAAGCATCGCAGGGATCATCCATATCGGCACCGAAACATCTGCCCCGCCAGAGCGGCCGCGCCCCAATGTGCAGGAGATCACGACATGGCTCTCGGACTGATCTTCGAATCGTTCCTGCGTGCCATCGGCCAGCTTTCGGACCCGCGTTTCCGCCGGGTATTCTTTATCGGGGTTTTTCTGGCACTGGCGCTTCTGATCGGCTTTACCGCCGCCTTTGCGTGGTTCACCGACTGGCTGGTGCCTGAAGACCTGTGGTTGCCGGTGCTGGGGGAAGTGCATTGGGTTGATGACCTGCTGTCCTGGAGCGCAGTCTTTCTGCTGCTTTTCCTGTCGGTCTTTCTGATGATTCCGGTCGCGTCAGCCATCACGTCGATGTTTCTGGAAGATGTGGCCCATGCGGTTGAGGCCAAGCATTATCCCCAGTTGCCGCGCGCGCAGCCGGTGTCCTTCTGGGACGGATTGCGCGACACGGTGAATTTTCTGGGCGTTCTGCTGTTGGCGAACCTGATAGGCCTGATCGTCTATGTGATCCTGTTCTTTATCTTTCCGCCTGCGGCCCCCCTGGTTTTCTGGGGGTTGAACGGGTTCTTGCTGGGGCGGGAATATTTCATGCTGGTCGCGATGCGCCGGGTCGGTCGGGCCGAGGCGAAGCGGCTGCGCAGCAGCCATAGCGGGGCGATCTGGGTGGCGGGAACGCTGATGGCGATCCCGCTATCCGTGCCGCTGCTGAACCTCGTTATCCCGATCATCGGGGCCGCGACGTTTACTCATCTATACCACGGCCTGACCATGCGCCTGCCCGAAAGAGGCTCTCCACCTCATCAACGGTAATCCATCCGGACAGGATAATCGTCGCGGCAATCGCCCAGATGATCAGCGCAACAACCGTGGTCCAGAACGCTTTCTTGCGCAGGTGGTGATGTTCGGGCGAGCCTGCGTGCGTCCCCGGCACGATGTCGTTGAGGTCGCCCTGCGTCTGCACGCGAATGGGCAGCGCGATCAGAAACACCAGCGACCAGATCACCGCAAACAGGACAAGGCCCGAGACAATACCCATCGTTCAGACCTGCTCCAACTCGACCAGTGCGCCGTTGAAATCCTTGGGGTGCAGGAACAGCACCGGCTTGCCATGCGCGCCGATCTTGGGCTCTCCAGTACCCAGTACGCGGGCACCGATGGATTTCAGGTGGTCACGGGCGACAATGATGTCATCGACTTCGTAGCAGATGTGGTGAATGCCACCGGCGGGGTTCTTTTCCAGAAAGCCCTTGATCGGGCTGTCATCGCCCAGCGGGTAAAGCAATTCGATCTTGGTGTTGGGCAATTCGATGAAAATGACCGTCACGCCATGGTCCGGTTCGTCTTGCGGCGCGCCCACGTTGGCACCAAGCGCGTTGCGGTATTGGTCTGCCGCCGCCTCAAGGTCTGGCACGGCGATGGCCACATGGTTCAGACGTCCGATCATTTCCCTGGTCCTTTCTGGCTGGCGTAATTGCACCGCCTTATGGCGGCAAGATTCGTGAAGAGCAATGCGTCACGTTAACCGACTGTTAGCCACCGGCGGATAACGATGAGGGACTGAACACCGGAGGCTATGATGGATACGACAGACCCTTTTGCGGCCAATGTTCCTGCGCCCACCGCAGCGCGCCCCTTGCTGGGGCTCACGATACTGGCTGTTGAGGACAGCCGCTTTGCCTGCGAGGCGATGCGCCTGCTGTGCCTGCGCTCGGGTGCTCGGATCAGGCGGGCCGATTGCCTGCGCTCTGCCCGGCGCCATTTCAGGGTCTACCGCCCTTCGGTCGTTGTGATTGATTTGGGTTTGCCAGACGGCAACGGAACTGACCTGATTGCGGAACTTAACGAGAGCGTGCCACGGGTTGAGGGGATACTCGCCATTTCTGGCGACGGCCACCTTAGGGACGAAGCCATGGCCGCCGGTGCGGATGACTTCCTTGAAAAACCGATCACGTCACTCAGCGTCTTTCAGGAAACGATCCTTTCCCTGCTCCCCCCGGATCGACGGCCAAAAGGTCTTCGCCCGATTGATGAAGTTACCGTCGCGCCAGACAAGCTCGCCTATCGGGATGATATGGCGCATATCGCGGATGTGCTGGAGGATCAGATCAGCGGTCACACGCTTGATTACGTGGCACAGTTTCTGAGCGGCGCTGCCCGTCTGGCCGACGATACGATTCTTGTAGATGCCGCCCGTGCGCTGGCCGAAAAACGTGCCGTTGGTGAAACTGCGGCGTCAGAAACCGCGCGCATTGCGGGCCTCATTCAGCACCGCTTAGCGGACAAGGCGGCGATCTAGTCACTTTTCTTGGCGTATTCTCACTGCACCAGTCACACGGTGTATGGTCATGCGGCACCAACCGCAGCTTGCTTAACCGAAGCCGTCTTGCGGGGACTCACGCCCCGTGGATCACCCCTATCACAAAGACGGATCGTTCGCCGCCCGCACCAGCCCGGTCAGGTCACCCAAACGTTCCATCTGGCGGCCCTCAGTATCGAAATTGCTGGGTGCCAACCACGCCTCGAACGCTTCTTTGAGAGCCGGCCACTCCTTGTCGATGATCGCAAACCACGCGGTGTCCCTGTTGCGGCCCTTGACGACTGTGGCCTGTCGAAACACGCCTTCATAACTGAACCCCAGACGCTGCGCGGCTCTGCGTGACGGCGCGTTCAGCGCGTCGCACTTCCACTCGTAACGGCGATAGCCCGCCTTGAACGCCCACTTCATCATCAGAAACATCGCATCTGTCGCAGCGCGGGTACGCTGTAACGCAGGACTTAGGCTGATAAAGCCAACCTCGATCGACCCACTTTCGGGCTTGATCCTAAGATAGCTTGCCGCCCCTTCCCATTTGTCGGTGTCCTTGTTCCGAATGGCGTAAAAGAATGGATCAGGCTTGTTTTCGTGATCCCGCACCCAGCGATGATATTGAGAGGCGGACGAAAACGGGCCCACGGGCATATAGTCCCAGACGGCATCATGACCGGCGTAGGCGCGATACAGCAAAGCGGCATGCGCCTCTGCCGAAAGCGGTGCAAGTTCTGCGTATCGACCGGTCAGCGTTTCACCTTGGGGGACCGGTGGCGGGCTCCAGTCTTCCAATGGTTTTCCCAATGGGCGCGCATCAGATGGTTCAGTGTTCATGGCATCACGTTAGGCACTCCAACCACGCAGGCCAAGCCCGAAAAACTGCCTTTTTTCAATATGAAAAGCCGCATTCCGCCATCCCAGCCTCCTATTGCGGCCACAATACAGGTGCACACTGTTGCGACACTCGGGCCCTTTTGCCTGAAGAGGAGATAGAGATGATCAAGAACAAGCTACAGGCATTCTGCAAAGACACATCCGGTGCGGTTACCGTAGATTGGATCGTCCTCACGGCGGCGGTTGTGGCCCTTGCCGCAGTTACAATCGGCGTCATTCAGACCGGGTCAGCAGGCCTTGCCGACAACACCGGTGATTACATCACGGACTATCCATTCTTCTAGGACTCCGGACTTTAGCGTAGAAGGTTGGCGCCGGATCCCATTTCTAGTCCCGGAAAAACCCGGGCTTCGAATGTGGCGGGGCTCAGGCCAGCCATCCCGCGCATGATCCACGCAACCGGTGCGCGCACGTCATCTGTGGGCATCAGGTCACGTTCATCATAAAGGTCCGCGCTGCCAAGACCCGGCCAGCGGCCATAGACCCGTCCCCCACGAACGGCGCCTCCGGCCATGATCATCAGACCGGCCGTGCCATGGTCCGTTCCGCCAGTGCCATTTTCCCGCGCGGTACGGCCAAATTCAGTCATCGCGACCACCGCAGTTTTATCCCAGACCGGCCCTAAACCGGACTTTAACGTCAGCAGCGTATCAGCAAGCGCTGTCAGGCTGCGGGGCAAGGCGCGATCCTGTCTGCGGTGCGTGTCCCATCCACCAAGGGAAAACGCCGCGACACGTGCGTCGCCGCGCAACCGAGATGCCGCAAACTGCGCTATCTTGTTATGTGCCCTGCCCTGAGGCGACTGACCGGATGCCGTCACTGACAGCATCTCTGCCTCTGCCAATGCCGCATGCAGTGCAGGATCGTCCTCTATCACCAATTCAGCCAACCGCAACGCCTGCGGGCTGAGCCCCAAGTTGGCTTCGGGTGCCCAGTCCGCCACCGGCGCGGCCGCGTCAAGTACACGGATATCGCTGTTGCCAATCGCATGGGCGGTATCGGCCCGGATGTCCGGCACCTCCTGTAGCATGCGGTTCAGCCAACCGTCACGCACGCCGCCAGCCAAGGCATCGGTGCCCGCCTCAAGCAAATCCTGGCCATCGAAATGGCTGCGCTTGTGCCGGTAAGGGGTCGACACGGCGTGGACGAACCCAAGTTCCTGCGCGTGCCAAAGTGGCATAAGGGACGCCAGCGCCGGGTGCAGGGCCAGATCATTCAGCACCTTGCGGATGGCACGCATTCCTTCTTCCGTTCCGTAGGTCCGGCCTAAAACGGTCTTGGGCCCCGGCTCCGTCATATTTTGGCGGAACTTGAAGCTATAATTCCGGGTCGCTGCAAGCCCGGTCAAAAGCTTGGCAAGTTCATGGACGTCGCGCTGGTCGTAAGGTCCCTCGACCCCCAGCGTATGCAGTTCAAGCACTCCACGGGCGAGGTTTTCGTTTAGTCCAATGGGGCCGTTTCGCCGCTGGGCCAGGGGGCTGTTCGGCCCGGCCGAGGTGTTCTGATCCAAGTAATGCAGCATCAGCGGATGCGTGACTGCAAAGATGAGCAGGTCCGTGAATTTGCCCGCGATGTGGGATCTCAGCGCTTCTTCGACATAAAGAGGAGCCGCTGCGCGCAAAAGGCCCCCCTTGCCCACGGCGGTGAAATGATCAGCCCAGAACGCCACCAGCCTTTCACGAAACGCGGTTCGGGTGTTGATCCGCCGCAACATGACCTGCGCAAACCATCCGTCATGGTCCTGTTGCACCTCGCGAAAAATATCGCGCGATTTTTCTGTGCCTCTTTGCCTTCTACAGTATCTGGGAACTTGCGAGCATAGCTTGACTAGCGACGCCTGCGCGCCAACGCGTCCTGCATCTAGCGAAATGGGGGGATAGGGAACTGCGCTTGAGCGTCGTCCGGTTCTTGCAGCCCGTCCAGCATCTCGGTCAATCCGGAAGGGGCAGCAATGATCGGCGAAAGTCCATAGCCAAAGCGACACTCCGCGATGTGGGGATTGAAGTTCATTCTGGCTGCTCTCGTTCTTTCAATCAGATCCCGTCGTTCTGACATAGGCACTACCAAAGGTTTTTTCATCCACCTGTACTGCCGTGCTGCCCATCACGTCGCATGAGCGGGAACTGCGCCCAAGCGGTCTGCGTTAACGTTCAAACGGAAGGAACCAACATGCCCAATATCTACGACGCCATCATAGCAGACCATGATCAGCACCGCGCCTTGTTGAACGAACTGGCCGACACCAGCGGCAACAGCATCAAGCGCCAGAATGCCTGGAATACGTTCTACAACGATGTGAAATCTCACGCGGCGGCAGAGGAAGAGACATTCTATTCCAAGCTGATTTCCAAGACATGGGGTCAGGACGCCGCCCGTCATTCTGTGCATGAGCATCAGCAGCTTGATGACCTGATGGAAGAGCTGAACGAAATGGACATGTCATCGCCCGGTTGGCTGACAAAGTTCAAAACGCTCAAACACGATTATGAGCATCACATGGAAGAAGAAGAAGAGGACGAAGTTTTCACTCGCGCCAAGGAAGTGATCGAGGACAGCGAGATCGAAGGCTACGGCGAGCGTTTCGAGGCCCGCAAGAAAGAAGAGCGCGGGCTGATCGAAGAAAAGAAAGAAGACAGCCTGGAAGATTAAAAGAAAGGGCCGCTTGATGCGGCCCTTTTTTTATTATTCCTGTGGGATAACGCGGAGGCCAAGTTCCATCAGCTGGTCCGATGTCGGGTCGCTGGGAGCGTTCATCATCAGGTCTTCGGCGCGCTGGTTCATCGGGAACAGGATCACCTCGCGGATGTTTTGCTCTTCCGCCAGCAACATTACAATCCGGTCAATACCTGCCGCACAGCCACCGTGGGGTGGGGCACCATATTGGAAGGCGTTGACCATGCCACCAAAACGCTTGCGAACCTCGTCCTCGCCGTAACCCGCAATTTCAAAGGCTTTGAACATGATCTCTGGCTTGTGGTTACGGATCGCGCCGGACACCAATTCGTACCCATTGCAGGCAAGGTCATACTGGTAGCCAAGCACCTTGAGGGGATCACCTTGCAGCGCTTCCATTCCACCTTGCGGCATGGAAAACGGGTTGTGTTCAAAGTCGATCTTGCCGGTTTCCTCGTCCTTTTCGTAGATCGGGAAATCCACGACCCAAGCAAAGGCAAAACGGTCCTTGTCGGTCAGACCCAGTTCCTCGCCAATGACATTCCGTGCGCGGCCTGCAACGCCTTCAAACGCCTTGGGCTTGCCGCCAAGGAAGAATGCTGCATCGCCCACATCCAGGCCCAACTGCTGACGGATGGCTTCCGTCCGCTCTGGTCCGATGTTCTTGGCCAGCGGCCCGGCCGCTTCCATGCCGCCCTCAACCTCGCCTGATTTCAGCTTGGCCTGCGCCTCTTTCACGGTGATGCCCAGTTCCTGGGCCACGGCATCAGCAGTTTTTTCACGCCAGAAGATATAGCCCATGCCGGGCAGACCTTCTTTCTGCGCAAAGGCGTTCATACGGTCACAGAATTTGCGGCTGCCGCCGGTGGGTGCCGGGATGGCGCGTATTTCTGTGCCTTCCTGCTCAAGCAGCTTGGCAAAGATCGCAAAACCAGAGCCCGCGAAATGCTCGGAAACCACCTGCATCTTGATCGGATTACGCAGGTCAGGCTTGTCAGAGCCGTACCAAAGTGCCGCGTCTTTATAAGAGATCTGTTCCCACGTCTGATCGACCTTCTTGCCGCCGCCGAACTCTTCGAAAATGCCGATCAGAACGGGCTGGATCGTGTCAAATACGTCCTGCTGGGTGACGAAAGACATTTCCATATCAAGCTGGTAGAAATCGGTGGGAGAGCGATCAGCGCGCGGATCTTCGTCGCGGAAACACGGCGCGATCTGAAAGTATTTGTCAAAGCCAGACACCATCAGCAATTGCTTGAACTGCTGAGGAGCCTGCGGCAGGGCATAGAACTTGCCCGGATGCAGACGCGACGGCACGAGGAAATCGCGCGCGCCTTCGGGGCTGCTTGCCGTGATGATCGGCGTCTGGAATTCACGGAAGTCCTGATCCCACATGCGCTTGCGGATCGACGCCACCACGTCAGAGCGGAGCTTCATATTCTCCTGCATCTTCTCGCGGCGCAGATCGAGGTAGCGATACCGCAGGCGGGTTTCCTCAGGATATTCCTGATCGCCAAAGACCATGAGCGGCAGTTCACCGGCAGAGCCCAGGACTTCGAGATCACGAATGAAGACTTCGATCTCACCTGTAGGGATCTTGGTGTTGATCAGGCTCTCATCGCGCGCCTTCACCTCGCCATCAATCCGAATACACCATTCGGACCGGACCTTCTCGACCTCGGAGAAAACCGGGCTGTCTGGATCACACAAAAGCTGCGTTATGCCATAGTGGTCACGCAGGTCGATAAAGAGCACGCCGCCATGGTCGCGGACCCGGTGAACCCAGCCGGAAAGACGGACGGTATCGCCCTTGTTCGAGATGTTCAGATCGGCGCAAGAATGACTGCGATAGGCGTGCATGAGCGTCCCTTTCGAGGGCTGAAATTGTTGGCGCAGGTACACCTTTTGGCGGCGGGGAAGTCAAGGGCGGGCGGGGGGAAAGCCTTGTGTTTATTGGGTTGATCGAAAGGTTTGTTCCTCCGGGGCCCTTCTGGCAAATCCGACGGACGTCAATGGTCAAACCAAGGCCCTGCCTTTCAATGGATCTACGTTGCTTCTGGATTAGACAGATCTCAGCGCTGTTTGACAGGGAACTTTGTCAGTGGACCCAGACCAAGAATTGGGTGAGTTCTTTATCGGGAGCACGATGCGTAGGCGCAGCTTTTGTCAGTGAAAAGTCGGCCAAAAAGAATGTCCGTCGGTAATCTAGAGAGCTGTCTGGAAACCGGTGGTCCCTGACCCACTTGATGCGGAGCGCAAAAACATCCTGAACACACAATAGGTGTTAAAACTTCAATGCGATTCCGTTCATGCGTGAGGATCCCGGCAGAGATGACACACACTCGTCCTGCTTGTTCTGAACACCGCTATATGCAAGGAGTTGCGAAGGTGGAAAACCTGGTGCGAAAGGCACATGTCGCTGCATCTTACAGGAAAAGGGGCATTTCTCTCATGACCGAAAACAAGCGCATCATTCTATCCAGCGACCATTCGGCCATTACGCTTCGGCAAGTGATTGCTAGCCACATAGCCGCGCAAGGCTGGGAAGTGGTTGATATCGGCCCGGTGACCGCGGAAAGCACGGATTATCCAGTACACGGCAAAGCGGCGGCACAGCATATCGTCTCCGGTGATTGCCAGCTTGGGATCATTTTGTGCGGTACGGGTCAGGGTATTATGATGGCGGCCAACAAGGTCAAAGGTATCCGATGCGGCGTTTGCGCTGACACATTTTCAGCGCGGATGATACGTCAGCACAACGATGCCAATATGCTTTCTTTAGGTGCCCGTGTTGTCGGTGAGGGGCTGGCCCTCGATATTGTCGACGCATTTCTGTCCGCCCCGTTCGATGGCGGTCGCCATAGCAAACGGGTTAGCATGATTGAAGCACTGGAGGGTTAGCCCTCTTTACAGGTACCTTGTACCGGCATTCAATTTTGGGTGCTGATATGCGCGCTGGGAAACTGGGTTTGGTTTCAGCGCATGAAACGCAGTACGATCTTCATCCTTCTCCAACGCGGCATGCAGGATATCGTATTCTTGTTGACTGATGATTGGTTTTTGACTTGGTTGCGGGAGTAGGATTTGAACCTACGACCTTCAGGTTATGAGCCTGACGAGCTACCGGGCTGCTCCATCCCGCGCCACTAAGTATGTATGATCATCGAAGAGAGATACATCGTTCAGAGAACTTACTAGGTTTGGCGATGACCTACTCTCCCACGTCTTAAGACGCAGTACCATCGGCGCTAAGGCACTTAACTGCCAGGTTCGGGATGGGGCTGGGTGTTTTGCTCTCGCTATGATCACCAAACCAAGTAAATCCTCTGAATGTCCAAGTCACGTACAGTAACGTGCTGTGTATGCTTTTGATTGATAAGCAGAAGTCTTGCTTCTACTGGATCAAATCAAGCCTATCGAGCAATTAGTACCAGTCAACTGAACGTGTTACCACGCTTACATCTCTGGCCTATCGACGAGGTGGTCTACCTCGGCTCTCAGGGATACCTTGTTTTGAGGGGGGCTTCCCGCTTAGATGCCTTCAGCGGTTATCCTGTCCGATCATAGCTACCCTGCACTGCTGCTGGCGCAACAACAGGTCCACCAGTGGATCGTTCACCCCGGTCCTCTCGTACTAGGGGCAACTCCT
>Ga0316197_10001513_pt1 | contig 16541 bp, 7 predicted proteins | sample OudBiesiAoxic_MG_FD_204939 | JGI IMG/M metagenome (GOLD analysis project Ga0316197, IMG submission 204939) | Coastal sediment microbial communities from Oude Bieten Haven, Netherlands - site A oxic | ecosystem: Environmental > Aquatic > Marine > Coastal > Sediment | place: Netherlands... | reverse complement strand
TTCAGATCTTCGCCGACGCGCACCCGCCGGATGCTGAGATCGAGTTCGCCCCCCTTGTTCAGCTCGATCACGTCGAGCTGCCCTTCCAGGTTGTATCCGTGGATTTCGGTGACGAACATCCGCCCGTACTCGTCCCAAGCGATGCAGCTCGGATCCGCGATCAGGGGTTCGCTGGCGACGAGATCGATCCGGAACCCGTCCGGCAAGCGGAAGCGCTTCAGGCTCTCCTCAGGCGACAGCGGCTGGGGGGCATCATCAGGAACCGGGATCTCGGCAATGGCAAAGCTGGCAAAGCCCGCCAGAGTAATCGTCATGGCTTGGAGCTGGGGGATCATCTTCATCACTTGGCAGCTCTCCAAGGAGGCCGACCCTGGATCCTCCAACAGGCGGCGACGAGATACAAGACCAGAACTATACCGCCACGCATCACATTCTACGAAATGTTTCTAGCCGGTGCATCCGTTGGCCAAGCTGCGAGCGGTAGCTTGGCTCAGTCGGCCTTCGGTGCCTGGAAAAGGAGCGGGACGCACCACCTCCTTGGCTGGATTCTTCGAGGGTGCAGGAATCGCAAATAGTGATGCACGGCGGTATATCCTGGGCAGAGAGCCCCAGCTTCGGACTGGCAATCGTGTCGGCTTCCTGCTGCAATCGTAGCCAATCCATGGATCCACACGACACGCGGCACCCCGCCGCCACCAACAGATGAAAGCCGCGCAGTTCACCAGTTTTGGCGCAACGTTAGAAATCGTCGACCTCCCCCGCCCCGATCCCCCGCCCGGAGGCGTGGTGATCGGGGTCGCCGCGGCCGGTCTCTGCCGCAGCGACTGGCATGCTTGGCAGGGTCACGATCCGGACATCAAGTCGCTGCCGCACGTGCTCGGTCACGAATTTTCCGGCGAGATTGTCGCGCTCGGCAGCGGCGTGAGTTCGTGGCACATCGGCGACCGCGTGACTGCGCCCTTCGCATGCGGATGTGGTTCCTGCCGACAGTGCGCGAGCGGCAACACGCAGGTCTGCCCAGACCAATACCAACCTGGCGTCAGCGGCCCGGGCGCATTCGCAGAATTCGTCGCCCTCCCCTTCGCTGAGACCAATCTCGTCCGGCTGCCAGATCACGTGGGCTTTGCCGCAGCGGCATCTCTCGGCTGCCGCTTCGCCACCGCCTACCGCGCCCTCGCCCACCCGGACCAGGCCAACTTGCAAGCCGGTGAACGCGTCGCCATCTTCGGCTGCGGTGGCGTCGGGCTCTCGGCCGTCATGATTGCTAAATCGCTCGGCGCCGAGGTCACGGCCATCGACATCCGCGATCGCGCGCTCGAATCGGCCGGGCAACTGGGGGCCGATCACCTGCTCCACCCGGAGCAGCTCGACGGGCTGGAAGTCGAGGTCGCCGTGGATGCTCTGGGCACGACCGACACCTGCATTGCAGCCATCATGGCGCTCGCACCGCGCGGCCGCCATGTGCAGATCGGCTTGATGCTCGGCGACGACGCGGCGCCAGCGGTGCCGGTCGGTCGGATCATCGCCAGGGAGCTCCACCTGATCGGCAGCCACGGCATGGGTGCCGCCGCCTACCCGGAGCTGCTCGCGCAGGTCGCTTCTGCAGCACTGCAGCCCGAGCGACTGATTGGAGATTTGATTGCGCTCAGCGAGTTGCCAGCAGCGATCGGGGGCATGGACCGCTTTGCCACCCAGCCGGGGGTCACGATCATCGAGAAATTCTCTGCCTAGTCGGGAGACCTGAAGACCAGGAAGTAGTTCTCTTTCAGCCCTGGCACTTCTAATTCCTTCAGCCTCTCGAAACCCGCACTCGCGATCTCACTCGAGAAGGTCTCCTTGCCTGCACGCACATGGTCGAGAGTCCACTGTCGGGACTCGCCCTCGATCCGCTCGAAATCGATGACGACGAGACGCCCGCCTGGCTTCAAGGCATCGCGGATCGAGGCGAGCGATGCGATCGGATACTCGAAGTGGTGGTAGGTGTCGCAGATGAATGCCACATCGATGCTATTTTCCTCAAGGCCGACCGAATCCTCAGCACACTGGACGACCGTCACGTTGTCCAGCCCGAGCTTCTCCACGCGTCCGCGCAGGTGCTTCACGAATGGGACCGAGAGATCGACCGCGATCACCGCGCCGTCCGCACCGACCGCCTTCGAGAACAGCGGCATGAACAGCCCGGTGCCAGCACCGATGTCCGCGATGACCTCGCCCGGCGCCAACCCGACCGCCTTCAGGATCTCCTTGCGCGCCATGAAAATCTCCCGCGCCTCCACCTCGAATCGATTGATCCAGACCGGAACCTCCATCTTCGGGTCGAGGAATCCCTTGTTGATGCCCGGTCGCACGCTCTGCTTCACCTCGCGGATCCTCGCATTGCGGATCAGCACATCTTCCCCGCCGCGGCTGAGGTTCTGGAACCCGATGTGCCCTGCGAGCGGGCGGGCGCTCAAGGGTGGCGCCTCGCTGCCGTCGTGGCGTTTCACCGCAGCGTCCTGCTCAGCCAAGTTGTGATCGAGGATCTTTTCGCCATTCAACACGACAACGATCTGCTGCCCGCGCAGGCTGATCTCGTAGCGGTTCCACTCCTCCGGCTTATAGACCTGCTTCGCCGGCGCCAGAGCGCGGTAGAGGCCGCCGGTGAGCTCTGATGGCTTCGCCTGCTCGTTGTAGCGGAAGTCGGCCATCTGCAACTCGAGCGCATCGAAGGCCGGGTCGCCCTGCAAGGGCGAACGCAAAGCGCAGCCGCTATTGCCATGCGCTCCGAGCTTGAACTCGAACTGCAGATCAAAGTCGGCATAGGCGCGCTCGCTCATCAGCCAGCTACCACGCGGCTCGCCTCCACGCAGCACCCCTCCTTCCACCCGCCAGGCGGAGTCCGAGCCCTCGGGTCCCGGCTTGCTGAGGTCGGACCAGAGCCTTACTGTCCAGCCGGGAGGGACGCGATCTTCTGGGATCAGGTCGACAAATTCCTGAGCACGCAGGCTGACTGGAGTTGCCGCGATGATCAGGACGAGAGGGATGAGATTTCGGATCATGGCGATAGGATACCACCAAGCCCACCTCTGAGACAACCCTCTGTCATCGCCACCTCGGGAGATCAAGCTTGGCAGGCAATTCGGAGATTGGTAGCCTGATCGGATGAAAGCCAAGCAGTCCCTCGGCACCCTCACCGCCTTTGCCAGCCTAGCTTGTAGCCCTTTCAGCCACGCCCAACTCGTCGGCCAATGGCTACTCGACGAGGGGAGCGGCAGCGTCTACGCGGACTCCTCTCCGAACGGCAATGACGCCTTCCTAGAGGAATTCAATGGCTGGCTGACAGAGACGCCGCCAACCGGGTTCGCCAATACGGCCAGCCTCGAGTTCGACGGGGCTACCTCGTACGTCGCGACCGGGTTCACTGGAATCGGCGGCGACGCCGCTCGCACGGTTGCCTGCTGGGTGAAGACGACCGCCACCAACGACCACGGCATCGTCGCCTGGGGCGACTCGACGAGCAACGGCTCGAAGTGGCACCTGCGCCTCAACAGCAATGTCAATAACGGCACCGTTGGCGCGTTCCGCGTCGAGACCCAGGGCGATTACACGATCGGCAACACGATCGTCAACGACGGCCAGTGGCACCACCTCGCTGCGGTCTACTCCGGTTTCGGCGAGCTCGGGACGACCATCCTGTTCGTCGATGGGGTCGCGGAAGCTCCCGGCTCCAACAACCCATCCGAGCAAGCGGTCAATACCTCCCTGCTAGCCGATCCCGTGACGGTTGGCCGCCGCAACCAGGGGGCCAATACGCTCTGGTTCAACGGGGGTGTCGACGACGTTCGTATTTACGATCGTGCCCTCAGCGCCCAAGAGGTCAACGCGCTACGCGGAGCCAGCCCGACGACAGAGGGACTCGTGATGCACTTCCCGTTCGAGGAGGGCTCGGGTCTGATGACCGACGACCTCGGCAGCGGCAACAACGACGGGATCCTATTCCCCCAGCCCGGATCGGGTCCAATCTGGTCGACCGAAGCACCGCCACCACTCTCGAATTCCCTCCTCTTTGATGGAAGTACGATCCTCTTTACCGACTTCCCCGGCGTGCAGGGCAGCGCCTCCCGCTCGATCGCGCTCTGGTTCAAGACAACCAACGCCACCGACAACGGTTTTCTCGGCTGGGGGCTCTCGACTCGGGACGGTCAGAAGTGGCACGTGCGTCTCAACTCCGCGGCCGCCGACGGGCCTGTGGGCGCCCTGCGTGCCGAGATCCAGGGCGGGCGGGTCGTCGCCACAACGCCAGTCAACGACGGCGAATGGCACCATGCAGCCTTCGTCTTCGAGGAGGACGCCGACCCAGAGATCACCGACCTGGTCTTCTACCTCGACGGGGAGATCGAGCCAATCAGCCGATCACTGCTGGTCCCGATCAATACCGATTCATCCGCCTCCCCCTCACTCAATGTCACCCTCGGCGGCCGCTTCCAGGGCAACATCCTGAGGGCACACGTCGGGAATCTTGCCGACATCAGAATCTATGAATCTGGACTCAGCCAGTCCGAGGTCCAAGCGATCATGGCCGGATCCGGCAGCACACCTGGGGAGTTCAAGATCACCTCGATCGAACGCAACGAAGCCGAATCCACCGTAACCATCGCCTGGACCTCCCGCCCCGGAGAATCTTATTTCGTCTTCTCCTCCACCGATCTGAGTTCCGCTTGGCGTGAGGAAGTCGATGACTTTCCCGCCACGCCGGGGGGCTCCACGACTTCATTCACGATCCCCAACGTCACCTCGGATTCCGGTCGCATCTTCTTTCGGGTAAGCCGATAGTGGCTCCTCCTATGCACCACCGTTCCTGGTCTCTCCCGCTCGCTTCCACCCTGCTTGCCTGCAGCTTCTTCGCGACAGCGGAGATGGTCCGAGGCGAGGAGAGGCTCGAGGCTCGGGCGATCGTCGCCCCGCTCTTGACCGGCAGCCGCAATCCCCTGCTCGCGCTCACCATCCATCTGGAGGAGAAGCGGACGATCAAGCGCATCTTGGCACAATCGTCCGCGACGGATCTGCGCCTCGACGGGCCAACAGGCGATCCCACCACCGAGCTCGTGGTGGGCAGCCACCGCCTGGAACTCAGCGGAAGGCTGGCCGCCGATGCCGACTTGCTCGCCCCAATCGAACTCGACTTCGATGGCGTCGAGTTCGGCGACGGGACGATCCTGCGAGCGCCGCTGCAGCACCGCTTCCTCGCCGGACATGCGATCCACCGGCAGGGGGAGCACGACTGTCACACGACCCGGATCCCGGCCATCGCGAGGACGAATGCGGGGACCCTCCTCGCAGTCTACGACATGCGCTACAACAGCGCCAAGGACCTGCAGGAGCACATCGACATCGGCCTGTCACGCTCGACCGACGGTGGCCAGAGCTGGGAGGCACCCCGCCCGATCATGGATATGGGCGAGTTTGGCGGGAAGCCACAGAAGGAGAATGGCTGCTCTGATCCGAATATCCTCGTCGACCCTAGCACCGGCAGAATTTTCGTCTCGGCAATCTGGACGCACGGCAAGCCCGGCACCCACCAGTGGCGTGGCGACGGCTCGGAGCCCGGCTTCGACATCGACCACAGCAGCCAGTTCATGATGGTCACCTCAGACGACGACGGCAAGACCTGGAGCCAGCCCGAGAACTGGACCAGGCGCCTGAAGCGAGAGGAGTGGTACCTTTTCGCCCCGGCGCCCGGCAATGGCATCGCGATGAGAGACGGGACGCTGGTCCTGCCCACCCAGGGCCGCGATGCTGAGGGGCATCCATTTTCCAACATCACCTGGAGCCGGGACGGTGGGAGAACCTGGACGGTCAGCAAACCCGCCCGCCACGACACCACCGAGTGCGCGGTCGTCGAGCTCGCCGACGGCAGCCTGATGTTGAACATGCGGGACAACCGCAACCGCACAGACAAGGGCGCAAGCAACGGGCGCGCGATCTCGGTCACCAGCGATCTCGGTACGACCTGGGCGAGGCACCCGAGCGATCACGCGGCGCTGCCTGAGCCGACCTGCATGGCCTCGCTCATCTCCACCGGCGAGGTCCTGCTATTCTCGAATCCACGCGACCGCCACCAGCGCCGCCACATCACCATCCAGGCGAGCCTCGACCAGGGGGAGACCTGGCCAGCCAAGAACCGGCGACTGCTCGATGAGGGCCGAGGGAAAGGCTACTCGAGCCTAGTCGCCATCGACGGGGAGACGATCGGCATCCTCTACGAATCCAGCCGCGCCAAGCTCGTTTTCCAGAAACTCCCACTAGCCACCCTGATCAGATGAGCATGACCGGCTGGACATCGGGAATCATCCGCCCCTCCCTGGCGCCGCGCTTCCTCCTAGGCATGCTGCTGCTGGCATCTCCCGCCATTGCCATTGCAGGAGACCTCCATCACTTCGGCGGCCGCTGGCACGATCCTAGTGGACTGCTTGAGACAAGCGAGAGCTTGGCTCGCAGTGGCGGGCGCTGCCTGCAGCTGCTCGGGAGGGTCGAGTTCACGCCAGAGGATCCGGTCGAAGCCGGGGCGCAGCTCTCATTCTGGGCCGAGCGCTGGACAGCACGCCCCCCGTTCAGCTTCCGCATCGAAGCCAAGACCGGCTCTGGGTGGGAGGAGATCTACCGTGGTGACCAGTCGGTCAAGGTCGGGCGCAAGTTCCTCAGTCACGTCACTGTCCCAGTGCCAGACGGAAGCACCAGCTTCCGATTCGAAGCCGACGCCCCGGCCGGGACCGGCGTCCTCCTCGATGAGCTCAGGATTGCCAAGCCGACGCCGATGCGCATCCGCGGGATTCATCGCTCTGCCCAAGTGACCCCAGTCCTCATCGGGAAGCCGGACAACCCCCTGTTGCAGTTTACGATCGAGACCGAGGGTGAGCTGGAACCCAAAACACTCACCGGCTTGCAGTTCAGGACCGATGGCCCGCGCGTGACCAAGCTCAATCTGATCGCTGATGGGATCCAGATCGGACAAGTTCTCGATGGTCGCTTCAATGGCGAGCACACTCTCCGATCGGGCGTGAACCACTTTACGATCACCGGTAGTATCGACCCGCAGGCCAAACTCGGCACGCAGGTCGATGCCTACCTCCAAGGTCTCGCGATCGGCGGCAAGGCGGTCGATCGTGAGATCCACTTCGAATCTTCCAAACGCGTCGGCATCGCGCTGCGCCAACAGGGGCAGGACGACTGCCACAGTTACCGGATTCCGGGTCTCGCCACCACGACCCAGGGGACTCTCATCGCCGTCTACGACAATCGCTACCGCAGCACGGGTGATCTCCCAGGCGATGTTGATGTCGGCATGAGCCGCAGCTCCGACGGCGGTCAGACCTGGGAAACGATGCGCGTGATCATGGACATGGGCGACGATCCAGCCTGGAGCTATGATGGCGTCGGCGACCCCGCTATCCTCGTCGACGACGTCACCGGCGCGATCTGGGTCGCTGCCACTTGGAGCCACGGGCAGCGATCTTGGCACGGGTCTGGCCCTGGCTTGCTACCCGAGGATACCGGCCAGCTCATGCTGACCCGGAGCGATGATGATGGGCTAACCTGGTCTAAGCCGATCAACATCACCGAGCAGGTCAAGGATCCGGCATGGCGATTCGTCCTGCAGGGACCCGGCAATGGCATCTCTCTCAAGGACGGCACCCTCGTGTTCCCCGCCCAGTACCGCAGCGCAGATGGCGAACCCGACCACGGCAAACCGTTCAGCACGATCATCCATAGTCTGGATCGCGGGGAGACTTGGAAGATCGGCAGCGGGGTCAAGATCGACACCACCGAGGCGCAGGTCGTGCAGCTCGGCGACAGCTCGATCATGATCAACTGCCGCGACAACCGTGGCGGATCACGCTCCGTCTACACCACGCGTGACCTCGGCAGATCTTGGCAGATCCACCCCAGCGATCGCAGGGCGCTTCCCGATCCAACCTGCAACGCTGATCTCCTGCGCCTGACCCACGCGAAGCACGGCCCGCTGCTGATCTTCAGCAACCCGAACACCACCCGCGGCCGCACCCACCTCACGCTCAAAGTGAGCAAGGACGAGGGGCTCAGCTGGCCGGAGAGATTCCACACCCTCTACGATGCAAGAACCGGCGGCGGCTACTCCTCACTAACACAGATCGACGCCGAGCATATTGGAGTCCTCTACGAGGGAGTCGGAGAACTCTATTTCCTCAGCTTCAGGATCGACGAATTGGTCGACTGAGCGGTGCGCTGAATTCAGAGCCCAACCTGCGACCGGAGCTCAGACGTATTTGCACCAATAGTGCCGAGCCAGAATCGCGCGGCGGCCGAGTCGGAGCTCAGTCCTGCGCGCCGCTTGTTTCCCTCGTCGATCTCTAACTCAGATATTTTTTAGAAATCTTCCGAAATCCACTCTAGAATTCGCTCAATGTCTTGGAATCTGAAATTTTGGCACGCGCCTGCAATGCTGCTTCTGCTGCTCTGCCTCACTGCAGAGTCCGGTGCCCGTCCGAAGCGCATCATGCCAGTCGGCGATTCAATTACTTTCGGGGAGGGTGGGATTGACGGTTTCGGCGGCTATCGCGCAGCGCTGCGCAACCAGCTTTTCAATGCCGGGTATTCGACTGAGTTCGTCGGCACGCTCTCGGACGGTGCGGGCCGGCACGAGGGGCATCCCGCCTGGCGCATTGATCAGGTTGACGCCAACATCGCGGGCTGGCTCAATGCGGTCGGCAGGACTGACATCATCTTGCTCCACATCGGCACCAACGACTTCGGCCAGTGGCTGGACTACCTGAATGCAATCTATCGGCTCGATGCGCTGATCACCAAGATCGCCACGCTCAGCCCTGACACGCACGTCATCGTGACCTCGCTGCTGCCGCGCAACGAGCAGCAGCACTCGGTGATCCTCACCCAATTCAATCCCTTCGTCGAAGGAATCGTCGAGGCGCAGATCGCTGCGGGCCGGCTCGTCTCTTACCTCGACATGTACCCGGTCGTCCCACTCTCCAGCATGCCTGACCTCCTGCACCCGAACCAGTCTGGCTACAACAAGATGGCGAACGCCTGGTTCGGGGCGATCGAGCGCATCATCGAGCCGGATGATGCGGTGCCCCCAACGATTGTGGATGCGCGCGGATCTGAGTCGAAGGACCGGCTGATCCTCACATTCAACCGGCGCCTCGATCAGACTTCGGCCGAGACCGTCTCAAACTACGTGATCGATCAGGGGCTGGACATCCACTCCGCAACGCTCAGCGACTACGGGCGAGTCGTCACCCTGGTCACCGGCGAGCAGGTGCTCGGCAACAGCTACACGCTCACCGTGAACGGGATCAGAGACCATGTCCTACCGACACCGAACACCATCGCCGCGAATTCCCAGGCCACGTTCTTCCCGCTCACTCCGTCCGGATACTTCAACAACGTGGAGGAATCGAAGTGCTACACCCTGGTGCACTCGCTGGACATCCAAGACACGCAAGACTTCAGCAGCGGCGCCGTCCCCTATTCTCTCGACTACCAGCAGCGTGTGGGGTCCTTCGACCGTGTCGCCTACTACCTTGAGCTGAAACCCTACGGTGGGGACCTGCAGTATGCCTGGGTCTCGATGGATGCATTTACCGCGGATCCTTCGGCGCTCGGAGTGCCAACCGCCGGCACCGGCTCGACATTCCAGATTCCGGTCAATCGCATGAACGTGGCCTCGAACGTCCCCAGCGTGATCACGGGCAGCAACCGCCAGGGCAACCTCGAGTTCTGGCCCAATGGCTATCTGACTACCAACTCGGCCAACGTCCCCGGCGCTAGTGACTCCCAAACTGATTTCGGCGACATGGACACTGGAGCAGGCAACTACGGATCGATGCAGATCCATGACACCGACGGAGCCCAGACCGTCATCGCTTTCAACCGCTGGGGCGGGCTCGGGGGAGCCGCCGACATCGGGATCGGCAGCCAGCCGAGCGGGCAACCGGACTGGACCTATGCCCAGAATGCCGCCGAGTTCGAGTTGAAGCGGCTGCAGGTCCTCGTCCGCACCACCGGTGATCTCGCCCCGCCATCGCTCGCCGCCGCATCCGCGGACGGCTCCCGCCGCAACATCACGGTCCGCTTCAGCGAGCCGGTGCGGGAGGACACCCTGGTCGGCGCCAACTTCGCGCTCGACCATGGCGTTTCCGTTCTGGGTGTCGAGACTAGCCTTGACCTTCACGAGGTGATCCTGCAGACGACTCTGCAACCGGACGCCGGACTCATACTGACGGTGAACCGGATCCGCGACAGCTCGCCGAGCGCCAACATGATCGCGCCAGACTCACAGATTGCGGTCACCAAACCATCTCTGCCTGCCGCAGTATTATCGAATGTCGGCCCGCCCGCTGACGGTTACGAGCTCGTCTACTCGATGGAGATCTCGTCCACCGGAGACTTCAACGCCCAGTCTCCCTACGATGTCGACAACAGCGCGGTCAGTGATGTCTTCAGCCGGGTCGCCTACTACCTAGAACTGCAGCAGCCTGGTGGTGAATCGTCCTTCATCTGGGTTGCGATGGATCCGTTCACGTCCAGCAAGGCTCAGCTGGGCATCCCGACCTTCACCAGTGGGGCAAGGTTCCAGCAACCGCTCGACAATCTTGACGTCATCTCGAATGTTCCAGGCATCGTCACCGGATCAGGCATGGAGGGCGGAAACATCGAGTTCTGGCCTAATGGCTACCTCCCGAACAATGCCGCGGGGGTTCCGGGAGCCGATTCCTCCCTCTACGACTTCGGGGACGTCCCCGAGACGGGTGGCAGCTACGGATCCATGCAGATCCACAACGCCACCGCCACCCAGACCTTGATGGCGCTGAACGGCTGGGGTGCCGACGGGAGGGTGCTCGATATCGGCATCGGCAATAGCTCTGGCGACCACCCAGACTGGACCTCGGCAGCCAACGCCAGCCAGTTTTCAAGGAGGGTCCTCCACGTCCTGGTGCTGCCATCAGAGCCTGCCCCGATCCCAGCTGAGATCCTGAGCAAGGTCCCAGAGTCTGCCGACTACGAACTCGTCTACTCTCTCGACATCCCGGCCAATGGCAATCTCTCTGGCGGGGCAGGCTTCGCCCCATACAGCCTCGATCGCTCTGCGGAGCAAGGCTCATTTAGCCGCGTCGCCTATTACCTCGAACTACAGAAGAGCGGGGATCCCGAACCGACTTTCGCCTGGGTATCCATGGACGCGTTCACCGCCGAGCGCAGGAAAATCGGAATCCCCAACCTCAGCTCCGGTGCCAGCTTTCAGCAGATCGCGACGAACCTGAACATCGTATCGAACAGCGGGATCGCCAGCGGGAGCGGGCTCACCGGCAACCTGGAGTTCTGGCCGAACGGCTACCAGCCGAACAACTCGCTCCCTGTCCCCGGTGGCAGCGGGACGATCTATGATTCAGGTGACCAGCCAGCTCCTGGCAACTACGGATCCATGCAAGTCCACAACCACGTCGCCGGCGAGACGATCTTCGCCATCAACCACTGGGGGGCTACTGGGAACACCAGCAACGCCCTCTGCGTCGGAATCGGCTCGAACCCGGATCCCGTCGATGGCGCGACCGATTACACCTTCGCGGACAATGCCCCGGAGTTCGACCTGGTGCGCCGGCTGCATGTGCTGGTTCTTCCGGGTGATTCCCCAGTCGATGCGCCTCGATTTGTCAGCACCTATCCCTCGGCGCGACGCGACCGAATCCTCGTTGGCTTCGACCGTGCGATCTCCGACGCCTCGGCTCACCCGAGCCACTTCACGATCGACGGCGGGCTCGAAGTGATCGGCACCACGCTCATGCCCAGCAAGCGCGAGATCGCTATCAGCACCAGCCCGCAGGCGCCTGGGACGACCTACACGCTAAGCACGGACGGGGGGGTGACCAGCCGCGCCCCGGCCGGGACGAAGATCCGACCTGGCTCGAGCATCCAGTTCACGGCAAGAACCGATCCGGCCGTTCTCGCCAACGTTCCCGAGGATGGCTACGAGTTGATCTACGAGCTCGCTATCCCGGAGACGGTCCCTCGCTGGAATGTCAACCCGATCCCCTACAGCCTCGACGAGACGATCTTCGGCGAGCGTCCCTTCGACCGGGTCGCCTATCTGATGCAGCTCGACAACGATTGGATCTACGTCTCCTTCGACGCCCACACCGACCAGATGTCGAAGATCGGCATCCCCACTCTGCCACTCACCGCGACACCGTTCCAGGGCATCGTGAACGACATGACCGTGGCCTCGAACGTCCCCGGCATCGTCACCGGCGCCGGCATCACAACCGGCAATATCGAATTCTGGGGCGGAAGCTACCAGAGCTCAGGCGTGCTCAATATCCCCAACTCCAGCACCAGCAAGTTCGATTTTGGCGATCGCATGGTTCCCGGAGGCTACGGCACAATGCAGGTGCACAACCACGGCGCGTCCCAGATCCTATTCGCCTACAACGACTGGGGCTCGAACGCGAACGGCACCGGTGATATCGGAATCGGCACCAACGGGGGTGGCACGCACCCAGATTGGAGCCTGGCTGACAACACCGGTAGCTGGATGATCCGCAAGCTATATGTCCTCGCGCGTCCCGGCAGCGTCACCAGCACAGGCAAGGCGCCGACCATCCTCGCCAACCCGTGCGACCGCGCCGCGAGCGCCGGTGAACAGGTCACACTCTCGGTCACACCACTTGGTGACGGGCCATTCGCGTTCCAGTGGCGACGCGACGGCGTCGCCCTCCAAGGTGAGACGAGCGCCTGGCTCGAGCTGAGCTCGATCGGCGAGGGCGACACCGGCGATTACGATGTCGTCGTGACCGGACCGGAGTTCGGCACCACGATCTCACAGCCTGCCACGCTCACCTTGACCGGATCCCCAAGCTCCCCGTACGAGGAGTGGCGGCTGTCCAACAAGCTCACGCCGGAAGACGGTGATCTGGACGATTGTGATATCGACGGCCTGGCGAACTTGCTCGAGTTCGCCCTCGGCACCGATCCGAAACGCAACGACCATCACGCGCTCGAACCGGATGGGAGCCTCAACGGCACACCAATCATCGCCAGCGGGAACGCCCCCCCCTTCAGCGCCCTCTTCATGCGCCGCGACGACCACGACCAGCCCGGGAGCCTGAGCTACAACGTTGAATTCAGCTCCGATCTGAGGCTCTTCCATACCAGCGACACGCCACCGACCTTCATTGTCGACTCGGCCGACGACCCCGACTACGAACTAGTCAGCGTCCCGTTCCCAGAAACGACGCCTGACGGCGGACCGGTGCGGTTCTTCCGCATCACGGTCAGGCTGATCCCTAAGTAGGAAGGTTCCGCACCTGAGGACGAGGCCCTAGAAAAAGAGCATCCTCACGCCGGCGATCGCAGAGAATCCGTACAACAAGATCTCGAACGCGCGCTGCGGCACATGACCGATCAGCTGCCGCCCCAGCAGGATCCCGCACACCAGCGCCGGCAGCAGCCATAGGTTCAGGGCGAGCGATTCGGGATTGATCAGATCCAGCTGGCCCAAGAGCGGCGCCTTGAAGAGGTTGACGACCAGGAACAGCCTCGCCCCTACACCTAAGAACTCCATCTTAGGCATCTTGTGCACCAGGGCATAGATCGAGTACACCGGACCGGCAGCATTCGCCAGCATCGTCGAGATGCCGATCAGTACGCAGCTCGCCCAGCGGAACACCCTGGAGTCCGGCAGGTGCTCGAGGAAGGCCTTGTGGAACTCTCTCACCAGCTGCAGCACTAACATCACCAGAATAATTCCCCCGATCACGCGCCGAGCGGTCAGGTCATCGAAGCGGTCGAGGAGGAAGGTCGCAGCGAGGATCGAGGCGAAGGTGATCGGGACGAGTGGCCAGACCATCCTCCAGGTCGCGTGCTTCCAGAACATTGGCAACACGATCAGATCGCAGACGACGAGCATTGGCAGGATGATACCGACGCTGTTCTTCGCCCCGAACAGCTCTGCGACGATCATGACGTTGACGATCGCGAGGCCAGGAAACCCGGTCTTGGAGACCCCTAGGCACATGGCGCCCAGTGCCGCCAGGGCGAGGTTCATCAAGGTGGCGTCGAATGGCAGTTCCATCTGGGCTACCGGCACTTCGCCCAGAAACTGGCAGGATCAAATCGCTTCTCGATTGGCCTTGCGTTCCAACCGCCAATTGCGAGAGTGACATCCAGCCCGTCGCTCGGCACCCCAAGAGCATGTTCGCTACCCGAATCCATCCTTGCACCCTACCACTCCTCCTCCCACTCCTCGCGACAGCGGCGGCGGCGGAGCTCGTGATCAGCGAGATTAGCGCCACCGGCACTGCAGGCTATGTGGATGCTGATGGCGAGGCTTCGGACTGGATCGAGCTCACGAACAACGGCGGCGTAAGCGAGGGGCTTGGCGGGTATTTTTTGACCGATGATGCGACCGAGCTGACGAGATGGCAGCTGCCGCCCATCGATCTCGCCCCTGGGGGGTTTGTGGTGATCTTTGCTTCGGGAAAAGATCGCGCGGCGGCAGGGGCGGAATTGCACACCAACTTCAGCCTCGATCGGAGCGGCGAATTCCTCGCGCTTGTCGAACCCGATGGCACCAGCATCGTGGAGCAGTTCAGCCCCAACTACCCGGAGCAGGCTCCGGATTTCAGCTACGGCCGTGCCTCCAACAACCAACTGGCCTACCTGGATCCACCGACCCCCGGGAGCGGCAATTCCGCCGCGGCCTACTCTGGACTCGTTGCTGATACGCGGTTCAGCATCGATCGAGGGTTCTATGACTCGCCCTTCGATGTCGAGATCACCTCCGCCACCGAAGGTGCTTCGATCCGATTCACGACCGACGGATCGAAGCCGAGCATGGAACATGGCACGCCCTACACCGCTGCGATCACGATCTCCGCGACGACCGTGCTGCGGGCGATCGCATACAGACCAGACTTCCGCCCCTCCAACGTCGATACCCACACCTATCTCTTCCTCGATCAGGTCCTGCAGCAGCCAGCGGATCCGCCCGGATTCCCGACGAATTGGAACAGCAGCATCGAGGGTGCCCAGCAATCCGAATATGAGATGGACCCGGAGGTGATCGGCCCGCTCTACAGCGCCCAGGAGGTCGAAGCGGGCCTGCGCAGCCTGCCGACCGTCTGTATCTCGACGGAGGTCGACAACCTGTTCGATAGCGACACCGGAATCTACATCAATGCCCAGCAGCGGGGCGACGCCTGGGAGCGGGAGGTCTCGATGGAGTTCTTTGATTTTCCGCATGGCAAAGACTTGCAGGTCGACACCGGCCTGCGCATGAACGGAAATTTTTCGCGTTCGAAGATCCAGCCAAAGCACAACATGCGCGTTGTGTTCCGTGAGGATTATGGCCCGCCAAAGCTGGAGTTCGAACTCTTCGAGGATGGTAAGGTCACGCGTTTCAACAGCCTGATCCTCCGCGGGCTGAGCGGCGATTCCTGGGCGCATGCCCGCTACCCCCACGCGCAGTACATCCGTGACCAGTGGTTCCGCGACGCCTACGAACTGATGGGTTATGAGGGCATCCACCAGCGTGAGATCCAACTCTACATCAATGGTCTCTACTGGGGCATGTACCACATCTTCGAACGCGTCGAGGACGATGCGATGGCAGAGCGCTTCGGCGGCGAGGAGGCAGATTGGGAGGTCATCAAGGATGGCAACAATACGAGCGTCGTTTCCATCGATGGTGGCACCGCACGGTGGGACGCACTCATGGATATCATCCAGGCGGGAGGTCTCTCTGGCTCCGCCCCCTACGCGGCTGTGCTCGAACACCTCGACATCGACGCCTTCATCGACTACCTGCTGCTCAATTTCTACGGGGGTAACGACGACTGGTGCAACAAGAACTACCGTGCGGCCGTCCGCATCGCCCCGCCCGGCAAGTGGAAGTTTTTCCCACATGACACCGAGCGCGCCGGCTACAACGCGCTGGGCGGTGCCGGGCTCAACAAGAATTCGACAGGCATCAACAACACCTACCGCCCGACCCATGTGCACCAGGCGCTCACCGCGAATGCGGAATACCGCCTGCGCTTCGCTGACCGTGCCCACCACCACCTCTTCAACGGCGGCCCCCTGTCCCAGGTTCCCGCCGGCGGCCTGTGGAGGGCGAAGGCTGATCTGATCCGCGAGGCCTTGAAGGCCGAGTGCGCCCGCTGGGGGGACTTTGCGCAAGATCAGCGCGGAGCTTCCAGAATCAATACCCTCACAGAATGGCAGGCACTGGTCGATCGCGAGCTGGGCGTCTGGTTCCCCCAGCGCCCGGCCATCCTCGTAGAACAACTGCGCTCGAGATCGCTCTACCCCGACCTCGATGCCCCGGTGTTCAACCAGCACGGTGGCAAGGTCCCCGACGGGTTCCGGCTGCTTTTCACCAATGGGGGCGCCGATGCGATCTACTACACGACTGACGGTAGCGACCCGCGCCTCGAAGGCGGAGCGATCAATCCTGCCGCGGTCGACGCCGCTGCCGGCAACATGACCGTCGCGATGATCAGCGACAGCGC
>Ga0316197_10001512_pt1 | contig 16549 bp, 1 predicted proteins | sample OudBiesiAoxic_MG_FD_204939 | JGI IMG/M metagenome (GOLD analysis project Ga0316197, IMG submission 204939) | Coastal sediment microbial communities from Oude Bieten Haven, Netherlands - site A oxic | ecosystem: Environmental > Aquatic > Marine > Coastal > Sediment | place: Netherlands... | reverse complement strand
CGTGTAGTATTTGAATATCACGCATCTTGCTTTCAATCTTTTGTGTTTGTGGTGAATTCATTAGATCAGAAGGTAAGGTGCGTGTCTACTTATTGAACTACAAAGGTATTTTGTGGGGATTCGTAAGACAAAAGCATTAGCTGTCTTTCATTTTATTTATTGCTACAGAGCACAAAAAAAGCAGAAAGGTGATTCTTTCTGCTTCTTAATGATTAATCAGTCAATCTAAAATGATTATCGTTGGAACGCGTAAACAGAGCCTAAATCTAAAATTTGAGTTAGCTCATCAAGTGCAGCACGAGATTCAACCACTAACTGTGGGTCGGCAAGGTCAGCATCAGTTATCGTGTCACGATAATGGCTATCTACCCACGAATTTAAACGATTGAACAGTATATCGTTCATTAGCGTAGACTGATTGACGGCTTGGAGTTCTTGTTCATTCAAAACGACACGCAAACGTAAGCATGCCGGGCCACCACCATTTGCCATACTTTGCTTTAGGTCAAATATTTGTACTTTATCAATACCTTGCTTAGCATTAATAATCGTTTGTACGTGCGCCCAAACTCGCTCATTATTACGGCATTCTTCAGGCAAGACTAATACTGTTTCACCATTTGGCATTTCAAGCAATTGAGAATTAAACAAGTAGCTAGTCACAGCATCTTCAATGGTTACAGCACTAGTTGGAACCTCTATAATTTTAAAGTTTCCTCCAACTTTGGCGGTTAACTCGTTATACACATCTTGTTGATTCAAAAAAGCTTGTTCATGGCAGAATAGAACGTTCTTGTTGCCCACTGCAATAACGTCATTATGAAACACACCTTGATCAATAACGTCTGGGTTTTGCTGCGCTATCACAACTTTATCGCCATTTAATTGATGAAGGCGTGCCACTGCTTCACATGCCTCAAAAGTATGACGAGCTGGATATTTTTTCGGAGCTGAGTATCGGCTATCAAAAGCATGACGACCATAAACAAAAAACTCGACACCTTGCTCATCATATTGATGACAAAAACGGGTATGGTTTGCAGCGCCTTCATCACCAAAGTGCTCTACAGCAGGTAACGCAGGATGATGAGCAAAGTGTTTTTTATTAGCAAAGGTTGCCTGAAGGATTCGCCCTGTTGTCTCATGTTCAATCGAGCGATGAAATTTATTTGTTAGATTAGCGGGGGTGAAATGTACTTTACCATCAGCGGTATCAGCTGAAGGAGACACTGTTGCCGCATTCGCCGTCCACATACTTGAAGCCGAACAACATGCAGCCAACACTTTAGGCGCTTGCTTAGCAGCTTGTTCAATAACATTCGCATCACTACCCATAAAGCCAAGTCGACGTAGTGTGTGAACATCTGGGCGTTCTTGAGGCGCTAAAATGCCCTGCACTAAGCCCATATCAGCCAGTGCTTTCATTTTCGCTAACCCTTGCTTGGCAGCTTGCTTAGGGTTGGATTGATTCGCCTGATTCTTTTCAGATGCGACATTACCGAAAGATAAGCCACTGTAGTTATGTGTAGGACCTACCAACCCATCAAAATTCGCTTCACGTGCTTTCATATACATTCCATGTTCTGATTACCGCTAAAAACATAGCACACAACATAACAAAATATTTACATTTATGACAAGTACCAAACAAATTACTAGTTGGATCTATAAGTAGTAGGTGACCTACTAGCAATTAGCATGTTTATTCAGCAGGAAACAAGGAAGGCTGCTTTGCTTTATTCCCGAATGCCAATACGGGCTTATATCTGAGGTTAAGCTCCCTATTATTAAAAGATTTATCGACGCATGCGTACTGGTCACAAATCAATCAGGTGACATGACTTATCTGGTAAGCACTCGCGAAATCACATAATTACCCACATTTATCTGATAGTTAAACCTAAAAAAGCCAACCGTAAATTGGTTGGCTTTTTTTCATTATGCGTGTTGGATCAAAGGTTAGGGTCGACCTTGAAAGCATCGTGACTGAATAATTGATTCAGAATATCTGCCTGACTAACATCACCAAGGCTAGCAGAGTCAATATTTTCAAGAACGATACTCTGTGTATTCCCAGAGTCACTATTGGTAACAGATAAGTTAACTTTACCGTCGTTATCAAAGCTCGCGGTCAAATCACCAGAGGTGACATGTCCAAGTAGATCATCCATATCAAATTTATCATCACCGCCATCTGACAATATTTGAGATAAATCGAGTTGGTCTTGATCCAATTTGAAATCAGTAATCACATCTTCATTGGACAATGTATCATCCCATGTGAACAAGTTATTACCTTCACCACCAGTCAAGAAGTCATTTCCTGCACCGCCAGTTAAGATATCGTTGCCGTCAAAACCATAGAGATTCTCACCGCTATTATCCGCAACAAGGGTATTTTCCCCAGCATCACCAAAGTTGTTAGCCACATCAAGCTGTCCGCTGTTAAGTAACATGCCTAACTTATCTTCATCTGACATACCAGCAGGGTCATTCCCTAGCAAGGCTGTTTCCGATACACCATTGATAACGATATTTTGAACTAAGTCGCCCTGGGCATCGTAAATTTCAAGGGTCGAATCCGCTCCATTGCCTGTCAGTTTTATAAGACTGGTCAAATCACTCAGTGACATTGAATCATACGCGCTGAAGGCATCTGTAAGGTCGATTTTATCGATACCTACTTCGAAATCCATGATGGTGTCTGTCGCGACATTCGTCGCAGTACCAAAGTCACCAGCTTGCCACTTGAAGATATCTTCAACACCATCGCCAGTTCCACCTTGCTCGCCACCCCACATAATATCGTCGCCAGCACCGCCGACTAAAATGTCAGAAGCTGCGCCACCAATTAAGATATCGTTGCCATCACCACCCAACAATGTCGCTTCGGCACTACTATCAATCACCAAGTTTGCGGCATCAGAGCTAGATGAACCTCCAATCTGATTACCAGTATTGGCAAGATTATCGACCACAACATTGATATCGACAGTTGCTGATTCAGCTTTGCTGCCATCAGTTTCTTCTGATACAGCCACAACTTCTAGGTTGTTGCCCCCTTCAGGCAAGCCAATCACATTTAAGTCTGCAAGGTCTTCTTTGGTGATAATCCAAGTACCATTGCCTTGATTACCCGCAATGACATCACCATTACTATTGACCAAGTCAGCTCCAGCAAGATTTTTAACCATAATACTCAAGGTTTCAGAACCATCGGTATCGGTTAATACCGCAATCAAGCCAAGCAGAGGAATCATTGTGCCTAGCGAGCCACGGATTGCAGCCGTCTGGATAAAGCTATTATCTAGAGATAATGTCGGCGCATCGGCTTTCGGGGTTACCGTTACAGGAACTTTACTGATTGCCGTGTCGTTAGTACCTGAGCCGACATTACCGCCGTCATGGGTCGCCATAGTCAGTTCATCAGCACCACTGTAGTTGTCATCACCTTCATAGGTAACACCGGTGTTCAACAGTGCGTTGATATCATCCATTGAGCCCGTGATCATCACAGTATCAGTTCCCTGACCTGTCACAACAACACTGCTTCCCACAGGAGTATCAACACTCAAAATACCGTGCGCCACATTTAACGTGACAGACATAGAGCCCGTCGTGCCAGCTTCACCAAAATCGACATCACTGATCTGCATGCCAGCAATCACTGTACTGCCGTCTTCTTCCGCAGTCACAGCATTAGGTACTGTATTCACAGGCGCATCATTAACAGGATTAACTGTGATCGTAATGCTATCGCTGTCAGTCAACCCTTCTGCAGGACCAGTACCAGAGTTCGCCTGATCATTTGTTGTCATGGTCAGGGTATCGTCACCATTGAAGTTAGTATCACCCGTATATTCCACACCGCTCGCTAATAGCGCATTGATGTCATCAAGACTACCGGAGATAATTAAGGTATCAGATTCTTCACCCGTTACTTGTAGTCCCAATGCCGCCCAATCGAAGCTATCAGGAACATTTAAGGTTCCATCACCGACATTCAGGGTCACCGTCATTTCACCATTAGCAGTTTCGTTAGCATCAACATCCACCACTTTCAGACTGTTAATTAATAGCGGTACATCTTCATCAGCTGTCAAATTGCTTGGAAGCACGTTAACAGGCGCATCATTTTCAGCTTCAACATCAATGTGAATAGTCTTATCAACCGCAATACTATCTATTGCTACAACACCGTTATCCACAGCACGGATATCAACCTCAATATTACCGTCCCAATTCGCAGTGTTCGCATCACCAGGGTGGAATATCAACTTATCAAGATCTGAAGACTCAACAGTCACAACCCATACACCGCCACCCATATTAGTTGCGGTGCCCACTACACCATCCGGCAAAGCAATAGAACTAGATTCAGGAACATTTGTTAGTGTAATTTGTAAACCTTCAGGTCCTTTTTCTGTCACATTTAATGCTGAACCGTCATAACTATTTTTATCATCAAAGGCTTCAATATTCAGGATTAAATCAATCCCTGCGGTATCGTTCTCTCTACCTGACGCTTCTTTTTCAACGTCTGTATCCACACGGTCAGCCACTGGCTGCACGTCAATAGTGATACTGGTCGAATTCTCAGCTACTTCCGTTAACGAATCTTCTTTACTGTAAACCACTACATTCAATTCAACTTCACCGCTGAAATCTTCAGGTGGAATCACTTTAATATTATCTAAATTGAATGTTGTCTGGCCTGATGGTAACGAAATACTCCACTCGCCATTACTGTTGTTCACCGCGCCTTCAATAATGAAGCCTTCCGGCACACCCGTCAGCTTAATAGACAGAATTTGCTCAGAGCCATCAACATCGATAATCGTTCCGCCGATGCCCGCAAGCGACACACCTCCAGCATCTTCTTGACCAACCACAACTTTATCGGTACCGGTCCAATTCACGGCATCGTTAACTGCCACAACCTCAAAGCTAACATTCGTATTGTAAGAGCCCGTATCCGTTGCTGAACCACCAGTTTGATCGAAGTTCGCCGTATCCGTAATATCAACTTTTACACCAACACTGACTGAACCGCTGAAATCTTCCACGGGACGGAATTGAATATTGCCCAATTCGCTTGCAGGTAGAGTAATTTCAGAAACTAATGAACCGTCAGCTGTAACAAAGAAACCTTTCGTCGAATCAACCGTCAGTGTTACTGACGTCACCGTTTCTAAACCTTCGTTTAAAGAGGTACTGCTATCTGCAAGCACCACACTCAAATCAAGCGTAATATCACCGTCTTCATACGCGACACCAGTATAATCATGATCTGCGCTACCATCGGTGATCGGTTGCTTGTTACCGTCTAGTCCATCGGTCTTAACGACGCTAATTTCGACTTCTGGCGTATGATTGCCCGTTTGTGAATTACTAGGAATATCGACAACAGGGTTCACCTGTACAGGAATGGTGTCAGAGGTTTCTTTAACATCGCCGCTCACGGTATCTGTTGTCACATATTTAACATCAAGCTCAAAATCACCGGCAAAGTCTTCAGGTAATTTAATACCAACCGCAGAAAGATCAACATGACCTTCTGAGTCAACAGGCACTTTAAGTACATACTCACCCGTTTCGTAGTTATATTCCGCGCCAGTGATAGACACACCATTAGGTAGCGTTGAAGCATCAATGACTAAGGTAAATACATCATTATCATGATGTGACCCCACGATGCTGACAGAAATGAATGCATCTAATTGATCGCCAAAATTAAGATGATTATCTTCGGTACCAATAATGATCACATCGTTATCGACATCGATATTTCCAGCCAACTGGCTACCACCAGATGAGCCTTGGAAATCAAGTTCAATAACAGTGTCTATTTCTTTCGTCACTGCACTGCTCGAATCACCTTCGTTGTTATCACCTAGATCGCGAATCTCAGCAGAAATATGAACGAAAACTGTAGAGGTCTGGTCAACTGTTGCAATAATTTGCAGATTACCCAGTTCAGATTGAGGTACCGTCCAGCTCCCATCACCATTATTAATGCCACCCATCACCAAGAACTGATCCAAGATGCTTTGATCGGTAATCGTATTACCGCTGGCATCTACCAATGTAATGATTACTTTTTCAATAACTTCAGTACTGCTTAAATCATCTTCGATGAAATTTAAGCCATTGGTAAACGTCTGATCACCCGTTGTATTAATATTGATGTCGATAACACCATTCGCATCACTGGTAATCTTATTCGTCACATCACCGTTATTGTCCACAATCGCTAATTTGCCATCGTCTTCCACAACAGCATTAATATTGACATTGAGTGTGCCTTCTATGTTTTTAACATCAGTTGCCGCAGAATCGACATCCACTTCGGTGACTGTCACTGCCGTCTTCAATGTTAAATCAACATCAGAATCTTCAGGACCTTTCACGCGCAGTGATTGTCCGCCAGATGTAATCTGAGCCACCTGAGCTGGCGTCAAGGTAATGTCCCCACCACCAGAAGAAATCAATGCGTTGCCTATGTACAAATCATAATCAGCAGGAAGATCTTTAATCACCAAGCCAGTAATTACTTCCTTGCTGTCAGTGAGATCAGGCTGCCAATTCAAGTTAACGTAGTTATCTTCGTTTCCGTTTGAGTTTTTGCTGTAATCCGTCGCATCAACAACCGGCTCAACATGGATAACCAAGTTACCGTCAAACGATTTACTGTCACCGTCATTCTCTGTCACGACCAATCGCACATCGAGATCAATATCAGCCGTACTGTTTAATGGTGGAGTTATTGTGATGCCATGCAATTTATCAAGATTCACTTCATACTTAGGGTTACCATTCGCATCCGTACCAACATAGACTAGCGATTGTTCATTACCGTTTTCATCAAAAATCTTAACGCCTTCCGGAATGTTTGAAATAACCAAGCTAAGTGTTTCTGAGTTATCTGTTGGCGCTAACGCGTGTTCGCCCGACATGACAGAGAAGTCAAAAACGGCAGAACTATCTTCATCAATCGTAGTTTCAAGACCAGTACGGCCATCGGTTAATTCTGTCCATGATGAATTGTTGAAATCAAAGTCCGGCTTATCAGCAACACCCGTTAAGTCAACTTCAATTGTTTGCTCACCAGTTACAAACTCATTCACCACATCTGTGGTTGTTGTGCCATCAGGATTAGTGACTGTTGCGGTATCTTTTATTACACCTTCAACTTTTATCGTGAAATCAACATTACTCTCTGGCGTTGGTTGTAGCTGCAACTTATCAATTTCATCATAAGCCACTTCGTATTTTCCATCGGCATCAGGTACTAATGCTTGCCCATCAAGGAACAATATAGCGCCTGTTGGTAAATTGGAAATACGAACAAAGAGCTTTTCTGAACCATCTGCATTGTCGTCTTGAGGTGTTAGGAAGATGTGATCTTTTAAGTCAACCCTAACATCTTCATCTGATTCAATACGCTTCACTTTCATGGTCGCATCATCAGCATCAGGATTGACATTGATGATGATTTCTTTATGAACAGAATCAGCCGTATCGTGATTATCACGTTCTTCACTCTGCGCGTACACATCCAGTTTAATGTCGCCACTGAAGTTATCTGCAGGGTCTACTTGTACAGAACCAATATCAGCTGCAGCAACTTTATAGATGCCAGAACCAGTAGCCGTTTCTACTAGATTATCACCAACTAAAGTGCCTTCACCTTCTTTAATCGTAATGAAGTAATACAGGTCTTCCGAACTGGTGTTAGCGCCATCATCATCTTTCAGCACTGCGGTTAAGTTCAGGTCAACGTTATCAGCGTCTTCTGTAACCGTATAATGATAGGTAGTATTGGCATCTTCCCACGTTGGAATATCTGCTACACCATCGACATGCACAGTAAAGCTACCGTTCATACCTGGGTGCTTGCTGCTATCGGTATTGACGACTTCAGCACTCACATTGAAGTTCAAGTCACCATTAATGGTTGAGAAATCGTCATCCGGCATAAAAGTTACGCCATTGAGAGAGAAAGTACCGTCACCATTATCGGTGAAGGCTGCTGACGGGAAGGTAATTGAACCATCGGCATTAGCCGTAATCACTACACCATTCCACATAAAGTCACCGTGCATATCACCGACAGGTGTTATGGTAACCGTACCGACAGATTCACCACGATCTGAATCACCGACATCGATATCCATGTTGATGGCAATACCGTGATAATTAGGATCAATGATGTCTGAAGCACTGCCACTATCTTCTTGGCCCATGCTGTTATATGTGGTTAATGTGGCGTCTTGATCGCTGATTTCTAACGTAATGATACCCGTATCAGTATCACCATCACCGTCCGTTACCTCAAAGCCAATCTCTTTGATGATATTCTCAATGTCATGGTCTAAATCATCATTAGCTACAAAATATGTTTTACCTTCAACGGTAATCAGCAACGTACCCAGCACCTCATTGCCTTCTTTAACTTCGTATAAATAGTAATCACCCGAAGTAGGTAAAGAATCTAGAGGAATATGAACGTTATCGACAATTAAGGCCGTGACTGTCGCATCATCCGCACCTTCACCAATAATAGTTAGTACATCCGCGCTGGTGGTCGAGTGCCCTTCGACTGTATTTAACGTAACATCTGTCGCGGTTGGCTCATCATCTTTAATTGTCACAGGTACATTGACGATATTGCTCTTATCACCATCTTGGTCAATCGCTTGTATCGGAAGAGTTATTATCAGTTCATCATCTGTTAAGCCACCTTCTTCGTGGTCAACATTACCTTTAAGAATAAACTCATATTTACCGCTATTACTCAGTTTAATGACAAAGATAGTCGTATTGCCAACCTTACCGAAGTAATTACCATTGTTACTATTGTAAGACAGCGTGATTTGCTGCCCATCCGACATTAATACACCAGCGTTTTGCTGATTAAAGGTAGCAACATCAATAACGAAATCAGTAACTTCATCACTACCGCTATCGACAGTGATTTGCCCTTTCACTTTTTCGTCTTTGCTTGATGGATCAGAACCTTGATGGTTTTTATTATTGCCGTTCAGGGCACTTTCATCGACAGAAATCGACTCAAAACCAGTAATTACAGGATCGGTACCATCATTGATGTTCACGTCAACGGAAATACCAGCAGCAAGTTTGTCACCGTCGGTATCTGCGACTTGAACAGGCACATCGATGGTAATCTTGTCACCATCAGTTGATACCATGTCATTTGCATTGCCACCTTGGTGATCAAGCGGTTGGTTTTGTGTGATGGTAATGGTGATATCTACATCATGACCATTCGCGGCTTGCACTGCGTCTACAACCACTGTCATCACGACAACACCAGCAGCAACACCCGTTAATGTATTGGTATTAGTGTTATACGTGAAGGTAATTGGCTGACCGCCTGCGGTTAATTCATGTTGTAGTTCAGTAATTAATGCATTAAGCGTCTGGCTATTAATCTCTGCAGAATTAGGGTCTAGGCGATCGACACCAGCAGGCACATTGATCGTGGTGCTACCTGTTACAGGGTAAGGAGACTCATTACCTTCAGGTGTCAAATCACCTTCAGTGATAGTAATAGTACCCGTTTGACCACCACCAGCATTGGTGCCGTCATTGACCACGACATTAATATGGCCCGGCGCACTGGTATCACCATCTTTATCGTCTGCTAATACATTAAGAATGATGTTTTCATTATCACCTGCTTTATCATCAACCTGATCAATCGGTTGTTTCTGATCAACCGTATAGTTACCGTTGATATAAACCGTGGCTTCCATGACCACCACATTCGGATCACTCACTAAAGTGACAGTAATCGTGCTGCCATCTGCACTAACGGTATAAGTGGTTGCTTCACCATTGCTGGTTAGGCCATTTAGCGAAGATTGCGTATCGTCAAAGTACACTTTAACAACATCGTCACTGCCAGTGTCGACATCAATTTGACCTGTGCCGGAAACAACACCGTCATCCCCTTCTTCTAGGTTAACAATGCTATCTGCACCAAACTTCGGATCATCACCATCAGTAATGGTGACATTCACATTCACTGGTTTTTCAAGATCATCGCCGTCAGAATCCGTCATTTGAACTGGAATATCGACAGTGATCGCGTCGTCACCCACATTCACGTAAGTGCCCGATCCATTGGTGTGATCCAGTGGACCACTTTGCTCAATGGCCATTGCTACACTGACATCACCATTCGCCAGTTGCGTTGGCGTCAGTGTTATCTCTAAAATTTCTGTACTGCCTGTCTGTGTCATGCCCGTAATGGTAATCACGCCATTGGCATCAACCGTTAGCGTAAACGTCAGTGGCGCACCATTTGATGTCAGGCCATTTAACTCAGCTAAGAGGTCAGTTTGCACACCGGCTTCAACACGCATCGTATTTGAAACCAGATTGTCATTCACGGCTTCAACCGTAAAGCTGCCAGACCCTGTTGATGGGTACGCTTTACCGATAGTCGGATTTTCAAGATCACCTTCTACAACCGTTAGGTTTGCAGTAACATTTTCACCTGTCGCATCTTGCCCATCTTTGATCGTAATGATGACTTGACCGCTATTACTGACATCACCGTCTTTATCTGTCGCAACGACATCCAAAGTCAGACCGATGTCATCTCCTTGTGTATTATCTTGATCAAGCGGTTCATCTTGCTTAACTGTATACGTGCCATCTTTATTCATGGTGATGGTTAGAACGGGAGCACCGTTATTGATACCGCCATCAATCGTTACCGTGATTACATTTCCATTGACGGTGTACGTTGTCGCCTGACCATTAGTCGTTAAGCTAACAAGCGATGCTTGTACCGCATCAAATTCCACCTTATCAATTGCATCACTGCCTATATCAAGGTCAATCACACCTGATACCGTTTGGCTATTTTCAGTTTCTGTAATGGTTGTGCCACCATCAAGACCGAAGACAGGATCGGCACCATCTTGAATCGTGATGTCTACTTTTGCGGCTGTATCTAAATCATCGCCATCAGTATCTTTCGCTTGAACAGGAACACTAATCGTAATGTCATCGCCATTAGTCTTAACGAAGCCATCAGTATCAGCTGGTTTATTATGATCTAGTGGTAGATGCTGTTTAAACTCAACATTCACATTGATATCGTCACCCACTTGGGTGCCCGACAGTGTAATCGTCACGGCTATATCACCACCTGGGGTCGTGGTACCTACTAAAATTGAACCATCTGCACTGGGCGAGAAGACCAACTTCTCACCACCAGAAGTTAATTCCGATTCCAACTCAGTGATCAACGCTTCCACTTGTACAGGATCCATCCTCACCGTTGTCGGATCGAGACGATCTTCACCCGCAGTTACCTTAAAGGAATCTGATGTTGTTTTAGGATAGGTCGTTCCACCCGTTGACGTTTCAAGATCCCCTTCAACAGCTGTCATTGCATGGCTTTCACCGCCTGTCGCGTCACTACCATCAGTCACTTCAATATTAATGCTACCGCTGGCGGTGTCACCATCATCATCTGTTACAGTCACTTTGATCGGCAAGTTCAGCAGGTTATTAATATCCTGATCCAACTCTCCGGTGATTTTTGCCGTGTAAGAACCGTCATTATTAATGGTGACTTCAAGTACAGTCTTGCCATCACTGTCTTTCAACAGTAATTCGTTACCATTGACTTCAACTGTCGTGGCGTGTCCATTACTGGTGACACCATTAAAGCCAGATTGCATATTTGCATCATCAAATACGATAGATGCAATCGCATCACTGCCCGTATCGACAGCAATACTGCCCGAGATAACTTGGCCTTCTTGCGTTTCTTCATTCAGAGAAATACCAGAATCAACACCGAATGACGGCAATTGACCATCTTTAATTGTTACCGTCACGACCGCAGGGGTATCTAAGCTGTCACCATCGGTATCTTTACCTTGCAGAGGAACATCGATTGCAATGCTGTCACCATTTTCGCTGACATATCCCGTACTATTACCCGACGCGTTATGATCCAGAGGCAGAAGTTGATCGACTTTAACTGTCACAGTGACATCTTGACCAGCTTGTACCGCAGTCACTGTCACGCTAACCGCAATAGCACCATTCGGAAGCTTACCCACTAACACACCATTTTCGAGTGTGAATGCCAGCGTTTCACCACCAGAAGTCAGTTCCGCTTCCAGTTCAGAAATTAACGCTGCTTGCTGTGTGGTATCAATACCAACAGTTGTAATATCAAGACGATCTTCACCCGCACTCAGCGTGATATCTGTCTCAGCCGACACTGGGTAGCCATTTGGACTTAAATCCGGCTCTGTAAGTTCCACGCTAACAATTTCGCCACCACTGGCATTCGCACCATCGGTAATGCTGATGTTCATTGAACCTGAAGCACTATCACCGTCTTTATCTGTCGCTGTAACACCCAAGTTCAAATCAGTCGACAAACTTGCTTCTTGATCAATAGGACCTGTTACTGTCACGGTATACTTGCCGTCTGTATCAACAGTGATCACCATGATTGGTTGAGCATTGCTATCAAATAATGTGATGGTGTTATCAGCCACATCATAGGTCGTAGGATTACCGTTGCTAGTAAGGTTTTCGAGATCTGTTTGGGTCTCCGCAAAGACTAACGTTGCAATAGCATCTGAACCCACATCCAGATTCAGTTGACCTTCTACAGCGACACCTTTATTCAACGTTTCATTAACGATGATACCCGCATCAGTACCAAACGATGGATCGTCACCATCTTTAATGATGATGCCAACAGTCGCTGCAGTCGTCAGATCATCGCCGTCAGTATCAGTTGCCTGAACCGGTACCTTGATGCGAATTTCATCATTTTCAGACGTTATATAACCCGCGGTATCGCCAGTGCTTTTGTGATCCAATGGAACATTTTGCGTGATATCGACAGTCACCGTCAGATCTTGACCGTTTTGTGCCGCAGACAGTTCAACCGTCAACGCAACTTGGCCATTTAACCTACCAACAATGTCACCGTTAGCATTTAACGAGAAGGTTAATGCTTGTCCACCTGACGTTAGTTCAGACGCCAATTCCACCATCAAGGCATTGACTTGCGCAGGGTCAACTTCAACAGAATCAGGAACCAAGCGATCTTCACCAGCAGTTAGTTCAAAATTACCTGACTTCGTTGCAGGATAAGAAGTATCTGTACCACCGACACCATTGCCGTCAGTATCAAGATCACCTTCGATCAGTTCAATCGTACCTGAATAACCGCCTGCTGCATCATCACCATCGGTGATCGTGATGTCCATTGAGCCGTTCGTTATATCACCGTCTTTATCGGTTGCTGTGACACCTAAATCGACATTGATACTATCGCTCACACCGCTTTGATCAACTGGTCCAGTGACCGTGACTGTGTATGAACCATCGGTATCAATAGTTACTGTCATTACTGGCTTATTCGCGCTGTCAAAAACAGTCAGCGTATTGCCTGTTACGATATACGTGGTTGGTAGCCCATTACTGGTAATATCGACTAATTCAGGTTGGTCAGCTTGGAACACAAGGGTATCAATCGCATCTGAACCGACATTCAGTGGGATCTGACCACTAATCACATCGCCTTTTTGTGTGGTTTCATCGACGGTGACACCAGAGTCTGCACCGAACGATGGGTTCGCACCGTCTGTAATGGTGATGTCGACATTGGCTGGCGTATCTAAATCATCGCCGTCGGTATCAGTGGCTTGCACGGGCACGTTAATATGAATGTCATCACCCGCTGACGTCACATAGCCCGCACCGTTTGTGCCGTTATGATCAAGCGGAACGTTTTGCGTAATTTTAACGCTCACCGTCAAGTCTTGACCGTTTTGCGCCGCTGACAGTTCGACCGTCAACGCCACTGTGTTGCCCAACATACCAACAATGTCACCGTCAGTATTTAGAGAAAAGGTTAATGCTTGCCCCGCAGACGTCAGCTCGCTCGCCAACTCGGTCATCAAGGCATTCACTTGTGCAGGATCAATAACAATCGAATCTGGGACTAAACGATCTTCACCCGCTTTGATCACAAATGAACCAGATTGCGATGCTGGGTATGTGGTATCGGTGTCATTCGGATTAACACCGTCACCCGTCGTGTCTAAATCACCTTCGTTCAGTGTTAGCGCACCTTGGTCGCCACCCGTGGCATTGGTGCCGTCAGTGATAGTGATATCCATCGCACCGTCAGTGGTGTCACCATCTTTATCGGTCGCAGTGACGTTCAAATCAATATTGGTGGATTCGCTGTCACCTTGATCGATAGGACCCGCCACTTTGACGCCGTACGAACCGTCAGTGGTGATAGTCACCGTCATCACGGTGTCGCCAGCACTGTCGAGAACCGTCAAGGTATTACCTACAACCGTGAAAGTCGTGGCCTCACCATTACTGGTAATACTCTCAAGACCTGGTTGAGCCGCTTGGAAGACAATCGTATCAATCGCATCAGAGCCCACATCCAATGGGATCTGACCGGAAATTACGTTGCCTTGTTGTGATGATTCATTAATCGTGATGCCAGAATCAGTTCCAAATGACGGATTCGCACCGTCAGTAATCGTGATATCGACATTCGCTGGTCTATCTAAATCATCGCCATCGGTGTCTGTCGCTTGCACGGGCACATTGATGTGAATCTCATCATTGGCGGAAGTAATGTAGCCCGCTCCATTTGAGCCGTTATGATCCAGCGGGATATTTTGCGTGATGGTCACCGTGACTTTCACGTCTTGGCCTTCTTGCTCTCCTGATAATGATACTGTCACAGCAACATCACCGTTCGGCAGTTTGCCGACAAGATTGCCGTTAGCATCGACGTCAAACGTCAGCGCCTTGCCGCCAGAGGTCAGTTCGTTTTGCAGCTCAGTGAGCAAATCACTTTGTAATGCTGGGTCAATTTTTACTGAACTAGGAACAAGACTGTCTTCACCCGCCTTAATAACAAACGAACCTGATTGCGATGCTGGGTATGTGGTATCTGTATCACCCGGATTAACACCGTCACCCGCTGTGTCTAAATCGCCTTCGTTCAGCGTCAGCGCACCTTGGTCGCCACCCGCAGCGTTGGTACCATCAGTGATAGTAATATCCATTGAACCATCTGTGGTATCGCCATCTTTATCTGTGGCAGTCACATTCAAATCAATATTGGTGGATTCACTGTCACCTTGATCGATTGGGCCAGTCACTTTAACGTCATACGAGCCGTCAGTGGCGATGGTCACCGTCATGACTGGGTTATTCGCACTATCGACCACGGTAATCGTATTACCAGAAACGGTATACGTCGTTGCCTGACCATTACTGGTAATACTCGCAAGACCTGGTTGAGCTGCTTGGAAGACAATCGTATCAATCGCATCAGAGCCCACATCCAATAGGATCTGACCAGAAATCACATCGCCTTGTTGTGAAGATTCATTAATCGTGATGCCAGAATCAGTTCCAAATGACGGATTCGCACCGTCGGTGATGGTGATGTCCACATTAGCTGGCGTATCTAAACCATCGCCATCGGTGTCCGTTGCCTGCACGGGTACATTGATGTGAATGTCATCATTCGCAGAGGTAATGTAGCCCGCTCCATTTGAGCCATTATGATCCAACGGGACATTTTGCGTGATCGTCACCGTGACTTTCACGTCTTGCCCTTCTTGCTCTCCTGATAATGATACTGTCACAGCAACATCACCGTTCGACAGTTTACCGACCAAATTACCGCTGCTATCGACTGTAAACGTCAGCTTTTCGCCACCCGAGGTCAGTTCATTTTGCAGCTCAGTGATCAAATCACTTTGTAATGCTGGGGCGATTTTTACTGAACCCGGAACAAGGCTATCTTCACCCGCCTTGATAACAAACGAACCTGATTGCGATGCTGGGTATGTGGTATCGATGTCACCCGGATTAACACCGTCACCCGCCGTGTCTAAATCGCCTTCGTTCAGCGTTAGCGTACCTTGGTCACCACCCGCTGCATTGGTACCGTCAGTGATAGTGATATCCATCGAACCGTTAGTGGTATCGCCATCTTTGTCGGTAGCAGTAACGTTCAAATCAATATTGGTCGATTCGCTGCCACCTTGGTCAATTGGACCTGTTACGGTCACCTTATATGAACCGTCGGTATCGACCGTTACCGTCATCACGGTATCGCCAGCACTATCAAGTACAGTCAGGGTATCGCCAGTAGCAGTAAAGGTAGTTGGCAGACCATTACTCGTAATGCCAGCTAATCCCGGCTGGTCAGCTTGGAGCACAATGGTATGAATCGCATCAGAGCCCACATCCAATGGGATCTGACCTTCAATTACCTTGTTTTCGTCTGTTGACTCATTAATTGTCACGCCAGAATCAGTACCGAACGAAGGATTGGCACCGTCAGTAATCGTGATATCGACATTAGCTGGTCTATCTAAATCATCGCCATCGGTGTCTGTCGCTTGCACGGGCACATTGATGTGAATCTCATCATTGGCGGAAGTAATGTAGCCCGCTCCATTTGAGCCGTTATGATCCAGCGGGATATTTT
>Ga0316197_10001511_pt1 | contig 16559 bp, 13 predicted proteins | sample OudBiesiAoxic_MG_FD_204939 | JGI IMG/M metagenome (GOLD analysis project Ga0316197, IMG submission 204939) | Coastal sediment microbial communities from Oude Bieten Haven, Netherlands - site A oxic | ecosystem: Environmental > Aquatic > Marine > Coastal > Sediment | place: Netherlands... | reverse complement strand
CAGTCAATACCACCAGCGAGGCCACCGCCATACGGCTGCGAACCACCTCGCGCCAGGGCGCCCGAAGGTGTTCCTTGTTTCGCGCATACAGGGCAAAGCTGAACACAACGGCAAACAGTACAAATACCAGTGCATCGGTCCACAGCATGACGGGCTGGATCATGACAGGCGGATCCTCGGGTCGACCAGGGTGTAGGACAGATCGGTCAACAGCAAGCCGAGAATATAGAGCGCCGAACCCAGGAATACCATAGCCCTCACAATGGCGAAATCCTGCTTCTGAATCGCTTCGATGGTGTAACTGCCGAGACCGGGAATGCCAAAGAAGGATTCCATAATCAGGCTGCCCATAAAGAGTGTCGGAAGGACGACGACAACACCCGTCAGAATCGGCACCATGGCATTTTTCAGAACGTGCCTGAACAGCAGCCGGACTTCCGGCAGCCCTTTGGCGCGCGCCGTACGCACATAATCCCGGTTTATTTCTTCGAGGAATATGGTGCGATACCAGCGGCTGCTGGAGCCAATACCGGCGAACACGCCGATAGCAACCGGCAGGAGGACAAAGCGCCAGGCCAGCCAGCCGGGCTCATAGCCGGACACCGGCACCAGGTGCAGGAGTTTACTGAAAACGTACTGCCCGGCGATGATATAGAACAGGCCGGAGATGGACATCAGGATGACACACAAGGTCACCCCGGAAATATCCAGGTAAGTACCGCGGAAGAATGCCAGCAACATGGCAAAACTGATATACACCAGCAGGCCGATCAGAAAAGTCGGCAGGGCAATAGCCAGACTGGGCCACATGCGCTGACTGATATCCTGACCGATATCCCTTCCGGCATCCGAGGAGCCGAAATCAAAGGCAAACAGGCGTACGGATTTATCGAAAAAAATGGTACCCGTCACCCGTTCTGCGCCATCTAGCTGCCGGTTATAGATCAAGGGCCGGTCATAGCCCCGTTCGGCTTTCCATTTCTCGATAGCATCCGCTGTGACGCGTTTCATACCCAGGTGCATACGTGCCATATCGTCGGGCGAATTGACGACAAAGAACAACACGAAAGTTATCAGGTTGACCCCGACAAGAATGGGGATGGCGTACAGCGCCCTGCGGATGATATAGGCAAACATCAGTGTTCCAGGGTCCGGGCCCGTTGATTCTCGTGCCGCCGATAGCCGATGACTGCCGGAATCACAGATACGATCAGGATCAGCATTATCAGACCGAGTGGCCACACGACGGGCTGATTCCAGGCTTCGCGCTGCTGCTCACGCAAGGCCGGCTCGATGCGTCGGTACTTGAGTGTATTGTTCGCCATCAGGTTGGATTTGGCGTTATGGTACCAGTCATGAAACAACACAAACTGCTTGGGATGGAAACCGAATACCCAGGGCGCATCATGGCGCAGGATTTCCACCATGCGGTCGATCACCTCCTGACGCTGAGGTCCGTTTTCAATATTTTTCATCTGCTCGAACAAGCGGTCGAATTCAGCGTTGCTGTAGTTGGCCGCATTCTCGCCACCATGCTCGACTTTAGCGTTCTTCCCATAGAGCAGAAACAGGAAATTCTCCGCATCCGGGTAATCCGCATTCCAGCCCCACTGGAAAAGCTGTGCCGTGCCTTTCAGCATTTTGTCCTGAAAACGGTTGTAATCCGTGCTACGGACCTGCAACTGGATGTCGAGTTTGGCGAACTGTTTGCGGATCCAGTCCAGACGCGCCGAATCGTCCGGGCCGCCACCGCTGGTATCGAAATACAATGCCAGGGGTTTTCCGGTCTTGATATCCCTGCCGTCCGGATAACCCGCTTCCGCCAACAAGCGCCTGGCCTCAGCGATCGGTTTGCGTTGCGGGCCATGCGGGGTCCAGTCATAGACGTGTGGATTAATGCCTTGCCTGCCGTCAACATGACCGAAAATTCCAGGTGGCAAAGGACTCTGCGCCGGGATGCCGCGGCCGTTGTTGAAGACGGATATATACTCTTCGTAGTCCATGGCAATTGAAATCGCCCTGCGCAGCAGACGTGCCCGCTCGCTGTCCCCACCCACCAGCGGGTCCAGCATATTGAAGCCCATGTAGTAAACCGAGCTGGATACTGCTGTATGCAGCTGAATTCCCTTGACCTTCAGCTCGGGCGTCAGCGATATATCACCACCCGATGTGACCTGGATCGCCTGGTCAAAGCTGTCCGAACCCACACCGGATGCATCATAGTAACCCTGCAGAAACTTGTTCCAGGTCGGGATAGCTTCTTTTTCCAGACTGTAAATCACCTTGTCGATCATCGGCAACTGACGCCCGGCATCATCCAGATAGCCTTGCCCGGCATCGCCGTTTTCACCCTCCAGCGGGTAGCGTTCGCCGTGAAAATTGGGGTTACGTTCCATGATCATCTGCCGGTTGGGGTTATTGACAGTCAACATGTACGGACCCGTTCCGAGCGGATACCAGTCCAGACTGATGTTGCGTTCCTTCATACCCGGCCGCGAGTAGAACGCATCGGCCTCCCAGGGCACCGGCGCAAAAAAAGGCATCGCCAGCCAGTAGAGGAATTGCGGGTACTTACCGCGAACCCTGATTCGATAGCGATAACGATCAAGGACCTCGACGCCGGCCAGTGGATAGTCGCGGAGATCCAGGGATGCTGCGGCGGACTCACCTTCGCTTTTTTGTTCAAATGCCTGTTTCAGCGTCGCCGCATAGTCAGCCAGGCCCACGATATAATCAGACATAAGGCCAAATACCGGTGAATGCAGCCGGGGGTGCGCCAGGCGTTTTATCTGAAAGGCATAATCTGCAGCGACCAGCTCCCGACTACCGTTTTCGCGAAAATCAGACAGCGTCTTCACCGCTTCAAGATCCTGTTCTTGCAAGGCATGGTAGAGGAACTGTCCCTGTTCGTCCCTGGCAAAAGCAGGGTGAGGCTGATAGTGGATACCGGGCTGTATTTCTATGTCATAGACACTGTAGGCAATTTCACCGACTGAGGCATTATCGGGCAGACGCTGCCCTTGCTCATCCAGGTAGTAGGGCACAGGAATAGCGGTAACAGTGGCCGGCTCCAGCTGATACGGCCGTTTGAGGAAATGGTATTGCAGGGGTGGTTCGTAGATCTGGCCGGTAAACACCACTTCATTGGCACTGTAGGACTGCGCCGGGTCGAGATGTTTGGGCCTCTCACTGAAGGAAGAATAAAGGATATTCTGACCGCCCTGGTCAGGTGGATAGGGACTGTTCCAGGCTTGATCGCTGCATGCCGTGACTGCAAGTCCCGTCAGGATGAAAAGCATCCATCCGACCAACAGCTTCGTGTGTCTGAACAGCGGTTCTGGCGCAGGCATGAATCTGCATTATAGAGACCGTGCCGGGAGATTCACAGGCCCTTCCAGTATCGGCATTTTTCCGGTACCTTATGCCCTGAATCATCAAACAGAGGTCAGAGGCAGCCATGGGATTTCTAAGCGGCAAACGCGCACTCATCGTAGGACTCGCCAGCAACCGATCCATCGCCTGGGGTATCGCCAAGGCCATGCAGCGGCAAGGTGCCGAGCTCGCCTTTACCTACCAGAATGACAAGCTGCACGACCGCGTGGCAAAAATGGCCGGGGAATGCGGCACAGAAATCACCGTGCCTTGCGATGTCTCCAACGATGAAGAGATCGATGCCGTGTTTGACCATCTGGACAATTACTGGGATCACCTCGATATCATTGTCCATTCTGTAGCCTTCGCCCCGCGCACCGAGCTGGAAGGCGACTATCTTGAAACGGTCAGCCGTGAGGGTTTCCGTGTCGCGCACGAAATCAGTTCCTACAGTTTTTCGGCGCTGGCCAAAGCCGGCTGCCGCATGATGGAAGGCCGCGATGGCGCCCTGTTGACAATGAGCTATTACGGCGCCGAAAAGGCCATGCCCAATTACAATATCATGGGTCTGGCCAAGGCCAGCCTGGAAGCCAACGTGCGCTACATGGCACAAAGTCTGGGACCGGATGGCATTCGGGTCAATGCCATATCCGCGGGCCCGATTAAAACACTGGCAGCAGCGGGAATCAGTAACTTCCGCAAGATGCTGGATCTTATGGAACGCGCCGCCCCCTTGCGCCGCAATATAACCATTGAGGAAGTCGGTAATGCGGCAGCTTTCCTGTGCTCGGATCTTGCTTCGGGTATCACCGGTGAAGTGACCTATGTAGACGCCGGCTATAACATCACCGGCATGCCACCACTGGACGACTGAATCTTAACTTGCCCCCAGCGTAGGAGCGGTCTCCTGACCGCGATAGAGTGCAAATATCATACTGAGGCCTGCTTAAGTTAGCCAAACCGCCATCGCGGTCAGGAGACCGCTCCTGCCGGTTTGACTTTCAACACATCCTGCTCACCTTCTGTTTTGGCAATCAGCACAGCGCCACAGGAATCACTGAATACATTCACCGATGTCCGGAACATATCCAGGATCCTGTCCACCGCCAGTATCAATCCAATAGCTTCAGCAGGCAGCCCGATGCTGGACAGAATGATGGTAATGGCCACCAGGCTGGCCGCTGGTATGCCGGCAACACCAATCGATGTCAGCAGCGCCACCAGCACAATGGTGAACTGGGTTACAAAACTCAGCTCCAGACCATAGGCCTGCGCGATAAACATCGCCGCGACACACTCGTATAACGCTGTCCCGTCCATATTCACTGTTGCGCCTAACGGCAATACAAAACTGGAAGTACGATTGGATACCCCTGCATTGTCCCGGACACATTCCATGGTAAGCGGCAGCGTCGCTGATGAGGATGCTGTTGAAAACGCCGTCAGCAGGGCCGGCATCATGGCTTTGAAATGCGCCAGCGGATTGACTCTCGCCACCAGCACAAGCAATACCGGCAAGGTGACTGCCACGTGTACGAGCAAAGCCAGTAGAACACTCAGGGTGAATGTGCCAAGCGAGACGGCCAGATCATCGAGCTGCTCCGGACCAATGCCGGCGACCGTTTTCGCCACCAGACCGAACACCCCCAACGGCGCAAACTTCATGATCAAATCGGTGATACCCATCATAACGTCGGCAACACCCTGCCAGAACCGGTTAAGCAGGTTGCCGGACTCCTTGTCGATGCGCGTCATGAAAAACCCGAACAGCAGGCTGAAGAAAATCAGGCCCAGCATCTGCCCCTCAGCAGCAGCCAGTACAATATTGGGTGGCACCATGCTCAGGAAAACATCGCTCAGATCGGATGCAGAACGTCCCTGCACTTTTTCTGCAACCTGAGCCACAGCTTCCTGACTGAGGCCAAGCACCTCGCGTGCCGGTTCACCATTGATAAGCCCCGGATTCAGGATATTCACGAATAACAAGCCGGTCAGAATCGCCAGCAGGCTGGTGGTCATATAAAACAGTACGGTCTTGCCGCCCAGCCGTCCGAGTCCGTGTGAACCGCCGACACCGGAAATACCGGTAATAATCGACGAGATGATCAAAGGCACGATAATCATTTTCAAAGCGTTCATGAACAAGGCGCCAATGAACACATAGACAGCGTAGAGCTTTACCCCCAGCAAGGTACCCTCGGTACCACTCAGATGCCCGACAAAAACCGCCAGCACGAGTGAAATGAGAATCTGCCAGTGGAGCTTGAGCTTCATTTTAATACCGTTGCCTTTTCGAGCTGGGGCTGAATTGATTTTTCACCACGAAGGGCGCGAAGTTTTGTTATTGAGCAGGCACGACTCCACCCGATATGGATTTACAAGACCGTCGGCCGCAGGATGCTGCCGTCGGGCATACAGGGATGTATTCACAAGGTGAATTGCCTCGCAAGAGAGGGTGCCCTGGGGTACAGCGTGTCTGGTAAATCCATATCGGGTGGAGTCGTGCCGGATTTGTGTATAAACTCCGTCGTGTCCTTCGCAGTAAACTTCAATATAACGACCGTCACTTACTCGCTTTCTTCTGGAATCACAATATTCGCGCGTGTTCGTAAATCCTCGGTCATGGTCGATACCATCACGGAGCGACGCATATTCTCAAGTCCACGTTCAAGCTGGCTGCGGGCAGCCTCCTGCATGGAAGCAGGATCTGCGTCACTTATCCCTGTTAGTTGCACGACAGCATAATCGCCATTGTCCAGCTTAAACGCTTTATCCGTACTCGCGCCCTCCTCTGGTCTGCTGAGCTTGAACACCGCACGCACGACTTCAGGATTATGTTCCGCCGCTGTTGCACGGGTAACGCCTTCGGCCTTATGGGATGTGATGTAATCCTGGTCGTCCAGATCTTCCATCAAGGTCCCTTGCTTGAGCTGTTGCAGTAGCTCTTCACCCCTGGCCGCAGCCTGTTCCTCAGCCTGTTGGTGGCGGAGTTCTTCAATAATCTGTTCCTTTACCTTATCCAGCGGTGTTGCTTGCGCAGCCTGCCGTTCCTCAACACGTACTACAATGGCGTCGTTGTCACCGACTTCAACCGGTTCGCTGTTGTTTCCGGATTCCAGCACGTCCTCACTGAATGCGAGCGCCACAACTTTTGGGTATTCACCGATTCCAGCCCCACCGGTCGCTGTCAGCCAGTCGCTGGTTTGTACCTCGAGCCCGAGCGCATCTGCAGCGTCATCCAGAGAATCAGGGTTTTCATAGCTCACATCACTCAACTGCTCGAACTGTTCGTAGAACAAATCACTCAAACCACGCTGTTTCAGCTCGGCAATCAAATCTTCGCGCACTTCGTCAAGTGAAGGGATTTCAGCTCCCCGCACTTCAGTAAGTTTTATGATATGGAAACCGAACTGCGTGTGAACCGGGTCCGATATATCACCAACCTCCATACTGAACACGGTTTTGTCGAACTCCGGCACCATAGCGCCACGCGCGAAAAAGCCCAGATCACCTCCCTGCGCCGCTGAACCCGGATCACCGGAATGTTGTCTGGCAAGCTCGGCAAAATCACTACCACTACGGATTTTCTTCAGCAGATCCTCCGCTTCCGCTTTGGCCCTGTTGGTTGTTTCTTCATCTGCACCCGCAGCAAGCTGAATCAGGATGTGGCTGGCCTGACGCTGTTCCTGGGTGAGTAAAGATTCTTTCTTCTCTTCATAGTGAGCCAGCAGTTCTTCTTCATCAATTTGAATATTTTCACTGAGCGCATCACCTGTCAGGCGCAGGTAGGCGAGACGAACACGTTCCGGTGTGATAAATTTTTCATTATGCTGATCGTAGTATTGCTGAATCTGCTCCTCGTTGACTTCCACGCTCGCCTTGAACGATTCGGAGGAAATGATCAGATAGGAAAAATCACGCCTTTGCTCCTGCAAGCGATAGGCCTGATCCACTTCGTCCTTTGTGACAAACGCCGTTTGAGAGAGCCCGCTAAGCAGCTGTTCTGTCTGCAGCATGCGCCTGGTTTGGTATTCAAACTCCGCAGGCAAGCGCCCCTGTTGACGGATTAGACTCTGATACCGTTCTTCTGAAAATGATCCATCCTGATGAAACGCGGGTTCAGCGTGAATTTTTGCAGCCAGCAACTGGTCACTGACCAGCATTCCGTCTTTCTGTGCAGCCTGTAACAACAACTGTCTTTGAATTAATCCGTTCAGAGCAGTTTGTTTAAGCTGCTGATCATCAATCAACGCCGGATTGTAGGCATCACCGAGCATCTGCTCCATTCTCGCTCGCTGCTGCTGGTAGGCCAGTTGCAGTTCGGCTGGTGAAATTTCCACATCGTTGACCTTGGCAACAAATACCTGCGATTTATCCTGCAGATATGATCCCAGACCAAACAAGGCGAAGGTGATAATTATCAGGCCGATAACAATCCAACCCATCACCCCCATGACTCTATCGCGCATCGCTTGTAACATGATGACCCGTCCTGCCTTATATTCTTAAGCCGTACCGACTTACACCTGTTATCAGGTGCACACATAAAAAAAAGGGCGCCCTGCCGGACGCCCGTTTTCTAAGGTGGCGGAGTGGACGGGACTCGAACCCGCGACCCCCGGCGTGACAGGCCGGTATTCTAACCAGCTGAACTACCACTCCAAAACCTTGGTGGGTGCTGAGGGGATCGAACCCCCGACATTCGCCTTGTAAGGGCGACGCTCTCCCAGCTGAGCTAAGCACCCCAGGTAAGCGCGTTAGTTTACGGCATCCTTAAGCGCTTTGCCAGCCTTAAAAGCGGGGGCTTTAGAGGCTTTGATCTGTATCTCTGCACCCGTCTGCGGGTTACGCCCCATTCTGGCCGCTCGGTCACGCACTTCAAATGTCCCAAACCCGACCAGGGTAACGGAATCACCACTACGCAAGCTTTCAGTGATGGTATCGACCACGGCATCAACTGCCTGGGTGGCAGATGACTTGGAAAGATCTGCGGAGCTGGCAACTGCGTCAATTAATTCGGCTTTATTCATCGAGTGCGACCCTCAATATTTAATTTAAATAGATGATGAAAACATAGCATACGAAGCTCTGCCAATAAAAGACGAGCCTGAATAATAAGGCTGATTGCTTGAAGCCCCCAAACGTACGCACGGCTTTATACCAAGCGCGTTACTGATCCGTCAAATAAAAAGCCTGCTATCTGCGTAAAGGAATACTGATTACGCAGTACGCAGATAGCAGTTGATTCAGAGGATTGCGGTGTGCTGTGTCATATAGCATGGCGATTTCAGCAATTCGCTAAGCGGCTTGCCGGAAGGGAGCTCCACACATGCGCCACAGCAGCGTAACAGCTCGAAGGCAATGGTGTGGCCTTTGTCAGGAGCTGTTGCGCTGCTGTGGCGCATGTACAGAGCTCTGAAGCCGTCAAGATCGCCTTGACGGAGTATATACTTACTAGTGCGTTCTAACCGATTTACCCTTGCCTGCCGTTTTAGCAGTCTTTGCCTTTTCTTTTACTTCGGTTTTATCAGCCTGATCATCATCAAGCGGTACCGGTGCATGCTGCAGGGCCATTTCCAGCACTTGGTCTATCCACTTCACCGGCCGGATGTCGAGTTTGTCCTTGACGTTTTTGGGGATTTCCGCCAGATCCTTGCGGTTGTCTTCCGGAATGAGCACGGTTGTGATACCGCCCCGGTGTGCAGCCAGCAATTTTTCTTTCAGGCCACCAATCGGCAACACTTCGCCACGCAGCGTGATTTCGCCTGTCATGGCCACATCTGCACGTACCGGTATCCCGGTTAACGCTGACACCAGGGTGGTACACATGCCGACACCGGCACTGGGACCGTCCTTGGGAGTCGCACCCTCTGGCACGTGCACGTGAATATCGTATTTCTGATAGAAGTCCTCTTCGATCCCCAGTGCCTGCGCCCGGCTGCGCACCACAGTGGTTGCAGCCTGAATGGATTCCTGCATCACTTCACCAAGCTGGCCGGTGTGAATCAGGCGCCCCTTACCCGGTACAACGGTGGATTCGATGCTGAGCAGTTCTCCACCCACTTCAGTCCAGGCCAGGCCGGTAACCTGTCCAATCTGATCGCGCTCTTCAGCACGGCCGTAGCGGAAACGCTTTACACCGAGATACTTCTCGATATTACGCGGCGTCACATTAATCTTGCGACCATCCGTTCTAAGCAGCAGTTCCTTGACGACCTTGCGGCAGATCTTGGCAATCTCTCGTTCCAGGTTACGCACACCGGCTTCACGGGTGTAGTAACGAACAATATCGCGGATCGCTTTATCACTTACACTTAGCTCTTTTTCCTTGAGCCCGTTATTCTGGATCTGCTTGGGCAGCAGATAACGCATAGCGATATTCACCTTCTCGTCTTCTGTATAACCGGGAATGCGGATGACTTCCATGCGATCCAGCAAGGGACCCGGAATATTCAGCGAGTTCGAAGTAGCAACGAACATGACGTCGGAAAGATCAAATTCGACCTCCAGGTAGTGATCACCAAAGGTACTGTTCTGTTCGGGATCCAGCACCTCCAGCAAGGCTGACGAGGGATCGCCGCGGAAATCCATCGACATCTTGTCGATTTCATCGAGAAGAAACAGCGGATTTCTCACACCGATCTTTGACAGGTTCTGAATAATCTTGCCCGGCAGAGACCCGATATAGGTACGCCGATGGCCACGAATTTCAGCCTCGTCGCGAACGCCACCGAGTGACATGCGGGTAAATTTGCGATTTGTCGCCCGTGCAATGGAACGTCCAAGGGAGGTTTTACCAACACCTGGAGGTCCGACCAGACACAGGATCGGCCCTTTAAGCTTGCGCACGCGCTGCTGTACGGCAAGATACTCGAGTATCCGTTCCTTGACCTTATCCAGGCCGTAGTGATCCTCGTCGAGAACCTGCTCAGCCATTGTAAGATCGTGCCGTATCTTGCTACGTTTCTTCCATGGCACACTAACCAGCCAGTCGATATAGTTACGCACCACAGTCGCTTCGGCCGACATTGGCGACATCATCTTGAGTTTGTTCAGTTCAGCGGTAACCTTGGTTTTGGCTTCCTTGCTCATACCCGCCTTGTCGATTTTCTCCTGCAGTTCATCGGTCTCATTGGGCACATCATCCATCTCACCCAGTTCCTTCTGGATGGCTTTCATCTGTTCATTGAGATAATACTCGCGCTGACTCTTTTCCATCTGTTGCTTGACGCGGCCACGAATGCGTTTTTCGATTTGCAGGACGTCGATCTCAGCTTCGATCATACCCATCAGGTGCTCGAGTCGCTCACGCACATTCTCGATCTCCAGAATGCGTTGCTTCTCATCCAGCTTGAGCGCCATATGTGCGGCAATGGTGTCTGCGAGGCGCCCGGGCTCGTCAATGCCGGACAACGAAGTAAGAATTTCCGGCGGCACTTTCTTGTTCAGCTTCACATACTGATCGAACAGGGTCAGCAACGAACGCATCAGCACATCAACTTCACGCTCACCGCTTTGCTCACCGGCCCCCTTGGCTTCAATCTGCGCAGAGAAAAACTCCTCGGTGGTTTCAAACTGTATGACGCCTGCCCGCTCTGCGCCTTCCACCAGAACCTTGACCGTTCCATCCGGCAGTTTGAGTAACTGCAGAATGATCGATAAAGTGCCGAGTTCATGGATGTCTTCAACCTGGGGATCATCAACTTCTGCGCTTTTTTGGGCGACCAGTAAAATTTTCTTGTCGTCGTCCATGGCCGCTTCCAGGGCGCGGATGGATTTTTCCCGTCCGACAAATAACGGAATAACCATATGCGGATAGACAACAACATCCCGTAGTGGTAGAACCGGGACAACTACGGTTGAGTCGTTGTTTTCTTCGGGGGTGTTTTCGTTATGCTCCATCGGAATGTACCTCGTATCCGTTTCTGATCGGGAAGCCCCTGCAGCAAAAATAAAGCTCCCGGCTAATACTTGAGCAAGCTGGCGGATTTGAGGGTTCTGAATCCATCAAGACTCACTTGTTCGAGTACTCAATATGGGGATTACCATAGGACATTTCAATGACGGTTTAAATCCCCACCAGAACAATAGCAAGAACTGAGCCACGCAAGCCGAAGAGTTAATGCGGGCATTAAATACAAAGACTTACCTTAAAAAAGCATTATTTTTTGAGCGCACGGAAGATGTTCCAGCACCTCAAATAGCACCGGATACGATAAAAAACTACGCGGGAGATGACGTTACTCCGACGCCGTGCGCTGCTCAAGCTCTGAGTCGTACACCAGGTAAGGCTCCGACTCCCCGTCGATGGCGCGCTCGTCTACCACGACCTTGCGGACGTTTTCCATGGACGGCAGCTCATACATAATGTTCAGCAACACATGCTCCAGTATGGTACGCAGACCGCGTGCGCCGGTTTTGCGTTGCATCGCTCTTTTGGCAACTGCACGAAGTGCGTCTTCGCGGAACTCGATTTCTGCACCTTCCATTTCAAAGAGTTTTGAGTACTGCTTGGTAAGGGCATTCTTGGGCTCGGTAAGTATGCTGACCAGGGCTCCCTCGTCCAGCTCCTGCAAGGTTGCCACAACCGGCAAACGGCCAACAAACTCCGGAATAAGGCCAAACTTGATCAGGTCTTCGGGTTCCACGTCGTGGAGAATTTCACCGACGTTGATTTCCTCGTCCTTGGTCTTCACTTCGGCAGAGAAACCAATGCCACCCTTTTCAGAACGTCCCTTGATGATTTTTTCCAGCCCGGCGAACGCGCCGCCAACAACGAACAGGATATTGGAGGTATCCACCTGCAGGAATTCCTGCTGCGGATGTTTGCGGCCACCCTGTGGCGGCACCGAGGCAACCGTACCCTCGATGAGCTTCAATAAAGCCTGCTGCACGCCCTCACCAGACACATCACGGGTAATCGACGGGTTGTCAGACTTGCGTGAAATCTTGTCAATTTCATCAATGTAGACAATACCGGTCTGCGCCTTTTCGACATCATAATCACACTTCTGCAACAGTTTCTGGATAATATTCTCAACGTCTTCACCAACGTAACCCGCTTCGGTCAGGGTCGTCGCATCAGCGATGGTGAAGGGCACATTGAGCAGGCGCGCCAGCGTTTCAGCCAACAAGGTCTTTCCGCAGCCGGTTGGACCGATCAGCAGAATGTTGCTCTTGGAAAGTTCGACTTCGTCTTTCTTGCCACCTGCTTCCAGACGTTTGTAATGATTGTAAACGGCAACCGAAAGAACCTTCTTGGCACTGCTCTGGCCAATGACATACTCGTCGAGGACTTCATTGATTTCCTGCGGTTTGGGAAGTTTATTGCCGCCGGTGGACGTCTTTTCCTGCATCTCCTCGCGGATAATGTCATTACAAAGCTCGACACACTCATCGCAAATAAACACAGACGGACCGGCAATCAGCTTACGCACTTCGTGCTGGCTCTTTCCGCAAAAAGAGCAATAAAGCAGTTTTCCGTCGTCGCTTTTACCGTTTCGATCGTTGTTCATTGGATGACCCCGAATTGCGGTTTCCTGTGCCACTATCAGCGGCAGATCTGTAAACGCCTGAACATTCAGACTGCTGCAAAAACAGACAGTCCCTATTCAACACTTTATAACCGCGTCTGACAAGTGTTTCCAGATACAAACTACGGTTTTTCGGCATTTATTCCTCGCCACCCTTTCTGGATACCAGGATCTCGTCAATCAGCCCGTATTCTCTGGCCTGTTCGGCTCCCAGGAAGTTGTCCCTGTCGGTATCTGTCTCAATCTTGTCCATCGGCTGCCCGGTATGATTTGACAGTATCTTGTTCAGACGTTCACGCACCAGGAGAATTTCTCTGGCGTGAATATCGATATCAGTTGCCTGGCCTTGGAATCCACCCAGTGGCTGATGAATCATCATTCGCGAATGAGGCAGGCAATAGCGTTTATCCTTGGCACCGCCGGCCAGCAGCAACGCCCCCATACTGGCAGCCTGTCCGATACACATGGTACTGACATCGGCCTTGATAAACTGCATGGTGTCGTAAATCGCCAGACCGGCAGTCACTGAGCCACCCGGCGAATTGATGTACAGGTGGACATCCTTATCCGGATTTTCCGATTCCAGAAACAGCAACTGGGCGACAATCACGTTGGCCATATAATCCTCGACCGGACCAACTACGAACACCACGCGTTCTTTCAGCAGGCGTGAATAGATGTCGTAGGCCCGTTCGCCCCGCGCAGTCTGCTCAATGACCATCGGAACCAGGTTCAAGGCCCGTATGTCCGCGGCTCCACCCTTGATAATGCTATCTGACATTTGCAATTTTCCTTTACCTATAAAAGTTAAATCAGGACTGCATGAGCTCGTCAAATGTTATCGATGTTTCCTCAACTTTTGCTTGCCCGGAAATCCACTCAACAACGGTGTCTTCCATCACCAGGGTCTGAATACCGGCCAACATTTCCTGATTGCTGTAATACCACTGTACGACTTCATCCGGTTTTTCGTAGGACTGTGCCAGGTTTTCGATCGTTTCACGGACCCGCTCCGGATCGACCTGCAACTGATCGCGCTGAATAATTTCGGCGATCAGCAAGCCAAGCGATACCCGACGCCTGGCCTCCTCTTCAAGCCGACTGCGGACACCGCCGGCATTGGCACCGCCCTCGTCTCTCTTCATCAGGGCATCGACTTCGCTGTCAAGCAAAGCGGCCGGTATATCAATGCTGGCTTTTTCCAGCAAGGCGTCAAACACCTGCTGCTTGACCTTTGACTTTATGCCGGCTGCCAGTTCGCGCTCCATATTATTGCGGATTTCATCGCGCAGCTTGTCCATACCACCGTCAGCAATACCGAAAGCACGTGCGAATTCATCATTGACTTCAGGCAACTCCGCTTCAGCCACAGCATTGACGGTGACATCAAACTTCGCCGTTTTCCCGGCAACTTCCGGGGACGCGTAATCACCCGGGAAAGTGACTTCGATGGTCTTCCTGTCACCCGCGCGGGCACCCACCAGTTGCTCTTCAAAACCGGGGATCATGGCGCCACTACCCAGTTCCAATGGTACATTCTGTCCGGCGTTGCCGGTAAAGGGCTGACCATCGACAGAGCCTTCGAAATCAATCTCCAGGCGGTCGCCATCGACCGACTCACGCTCGGCCCTGGTCCAGGTAATACGCTGTTTACGCAGTTTTTCAATCATGCTGTCGACATCGGTATCGGCCACTTCCGCAACCATCCGTTTGAGTGTGATATCACTCAATTGCGGCGGCTCTACCTCAGGATAGACTTCAAAGGTAGCAACATACTCGAGCTCCTGCCCCGCCTGATTCCGGGTTTGCTCGATATTCGGCTCACCCGCCGGTTTCAGATTCTCCTGTTGCAAAGCCTCTTCATAGCTCGATGCAATCAGTTCACCGGCGGTTTCCTGCCGAACCTGCGTTTCATAACGCTTCTTGACCACGCCCGTAGGAACCTTGCCGGGCCGGAAGCCATCCAGCCGCACAGAACGCGCCAGCTGCTTGAGCTTGCTCTCGACTTGTTGATCAATCTGATCTGCCGGTATTTTCACCGTCATACGGCGCCCCAGTCCGCTAGTGGTTTCAACAGAGACTTGCATGTTATTTCCTCAACCTGAAATCAAATAAAGCCAAATTGGTGGCATATCCAGCGATTCTGTAGCGCTGCATGCCGAAAAAATTATTTTTGGTGCGAAAGGAGAGACTCGAACTCTCACGGGTTGCCCCACTGGAACCTAAATCCAGCGCGTATACCAATTCCGCCACTTTCGCCAGTCACCCTAAGCACCTGATTTGATAGCGCCCTGAGTCAGCCGTTAAGTATACGGGTTTGAAAAATTCAGTATAACCCCGAATAGTGCATGGAATTACAAAAACACGCAGCTGCCGCGTATCGTATCGAGGCGGGTGACTCTACAATAGTCCCTGTTTGTAATTAAGGTAAGCGGAAGGAATTACTGCTGATGAAGACCATACTCGTGGCGATCGAAAATATCGATGGCACAAGCCTGACGTCGCCCGTCATTGAACATACCATGGAACTGGCACACAGCTTTTCAAGTAAAGTCTGGCTTGTCCATGTCGTCCCACGGCTGGGAACAACGCCGTTTACGGTGCCCCGTGAGATGCTGCGCGATCAGGCGGCAAGCGAACTGCATCGTGAACATAAATTCATGCAAGGTCTGACGGGGGCTCTGAGGGATCTCGACATCGATGCCACAGCTCTGCTGGTCGAAGGTGTGACAGTCAAAACCATACTCGAGGAAGCTGATCGGCTGGAGGTCGATCTGATCGTTGTGGGTTCGCATAGCCACGGCTTGCTGTACCGCGCACTACTGGACGGGACCGGAGAACGACTGCTGAACGAATCCACACGACCGATATTGTTCGTTCCCGAGTTACCAGCCTGAGGAACAGCGCATCCTGCGTCTGTCCCCCGGTGGCCGTGTCTTTGTTGTACAAACGAGGATTGCCCCGCTTCCAGTGGGCCGCTCAGGCTTCTCTGTACTTTTTCGCCTTGACACTCATGCAAAGTTGTACGGAATCGCTGACCAGCTTCGAAAGTGTATCCATTCCAAAATCAGATCGCCTGATAGTGGTGCTCGCCTTGACGAGGATATTTTCAGCTTCACCGATCTGTTTACTGCCGCCGCCGCTCACTTCCACATTGAAGACCACCAGTCTCGTGACACCGTGCAGCGTGAGATTTCCCCGCAATTCCGCCCGGGTCGCGCTCATCCATTTGAAATCAGTGCTGACAAAAAGGATTTCCGGATAATTTTCAACATCAAAGAAGCGCTGGCTTCTGATCAGATTGCCGATCAAGGCACCCCCGGTATCCAGGCTGTCTGTCCTGATAACGACCACCGTCTGACCGGTCTTGCCGGCTTCAGGAAGCAGCGCCATGCCGCCCTGGAAATCCTGGAAGACACCTTTGACTCGCTGGAATTTGCTATCCACACAAAAGCCCACTTGCGAGGTTGAGGCCTGAATACGATACAGATACCCCGACTCAGCAGCATTGATCATGGTGGACATCACCGATTCATCAATCCTGCCATCCTGGAACGGCGCACACAGATCTTCAGCGACAGCGGCAAAGCTGCCGAACACCCCTTTAATTAGCAATAATCCCGTTAATAATAAACGACTTAAAATAACTCTCGT
>Ga0316197_10001510_pt1 | contig 16563 bp, 16 predicted proteins | sample OudBiesiAoxic_MG_FD_204939 | JGI IMG/M metagenome (GOLD analysis project Ga0316197, IMG submission 204939) | Coastal sediment microbial communities from Oude Bieten Haven, Netherlands - site A oxic | ecosystem: Environmental > Aquatic > Marine > Coastal > Sediment | place: Netherlands... | reverse complement strand
CGCTTTTTCACCGTCCATTTTGAATACTGTTTTTCGTTCTTGATCAGGTTGTGGCTCAGGCGCCTCATCGACGACAGATTCGAGGCCCCGTTTCTCGTTCTTGCCCTCGAGCGATCTTCGCCGAACACCACATCGAGCACCCAGTGGAGGGAGTTCTCGATCCCCCAGTGTGCCCTCACAGCGTGCGCTATCTTCTCCGTGTCCGGGGCTAGGCTCGTTATGAAATACCGCCGCTCCCGGGTCGTCTTCCCGTCCCTCGTGCACTCCAGCTCGACTGCCGCCACGCTCCTCAACCCTTCCCACTGCTCTCCCCCCTCCAGCCAGTCGAGCTGGTCGGCGGCCCAGCAGCGCCTCACCTCGACGCGCCCGTGCCCCTTGCAACGCGTCACATGTGGCTCCAGACCTTCACTGATCAGACCGTCGATATATCCGGCCACCTGCTCCTGCAACTTCGGTTGGTTCCCCTTGAGGGCCAGCACGTAGTCTGCCTTCGCCCCGATCACCTTCGCGGCGACCTCCTTCTGGCACCCCATCGCATCGACCGTCACGATGCAGCCCTTCAGGTCCAGGAACTCCAGCAGCTTCGGCAGCGCCGTGATCTCATTGCTCTTCCCATCGACATCTATCTGGCCCAGGGAGATACCCGCATCGACAGACCATGCCCCGACCACTGTCTTGATATTGTCGGCCCCACCCTTCGTGCCGCGCAGCGCCTTGCCGTCGAAGGCGACGATCTCCCCGCCGCCCTTCTCCCGCACACAACTAGTCCAGCGGGCGAAGAGCTCGAGGAACGACGCGGGGGCAATCGCCGAGAACACGTTGCGGAAGGTGTCGTGGCTGGGGATCCCGTTGGGCAGTTCCAGGAACCCGCGCAACCAGTCCTCGCGCAATTCGCCGAAGGCCTCCATCTCGGTGAACTCAGAAGCGCCACAGAAGATCGTACAGAGCGCAATGGTTAGGACGTCTTCCATCTTGTGGAGCTTCCCGTGTGCACGCCTGGGATCATCGGTCTCGGATAGAAGACTAACAAGATCACATTTATCGGGTGGTTGGGTATCTGCCATCCGAAACAAATATACAAACTTCCCGGCAGGTCCAGCGATATTTTAAAAAACCAGCTAGATCAGCTTCATTTTTGATGCGTAAGCCCTGTCCCGGGCATCGAGGTCAATCTGGAGATGGGATATGTGCTGGTAATCGCAGAACCAGCGATGATCGATGACTTCGATGAGATGTGCGGCAGGGTTGCCGCAGCGATCCCGGAGCCAAAGAATCGTATCGGCTTCGCCAAGTTTGAAGAGATATTCGGAGATCTAAACGCCTTCCTGATCATTCCGCACTACGACAAGAAACCAGCCATCCGGGGGGATGTGCTTCAACGGCTGGATCCCTACATTGTTGCTGGGGAGGTCGATAGTGAGAAGAAATTTGTCCGTGCGATTCGTGACGATGAGAAACTTACCCCTGTTCTATTCAGTGACACTCGCATCAGAACCGGCCTTGGCCGTTTGCCAACCCGCCAGACCTACGTGGATTGCGGTGACCTAACCATCGCATCGCTTAAGGAATGCCTGCGTGACAAATCCAAGGTGGCACTGTCCGCCGAAGACGGAAATCAGCTCTTCCAGCTTTTTGACAACGGCCAGAAGCTCTCGACCGGCCTGAACATCCTACTCGGTGAGCGCTCATCCGGAAAAACCTACACCCTCAATCGGATCGCCCGAGAATACAAAAACGTTAAGTACATCAAGCAGTTCTCTCTGGTTCAGACTGACGAAGAGGCATACACGAGGAGTTCCGACGAGCACGTCCAGAAAAGACGCGGCTCATATGCAGACAACTACCTCTCAGGGCTCAAAGGGGTGCTGGATGACATCATGGATGTCGATCTTTATGCTAATGAAAGGGCGGTTGGAGACTATGTCGAATCGCTCCTGAAATCCGCTCGAGAGGCGGACCGGCGAGATTCGTATTCCAGTGCCGCACTCTTCGATGAGGTCGACTTCCCGATTCCATCGGGGGAGACTCTCACTGCACTGATCAAGTCGGTTCGACAGGTCATCGAAAACATCGAGTTCAGGGAGATCATCGAGAAGCATGTGGATCTTGGTGCCATGAGGCTCCTCGCATGCGAACTCATCGAGTTGTTGTGGAGCAAGGAATTCGAAGCGAAGAAAATGCAGTTCGTCAACCAGATGGTTGGTGACATCAAGGCCGGGCTGCAGGTGCGGACCTCGGCGACTCACGTGGAGGCGGTGGATCTTTATACCGTTGCGCTCGACCAACGCAGGGTTGATCGATTCGCGGAGATCGTCCAGAATATGCAGGCTGAGGGCGTTGTTTTCCGAAAGGATGTGCAGGGCTTCTTCATCGAAGTCCGCAAAGGGCCATTTGCCGGTGCTGGGGAGATCAAGAAGGTTAGCGGAGTAATAACGGCCTTCAGTGACGCATTCAAAAAATATTCGGAGCCTTACGGGTACCTGCGGGAACTGCTTGGTAATGACTCGCTTTCTCGAGCCGATCTATACAAGCTATTTGTCAGCATCACCTACCGGATTCTCAATCGGGATGGCTTCGAGGTTTCGGGCGGCGAACGCTCCGAATTTCGGCTTCTTCAAGAGATCAAGGACTCGCAGATTTTCGACATCCTTCTGATCGATGAACCCGAGTCATCGTTCGACAACCTCTTTCTCAATGGGAACGTGAATCGCCTGATCAAGGAAATCTCAGGAGCCATGCCGGTCGTGGTCGTTACGCACAACAGCACGGTCGGCGCTTCAATCGGAGCTGATTACCTCCTCATTGCTAGGAAAGAGCGAGACGGATCGGATCTGCAACACAAACTTTATCCGGGGCACCCCACCGATCAGAGGCTGGTTGCTCCTGACGGCAGCGAGATCGACAACCTGGAGAACATGCTGAATTCCCTAGAGGCAGGCCGGGACGCTTACGATAAGAGAAAGGACACCTATGAAGCGATTGAAGATTGACGAGGGCAAGGGCTATTTCCTCGGAGATGATTCCGAGGATCAGCCGGTCGACAAATTGACGAAGGAAGATCTCTTGCGGATGGTCGACCTGACTCTAAACGAGGATGAGATCCTTTTCGATGACTACGATGAGGACTCGTTGCACAACCAGGCTCACCGGATCATCTACAAGAGCGTCTACGCCAAACTCCATTCTTTGCGTGAGCGGAGGAGCGAGTTTGTGGACGAGTCGGAGCGGCTTTTTCTTGGGGAGTATGAAGCCTACCGCGTAAATCCGGCAGTTGAGGAAAATAGCCCCCCTTCAAATCAGGGCTTATAAACGGAGATCCGGAGATGATCGCGGGGGTGGGTGAGTTGTTTCGTTCCAGTGTATTGGAAAATGGGAAGGTTGCGACGTTTCGGTCTATCGAGGACCGAAACGATGAGAACTGCTCATTGCGGTTCGACGAGAACAACTCGTTGTTCGCCGATCTGGAATTCGACGGTGTTGAAAACCGGAGAGTCCAGGAACCGGTCTACATCGAAGATCAGACCATCGCAGGATGAATTCTCCCAGACCTTGTAGGCTTCAGGGTAGTAGAGTTCGAAGAGCTCGTCAGCGGCTATCTTTCGGAGGTCGAGAAAGGAGACGTTGTCGATGAAGACCGACAGCTGTGCGTCCTCGACGGACTCGGGTTCAAGCTCCTGGAGTCTTTGGCCGCTGTATTCGTTCAGGTAGAAGATCCTCGCCAGAGTCTCGTCGTGTTGCCCGAGTTCCGAAAGCAGACGGTCGAGGGCGACGATGTCCCTGACAAGGATGTCGTGGGAGCTGAGGATCAGGGCGATGCCTGGATTGTCACCGGAGTGCCAGAATTCGGCTTCGCCAAGACGGTCGTGATCCCAATCCAACAGCTCCTGCGCCGTGACGTTGGGAAAGATCGCTTCCTGGGTCTTGTGGTTGTATCCCTCGAAGGTTCCGAGGTCGTTTTCTATTGTTGGGTTCTCATAAAGTTCAACCATGGGGTTCTCCCGAAAATAAAGTTTCTCCCGAAGGATTGATGGGCGTCCAGGCGGGGATGAGCGAACCCCTGTCCGAGGGCATTTCGGGGCTTTCGCGCCCCGCTAACGAAATATGGTGATCAAAACGGCGCGACACCACGAGGTGGCGGGCCCCTGAAAACTGGTCCGTTTTGAGTGAGAGTCTGGAACCAACAACCAACCCGAAAGGAACCAGACAAAGATGAGAGGAAAATGCCACACCACCGAAGAGAAAATCCGCATCCTGCGCAAGGCCGAGGGCGGTAGAGGCGCGCAGGAGATCTGCCGCGAGCACGGCATTTGCCCGCATCTATAAGGAGAATGCCAGGCGGGCCATGTCGCTGCGCTCTATTGCGAGCAGACCTTCTACCGATGGAAGAAGGAGTTCGGCATGATGGACGTCAACCAGGCCAAGCGGCTCAAGGAGCTCGAGAAGGAATGGAGCGCAGCGACCTAGCCAGACCGCAGTGCTGCCCTGAGGGCGAGCCGCCGGCGAGTCAATTCATCCACCGCGAGCTACGGGCGTGGCTAGAGGACGCCGGTATCAAGACGCCCAATATCGAGCCGGGCAGTCCGTGGCAGAACGGCTTCATCGAGAGCTTCCACTCCAGCTTCAGGCGCGGGTGCCTCGACCGGGAGCAGCTCTGGAGTCCCTCCGAGGCGCGGGTGGTGATCGAGGACTGGCGGTGCAAATACAACGCGGTGTGCCCGCACAAGAGCATCCGGCTCGAGACGCCTCTGGACTTTGCCAGGGGAGCCGCAGATCAAGCAGCGGACTCCGGTCGGGCTATGCCCTCCGTCCATCCGCTGCTTGACGTCGCCTCGCTCAAGGAGCGGTACTCCAAGCTCAAACCCGAACGTCTCAGACTCTCATTTCCTGTGGGCTAGTTTGGGTAGCCCGGCCACATCCACGCCGGCAGCCGCGATCCCGACCCGGCGACCCGGCGACCCGGCGACGTGGCGGGTGACGGGGAAGTTGCTCCTGCGCGAGATCCGCCGAACCAGGGCGATGAAGGAGGAGCACGGAGGGGGCAGGGGCGGGCGGAGGATTGGATTCAACACTTGAACCACCACGAGGAGAATCGCCATGGGCTAACTTATCGAAACCGACCCCCTATTCCTCTAGATTCCTAATACGCTTCTACCGGCGAAACAAACCCGAGAGGCTTGAGCGCCATGAGTGAGCAGCTTAGCTCCTGGATAATGTTTTCCGCAGTGTTACCGATCACGAATCCGGCGATCCCGGTCCTCGCCACGGTGCCCATCACCAGTATGTCGATGCCGTTTTCCTCAACATACTTTGGAATCAACTTTTCCGGTTGCCCTCGCAGATGATGGATCACCTGTGATCCGGAGATTTCGGAATCCCCCAGCAACTTTTGAAGCGTGGCCTCATGCGTTTTCCCCGCTTCGGAAACAACATCGGCGACTTCCTCATCGTCCATTCTCACCCAGTGATTATGTCGAAGATACCCCTCAAACTCATAGTCCCAGCAGGACACGATGTGTAGCTCTCGACTGCAGCTATTGGCCAAGGAGCGTGACAGCTGCAGCATCCGCAGCGAAAGCGCCTCCGCTTCCGGTTCGTGGTTCTCGGGATCGATGGCTACGGCAACCTTGATTTCGCTACGCGAACGACTGATCGGACGGGACAGCCAGACCGGGCACGGACACTTGCGAAGCAAGGCCATGTCGATCGCCTTGAAACCTCTGCCGCGATCGTGCGTTTCCGCCTCCTTGACGAGAAGGTCATGCCCATTCTTCAGCACCTCCTGGATGATGCGAATGGCGGGATGCTTGCCGCTTGCAAGTTCAACGGTGATCCGAACGGCATCACCTTCCAATTTGAGTGCTTCTTTCGCGGAACGCACCGAGGCGGTCGCCTGCTCCATCAGGGACTGCTCGAACTTCACTTTGTGATCCGGCAAATTGCTGGGGAATTCCGGGCCAGCCACCAGCACCTTGAGCGGAGCCTTGTTGTTTCGCGCCAGGCTGATGCCCTGCTTCAAACCTCCGGTTTCGTCCGTGGTCCCATGGCTTACGTAGAGAATGTTGTGAAAGTTTTCCATGCTTTGAGGCCTTTCTCAGGAGTGTCGATTTTGGTCGATGATGTTTCCAGAGTTTCTCAAACGCAGACGGATCTGCTTCTCGGTTTCGATGATTAACAACAAGACCACGCCAACGCCGACGATGAGTATCCCTTCAAAGAACGGCACGGGCGCGGTTTCGAAGATTGGCTGCAATGCTGGCAGATAGGTGATGGCGAACTGGGCGATAGTGACGGTAGCAACGGTCGCCCACACGATCCTGGTGCCCTTGACCAACTTCCAAGTGAGCGATGTTCCGTAAATGTTCCGGATGAAGAACAGGTGAAATATCTCCATCACCACAAGGGTGTTCATCGCCATTGTCCGCGCCAATTCGACGGAATAGCCCCGGTCGATGGCATGCGCGTAGATCCCGAAGACACCTGCGAGGAACAGGGCCGAGACCAGCACGATGTGCCACGCTAGTCCTCCCGTGAGAAGCGGTTCATTCCTCGGGCGCGGTGCGCGGCGCATGGTATTCGGCTCGGTCGGCTCGAATGCCAACGCAATGCCCAGCGTGACGGCGGTGATCAGGTTGACCCATAGAATTTGCACGGCGGTGATCGGCAGGGTCATGCCCAAGAGCAGTGCGATGACGATTGTCAGGGCTTCGCCGGCATTGGTTGGCAGGGTCCAGCTGATGACCTTCTTAATGTTGTCGTAGACAGTGCGCCCCTCACGCACGGCGGCGACGATCGATGCAAAATTATCATCCGCCAGAACCAGTTCGGCAGCTTCTTTGGCCGCCTCGCTGCCTTTGACACCCATGGCGATGCCTGCATCGGCACGCCTGAGCGCGGGTGCATCGTTTACCCCGTCCCCGGTCATCGCGACCGTCAAGCCATGGGACTGCAACGCCATCACGAGCCTGAGTTTGTGCTCCGGGCTGGTGCGGGCAAAGATGTCCGCATCCAGGACAGTGGCTGCCAGCGTGGCGTCATCCATCGCGTCAAGGTCGGCGCCGGTAAGCACCCGGTCGGGGTTCTGAAGTCCGATCTGCCTGCCGATCGCGGCAGCCGTTCCCTTGTGATCTCCGGTGATCATCTTCACGCGTATACCCGCACCGTGGCACTCCGCCACCGCCTCGACCGCCTCGGGACGGGGCGGATCGATCAGTCCCACCAGGCCGATCAGGATCAGCCCGCGCTCCACATCAGAGAACTCCAGGACGGTATGTTCCGGTGAGGTTGGCCTGACAGCGAAGGCGAGAACACGCTGGCCCTTTGCTGCGATGGCCTCCGCTTTCACGTGCCAGTATTCCTCATCCAAGGGCTCGGCTCCACCCGTCAGACTGCGCTGCTCCGCGCACATGGAAAGAATCTGTTCCGGGGCACCTTTGACGGAAATGAAGGCATGGTTCTCATGGTCGTGGCTCAGGGTGGCCATGAAACGGTGCTTCGCATCGAATGGGATGGCATCGGTGCGCGTCCACTTTGCCACCTCGCTTCTGATATCGATGCCGATCTTTCCGGACAAGGTCAGCAACGCGCCCTCCATCGGGTCACCCTCGATCGTCCACACGCCATCGTGTTCATGCAGCGAGGCGTCGTTGCACAATGCTGCGGAGCGGCCGAGTTCTTCCAGGATCGTGTGTTCGCGCGCGTTCACGGTAGCGTCGTTCAACCTGATGACCCCGTTCGGCTCGTATCCGGCGCCCTCGAGTGCGAACACATGAGTCTGCGTCACGACGGAGGCGGCCATCATCTCATTGCGTGTCAGGGTGCCGGTCTTGTCGGAGCAGATCACCGACACCGAGCCCAGTGTTTCGATGGCCGGCAGGCGCCGGACGATGGCCTGCCGCCGAGCCATGGCCTGCACCCCGACCGCCAGGGTGATCGTCAGCACCGCCGGCAAGCCCTCGGGGATGGCGGCAACAGACAAGCCCACCACCGCCATGAACATTTCGGAAAACTCAAAATGTTCGACGAAGTAGCCGAAGACCAGCATGACAGCGGCAATCAGAAGGATCAGGATGGTCAGCCACTTGGCGAACACGTTCATCTGCCGGACCAGCGGCGTGGTGAGAATTTCGACCTCCGACAGCATGCCGCTGATGCGCCCGATTTCGGTGTTTCCCCCTGTATCCACAACGACACCCCGTCCCACCCCGCTGGTCACCAGCGTGCCGCTGAACGCCATGCAGGTGCGATCGCCGAGCGCGGCATCCGCCGCCACCGCCTGCGTTTGTTTATCCACCGCCATGGATTCGCCGGTGAGAATCGCCTCCTGAACCTGGAGGCCATGGGCGCGAATAAGGCGCAGGTCGGCGGGAACTTTGTCCCCGGCCTCCAGCAACACGATGTCTCCGGGGACGAGGCTTTCGCCCTCGACACTTCGGCGGGTGCCGTCCCGTAAGACAGAAGCCTTGAGGGCAAGCATGCGGCGGATCGCGTCCATCGCCTTCTCCGCCTTGCCTTCCTGAACGAATCCGATCGCTGCGTTGGCGACGACCACTGCCAGGATGACCAGGGTGTCGGTAACATGACCCAGCGAAGCCGTGATGGCCGCCGATCCCAGGAGCACGTAGATAAGGATATTGTGGAAGTGGAGGACAAACCGGATCAGCGCACCACGCCTCTTCGGCTCCGGGAGACGATTGGGACCATGCGCCGCCAAGCGGGCTGAGGCCTCGTCCTGAGAGAGGCCGTCGGCCGAGGAGGTCAACTGCCCCAGAACGTCATCTGAGGAGGCGTGATGCCAATGTTCGTTCACAAACTTAAGGGCTAATACTATCTTAGGTCGAAAATCGCTTTTCCAAAGCCAACAATCATGGTGCCTTCGACCGGCGGGATGGATGGAGAGCCAGCATCTTAGCTGCTTTCGTATCGGTTTTCCACTGTCTCACACAACCCGACGATGAAACCATCGGCATCCTCATCTCGCTTCATGGTCGATTCGAGTTTCCGAACGTCGTTGGCGAGGTCGCGGTCGCAGAATACGTCTGCTATCCAGCGTGAAAAGTCATGATGTCGGCTGTGGTTGACTATGACATCTACTTTGACTCGCTTGGCGACCTCGGCCAGTTCCCGTAGCGTTGCCACCGATGCTCCTATGAGATGTCCGTTGTTAGTGAAGACAAACTTGAGCTCTTTCGAGACTGGAACGTCAAAATACTTGGTGCGGTGCCGGACGTGATTGGTCAATCGCGGAGCGACGGAAAAGCGACGAAGTCGTCCTCCGGCTTCCTTGGTTGGCGGCAACAGGGCCGCCTCTGTGATGCCAAGATTGGCAAGCTGCTCGTACCAGTCGTGAGAGTCGATATACTCTTCGCTCTTGTCTTCCAAAAGGTCTCGCAGGACATCGACTTCCGCGTGTTCGGCGAGGCGAGTGACGGCGACGACGTCGATTGCCCCGAGAATCTCACTGGCTAGTTGCGAGGGGCGAAAGGTTACCAGCGTGTATCCATCGAGTTGAAAGTCCAGCATTTGCTTGCCAAGCGAGCCGCTCAGGAAATAGTGGCACTCGTCCAGAAAAATTCGGTGCGGAAAGCCTTGCTCGCGACGATGGTGCGCAACCAATGGTAAATGATGGCGGATGTACTCGCATTTCTGGTGATGATCAAGATGCGACAGATTCAGGACGACGCTGAGTCCCTGTTGCAACAACAACTTAAGGTCGTCATCGTGTGGTAACATGCGACCGCCGCCAAGAACAAGCGTGTTGGGCAAGGAAGCAAGGCTGCTGTAGTCGCCTTCAGGGTCGAATGCATACACCGTGTATCCCTTTAGAATTTGTTGTTCCATGAGCAACCCCGCCAGCCACGACTTACCGGTCTTCGTGTCTCCGGCAATGAGGACGTTACGACCGCAAATCGACATCTGAAAAGGCGCCCGACCCTCGATTTCCTCCAAGATCACCTTGCGATAGGTCGATGTATTAGCGGGCAATCGAATGTCAGACGATATCCGTTCGATATAGCTGCCGACAGCTTCTGGCCCATCGCCTTCGAGGACAAAGTCGGCCGACTCCCTCAGCCGCGCCGACCCCCACGAAACGGCCACTCCATGTTCACAGCAGGCGAGTAGTTCATGGTCATTCTCAGCGTCGCCGATGCCGATGGCATTGTGAATCGAAACATTGAAGGTGTCTAGCAGGTGACGCAGGCCGCTCGACTTGCTGATCGACGGCGGTAGCAACATCATTCGGCCACGATTGAACGTAATGGCCAAGGGCAACTCCATTTCGCGAATCAGCGAGATCGCCAGATCGGCAAAACCGGCTTCCATCTCAACCACGCATCGACCAACTTTGAAATCGATGCCATGCTCGGTCAGTTTCGTGATTAACGCCAAAGGCGGTGATGCACCTAAAAGGGTGACGTGCCCATTTGGAAACGCCACAACTGCACCGTTTTCGGCAATGACCCCGTCAACAAAATCCAGGCAGCCGACAGACTCACGGAGTTCCGAGAGGATCCGTCCGGTCACGATGACCACCATTACTCCGCGTTTGCGGGCATTCGCGATCGCGTCACGAACGACCGGGACAAGCACGCCGTCGTTGGCTATCGTGCCGTCGTAGTCTGTCGCAATTACTCGTAGTCGCATGGTTACTCCTGGTAGGAAATCGCTTTCTCACTTTCTTAAGGCGAATAATCATAGATCATAGCTCTTCTCAGGAAACCGTCCCTCGAGTTTCGCCCAGTTTCGGCACTCTGAAACAACTCTCGAGCGTCGATTGCACTCCGAGAGGTTTGATGGCCACATCGACACCACGACCATCCGTCACCTTTATGATCTTGATCCGACCGGATTCGGCAAATAGAGCTGCTTTCATGGTATGCGTGGTTTCGGATGCGTGTCTATCGGCGTGATGGATACCCGCTATCAAATGCCTGAAACCAAAGTCATGATACGCACCTGTTGCTAGATGCTACGCACCTGTTGCTAGATGGTTTGCATGGCTTTGCAACCTTCCTCAAAGCCGTGCTTGCAGAGACTGTCTCACCGCCGATTCACGATTTGATCCCCCCCTCTCTACAATCGATCAATCGGCCCGGCGGCAGCCAAATCCCACGTTACCGCTTCAAGGGTTGAATCAAGATCTTGTCGAGACGGTGCCGGTCTACGTCGGCGACTTCAAAGCGAAAACCGCCGCAGTCAAAATGATCACCTGCGCACGGTATGCGCTGCATGTGATGCAGGACAAAGCCGCCCAAGGTCTCGAATTCCCCGTCTTCCCCTTCGGGGAGGGAATCGACACGGATTGCCCTTTTCAGACCCTCCAAATCTATCAAGGCATCGACGAGCCATGAGCCATCGTCACGGCGGACAATCTGTGTTTGCGCCGGTTCATCGAACGACGGGATGTCGCCGAAAATCTCTTCGAACACATCCACCAACGTAACCAAGCCCTGAACGGTACCGAATTCGTCAGGCACGAGGGCCAGATGTTTGCGGCTGTGTTTGAAAGTCTCCAGAAGCTTGAGCGCCGTCATGCTGGCGGGCACGAACAGCGGCTCGGCGAGCAATGCTCGCAGGTTGATGCGCTCCTCCAGCGCTAGAGAAGCCCACAGCGCTTTCACGGACACGATCCCAAGCACATGGTCACGATCAATTTCATAGACAGGAAAATAGGAGTGCCCGCTGGCGACCGTCTTGCGCCAGTTCACTTCATCGGTATCACCCGCATTCAGCCATTCAATCTGCGCGCGTTGAGTCATGATGTCCCGACGCACTTTGTATCCAGCACCAGCGTATGCTCTACCATTTCCTTTTCGGTTTTGAAAAAGACCCCCGCCTGATGCCCCTGTTCGATCAGTGTACGCACTTCCTCCTCGGTCACGGGCGGCTCGGGCTTGGGGCGAAATCCAAACAGGCGGAGAACCCCGTCCGTAGCCGCTCCCAGCACCCGGATCACAGGATTGGTGAGGAGTGACAGACGACGCATGGGACGAGCGAGCGCCAAGGCGATTCCGACGGGGTTGTTTAGCGCCAGCCGCTTCGGAACCAACTCTCCGAAAACCACGGCCAGAAATGTGAGGATCAAAACCACCCCGCCAATACCAACGGCCTCCCCGTAGTCGGCAAGGATCGGAACCTTCTGCAACGCCGCGGCAATCGCCCGCGCAATCGTCGCACCGCCGAACGCGCCCGCCAGAATGCCGACGAGCGTAATGCCCACCTGGACGGTGGAGAGAAATCGGTTGGGCTCCTCGCTGAGTTCCAGTGCTGCTTGCGCCCGTGCGTCGTCCTCCTCGGCAAGTTCACGCAACCGGGTCTTGCGCGCCGCCACGATCGCGAATTCCGCCATCGCGAAGAGACCGTTGGCCGCGATGAGCAGGAGTATGATGATGATCTCGGCGACGATGATCTTCATGCGATTTCTGCAGGTGGAGACGCTTTGGGAACGCCCGGCTCAATGTGAATGGTGACATCCCGGATGCCAAGATCGGAAGCCAGAAGGGCATCCTTTACCCGGTGTGAAATATCATGACCCTCGGCAACGGTGGAGCCTCCATCGACAATCACATGCAGATCGATGAAACGTATCAGCCCGCTGGTTCGGATGCGGCACTTGTCGAGGTCGATGACGTTGGGGACCGACGCCGCGATCCGCCTGACCTCGGCAATCAGTTTAGGCGGGGGAGAGACGTCGAGAATCTCCTTCAGTGCCGATCGGAAAAGCCGAACGCCGTTGAAGGAAATGACAGCGGCGGCGAATAGAGCCGCCCAATCGTCCGCGCTCTCATAGCCTTCACCCGCATAGAGGGCGATAGAGATTCCGATGAATGCGGCGATGGACGTGAGTGAATCTGAGCGATGATGCCAAGCATCGGTCTGCATGGCTTTGCTCCCGATGGACTTGCCGGTGCGAAAAAGCAGCCGAAACATCGTCTCTTTCGTCAAGACAACCCCGATCAGTACGAACAGGGTGAAAGGTGCGGGCAGGTGGTGCGGCGTTCGGATCTCGATGACGCTCTTGATCGCAATGCCCACGGCCGCGCCAAGCAAAGCAGTGGCAACGGCAAGAGCTGCAAGTGGCTCCGCTTTTCCATAACCGTAAGGGTAGTCATCGGTCGCAGGTCGCGCGGCGATCCGGAGGCTTCCCCACACTACCATGGAGCTCATGATATCGAGCATCGATTCCACACCGTCGGCGATCAGAGCATAGGAATTTCCGAGGATGCCGGCGATCACCTTCACGGCGGCGAGCACTGTACTGGCGACGATTCCCCAGATGGTCGCGCGGATCCCGTGAGCGGCGGCTCCGGCCAGCGCCTCCTCGGGATCATACGGTTTCGGGGAAGAGGGATCCATTCTTCTTATGGTATGATTTCTGAACTGATTTGTCACTAGTCGCGAGATCTGGAGGAAGAATACCCAATGCCTTTAGCAGAGCCTGCCTGATGCATCTGCCCCAGCTTCGTCTCCTTCAGCACTTCGTGCTTATCGAAGCGATAGTGCCCGCCGATCAGGTGAGCTGGAATCCGCCGATCATTGACCATTTGGTCGAGCATTCTCCGGCCGCAACCTCGCAGCAATTCAACGGCATTCCGGCGAAACTCGTCGGTTTACTAAGCTCCCGTGATTGACATGATTTTCGATGCTCTCAGATCAGACACTGCCTGTCTACCGGTTCAGGAGAACTTCAGGGTGACTTAAATTGAAAACATCTCCAATCATCCCCACTAATCCACCACACGCCTACCACACGGTTTTCCGACCACAAGTGCCTCTCCTATCGAAATTCCTTTCACCTCCAACTCCCGTAACCATAGGGGGGCTATGCTCGTCAACCCCCTGAGACAGGGGGGGTACCCCCCTGTTTTCATTTTCGTAAACCTTTTGTAATAAATAGCTTAAGTGGAGTCGATGGGAGTCGAACCCTAAACGGTTTGTTGATTATCCACGGGTTACGGCTGAAAAACGGCCAACCACACGCCAACCACACGCCATTTTTTCAATGTCCAAGATCAAAAGATTCCGGGAGACCCAAAAAATCGGACGACTTTGCCCTCCAGTCCCGGCAATAGGATTCGTTCGGCCGGTCCTTATCCTGACCGAAACCAACAACTTGAAGTCATCCATGTAGCTTCTGATCGAATCGACGGCAGCAGACCCCGTGCTTGCTCAATCAACTTCTCCTCAATTTCCCAGAACTACCTTAGAACGGTGCGATGGAGGGGGCTGCTTGAGGACGTCGGAGGGAAGCGAACCAAAGAGCTTCCGGAAGCGAAGCGCGAAGCGGCCCAACTCCGTAAAGCCGAGATTCATGGCGATTTCAGTCACCGTGGAACGCGAGGGGTCGGCGCGTTGCAGATCCCGGTAGGCCTGGTTGAGCAGTCGGATCTGCAAGTAGCGGCCCGGTGGCTGGCCCGTGACGGCGAGAAACCGGTTGCGCAAGGTCCGTTGGTTCATTCCAAGCTCCTCTGCGACGCCACGGACGGAAGGCGATGGGTCTCTATCCTCGAGCATCCAGATCGCCTCCCGGACGACGCGCGACCTTGGGGGAAGCGGCATGGGCTCGGTTTCGATGGGCACCTCCGTGGCCAGGGTCTCGGCAACCTCCTGGCAGACAGAGAAACCCGTAGCTATCGGAACTCTCCCCGCCGCAATGGAGGAAAGGTAGTTCTGCAGATGATGAATGCTGCGAGCGGGGAGTCGAAGAAAAGGGGCGCCGTCCGAGAGGCAGGGTGAGCATCCGCTGGCATTCGCGAAGTGTTCCCGGAATTCGGTTTCCTGCACCATCAGAACCACGCTCCGCATTTTCGGAAGAGCGACATCGATCTCGTGGCCTGGAGGCACCAGAATGGCGGATCTCTCGGGGTAGGTGGTTCCCCAGAAGCGCCCGGATTGCGTTTTCTCATCAGGAATCACCAGTGCCATGGTGTCGCCGAGTAGGTGGCCCTTCATGGCCATGCCACCATCGACATGCTCGTTGTAGACCAGATCCTGCCCAACCATGAGGCCTTGGTTGAAGATTCTCACTTCGCCGGGCGCGATCTGATCGTGCTTCGTCTCCCAAGGCCCCTGGAAGGCTTCCGCATAGGTTGGGATGTCCGCTCCCCTGAACTCCATGGGCTGCACATCTTTCCGAGGGTGACGATCGTGTTGCATTCCGATTCTGCATATCGCCCTCGAGTCGGAGGTGGTAGCGTCCACTCATCCTAGCCGAAATCATTGCCCCATGACACTCAAAACCATACTTCGAGCCTTCATTGCCACCGCGGCCGTCGTTTCATCTGCCGCCCGAGCCGTCGACGACGAAGCGCTGGCACGCCAAGCGACCGACCCGACGGCATCGCTCATGGCGCTGAATGTTCAGACAACGTGGGTCGGCAGCTACTTTGGGCCCCGAGGTTGCCGGCGAGCCTTCGGATTCCCTGTCGTTTGCTTTCCGGCCCGTGATTCCTTTCGAGGCGTTTGAGCGCCCCAATATTCTTCGGGCAACGATCCCTTATCAAGCTGGCGGGCGTGGCGACGAGGGCTTTGGTCCGATCTCGCTGTTCGACCTGGTCGTTTTCAACGAGGACTGGGGCCGGTGATGAGCTTCGACACCACCGGAGTAGCGCCGGGCCCCTATGTGCTGGAACCCGCACTGGGTTTCGTCAAGCAAGAGTCGAAGAAGTTCAGTTGGGGCTTCTTCTCGCAAAACGTCCTCTGATCCGAGACCGCGGTGACTCCGATTCAGCCGGTCATCGCCTATCAACTCGGCGACGGTTGGTCCCTCTCGGTCGCTGCCCTCGTAGTAGCAGACGGTGAAAATGCGCTTGCCTCTGCTGGTACCCTCGTAGATGGTCACCGCGATGCTAGCCCGCTTCACAACTACTGGTTTCTTCGATTTTGGTTTCGCCGCCACCATCAAGAATCTGTCATGCATCTGTCATGCGTGCAAGATCAATGATGTTGCGGGAAATGCGTTAAACTCTACATATGTAGACTAAGGAGGGGTGGCAGAGTGGTCGAATGCACCGGTCTTGAAAACCGGCGTAGGGCAACCTACCGTGGGTTCGAATCCCACCCCCTCCGCCATTTTGCCCAAGCCCGGCGGAGCGGCGCCGGGCAAAATGATGCGGGGGTGGATGAGAACGAAGTCGATTCGGAGCGCAGCGGAGAAGTCGTGAACGAAGTGCAGCGCAGGGAAGGACAATCCCACCCCCTCCGCCATTTTGCCCAAGCCCGGCGGAGCGGCGTCGGGCGTCGGGCATCGCGCTTCGGCCGCTAGCAGCGAAGGAACCTTTTGCGTCGGGTGGGCAGGTCGCTAGTGTGCCGCCCATGTCGCGATCCCATCATGTCCAAGGCACCGCTGATACAGACGTCCTCGAGCCTGTTGGTCGGGGTGTGCAGGGGGATGTGTTCGGAACCCAGCGCTGGGTCGTCAAGATTCGGCGGTTCTCGATTCTGGGGTTGCTAGCGCGCTGGGTGTCGAACTGGCGGAGTCTGGTTGAGGTGAAAGAGTCTCTCGGCGGGCTGGCCGCCCCATTCCTGCTCCTCGACAAGGTGGTCTTCCGGGCGCCGACGATGGGC
>Ga0316197_10001508_pt1 | contig 16580 bp, 13 predicted proteins | sample OudBiesiAoxic_MG_FD_204939 | JGI IMG/M metagenome (GOLD analysis project Ga0316197, IMG submission 204939) | Coastal sediment microbial communities from Oude Bieten Haven, Netherlands - site A oxic | ecosystem: Environmental > Aquatic > Marine > Coastal > Sediment | place: Netherlands... | reverse complement strand
CCGCCCTGAGTGCCCGCCTGGCTATGCAAAAAAACTCATTAAGGACCGGCCATTAACTCATTCTTTTGCTACGCCATCCGAACACTCAGGACGACCACACAGGCCGTGCAACTGCGGAATCTAGGTTGAATCAGGCCTGTCACAGGTGATTTATTGATGAAGGCTGCGGCGTTGGAAGGATGCGGGTTACAACTCATACCGGCGCTTTTCCGGCACCTTGGCTTCATCTGTCAAAAATGTCTTCAGCCATTCAAGCGCATCCTCTTTGTGTTGAAAGATGCGCGTTGGATAGGGCGGCCTGTGAAACATCATGAACATCTCCCCCATGGCACGAGTAAAGGGCGATTTCACAATAGCCGCCAGAGCAGTGGTCAGTGCAGCGGCTTTATCGGTCGAAACAAACTGCTGTGCGTCATAGTCTAATGAAGCCACCGATCCACAATCAGCCAATATGGGTCGCTTGTCGGTGGTAATCTCAACATGCTGCTGATAGATCGACTCCATAACATCCATCGTTATATGGCAATTATCCGGGTACTTAATCCGGACGATGCCGTCTTCCTCCAGCCAGATTTTTGCATCCGGATATCCCATACGACTCTTTTTACACAGATTACACAACCAATTCAACCGCTTGTTTTTAACACATATTCGCCGCCATTGTAACCATATTGTCAGACCCGACAAATGTACTGACTATTTCGTCAGGTTTGCAGCTTTCAGCCACTTTACTATACTGTATATATTTACAGTACTCAGAAACGGCATGTCCAGCACACCAACACCCAACTACGCCGAACTTCATTGCATCAGCAATTTCAGCTTCTTACGTGGTGCCTCTCACCCGGAGGAATTGGTAAATCACGCACATGAACTGGGTTACACCGCCCTGGCGCTGACCGATGAATGCTCATTGGCCGGCATTGTGCGCGCCCATCTGGCCGCCAGAAAGGTGGGGCTGCCGCTGATTCTTGGCAGTGAATTTCGGCTCGATCACGCACTGCATCTGGTCTTGCTGGCGACCAACCGGGCGTCCTATGGCAACCTGTCAGCACTGATCAGCCTGGCTCGACGCCGGACTCCCAAAGGAGAATACCGGCTGCAGCGTGATGAACTGCTACCTTATACACATGACTGCCTGCTGATCTGGGTGAATGCAGAGCGCTGCGATACCCCTCAGGATATCGCCAGCTGGATACAAAATCATTTCACAAAACGCGCCTGGATTGGAGTCACCCGGCAACTGGATGGCCGGGACCGACAACGCCTGCAAAGCCTGCAAACTCTGGGACAGCAGTTTAATCTGCCACTGGTCGCCTGTGGCGGAGTTACCATGCACACCCGCAGCCGCCGTCAGCTGCGGGATATACTCACGGCCATTCGTCTGGGTGTGCGCATCCGCGACACCGGCTTTGCCCTGCACGCCAATGGCGGACACTGTTTATGCAGCCGCACCAACCTGGACAAGCTATACCCGCGCGCTCTGCTCGACGAAAGTCAGCATATCGCCGGACTCTGCCGTTTTTCACTCGACGAACTGCGTTATGAGTACCCCGAGGAACTGGTGCCCGATAATACCTCCCCCGGCGCCTGGCTGCGCCAGCTCACTGAAGCCGGCATGCACCGGCGTTGGCCGCAAGGCACGCCTGGCAAGGTTTATAAACTGATACAACACGAATTGACACTGATCGCAGAACTGCACTATGAGCCTTATTTCCTCACCGTATACGACATTGTGCAGTTTGCCCGTTCGCGCAATATTCTCTGCCAGGGCAGGGGCTCGGCAGCCAACTCAGCGGTCTGCTATTGCCTCGGTATTACCGAAGTCGATCCCTCGCGCATCGAAACCCTGTTCGAGCGTTTCATATCCAGACAACGTAACGAACCGCCTGACATTGATGTGGACTTCGAACACCAGCGGCGTGAAGAAGTTATTCAGTACATCTACGAAAAATACGGTCGGGAACGGGCAGCACTGGCTGCGACAGTGATTACCTATCGCCCCAAAAGCGCACTACGTGACGTTGGCAAAGCACTGGGACTCAGCCTGGACCAGCTCGACCGGCTCAGCAAAACCATTCACTGGTGGGATGGACAACAGATTGCTGAAGAGCGGCTGCATGAGGCCGGCTTTGCAGCCGATAATCCCATCATTCAGCGCCTGATGCAGCTCGCACACCAGCTAATGGGTTTTCCGCGCCACCTGTCACAACACGTCGGCGGTTTTGTGATCGCCCGGGATGCGCTTGATCGTATGATCCCCATCGAAAATGCCGCCATGCCGGAACGCACCGTGATTCAATGGGACAAGGATGATCTCGATACCCTGGGGCTGCTGAAAATCGATTGTCTGGCACTGGGCATGCTGAGCGCCATTCAGCGTTGTTTTAAAATGCTTGACGAGCACTACGACATGCCATTGACTATGGACAGCATAGCCGCGGAAGACCCGTTGGTGTACGACATGATTTCACGCGCTGACACCGTCGGTGTCTTCCAGATCGAGTCCCGTGCACAGATGTCCATGCTGCCGCGCCTGCGGCCAAGCTGTTTCTACGATCTGGTCATCGAGGTTGCCATTGTGCGCCCCGGCCCCATTCAGGGTGACATGGTGCACCCTTACCTGCGTCGGCGGCAGGGCATTGAAGCGGTGACCTATCCTTCAGATGCCGTGCGTGAGGTGCTGGAGCGCACTCTGGGCATCCCCATTTTCCAGGAGCAGGTTATCAAGCTCGCCATGGTAGCTGCCGGCTTTTCACCGGGCGAAGCTGACCAGCTACGCCGCTCCATGGCACGCTGGCGCAAGCACGGCCAGATACTGGCATTCGAACAACGCCTGGTCGAAGGCATGCGACAACGCGGTTATTCAGAACAGTTTGCCCGGCAGATATTTCAGCAAATCCTGGGCTTTGGTGAATACGGTTTTCCGGAATCACACGCAGCCAGCTTCGCATTACTGGTCTACGTCTCGGCCTGGCTTAAGCACTACTACCCGGAGGTATTCACCTGCGCCCTGCTCAACAGTCAGCCGATGGGCTTCTATACCCCGAGACAACTGGTCGATGACCTGCGCCGTCACGACGGTGACGTGCAGGCAGTGGATGTTTGTTACAGCGAGTGGGAATGCACATTGGAAAAGAAAGAAGGAGACCGCTGCTACAAAAAAAGCGGGGACACACCCAGTGTTGCCCTGCGCCTCGGCCTGCAAATGGTCAAAGGCCTGTCCCGCAGTGGCGCACAACGTTTAATCGGCGCACGCAAGCAGCAATCGTTCCGTGGTATTACCGACCTCGCGCAGCGGGCCCTGCTCAATCGCAAAGATCTGGAAGCCCTGGCTGCAGCCAATGCCCTGGCCTCCCTGGCCGGGCACCGTTACCAGGCACGTTGGGCCTGTGCCGGTATCGAACCGGCAAGGCCGCTGCTGCAAGATATCAGCATTGCTGAGGCCACACCCCTGCTTAAAACACCCAGCGAAGGCGAACAACTGGTAGCCGACTACGCCAGCACTGGTCTCAGCCTGGGACGCCATCCTATGGCACTGTTACGCTCACGACTGACCCGCCTGGGCCTGCAGCCCGCTCAACACCTCCACAGTTGCTCACACGGCAGCTTTGCACGCACCGCCGGCATTGTCACCGGCCGGCAAAGCCCCGGCAGTGCCTGCGGCGTGACTTTCATCACCCTGGAAGATGAAACCGGCATCATCCAGGCCATCGTCTGGCCGCATCTGGCACAGCGGCAACGCCGGGTTTTGTTAGGCGCCAGACTGCTGGCCGTGGAAGGTGAAGTGCAGCGCGAAGGGGAGGTATTGCATCTGATCGCAAAGCAGCTGGAGGACCACAGCCATTTACTGGGACGTCTGGTGACCCACTCCAGGGATTTTCACTGACAACAACCGAACTGCCAGAGGTGAGGACCCGGATTCTTCACCACAAAGGACACGAAGTTCACAAAGGCAACACAGGTAAGCGACCTCGGCACCTTCGTGAGCTTTGGAGCTAACAGACTGAGCCTGACAGGGCTTTACTACGGGGTTTCAAAGCAAGTGGAGACAGCCTGTTCCAGGACTGTCGGAGGCACGAGCCCATGGATGGGCGAAGGTAGCGCAATGCAGGAGCAATTGCCGAGGGACGCCGCCGTCGAGCCTACATGGATGTATTCACGGCGTGTGCTGGAACAGGCTGTCCACTTACTACCGCTCCCATTAGCAGCTGCAATATCCCATTACCTTCGTGACCTTATTGGTTACTGTCTGGGGACCACAGGCGAGACACGCTGCGAGAATCACCCGACCAGCTGGTTGAGATTGAAGATCGGCAACAGGATAGCCAGCACGATAATCAGCACCACAGCGCCCATCACCAGAATCAACACCGGCTCGAACAGACCCATGACCGCTGTAATCAGGGTTTCGATCTCACGCTCCTGGTTGACCGCCGCACGCTCCAGCATTTCTTCCAGTTTGCCACTGGCTTCACCACTGGCAATCAGGTGCACCATCATGGGCGGAAAATAACCGCTTTTCTCCAGCGCCGCGTGAATACTAGCGCCTTCACGAATCCTGCGCGTCGCATCCTCGACAGACTCCCGCATCGGAACATTCGACACAACCTCCGATGCAATGCGCAAACCGTCGAGCACCGGTACGCCGCTGGCGGTGACAATACTGAAGGTTCGCGCAAAACGCCCGGCATTAATGCCGCGTTCCAGGCGCCCGAGCAACGGTACACGCAGCAAAAACTTATGGAAACGGCGCCTGGGAGCTTCTCTGCGTAATAGCCAGGCTATACCGGCACCGGCCACCCCAATCCCCAGCAGCATCAAAATACCGTAGTTGCGCAGGAAATCGCTCATAGCGATCAGCGCTTTAGTCAGCCAGGGTAACTCCTGACCGATATTATCAAACACCTGCACCACCTGCGGTACAACATAGGTCATCAAGCCGACAACCACACCGATGGCAACCAGTGTCAGCAAGGCAGGATAAAACAGTGCCAGCTGAATTTTGGACTGCATCTGCTGGCGGCTTTCCGTGTAATCGGCAAGACGTTCCAACACCACATCCAGATGACCCGACTGCTCACCCGCCGATACCGTGGTACGGTACAGCTCAGGAAATACGCGGCTGAAATCACCCAGTCCGGTTGCCAGGGTATGCCCCTCCATGACACGCGAGCGAACCGCCAGCAACATACTTTGCAGACGTGATTTTTCGGTTTGCTGTGCAGCCGCCTGCAGGGTCTCTTCAAGCGGCAGACCGGCACGAACCAGGGTGGCCAGCTGACGGGTAATCAGGGCGAGATCCGTCGCACTGACACCACGACGGATTTTGATTCTACGCTGCTGGCGGGTACTACCGGTTTCACGTTCACTGGATTCCTGAACGTCGAGCGGCATCCAGCCCTTGTCGCGCAATTGCTGGCGCACCTGACGCGCGGTATCGCCTTCCAGCACGCCTTTCTTTTCTTTACCGCTGGTATCCAGCGCGACGTATTCAAAGGCACCCATACGGGGCTAGTTCTCCTGGGTGACCCGCAACACTTCTTCAACTGTCGTTTCACCCGCCAGTGCACGCCGCCAGCCATCCTGACGCATACCGGGAGAATGCTGGCGCGCATAGCCTTCAAGTTTCTGCTCACTGTCGCCATCATGAATCCTGGCGCGCATCTCGTCGTCGAGCTCAACCAGTTCGTAAATACCGGTGCGTCCTCTATAACCGAGATGGTTGCATTCAGCGCAGCCAACCGCCTGATACAAGACAGGCGGATTACCCGGGTCTACACCCAGCGCAATACAATCAGCCGCCGAAGCTGTGTAGGGCTCTTTGCAGTGATCACATAACACGCGCACCAGCCGCTGCGCCAGCACACCGATCAAACTGGATGACAGCAGGAAAGGCTCAACGCCCATATCGCGCAAACGGGTCACCGCCCCCACCGCGCTGTTGGTATGCAGCGTCGAGAATACCAGGTGGCCGGTCAAACTGGATTGCACCGCAATCTCCGCTGTTTCCAGGTCACGAATCTCACCCACCATCACCACATCCGGATCCTGACGCAGTATGGCGCGCAGGCCGCGCGCAAAACTCATTTCCACCTTGGTATTCACCTGGGTCTGGCCGATACCGTCGAGGTAATACTCGATCGGGTCCTCGACCGTCATTATGTTACGGCGCTTGTTATTGAGCCGTTCCAGTGCAGCGTACAGGGTGGTGGTTTTCCCCGAACCGGTGGGGCCGGTCACCAGAACGATACCGTGCGGTTTCTGGATCATTTCGTCGATAGCGTTTCGGCTTTCTGTGGCCATACCCAGATGCTCAAGATCCAACCGCCCGGCCTGCTTGTCCAGCAAACGCAATACCACGCGCTCTCCGTGTCCCGATGGCAAGGTCGAGACACGTACATCGACGGCACGCCCGGCGATACGCAGGGAAATACGTCCGTCCTGTGGCAGGCGTTTCTCCGCGATGTCAAGTTTGGCCATCACCTTGATACGCGATACCAGCAGCGGTGCGAGTACACGCTTCGGCTCCAGAATTTCGCGTAACACGCCGTCGACACGAAAGCGTACCACCAGCCGGTTTTCGAACGGTTCAATATGAATATCCGAGGCGTTTTCCTTAACCGCTTCGGTAAGCAGGGCGTTTATCAGGCGGATAATGGGCGCATCATCCTCGCTTTCCAGCAGGTCTTCGGTTTCAGGCAGGGCCTGTGCCACCTGGAACAGGTCCATATCATCGCCCAGGCCCTCCATCATCTGCATGGCTTCGTTCGAGCCCTGCTCATAGGTGGTAGCCAGCAGCGCATCAAACTGCCCTTCATCGACCTGACGCAACTTCAAGGGGCACGCCAGGAAGCGCCGCAATTCCAGCAGCGCCCCGGGATCGGCGGCAGGGCTTAAGACGACATCGACACTATCATCGCGAAATTCAGACACCAGCAGGCCATGCCGTTTGGCAAACATAAAGGCGGGACGCCGATAGCGCGGGCCCGCGGCTTCCGTAGCCGGCGCTTCGCCCAGGGTCTCCGGCTCGCTAGTACTCATCCTGGTCAACACCTGTCGCATTTCCAGTGGTTTGAGCGGCCGGTGTCTGTTCAAACGGGGGCGGCAACTCCAGCATTTCTTTCATATCCTTCATGTGAGGTGCTCCCTTGCCCGACATCAGGGGCACACCTTCCCTATCCTGCTCAAGCTGCAAGGCACGGATATAGTTGTATTTTTCGGCCGTGTAATTGTCCGCCGTGGCGTTATCCCGCAAAATCAACGGGTGCAGAAAGACCATCAGATTGACTTTAGTGCGGTTGACACTCTTTGAACGGAACAATGCGCCCAGGTAGGGAATGTCGCCCAACAGGGGTACCTTCTGTTCGCTCTCGCGCACCTGGTCTTCGATCAGGCCACCCAGTACCACGACATGGTTATCATCAACCAGTACATTGGTTTTGATATTACGTTTGTTGGTAATAATATCGACCGCCTGGGCGTCGTCGGAGATAGTCGACACTTCCTGGGTAATTTCCATAATGATGGAATTACCTTCGTTGATTTGCGGTTTGACCTTGAGCGTAATACCCACGTCTTCACGCTGGACGGTCTGAAAAGGATTGACCGACCCCTGGGCGGCGCCGGTACTGGTGAAAGAGCCCGTCACGAAGGGCACGTTCTGGCCGACGATAATTTCGGCTTCCTCGTTATCCAGGGTCACCAGTGAGGGCGTGGACAGAATATTCACGTCAGAGTCGCCTGCCAAGGCATTGACCACAGCCGCGAAATTCACGCCATCATTGCCCAGCCTGCCCACCCCGAAAGACATACCCGGAGTTACAGAGGGTATCGCGCCCCCGATAATCCCGTTGGCGATATCAATAAGACTGGTACCGGTGTTGGTGAAATTGGTCCCACCGAGCGGGGCGGTCGTTCCGGAGAGGTCAAACACCGCCCACTGAACCCCGAGTTCGCGCGCCCTGCCCTCTCCGACTTCGGCGATGATGGCGTCCACCAGCACCTGGGCGCGGCGGATATCGAGCTGCCGGATAACGGTTTCAAGAGAGCGCATCAGGGCGGGCGGTGCGGTGATAACCAGAGAATTGGTGGCTTCATCCGCCTGAATATCCAGCTGCTTGTCTCTACTACCGGGCGTCTTGGCTGCGGGTTTACCCTTGATTTCCTCGGCCTGCGATTCACCCACGCCGGTCAACACCTCGACCAGGTCTATCGCCTTGGCGTATTTGAGGTAAATGACTTTGGTGTTACCACCGCGCTCCAGCGGGGTATCCAGATGCGATATTATGGCGCGCAGGCGTAGCCGTTCGCTGCGGTCGCCACCCAGCAGCACACTGTTGGTTCGCTCGTCAGCCACCAGTGTCTCGGCGGCGCCGGGCGCGCCTTTGCCTTTGGCCTGCGCACCGCGGCTGATGGCATTGAGGATACGCACAACCTCCGCTGCCGATGCATACTCGAGACGGATCACTTCGATCTCGCTATCACTGACCTTGTCGATACGGCGGATAATATCCACCAGGCGCGACACGTTTTCTGCACGATCGGACATAATCAGAACATTGGTTGCCGGATAAGCCGCAAGGTGGCCCTGCTGGGGTACCAGTGGCCTGAGAATGGGAACCATTTGAGCCGCCGCGACATTGTCGACCTGCACAACCCGGGTGACCATTTCATCACCACGCCCGGGGGCAGCATCACCGACACTGGGAATAGAATCCTGCTTGGCGCTGACATCCGGTACAACCTTGATAACCGATCCGCTTGGCACCGCGGCAAAACCGTGCACTTTCAAAATCGACAGAAAAACCTGGTAAACCTCGTCACTGTCCATTGCCCGTGACGAAATCACCGTCACCTTGCCCTTTACCCGCGGATCGACAATAAAGTTTTTACCCGTCACTTCGGCAACAGTGCCGATCAGGGCATTGATATCCGCATCTTTTAAATTCAGGGTAATGGTTTGCGCAAACAGCGGGCCCACCCAGATCAGGCACAGCATGCATAATCCGTGCAGCCAGTGCTGATGTCTATTGATCCGGGATTCCACTTAAACTCTACTCCTGTGTTACGGCAACGACAGGCTCAGGGACGTTTCCTGCCCGCCCCTTAGCAAGGTCACATTAACGCTATCGCCTTCACCGAGCGCCCGCATGGCCTTCATACCGCTGGACGGCGAATCAATTTGCACACCGTTGATCGCTGTGACGATATCACCGGACTGCAGGCCCAGTTGGTTAAACGCACCCGGCTGCCTGCCCGGCTGCAATTTGAAACCGACAAATTTGCCATCTTCACGATGCGGCGCTGCTTGCACATAGTTCATGAATGACGAAGGATTCCGCTTGATTTCCGTCCTGTATTTCTGAAACGCCGCCGCCTTGCCGGAACTGCCGGCAGACCCCGCCCGCGCAACACGACTACCCGCGTTACCCGACTGCGGCTGTGTGAGCTCCTTAGGTAAACGCAAGGTTTCAAAGCGTCCGTTACGCTCCAGGATGATGCGGTCTGGATAAATCCCGGACAGCTTGGCTCCCCCCGGCAGCGGGTCGCCCACAGCATAATGCTCTTCCTTACCCTTGGGATCGCCAACAATAGCACGCCCACCCGTGCTTTCTTCATGGGCAAAGACACCCCGCAGCGTCAACTTGAGACTCGTTTCCGGCGCCTCAACCGCCCTTTTCTCGACCGTTTTTTCCTCACCGGCAACCCCGAACAGGTGCCAGCCGGCAATCTGCCGTTCGTCGACACGTGGCTGCTGCCGCTTGACGGGTGCGGGTGCGGGTGCAACCGATACCGCCTGTTCTGTTTGCCTGGCCTCAGGGACCAGCAGCCAGGTCAGTTTCGCCGATAGCCAGGCCAGCCAGATTATCAGCAACACATTCACCAGCTTGCTGAGCTGACCTATCCGTTCCGGACGGAACCAGCTCTGTAACGCAGATTGTGAAATGGCAAGGCTAACCATAGCGCTGTGAATTTATCATATCCCTGAGTCAGTAACCGCGGCCGATTGACAAAGAACTTAAACGCCCGCCAATAAGGCATTATTTTAAGAACAGTTGTAATTTTAACCCATTCTCGCCAGTGCTACCCGAGGGGTCACTCTCAGGAGACCGATTTTCGCCGTCTGGCGCCATTCCGCGCCCCGCCACGACCTCCACGGCCTTGTTTTTTTGTAATTTTCTTCCGCGGCCTTGCCACCGGCGGCGCTGGCTCGATCATCATATCGGCGTCAATACGCTGCACTGGAATGGCCTCACCAATAAAAGCCTCAATCTCGGGCAAAGAATACACAAAGCGTTCACAGGCAAAACTTATCGCATCGCCGTCTGCACCCAGGCGCGCGGTACGTCCGATACGGTGCACGTAATCCTCCGCATCCTGGGGCAGGTCGTAGTTGAAAACGTGACTGACATCAGGAATATGCAGACCTCGCGCAGCCACATCGGTCGCCACCAGAATATCCAGCTCTCCATCCTGAAACTGTTTCAACAGTGACTGGCGTTTTTTCTGTGGCACATCACCCGACAGTATCGCCGACTTATGTCCGTTGCCTTCCAGATAGGCCCACACCTTCTCGGAATCCCGCTTGGTATTGACGAACACGATACTGCGGTGTGCATCCATCCGGCCCATCAACCCCAGTAACAGGGGAATCTTGTCCTCGTTGGAGGTGTGATACAGCACCTGCCGCACATGCTGGGCGGTGATCTGTTCAGATTCAACCTGCACCAGCTGCGGGCTGTTCATATGTTCATAGGCCAGTTCGTTGACCCGTAACGACATGGTGGCTGAAAACAGCAGTCCCAGCCGTTGTTCCGGCGGTGGGCAACGGCGTAACAAAAAGCGCACATCTTTGATGAAGCCCAGATCGAACATTCTGTCTGCCTCATCGAGCACCACCACCTGCGCCTTACGCAGATCAAATACGTGTTGCTTGAAGTAATCGATAATGCGTCCGGGCGTACCGATCAACACATCAACACCTTTGACAAGCTGTTTACGCTGGCCGTCGTAATCGGTACCACCGTAAGCCAGACCAAGCTGCAGGCCGGTATACTGTCCCAGTTTTACAGCATCCCGGTGAATCTGTATCGCCAGTTCACGGGTTGGCGCAAGTATCAGCGCCCTCACCTGTTGGGGCTTACGCTGCTCATCGGCGGGATTACGCAACAGATAATTAAAGGTCGCAATCAGAAAAGCGGCGGTTTTACCTGTCCCCGTCTGCGCCTGACCTGCTACATCCTGACCCTTCAAGGTTAGCGGCAAAGTCTCTTCCTGTATTGGCGTACAAGATAAAAACCCAGCCCCTTCAATGCCTTGCATCACACTTTCGGGTAAATCAAAGCCGCTAAAAGCAATATTAGTCATGTGTTCTTCTGTCATAGTTGCGAAGCATAACGAATTTATTCGGTTTATTCTCAGGTTTGGGCTTGCAATCTTTGTCTTTTTGGGCTGAAATCAACGCCGCTGCAGTGCAGATAAGTAGACACTACGCTCGATTATCGAAAACCGTATGCAAATAAGCGGCTAAGTCTGACAAGGCCTGCGTTTCAATTTAAAATCCCCGTTTACATTTTCAAAATTAAAAGTTGATGGCCAGGAGGCCCATAGCGTGAGCGATACTATCGTTTATTTAACCGATGACTCTTTTCAAAACGAAGTTCTTGAATCCGCTGAACCCGTGTTGGTGGACTACTGGGCTGAGTGGTGCGGTCCCTGCAAGATGATTGCTCCCATCCTGACTGAGATTGCCACCGAGTACCAGGGTAAGGTCAAAGTGGCCAAACTGAATATCGACGACAATCCGCAGACGCCGCCCAAATATGGCATTCGAGGCATTCCTACCCTGATGCTTTTCAAAGATGGCAATGTTGAAGCCACCAAAGTCGGCGCCCTGTCAAAATCCCAGCTGACAGCATTTATTGATACAAACCTGTAACACAGACCCCGTAACAGGCATTGTTCGACCCGGAGGATTCAATCCAAACCAAAGGTTAGCTAATTCCGCCAACGCTGCCGCAATAGCGGCGTACCGATACCCACTGCTGCCGGCCTTTCCAGCGGTGCTGTTCCTGCCACCAACCTGAATGATTATAAAAGCTTATGAACCTGACTGAACTGAAACAAAAACCTGCAACCGAACTGATTAAAATTGCCCAGGGAATGGGTATCGAAGGTACCCGCTCCCGTAAGCAAGATGTCATTTTTTCCATATTGAAGTCTCACGCCAAGAGCGGGGAGGATATTTTCGGAGACGGTGTTCTGGAAATCCTTCAGGACGGATTCGGTTTCCTGCGCTCGGCCGATAGCTCTTACCTGGCCGGCCCCGACGATATTTACGTATCACCCAGCCAGATTCGACGTTTCGGCCTGCGTACCGGCGACACAGTATCCGGCAAGATCCGACCGCCCAAGGAAGGTGAGCGTTATTTCGCCTTGTTGAAAGTAAACGAAATCAACTACGACAAACCGGAAAACGCCAAAGGTAAGGTTCTGTTCGAAAACCTGACGCCTTTACACCCCAATGAACGCCTCAAGCTGGAACTCGGCAATGGCAGCACGGAAGACATTACGGCCCGGGTCATTGACCTTGCCGCTCCCATTGGCAAAGGTCAGCGCGGCTTGATTGTGTCACCCCCAAAAGCCGGTAAAACCATGCTGCTGCAGAATGTGGCGCAATCGATCACCAGCAATCATCCGGAATGCTATTTAATCGTTCTGCTGATTGATGAACGTCCGGAGGAAGTCACGGAAATGGACCGCTCCGTGCGTGGTGAGGTGGTTTCATCGACATTCGACGAACCGGCCAGCCGCCACGTCCAGGTCGCCGAGATGGTTATCGAGAAAGCCAAGCGGCTGGTTGAGCACAAACGTGACGTGGTTATCCTGCTCGACTCCATTACCCGTCTTGCACGCGCCTATAACACTGTGATTCCGTCGTCCGGCAAGGTGCTTACCGGCGGTGTAGACGCCAACGCACTGCATCGACCCAAGCGATTCTTTGGCGCTGCACGCAACATCGAAGAAGGCGGTTCACTGACCATTATCGCGACTGCGCTGGTGGAGACCGGATCACGTATGGACGATGTGATCTACGAAGAGTTCAAAGGCACAGGCAACATGGAAATACACCTGGATCGCAAAATTGCCGAAAAACGCGTCTACCCGTCGATCAACATCAACCGCTCCGGCACCCGTCGCGAAGAATTGCTGACCAAATCGGATGAACTGCAAAAAGTGTGGATCCTGCGCAAACTGTTACACCCCATGGAAGATCTGGCGGCGATGGAATTCCTGCTCGACAGGCTCAAGGGCGTCAAGACCAACGACGCATTTTTCGATTCCATGAAGCGCTAGTACTCCTTCAAGGTGATATTGCCGGGTTCAGCAAGGCGAGAAGCGGTTGGCTGCCAGGCACTTGCCCGCCGGGGTAGCCATTCTACCTCAAGGGCAAGTAACACCGCAGATGGCCGCTTATCGCTTTGCCCGGAGGGAGTCACCGAGCCGCACCATTGCCGCGTTGCAGCTCTTGACAAGGGTCCTGCCATTGCCTGCGAGCTGCGCCTTGCCCTGGCACGGCTCGGTGGCTCTGAACCCGGCAATATCACCTTGAAGGAGTACTAGCCTGTTCCTGAATTGAGATGGCGATTCTTCAGCCGCATATAATGTGCGGCTGAATATTGCAAAAAACGCTTTTCCTTTTCGGTCAGTTCGCGCACCTGCTTCACCGGCGACCCCAGGTACAGATAACCGCCTTCGAGCACCTTGCCAGGCGGCACCAGCGCACCAGCGCCGATCATGCTTCCTGCCCTGATCACAGCCCCGTCCAGTACGATGGCGCCCATGCCGATCAAGCAGCCATCCTCCACCTGACAGGCGTGCAGGATGACCTTATGCCCCACCGTCACATCGCTACCGATGACGAGCGGCATGCCGCCCTCTGCATATTCACTGTCATGCGTGACGTGCAGCACGGAACCGTCCTGGATATTGGTACGCTCACCGATTTCGATGCTGTTCACATCCCCGCGCACCACACTCATCGGCCAGACGGAACTGTCTCCGCCGATGCTGACCTGTCCGACAACCAGAGCCTGCTCGTCGATATAAACACTGGGATGGATAGCCGGCTGATGGCCTTCAAAGCGACGAACTGACACTGGTGTACTGTCTCCTATTAACCCGGCAATTAAACATACAGCGCAGGAGCGCCGTCCTTCGGCGCGATATCGCGGCCAGGAGGCCGCTCCTACGCCGGGTATTCTATTGCCGGTTTAATAGATACCCCTCATACCCATCCTGCTAGACCCAGTACGCAGTACCCGTCATTACCTTAGAGGTCAGCTTCATAAGCTGCCTGACCGGCGGGGGAAGTTCAACACCGCCGGCCTTCTTCGCCGTAGCCCCGTGGTGCGCTTCGTCAATTTTCATCTGCTCAAGAACGGCACGGCTTTTTTTATCGTTCTCCGCGATCCGTTTCAGGTGGTCTTCAAGGTGGCCTATCACCTGCTTTTCCGTTTCCACCACAAATCCGAGACTCCACTTGTCACCCACGACACCAGCCGTGGCACCAATCGCGAATGAACCCAGATACCATAAGGGATTCAGATAACTCAAATGCCCGTCAAGCGCTTTGACACGCCGCTCACACCACTCCAGATGATCGTTCTCTTCATCGGCGGCACACTCCATGCGGTCACGCACGTCTTCCAGCCGCGCAGTCAGTGCCTGCCCCTGATAAAGCGCCTGGGCCGCCACCTCACCGGAATGATTCACGCGCATCAGCCGGACCGACTCGAGTTTTTCCGACTTACTGAGCTCAAGCTCGTCCCAGTCATTGGCGGGATCAGGTCGCTCGGTAACCCGCGGCCTGCCGGCCAGGGTACGCACCGCCTGATCCAGGTTCATGATGAGGTGGTCTAATGGACTGTAGCTGCGGGCTTTGGACATAGTCTTCAAAGTGTCCGACATTCCAGTGGCACTTTCAACTTTCCCGAATTTCGTAATCGTGGGTGATGGTCGCGCTCTTGCCCAGCATGATCGACGCGGAACAGTATTTTTCCGCCGAAAGCTCAACGGCACGCGCCACACGTTTTTCGTTCAACGCCTTGCCGGTGACGACGAAATGCACGTGAATGGCGGTGAATACTTTCGGATCCTGTTCGGCCCGTTCGGCCTCAATCTCCGCCACACAGTCGGTAATGGCTTGGCGTGACCTGTTGAGAATCAGCACCACATCGAAGGAAGCACAGCCGCCCATGCCCAGCAACAACATTTCCATGGGACGAACGCCAAGATTACGGCCACCGTATTCCGGCGGACCATCCATGACGACAGCATGGCCGCTGCCCGACTCGCCGAGAAAAGTTGCATCCTGGACCCATTTAATCCGAGCCTTCATCACACGCCCCCACGCTTGAAAAATCTGTGAACACTGCCACAAAATAATGCCGGCCCATTATTTGCATGGGCTAATGTATCCCGTCAATCAAACGATACACCTGGAACAAGGGCCCGCGAAGGTACAGTCAGATGATGCCAAATACAATACCCGCAGCAACATTACCGGTCGGCGACACGTCGATTGACGTATTTCTGGAACACTGCCGCCGCCGGCGTTATCCAGCCAAGAGCGTCATTATTTACGCTGGTGATGACTCGGACGTCCTTTATTACATTGTCGAGGGCTCGGTAACGGTATTAATCGAAGATGAGGACGGTCACGAAATCGTTCTGGCCTACCTCAATCCAGGTGATTTCTTTGGTGAAATGGGGCTGTTTGGCGAAGAGCACAACCGCAGCGCCTGGATTCGCACCAAGACCCAGTGCGAACTGGCTGAAATCAGTTACAACCGTTACCGCCAACTGGCGGAAGACGATACCGGTATCCTGTTCGCGCTCGCCGGACAAATGGCCACGCGCCTGCGCAATACCAGCCGCAAGGTCAGCGATCTGGCCTTCCTCGACGTCACCGGCCGGGTCGCGCGCACCCTGCTGGATCTGTGCAAACAACCCGATGCCATGACCCACCCCGACGGGATGCAGATCAAAATCACCCGTCAGGAAATTGGCCGTATCGTCGGTTGTTCGCGCGAAATGGTGGGACGCGTCCTGAAGTCCCTGGAAGAGCAGGGGCTGATCACTGCCAGGGGCAAGACAATGGTGATTTTCGGGGCCCGATAGGGATATCTTAGACAGCTAAGGGCGCTGTCAACAGCAACGATCAATTTGCTGTATGGGACCAGCGCGGGGGAGGCCTTGCTTGCCAAAATATCGCGCCGAAGGGCGGCGCTCCTACAACTGGTAGATTTCAGGCAAACAGTTCCGCCAGTTTCTCGCCGGGCTCCTCGGCTTTCATAAACGCCTCGCCGACCAGAAACACATCCACCCCCTTGTTACGCATCCTTCGCACGTCATCGCGGCTGTGAATCCCGCTCTCGGTAACCAGTAAGCGATCATCCGGAAAACCGGACAAAAGATCCAGGGTGGTATCCAGCGTTGTCGCAAAGGTTCGCAGGTTACGGTTGTTGACCCCGATCAGGCCGGCCGGCGTGGCCAGCGCGCGCGCCATCTCTGCG
>Ga0316197_10001507_pt1 | contig 16588 bp, 3 predicted proteins | sample OudBiesiAoxic_MG_FD_204939 | JGI IMG/M metagenome (GOLD analysis project Ga0316197, IMG submission 204939) | Coastal sediment microbial communities from Oude Bieten Haven, Netherlands - site A oxic | ecosystem: Environmental > Aquatic > Marine > Coastal > Sediment | place: Netherlands... | reverse complement strand
GGTCACGCCGTCGACCGCATCGGACTCGCCGCCTCCCAATGCCTCCATATCGGTGACGATCCAGTCGCAGACTGGCAGGGCGCTCGCTGCGCCGGACTACAAGTGTTCGAACTCGATCGGTCCCGCATCGATCTTTCGATGCTACTGGAACTGCCAAATCTCCCAGATTTTTCCGATTAAGCACTTGCATCGCCCAAGTTTCTAATTTAGGAAAGGCCAACCTTCTGGCAGGCACTCTGAGCCTGGCGAAAAAGCGCGGATAGCTCAGTTGGTAGAGCAGTTGGCTTTTAACCAATTGGTCCAGGGTTCGAGTCCCTGTCCGCGTACTTTCTCCCCTCTTTCACCGGGCTCTGAGCAAGCCCCTGGGGATGATCCGGAGGCCGCCTGCCCCCGGTGGTGATTTGCCAGCCGGCCGAGATGACAGCATCATACCCGAAGGTGGCGAACCATACGGGGGCGACTTTGGCCAGAGACTCGCGCGGAGAAATAATGCTGCGACGAAGAGGCCGAGCAATCGGCTGCAGCATCCCTGCGGTGGAGGGTTGCGCTCGCCGGCGCAAGTCACTAATCTCCCATTTGAGATGGGGAGGACAAACCACGACCAGCGATCGGATGATCTCTGGCAATCAGATGAGCGGCTCGCTTGGGCTGCGAAAATGGAATCGCTCGGCACCGTGAACTCGGGGGTGGCGCACAGCCTCAAAAACCAACTGGCGCAGATCCAGATGGGGATCGAGGCGCTGCGTGCTCTCAGGCCGAAGGCCGAGCCCACTAGCGACGATACCGAGGCGTCGGTCCTCTCGATCATCGACGGCGCAATCGACCGTGCGGACGCGATGCTCGATAGCTTGATCCGGTTCTCGTCCGAATTCGAATTCTCCCTCCAACCAGGTGACTTCAACGAGATCGTCCGCTCGACACTCGACCAATTCGAACCCCAGGCGAAGGCCTGCGGCGTGACCATCACCGCAGCGCTCGCACCAGGCTTGCCATCCGTCCTGGTCGATCGGCAGCAGTTCCCGCAGATCATCGGGCATCTGCTCTCGAATGCGCTCGACGCAATGCCGGAGGGCGGCGAACTCATTGCCACAACATCGCTCTCCGATCCAAGGACGGCCCAGCCAGAAGGAACGACCAGCACCTCGATGCTCAGCCTGGTGATCGAAGACTCCGGCGTGGGCATTGGCGAGGAGAACCTATCAAAAGTATTTATCCCTTTCTTCTCTACCAAGGCTGCCGCCGGACGAGGATGTGGGCTCGGCCTAACTCTCGTAGAGAAGCTTGTCGCGCTCCACGGAGGCACGGTCTCGATTGATGACCGGGCTTGCGTGGGAGGGGTCCGAGCAACCGTACGATTGCAAGTCGCCCCAGACGCCAGGCTGGAAGCCCCGGACTAGATTTCGGTTCAAACTGAACAGGGCGATGATCTGAGGTGGAGGCCATTTTCGCTTCCAAGTTCCCAAGATTCCTGCATATTGCGGAGAGAAGGCCGTTGTGAGGAATCCAGATCCATTTCATTCGAGGGGGGGGCTCCAAGCTGTCGCCTGTCTTTTGGCGATCGCCTTTCTATCGATCGCCAATCGGTCGGTGGCCGAGCCTGGCAACTCGCTGCAGATCCGTGATGGCTACTTCTGGGATCCGCAAGAGGGACAGTATTTTATAGCGCGGGGTGTCGCCTACCAGACTTGGAACCCACCCGTCTTCGCCAATCAGTCGCTAGACCAGATCGGGTATGACCTGAGGGAGTTCGTTAAGCTGCGAGCCAATTCGGTGCGGGCGGAACTCGTCTGGGGCGAGCTCGAAGTCGAGGAGGATGTCTACGACTGGAGCCGCGCAGACTTCCTCATCCAGACCGCTGAGGAGCTTGGTCTCAAACTCTTCCTCTTGATCGGATACCAGTATCCCCCACTCACCTGGTTCCCGGAGGAGGAGCGCTGCATCAATGATAGAGGAACCGTCTCTGATGTCTTGAACTACGAGAGCCCTACGGCCCAAGCCGCCTACACCGAGCACATCGCCGCGGTCGTCTCCCGCTACAAGGACAGCCCGGCCATCGGCGGGTGGATCCTAGGAAACGAGTTCGCCTACTTCGACCTCTGGGAGGATCCCGCACTGTACCCCGCACGCCGGATGTTAGGCTACGACCCAAGGTCGTTGCAGGCCTTCCGAGAATTCCTCTCCGAGAGCAATGGTGGCGACATCGCGTCGCTCAATGCCAAGTGGGGCGAGAGTTACGCGAGCTTCGACGAGGTTCAGATGCCCCAAGAATACCCGTCTGACCGCAACGACCCTGGCTACCACGATGTGATCCAGTGGCGCAAACAGAGCATCGCCAATTTCCTCGCGCTGGGGGCGAAGGCGGCGAAAGATAACGACCCGAACCACCTGATCACCTACTCGATGGTAGGCGGGATCTTCAGCGGCAGCGATGCCAACAACACCTGCGAGGACCCGGAGACGATCGTCCGCGCCTGTGAGGAGATCGGTGCACCGCTGGACTTCTGGTCGGTCAACAACTATGCCTGGGCGACCGAGGGGAGCGAGCTGCGCTCGGCCGACTTCGGGATCGCAAAGTACCAGGAACAGATCGGCCTGCCGATCCTAGTCTCCGAGACCGGCCATAGCAGCACGGAGGATCTGCTACCCGGAGCATCGCCACGCCAGCCGGACGCCTTGCCGAGCACCATCTGGGAGTTGCTCAGCTCTGGCGCGATCGGTGTTCACTTCTTCCACTGGAGCGACCGGCACAACTTTAACGAAGACTTCTTCATTCGTGAGCAGGGATTTGGAATCGTCGGGCAGAACCGCCTGCCGAAGCAACCGGTGTATGGGAATGTCGAAGCGATGCTAAGGCGGATGGAGGAAATCGATCTCTCCAATCTCTTCGGTGGCTCGACTGATCCCCCAGTCGACGTCCTGCTCTACCTCACGCCGGAGGGCGATATGGGTTTCCCGCGGGGCAACCAGGAGAATACCATGATCTGGGGAGGGCTCAGGCGCTCGGGCTTCCAAGTGGGTCTGATTGGCGAAGAGGCGTTCAATCGGGGCGACTTCCGAGACGCGCAGGCGCTGGTATTTTCCCGCAGCGATCAGCTCAAGCCCGGAACTCTGTCCCGGGTCGAAAGCGCGGTGATCCCTTCGGGAATCCATGTCTCTTCGAACTGCGATCTGCCGGGTCAATTCAACGCCTACCGACAAGCAAACCCCGAGTGGGAGGCGCAGTTGTCGAGGATCTTCGGGGTCGATGTCAGTGAGGCGCAAGCTGTCCTAAATCTGGGTGTCAGTGGTGGCTTCGACGAGACCTATGACGACCTCAGTATCAGCTGGAATGATACCCCGCTCAACCTGCTGGAGCCGTTCGACGAGAACCTGCTCACCTGGAAGATCTGGCATGGGGTTCGAGCGGTCTCAGGCACGACACTTCTCAATCATAGCGGGCTGAACGGTTCCGCCCCGGGGTCACTCGCACTCCATGTCAACGATCACGGCACCGCCAGGACGGCGATCAACACCTTTGCCGCCGGCGACATCTTCGGCTCGACCTCGGCCACCCACCTGTGGGACATCCGCTCGAGTCTGACCACGGCCATCTACCGCGACTACTTTGGGATCGATACGAAGATTCGGCTCAGCGATTCCGGAGGTCCCGGCGGTGAGGGATTTAGGTACGTCCTTGCAGACTATCGCATCTGCCGCAACGGGAGCGTCCTCATTTCCCTGCTCAACGAACATGATGCCGGGGTCAGTTTCGACCTTCACGCTCCCGATCTCCTGCCCGGCAAAACCGTCGAGCAATTGAGCCGTGGCGGAATCCTCGCTTCAAATGTCGCGGGCACCACGCTCAGCAACCTTTCCCTCGCGGCCGACGAGCTCCTCCTGCTCTACGTCTACGATGAGAACGGTGGTAGCGATTCCTCACTGATCGACCCCCTGCCCTACAGGGTCTGGTTCGAGATGGCCCCGCAGGCCGTGTGGCCCGGCCTCTCCGACGACGAGGTTGTGCTCGGCTTCGACACGCGCGGCGAAGAGCTCGATCTCTCGGTCAGCTTTGAATCGCTTGACGGCCCGACCGTCATCCACGGGAACTCACCCAGCACTACTGCGAGTGGAGTTGGCGACGCGAGCTTGACCGTCCCGATTCCAGATGCCGACCTGATGGCCGCCAGCTACGCGTCGACACCTAATGGCGGGCGCTACCAGCTGAGCGCACGCCTCGAGAAGGAAGGAACCATTGTCGCCAAGACGAGCATTCCGATCAAACTGCTCTGGGGCGTTCGACCGGTCGCTCTGCCTGAGGAGATCGTCGCGGGAAATGCCTACGGAATCGAGATCGAGTGGCAGGAGTTGCCGGCCTATGAGGCAGGCGAGATGCCCACTTCGATTGACCGTGCCCCGCTCTGGGACTCGGAAGCCGCTATCCGGCAGCACTACAATATCCGCCTCGAGCTCCGCGACCAATCTGAGGCAGTTGTCGCCTCCGACGTCTTCGTGACCCGCGAGGCGAGCGGCCGCGCCACGCTCTCCATCGATGTCCCCAATGCTATCTCTGGTCCCTTGCACTGGTTCGCCTACGCTGAGACCGCGCCCGGTGCGAGCCACGACGTCGTGGCGAGCTTCGAGGGTCTTATCAGCGGCGCGGCCGTCAACAACGATGCCCGGCAGGAGGAGTTGGGATCGGTGATCAGCGCTCAGGCTGACTACTCAGGGCAGGTCGGAGGGGCGGATATGTCCGAGCTACCACTGAGCCCGTTCAGGACGATTGTTTCCGCAACAGTTGATGGCACCGAGAGGACACTGAGCGACGATGGCAACGGCCTCCTCCTTGGGGCCGGAAGCGACACCGGAACCGTAGACTACGACACCGGCCTCATCACCCTGAATTTCTCTCCACCCCCTGTCAGTGGCGGCGGCTTAATCATCGTCAGCTACATTCCTCTAAAACCGAACCCCGACATTCTCCAACCATGGACGACCTACACCTATGGCGGAGCTGTCTACCTGAATCACGGCATTCATATCGAAGGGTTTCACGGATCACAATCGGCGTTCATGGTCATCGGGAGCCCGCCCGGGGCTGAGGAGTTCTGGGGCTTCGGCGTCAATCGCCAGTTCGCTCCCCCCATCGCTATCCCCGCCCTCGGATCGGAGGGATTGAACGACTTCCGCTTCTCGTTCTCTTTCCGCGAGGAAGCCCGCCACCCCGCCCGTCTAGAACTACAGATCAAGGACGCGCAGGATCCCCCTGCCCTGTTGATTTTTACTAAGGATTACTCCCCGACGGATGATTCTTGGTCCACCATCAGCGCAAGCTTGGACGAGTTCGTCCAAGTGGCAACACCGCCATGGTCGCCAAATCTGTTCGATCACACGCAGGTACACGAGATCACCTGCAACATCGCGATCTTGGAGAGGGGCGTCGATTACGTCGCCTCCATCGACAACATTGTGTTCGATGCTCCGGAGGAGGTGATCGATGGTGGAGAAATCAGGGCGATCTATGACAGCAGGAATGACTCACTGCTCGACACCGATCGTGATGGCGTCGCCGACATCTACGAGACTGGGACTGGCATCTTTGTTAGTGAGAGCGATACGGGGACGGACCAGAGCAATCCCGACACAGACGGCGATGGTCAATCGGACGGCGGCGAACTCATCGCGGGAACCGATCCGAATTCGCCAGCGGACCTGTTCCACGTGGATGAAGCGAGCATGGATTCCGGCGGCAATCTGATTGTCAGATGGGATGGGCGCGCCGGCCGCACCTATGAGCTCGAGTTCTTCGAATCGGCGACCCCTAGTGGAGGCGGGCAAAGCTTGGGGTTCGACCCGCGCCTCGGCTTCCCACCGGTCATTGTCGACAACGACGGCCCGGCGCAAGCGATGGTGCCGATCCCGGAGGAGCTTCGTTCGCTACTGGTCCGCGTGCGGGCTCGGATGACCAGGGGATAGGAGGGTATCCGGCACCTCCTCGAGAACCTCTTCGATGTTATCGAGGGTCCGGCGCACGTAGGAATAGCTGCCTTGATCTAGGTAGGTCTGGGTATCGGTGAAGAGTGCGAAAACAGCCGACGTCCGTGTGTCGTCTAGATCCTCAGCCGCGCGGAACCGTCGGTAGATTGTCTCGATGCGCCGCAATAAGCCACCACGTCCCAACATGCCGCTACGGGTCCCGCGTTCAGCAAGCCTGCCGAGAATTGCCGCGAGGAGGGCGATCCCAATCGCCACCGCCACGGCCCAGACAAAGGGAGTCACACCGAAACCGATGCGGAACTGCCCAGCCGTGAAGATGAGCAGGCCTGGAACCGGCACCACAAGGAACCAGATAAACGTCGCCAAGGAGAGGGCGAAAGAGCGCCCGAACTCACAGGTGAATCGCCTGCGCCTCCCACGCGAACCCTCACGATGAGCCCCCGACGCACTCTCGAGCAAGGGATGGATTCGTTCGCAGATCAGCTCGGCAACCGCATTGGCTGAAGCCTCCTCGAGCCCGGCTTCGATCAGGGGAGTTTCCACTGCCGCTTGCGCGACTACCCCAGCCTGGATCGCCTGCTCGGATAGACGCTCGTCGGTTCCTGGATCTAGATCTGCGCCGCTCGCCATGATCGCCTCCGTAACCTCTCTCCGCGCCTGGGCAAGCCGTCGGGCAAAGCCCAAATACCTCAGTCCAGAGCAGGCCATCCAGATGAAACACGTCGCGAGAATCCCGATTGCCAACCATTCGATCCAACCAGCTGAGGCCACCATGATCGCCACCACGGTGTAGAGGACAAATCCGACGACCCACCCGAGAGTCTTCGGCAACCATTCCCAGCCGCGCAGGCTATTGCCAGGCCGAGGCGATTGGAGGAATGGACCGAGCAGGCAACTGACACTGAACAGGAGCGAGGGCAAGAGCAGGACAACGTTCTGAAAATCCAGCTTGGAGAGAGCGAACAGGTTGAGAGCTACCGAGAGCAGCCCAACAATCCACACCACGCTACGCAGATTGACCAGGTTCCCATACCTGGCCCAAGGGCGATCTTCACGTGGCCCAGCCCAGGCACGGAATGCTATATTTACCGAACGGGCGTCGCTGGCCACCGACCCGGACAGAACGAACTCCAAGCTCTGCCTCACCACTTGCCCGAGCGTGTGGATGACCAGCTGTGGACCGAACATGATAATATCTCGACCGCGGTCGAGCAGCCACCGGCCGAGTCCAATGAGGAATCCTCCCGCAAGCGAACCGATGAGAACGACTACCGCAGAATGCAGGGGCGACAGCGAGAGCCAGCTTGCCGCGCAGGCCGCCACACCCACGCCACCGAGGGCGTTGGACTTGGAGAACCCGGTGGCCTCGAGGCTGGCCATCAGGCCGAGCATCGTCAGAACCTGGTTCATGATGAATCCGAAGTTCCACAGGATGATGAGAATCTGCACGAACGGCGAAGCATCACAGAGAATTGCGAGAGGCATGATGAGAATACTGAATAGCGCAAACGGTGCACTCAGGTAGAAGCGCCCGTTGTTGGCCCGCAACTCCTTCGCGAACAGTGAGAGCGGCCCGCGATCATTGAGGCGCTGCATCAGCGGGTCTTGCATCATCTGCAAGTAGCCGCCCGACCAGCGGGGGAAGGCGCTGAACCAATCTGCATGGCTCCAGGTCTCGCGGATCTTGTGCCACATCGCCTTCGACCGCTTGAACTTCACGCGGTAGCCCAGCGCGATCGCATTATGAGCCCCCTGCACGACCGCCCAGATATCTTCCGAGATCCCGACCGCGTGCGGCCCAAATCCGATCATTCCCTCCAGGCGATCCGAGAAAGAACTCCCGCGCACCATACGGGTCGTCAGCGGCATCTGCCGCGTGTGGGCGTCCATCATCGCGCGCTGCACTCGCCCGTAGTAGATTGCCTGGAGGTTCCCCCACCCGGTACCGACCGACTCGCCCGCCTCACCGCCCAGTAGCATGATCCCCTTCATCAATTGGCGATGCCCTTCTTCCATCGCTTGGGACCCCTGTCCAATGGGGGTCAAAGTGTTGGTCGTGCTGCGCCCGGGGATGACGTTCACCACCCCCGGATCTGTGATCGCGGTCGTGACATCCTCCATCAAGGCATCGAGATCGTGAACCGTCGCATTCCGGTCCAACACGAGCATGTTGGTTATCTGCAGCGACTCCTCAAAGACTAGATCCATCGCCATCATCCCTCCGGCCTTGAAGCCGAATGGGGTCCAGTCGTTCAGATTGTAGGCACGGCTACCGGGGGCTACGATCGTTAGCAGCTCCGCCAGCTTCTCGCGCTGACCTAGCTCGCCGCTCGAGTAGTCGACCTGCCCCGGCCGGTTGTCATCCCGGTCATCGTATTTATTCTGGATCAGGTAGAATACGACGCGCTGGCTCAGGCGCTCCCGCTCTAGGCGCATGGCAATGTCGATGAGGTTGACAGCGGTGTCCTGCGAGTGCCCCGCCGTCGACATCATGCTCACGATCCATCGGCGCAAGTGCCAGGTATCCAGGTGGCGCTCCCGTTCCTCTACGCTGCCCACTCCGATGTTCAACCCTCCCGTCTCTGGGAGGGTGCCAGATTCCCCATCGACCACCAGTTGCATCGGGTGCCAGAGCGTTACTCCAGCCCTCTCCTCGATCTCATAGAGCTCCCCGAAAGCTTGCGAGAGATTCGCTTCCTCGCGTGCCACTGGGAATTTCTCAAGGAGGCGGGCACTATCCGAACCGAGCTGGTCGCGTAGGACACTCCAGCGCTCCATCATCAATCCGGGGTTGAGCTTCTGGAAACCGAGATCGTCACCACTCATGTAGACCACGCCGAAGGTCCGGGAGGGATCGGCGCGGTATTCGTCCATCTCCCGTTGCCGATCGGCCTCTGATCGTCTGCTCACCGTCGAGAACGGAGGACACCGCCTCACCCAAGAGAGAATCGATTCTTCAAAGAAGATCACCAACAGCGCCACTCCGAGCATCAGATAGATCGGCGATGGTGAGGCCGCGAGGGAATCATGAAGGTCCGGTGATGTCAGGCTCATTATCCAGATCGCAATCGCGGCGGCGGCGGCGGATACCCGCAGGGGAAAGTTCACCACCATGGCACCGATCGCAGTCAGGAGCACCGAGAGCCCGAAGCGCATCAGGTACATCGTGTTGAAGAACAAGATTCCGCCAAACAGGATTCGAAAATCCCATCCCATCAGGTACGCTTCGACGAACCAGATCCCGATGACCTCCTTCAGGACGTAGCTTCCAGCAAAGAGGAAGAGCGCGGCAAACGCGAAGTAGTAGACGACCGCCCTCACAAGGGCACTGGTCCGCCCTGAGGGGACTGAGATCGGGTAGTGGTAGGCGATCGACAACCAGATGATCGATGCCGGGCGGGTCGCGGTGATATTGAGGCTATCGACAAATCGGCTCAACCTTCCGGCCTGCGGATTCTTCCTGACCCTCTGCTGGATGCCCATGCTCATCCAGGTCGACGCAAGCGGGACGATGATCGCCGCCGCCTCGGCGAGCAGGACGGTAGCGAGGAGTCCTTTCAGGATTAGAAAGACAGCAAAACTGGGTGCGGGAAGCACCATCAGCTCCGTTCCGACGATCAGGAATCCGATACCACGCAGAATGTATCCGAGCCGGGCGTAGGTGGGAGGATCCCAGCCTCGCCCCTCTTTGATTAGCGGCAGGACGTAAGCCCTCTGTTCGAATAAGCCCTTGAAGGGCAGCAGGCCTTTGAGCCCGGGCGCAGCGGTGCGCATTCCAGCCTCATATCTCAAGTACCTGATGTGGTGGGCAGCAGTGCTGAGCCCATAGCCAACCACCAGCGGAACCGCCCACAACAGCGATCTCGGCACTAGTAGACCCGAGATGGCTTCACTCAGGTAGGGAACGATCGGTAAGCCTCCGATCTCGTTGTTGTACCAGACCACGCCGATCAGGGTCATCAGGACGAAGTGCGGAAGAATCTTGGCAGCCTCAAAGATGAACGGATGAATCGGCGACGGATCCTCACGCCGCTTGAACGCCTTGTAATTGCGCAGGAATCGCCGGAATTGCCGTTCCGGGATTGCCAGCTTTTGTCCCGCTTCCCGGGCGAGGTCGGTAAGCGTCACCCCCTCCTGCTGGACGACCATCAGATCGAAAGCTTCGGGGTTCTCTGGATAATTGAGATGGGTCCGCGCATCGTAGCCGGTCTTGCGATTGCGCATCCCAAGGCCGTTCAGGAGCAGGAATATCTGTTGGTCCGACTCATTGATCTCATGACTCGAACTCGCATTCCGGTGGCGGTCGACCAAGGTTAGGAGCCCCCAGTAATACTCTGAGAAGTAGAGCACGAGGCGTGCCCAGAGGTAATTACTGTCCTCGTCGCCGTCGAGTTCATCCGCCTTGGCAAATCCGTCCTTGTGCCCAGCCTTGATCACATAGCGCGTGTAGAGCCCCACGATGGTGGCGAACTCATCGGCCCCGTTCAGCCACGCGTCCTCATCCGATTCGACAAGGCGTGGATCATCTTCCGCCCACCCGAGATTGAGCCTGCGCCACTCGACGACCAACTTGTAGATCGCGCGGAGCTGGATGAGGAAGTTCGCCTCCACCGGACCATGGGCGAAGCGCGTGTGTTCACTCCCGTCTGGCGAGCATGCCCCCATCACCCGCTTCGCCCAGCGCTCCTCGGCTGCGACCATGACGAGATCATCGACGAGCGGCTCTGTCTTCCTCTTGTGGCGCCTGAGACGAAGGAACCGCAGGGTCCACCAGAATATCGCCACGATCAGGATGGAGATGTAGAATCTCGCGCTCGTCGAGATCACGGCGCCGAGATCAGGATCCGGCGCAGGCGCACGGGCCAGCATTCGTTCTGCAATCGGCAGACGGACGAGCCAAGCGCTCTCTGCATCCCCGACCGCAAGCAGCGGCGCCACCGTCGCCGGCCATCCGGAGGTGTCCACCAGAGGGAAAATCGAGCTCCCCTGCCCAGTCGGAAACCGCCGCCCCGGAACCGCACGGGTGATCACCTTCGCCGGCGGTCTATCGTCCGATCGTGCAAGGATCTGGCCAAGCTGATCCCGCGCGAATGCCGCCGCTTGCTGATGCTCGAGGAGCGTCGCCACCCGATAGAAGTCCGCCGTCAATTCCGGCGAGATCGCGTCCGGGCGACTCAGGGCAAGGCTCCAATCGAGGCCCCATAGATCACTCTCAGTAACCCCATGAATACGGGCGAGGTTCTCGAGCCAGAGATGGGTCTTCGCCCTGGGAACTCCCATCGCATCGGCGGCTTCCAACAAAGCGAGCCAGCCTGCGGCCGACGTCCACTTCGACACCCCCAGCGCCTCGGTCTCACTCTCCAGATCCTGAATCTGAAATAGGCTGTCCGGGACGACTCCCAGCCGGTCGACCCGATCGATGAATGCTTCTCGAATCCAGAGCTCGTGCTCGCGGATCCTGAGGTCGATCTCGGGGACAGGGTCAAACTTTTCGCCCAGCGCCCTGATCCGGTGGAGGGCGAGCAGCGCCTGACAGTTTGTCTCGCACTCGTAGCGCGGTGCGGCCGGCCAGAGCGTCATCCCGGCGCGCTTGATGGTGTGCGTCGAGAGCGATTCACTGATCCCGGCCGGCGCACCATCATGCGGTCCCAGCTCCCTAAATTCTGCCCAGACCAGGTCGATCAGCCTGGTTCCAAACTGCCATGCATTCCGATCACCTGTCGCCTCCGCGAAGTCGAGGGCGGCAATGGCCACAGAGATCTGTGCCAATGCCGGACGGCCCGATGCCGAGGGCCGCTTGTAGCGTGGGTTCACCTCCAGAGACGCCCCGGTCCGACGATCGTATGATCCATGTAGCGGTGTGATTCCACCTTTTGCCTCGTCCCAGTAGAAGTCGAGGATCGCTGCCGCTAGCCGATGCTGGTTCAAGCGGATCGCCAATCTGATGAGATCTGACTCCTCGACGGTATTGACCAGCTCCTCGGACGCCGTCCCAGGGGACGTTTTGATCAATGGGGTGGCATCCCCGTCCTCCACCTCGCGGCTCTGCTCGCCAAACCAATCCCTTCGCGATCCGGTAGAAAGGGAAGGAAACAGTTTCGGATTCCCAGCTCGCGGCAGGGCATCTGCGCCCCACGGGAGCGGCCGGCGCGGAAGGATCGATTCGGCGAGTCCCGGAAGTGCCTCGATCGCCTCCGCCTGCACAGAGGCCAGATGTAGATCTCGCGAGGGAATCGGACTCGATACCCTCGTCGATCCATCCTCGCGCCCCATCGCCCTGGCTACTGTGTCGCCCGCAACCTTGAAGATGCTCGAGGCGACCTGATTGTGAAAATTGCTCGTGCGGGACAAGGGCAGATTGATCCGGTAGCCCTCGCCAAAACCCACGAGACTCGGGGATAGTTCGTCTTCGACGAGATCCTGTCGAAACAGCTCGAGCTTGGCCGGCCTGAATCCAGGGGCCACCGTATGGACCAGGGAATGGGTCTTGTCTTGTGAGACATAGCGCTCGATGAACTCGCCATTCTCCGCAACCAGCGCGTAGAGCGCTTGTGGAGAGTCCGCGTCCGAGTGGTCCTCGAAGATAACAATGGGGTACTCTGAACGCTCGCGGCGCGGGCGTATCCTCCCAAACGGAACCGAGCCCAGATCCAGATCGGCGCTCCAATAGTGGATTCGCTCGCGCTGTCTCTGATCGAACTCGGGAGCCCCACGCTCATCCGGGAAGCGCGCCGAACTACGAATGCCGCTGGTGTGCGAGACTGGTCGCTCCGAGTAGTCGGCTTGCCTGTCTGCGGCAAGCGTCTGCTCGTCCGCACACAGCCGCACGATTCCCGAATGGCTGCAGTTCTCGGCCCCTCGCAATTTCACCGATGTGATTTGCTGGACATCGATCCCTGACAATCGCAGGCTCGGGATCGAGATGATTAGAACTGTCTGATCGGCGCCCACGGCAGGGTTGATCGAAACACTCGCGGCCTGGCGCACATCCTCACGGCGCGGGAGCCATTGGACGATCCTCGTGGCAGCCGGCCAGAACCCGACCGTCGCATCCTCGCGATTGGAAACAATCGCCTCGCTCCCGCGCTGGTCCTTGATCTCGATCGCGACCCCGTCACCCAACTCCCCCCTGATATGGCAAGCGATGAAATGGCAATCCGAATAGTCTCCAATGCCGTTCCTGCTGATCTCGTCGGACTCGTCCCACTGGATACCATGGGGGGCAGCGATGACGTAGCTGATCCGCCGCACCTCCTTCCCCTTGGCATTCCTCTTGTAGGCAACTGTCGTCGCCGGGCGTCCGGCAGAATCTCGGTAGACATCCTCACGGAATACGACGGCACCGTCTTGCCCCAGTGTGGCGCCACTCCAGAGCTTCCAGAGTTCGTCGGTGTCGGGAAGGAATGGATTCACAGGAACCTCGCGAGGATCAGTGAGTCTCTTTCTGATCCCACCATCACGCCCAGAAATCACGATCTCCTCAGGCTCGATTCCGCCCGATCCATATCGATAGCCGGTCATGGACTCGGGAGCGAGAGCTCGCCCGCGCTCGATCAGCGTCATCGGGTCGTCCGTTCCAGATGGAACCCGGCGTGAGCTCTCCCTGAGAAGCCGGCCCGCAAGGTCAAATTCCTGCTCCCTGACTTGGGTAGAGAATACCCCCCCGAGCGCGACGGACTCCACTTGGAGCCTGCCTCTCTCCTGATCGAGATTCACCCGAAAAACTTCCGTCACATTCTCATGGGATTCCCCATTGACGGTCAAATGTCCACCCTTCTCTCCTGCACTGTCGATCTCAAGAATCGGATGCTCGTAGGGTTTGGATACATCGAAGAAGCGGCGGCAGCGGTCGATATCGCTGGTGACCGTGATATCTGTCCCGCGAACCACACGGCGCATCGCCGTCAGCCCCCGGCGATCGTTCTCGCCGACGCGATAGTGCGAAACCACATCGCGGCCATCATCCCCCAAACCGCGCACCACCTCTCCGATCAGCACCCCGTCCGTATCAAACCGGCGGACGAGGCGTGGCACCATCCCTCCAGAGAAAGTTTCGGTGATGATGTCCCGCGCCCCGCCGACAAGATCGGTTCGAATCGGCAAGGGTGTCCCGCTTCCTATCTCGAAGTAGGCCGTCGAGGGATTGCCCCAGCTTGGTGTCTCAGTAACCGGGAGCAACCATCCGCCATCCGGCTGCTTCTGCGGCTCACCCGGCTCGAAGAGCGAACGGCTCACCCCGCTCTGCCAGGTTTCCGCCCGTGCCACCCGCTCAGTCGCGCCGACATACTCCAGTTTGGTCTCCAATCGCAGCCCGATCGCCTCATCGTTTCTAATGCCATCCACGACAAGGCGTCCTTCCGGATCAGAGACAGTTCGAAACTCGTCATACGGCTGGCCATCGAGGAAGGTTCTCACGCGGGCGGTGCGAGCGCCCGCCTCCCAGGCAAATTCGTCCTCCAGGCGGATCAGCGCACCAGCTCGACGGCTGCTGATCGAGGATACGCTGCCATCCTCGGTATACTCAAACCCTGCCTGACTGCCTGGCACCTCATGACTCAATACCCGGCCTCCCGGCGAAAGGGTGAGCGTCTCATCTGGCAGCGGAATCTCTGGCGCGAACCAGCAGCGACGTGTGATCTTCCACAACTCGTTCTCGACATCATACTGCCCTTCCGACGCGAACACCACCTCGTCCGACTCGACGCTTACAGTCGTCGATGCGAAGGACATCCCGCGCCGATCAAACTTGATATCCGTCCGACGCACCTCACTGGCGATCGCAATCGGGCTCTCCCACTGAGATGACCAAGTTTTGACAAGCTCCCGGCCGGTGTAGTCGGTCGATCTGGTGATCAGCTGCTGCCCGAGCGCATCGTAGCTCTCAGTCTTCAAGGTCTCGAGCACAAGGTCGGATCCGACGACGCGGATCAGCGTGGTATCCGGGATCTGGCCATGCTGAAAATCATCGCGATAGTGGTGGACGGATTCGATCTCGAGCCCCCTCCCGCCGACCGGATCCTCTGAGAGGATGCGCGTGATCCGGCCACCCTTCGCCAGATCGAATTCGACACGCCGCGATGTCTTTTTAAGCAGGTCACGCTGTTCTCCGAGGAGAAGAAATCCACGGTTCCGGAGCGCCTCAGGATCTAGGATACCGGGAGCTACCGTCAGCTCGTAGCGCTTCTCGCCTTCTCTCGGGTCGTCCAATCGCCCGACCAAGGTCCGCTCGTGATCTGCAGGGCTGGCACCGTTCTCATAGACCTCCCCGGAGACTAGGATACCATGAGCATTGTAATCGAAACGGGAGATGAACTGGGAATCGACCGTCTCGATCGGCCGAGGGTACATGCCGAACAACTCGCGGGTCGTCCGCCCGGTGACGTAGTTGACCCGGTACTTCGCCAGTACGGCCCGACCCGGATCGGGCGCGGCTGCGCCAGGGTCCCGGTGCCAGAACTCGACCGTCTTGGTCTCCTCGATCAGCTTACCCAAGACCGGTCGGATGCGGGATCCAGCATTCGCATACAGGCGACTGGAAGCTTCGACCTGGTCACCATCGTATTCGAGCTCTAGGATACGCCGGTCATCGATGCTCCGAATCCAGAGCCCGTCTTGATAAACCAATCTCTCCTCCACGCCGCTCAGAGGATTCGCTCGCTCACGGACATAGCGACCGGTCGGGAAATCAATCGTCAGAAAGAACTCTTCGTTGATGGAATCACCGTCGAGATCATCCTCCAAGAGAGCACCGGAGAATCGGCTGTTTGATAGGCGGACTTGATCCACGATCGGCAGCGCATCAATCGCTTCAAAAATTGCGTCCACCTGAGCCGGATCGGAAATCGCGCCATCTCCTCGATATCGTCCACCAGCCACCCTCAACGGTGGTCCGATCTCCATCCTCCCATCGTGCTGAAGTGCCTCGTTGATCAATATGCGAACGCCCCTCCCGCGATCGGCGCCCTCCTGAGAGAGCCCCCCCGAGACAGGCCCAAAGAAAAATACCGCCGAAACGAGAACTGAAAGCAATTTCGAAAGGTCAATCCGGGTCCCTGCCCCAAGATCCGATAGTTTTTGCCCTGCCACTGGGGCGGTTTATAGCAAGGATCCGCCCCTCGGTGCAACCACCGAACGCAGTCTGCAACGATTGCCTGATGTTTGCGTCAGAGGCCGTTTAGCCTTGTCAGTCTCGATGGATCTCCATACCCTCATCCGATCGGCTGCCATGGCCGCCGATCGGGGAAGAACGGCAACTCATGGTGATCTGTATGAACTTCAGAATTGGCCTGGTCCTGGCGATATGCCTAGCACCACCGCTCGCCTACCCCCAGGATGAAACCGGGGCTCCAGACCCCACGGTCGCGATCCCACCCGCCGGCTCAAACCCACAGACCGACGAAGAAATGGAGCGGGGTGAATCGTCGCTCAGCGACTCCGCTGAGCGAGCTCTAGGTGCGGTATTCGATCAACTGGAGCCGCTCCGCCACCACTTCGTGGATCAGAGTCGAGAAGATCTGGACGCCATGCTCCGCGAGCGCGAGAACTTCAACATCCTCCGAAAAGAGAAACTCGATGGCGCATGGCGGGCGGCTCTCGTGTCCGATGATCCCAAGGA
>Ga0316197_10001506_pt1 | contig 16602 bp, 11 predicted proteins | sample OudBiesiAoxic_MG_FD_204939 | JGI IMG/M metagenome (GOLD analysis project Ga0316197, IMG submission 204939) | Coastal sediment microbial communities from Oude Bieten Haven, Netherlands - site A oxic | ecosystem: Environmental > Aquatic > Marine > Coastal > Sediment | place: Netherlands... | reverse complement strand
GGTGTTGACGGCATAGAAAAAGCGATGAATCGCTTACATAGCTTCAAAGCACAATAACAGTTAATTAATAGGATAAAATCATGGGTTTTAAATGTGGTATCGTTGGTTTACCCAATGTTGGTAAATCGACCCTTTTTAATGCATTAACAAAAGCAGGCATTGAAGCGGCTAACTTTCCTTTTTGTACAATCGAGCCAAATACTGGCATCGTTCCTGTACCTGATCCACGTTTAGATCAACTGGCTGCGATTGTAAATCCGCAGAAAGTTTTACCAACGACCATGGAATTTGTTGATATTGCCGGTTTAGTTGAAGGCGCATCAAAAGGTGAAGGTCTGGGTAATAAATTCCTAGCAAACATTCGTGAAACAGATGCCATCGGACATGTTGTGCGTTGTTTCCAAGATGACAATATCGTTCATGTAGCGGGTAAAATAGACCCACAGGAAGATATTGACATTATTAACACTGAATTAGCACTAGCTGACTTAGAAAGCTGTGACCGCGCTATTTTACGTTTAGGTAAAAAAGCCAAAGGCGGCGATAAAGACGCTAAATTTGAATTACCTATTCTAGAACGTATCAAAGCACATCTAGAAGCTGATGGCATGGTTCGTGGTTTAGAGTTTGAAAAAGAAGAGCGTGCGGCAATAGACTACCTAAGCTTTTTAACACTTAAACCAACTATGTACATTGCTAACGTTGCTGAAGATGGTTTTGAAGATAACCCATTCTTAGATAAAGTACGTGAAATTGCAGAAAAAGAAGGTGCGGTTGTTGTCCCTGTTTGTGCTGCGATTGAATCTGAAATTGCAGAATTAGATGATGAAGATAAAGCTGAGTTTTTAGAAGGTATTGGTCAAAGTGAACCAGGCCTAAACCGCGTTATCTACAGCGGTTACGAACTATTACACCTACAAACTTACTTTACAGCAGGCGTTAAAGAAGTGCGCGCTTGGACTGTACCTGTTGGTGCAACAGCACCGCAAGCAGCGGGTAAAATCCATACTGATTTTGAACGTGGTTTCATCCGCGCTGAAATTATTAGCTTTGATGACTTTGTTGAATTTAAAGGTGAAGCTGGCGCAAAAGAAGCAGGTAAATGGCGTTTAGAAGGTAAATCTTACGTCACTAAAGACGGTGATGTTATTCACTTCCGCTTTAATGTTTAAAGGCTAATCTGCTTACTAAGCATCAAAAGGCAACTTCGGTTGCCTTTTTTGTCTTTACTATACTGTTTTTACTGCTTAGCTTTTGCCGGCCACCGTTAATAACGATAAGTTGATAAAAGCCTTAATTACGCAATTTCTAATCTGTTTCTGCCATTCTTTTTCGCTTGATATAAAGCATCATCTGCACGCTTTAAAAAACGTCCAAAATTTTCATCTTGTTCTGATATTTTTGCCATACCGACACTGATAGTGACATTAATACTGTGTGGATTAAGTGACTCAATCACATCTAATAAACCCACTGCTTTATTAAAGGCTTCTTCATCTTCACAGGGGTCAAAAAGGATCACAAACTCTTCACCACCGGAGCGAGCAATCAAATCTTGATCGCTACAATCCTGCGCTAATGTTTCTGCAACGGCTTGTAAAACAATGTCACCAACCGCGTGGCCATGGGTATCATTGATCTTTTTGAAATGATCAATATCTATCATTAACACCCAAAGCGCAAAGTGATGACGTTTCGCGGTCAACACCTCTCTTTCAGCAATATCCATTAAATAATGACGATTATATAAACCAGTTAATTGATCATGGAAAGCCATTTGATTGAGTTTATCTCTTTGTAATTTAAGCGTTAAATGAGTTTTAACGCGGGCCACCACAATCGCAGGTCGAATCGGTTTAGTTATGTAATCAACAGCGCCAATTAACAACCCCCTTTCTTCATCTTTCTCTGCGTCTAACCCCGTCAGAAAGATCACTGGAATAGCTGCCGTCAGTGGATTTTTCTTAAGCTGCTCGCAGACTTCATAACCATCCATATTCGGCATAGTTACATCTAATAAAATAAGATCAGGCTGAGGGTGTGTTTGTGCTATTTGCAAACATGCCGCACCGTTTGTCGCGATACTAACTTGATGCAAATCTTTTAGGCAAGAGGCTATTATTTTTAAGCTGACTTGCGAATCATCAACAATCAACACAGATTCATTCTTAGACATTATTTACTAAACTTCCTTCTATTTTTGAATATTGTTTACTATTAGTCAGTTTAAAATAAAACATCCTTACTTTATTCCATTTACCAATATTGCAATTTATTGGCAAGTATAGCCCGATATAACTTAAACTAGTTTGCAGCTGATCGAGTTAATCTGCGCAAATTTTAATATCAATCCCCTGCTCTGAAAATAATGCTAATAGCTTAGGGTCTGAGCTTGAATCCGTTACTAGGCAATCAATTTTGTGCGCATCACACACTTTATGCGTCGCCATTTTACCTAATTTCAAATAGGACGCTAAGGTTACCACTTGCTCTGATTGCTCAATAATGGTGGATAATGTCTCCGCTTCATCAATATGATTAATGCTTAAACCTTGGCTTGGGTGTAAGGCGCACACACCTAAAAAACTACAGTCAAAATGAATCTTTCTTAACATAGCATTGGTGGTTGCACCAAGCGCCATTACTGAAGGTTTAAATATTTTCCCACCCAATAAAATAAGCTCAATATTATTATGATGGATAAGCTTAGTCGCCACCAGCGGACTTGGCGTGACCACGGTGAAATTAAAATGCGTCGGTAAATTCATTGCAAGTTGTAGGCAAGTGCTTCCTGAATCAATAAGGATCGTCTGTCCCTCTTTAATTAATGGAATAGCAGCTAGCGCAACACGTTGCTTTAAGGGGTCGACTTCTTCATGGCGTTGACGATACTCTTGGCTTTCATGCTGCAAAGGTAAAGCGCCACCATGCACACGACGCAATTGTTTAAGTTCATCTAATAACTTTAAATCCCGGCGTACCGTATCTTCTGACACACCTAATTGCAGGCTCAATTCAGTTGCATAAACACGGCCCAATTGACTTAATAATTCAAGAATCTTGCTGTGCCTTTGTTGTTGTAACATACTATCCCCTGCGTTTTTTTTCATGATCTTACTTGATTATGCAGTAATATCTATTAATTATTCAGTGTGTTGTGCGCGAAAACACCTGTTTCAACCGTTAAATCGTACTCTGTTTGTTTTGATACCTAACCGTTATGTACCTACAACCGGCTTTCCTAACCGATGCCCTGTACCTATTACGAATCAGTCGAATCACTCGAAGCAGTACTACCAATAAAATGATATTCAGGGGCTAATTGACTAAATCCGGCAGACGCGCCTTTACTGACGTGAATTTGATGATTAATACGCTCTTTTAGTGCATCCACATGAGAAATAATACCAATTAACTTACCCGTCGCATTTAAACGTTCTAATGCTTCTAAAGCCACTTCTAGGGTATTAGCATCTAACGTACCAAAACCTTCATCCAAGAATAATGATTCTATTTGAGTTTTATGGCTCACTAAATTTGATAAAGCCAACGCTAGCCCCAAACTGACTAAGAAACTTTCACCGCCAGATAAGGTTTTAACATCTCGCACGGTATTCGCTTGCCACAGATCAACCACTTGCAACGCTAAAGGTTGGTTAATATTACGCTGTAACTGATAACGTTGATGTAAGTTAGCCATCTCTTTATTCGCTAAATAAACTAAGTTATCTAACGTCACTCCCTGCGCGAAAGTTCTAAATTTAGCGCCATCCGCAGAGCCAATTAACTTATTAAGCATTTCCCATTGCTGTGCATTTTCTTGTTTCTGTTGTTGTTGCGTTAATAAGTTTTGTTGCTTAACTTTGGCACTATCATCGGCTTGTAACAACCCTAACTTAGTTGCATAAAGCTGATGGTGTTGTTCTATTTTTTGTTCAGCCCCTGCCAATGACACCTTTGCTTGCACTAAATCTAACGCAGTTAATTTCAATGCTTGTTGCGTAGTTAGCTGGTTTTTTAATGTTTGTAAGCGTGTTGTTTCAGTTAATAACAGCTGTTGTAGCTGTTGCCTCTGTTCCGTTAACGCTTGCATTTCATCTTGCGTTAAACAGGCATCAAGGTAACCAGCTTGGTCAGTAAACAGTGAAGAAGTTAATGCCGTTGTAAATAGCTCATCAGCCTGGGTTAACTGCTCTTTATATTGAGCTTCTAAAGTAACCAACTGCGAGTTTTCGCCTTGTAATGCTTGCTCTATCGCACTTAACGTTTGTAATACTGATTTAGACGCTTCTAACTGAGTTTGGCATTGCGTTAGTTGCTGTTGTGCTTTATCACGTAATTGTTGCTGAGAAAGATCACCAAACTGCGTTTTCCTATGTTGTTGCAACTCCGTTATTTTTTCAGTTAACGCATTAATTTGAGTGGTGACTTGTTGTAATAGCGCGGTATGTTGCTGTGCAACTTGTTGTGCTAATGAATATTGTTGCGATAACTCAGCCAGTTTTTGTTGTAGTTGCTGCTCATTGGTTAACTGTAATTGATAGTCAGAAACTTGCTGTGTCATGTCAGCTAACCATTGTTCTGGTTGATTAAAAATGACGGTTGGATTTAAAAAGGTTAAGTCATTAGCCTCTGAAAGCTGAGAGTGATCTGGCAAACTGTCTATGATTGTTTGTTTAACGGCACCTGTTTTTAATGCAACTTGCTCAGATTCAGCTGTTAATGATTCAAGTTGTTCAATTAATGACGTTTGTGCATGTAAACTCTGTTGCTGCGTTAGTGATAAATTATGTTTGTCAGCCGAAAGCACTTGTAATTGATTTGATTGATCAGACTGTAGCTTTTCTAAGGTTCGAACCACTTCCATTTTTTGAGTTAGCTGCTGTGCTTGTAATGTTAATGCCTGCCTCTGTTTTAACAACCACTCACTGCTTTGTGGGTTATATTCCTGAGTCATTAAATAAGCATTATTTGTCCATAAAGTCAGTAACTCCTGTCTTTCGACTAACAAAGCTTGTAATGAAGCTTCGATCTGAGCTAGCTGCTGTTGTTTGGTTTTTAATTGTCCATTTAACTCACTATAACGATTACGAGCGTCAAGCAATTGTTGCTGTTGTTCGTTTAAACGAGATTGATGATGTGAGGCATCAATTTTTTGATAATTAACTAAAGCAGGATGATCTAACGAACCACATAAAGGACACGGCTCACTTTCTTCTACTTTCATTTGCAGCGCGCTAAGACTTTGTATTATCTGATCTTGCTCAAGCAGTTTTTCTGTATTGTTTACATCGTCGGCTAATTGCTTGCCCTGAGTTTTCCAGGCGAGTAGCTGTTCATTCTCTGCTTGTAATGAGGCTTCTAAGTTAGCTTTATTATCTGTTATTTTTGTTAGATCCGCTTCAATGCGATCCAATTTATCCACCAGCGGTAAAGCTGACTGACAATGTTCTAATTCATTTTGAATATTAACTAACTGTGCATTTGCACTGGTCAGTGATGATTCAGGTAATAAAGCTAATGCATTTTGAATGTCAGACTGTGTTTTCTGAAGCGCCAATTCTAATGGTTCAACTTGACCCATTAATGCATTCATTGCTTGCTCAGCTTGATGACTTGCCTGAAGAGCTTCAGATTTTTTCTTTTCAGTTAGTTGCAATGTTTGCGAAAGCGTTGATTTTTTATCTTGCATCTCACTAAGCTGATTGAGCTGAAAGGAGATAGTCGATAACTTTTCGCTTACTTGTGGAATATAAGCACGTGATTTTAAAATTAACTGACTGTTTTGAATCTGAGTTTGATAGTCAGTTACTTGTAACTTCTGCTCCGTGAGCTTTTGATTTTCCTGCATTAAAAGCTTTGATTTTTCAGCTTGTTCTTGATTTAACTGTTCAAATTGAGATTGTTTATCTGCGATGGATAACTCTAAAGGCACTAATACACGGTTAATTTCATCTAAGGTTTTATCAGTTGTTTGTTGCTGCGCTTGTAATTGTTCACTTCTCAATAATTGATCTTGTTGTGCTTGCTGCATTAGTGTTTTATTACTATTACGCTTTTGTTCAATATCCAATAATTGTTGTTTAACACGTTCATGCTGCAAAAAAGATTGCTGTTTTGAGTCAAATAATGGCGTTAATTTAGCCGCTTTTTCAGCGTTAACTAAAGCTTTATCTTTGCTTGCAAACTCGTGTTGCTGCTGATTTATGTTAGTCACAATATCAGTTTGCTTTTTCACATCATCAGAAAGTTTTTGCGTTTGTTGCAACCAATTACAGGCGGTTTCTAAGGCTTTATGTTCTGTTGTTAATGTTTTTTGTTGTTGAGATAGCGTAACAATCTCTGCGTCCAATTCAGCACGTTGATCTTCATCTAACAAGCTTAATACTTTTGATTGTTCAGTGAGTAATGTTAATTCGCTTTGGATCTGCTTATTTTGCTGATAAACGTACTGTGCGATTTCGCAATATATTTCAGTACCCGTTAACTCTTCTAATAATTCAGCTCGTTCACCACTTGAAGCATTCAAGAACGCCGCAAAACCACCCTGCGCTAATAACATAGACTTAGTAAAACGAGAGAAATCTAACCCTGTCAGCTCGGTGACTTGTTTTAATACCTCGCTGCTTTTAGTGGCCAGCACTTTGCCATCTATTTCAGTTAATTCACAAATCGGCGCTTGCAAGTTACCATCAGCATGGCTACGAGCACGTTTTTGCGACCAATAAACTCGATATCCTTTGCCTTTAACCGCAAACTCAACTTCAGCATGACAATCACCACAACCCCGCGTCATTAATTCATTTTTACTTTGCGTTAATTTATCTAAGCGTGGTGTTTGTTGATATAACGCTAAACAGATGGCATCTAAAATAGTACTTTTACCCGCTCCCGTTTGCCCAGTGATCACAAATAAAGCGTTCTCTTGGAAAGCTTGATCTTGAAAATCAATTTTCCATTCACCTTTTAAGGAATTTAAATTTTTAAAACGTAAAGAAAGAATCTTCATGATTGATGCTCCACAGCTGATAACACTTCAGCAAATAACCCTTTTAACTGTTGCTTCTGTTCGTCACTAATATTGTCTTCAATATCCAAACGATGCTCAAATAACTGCTCTGGCGTGACGTTATCCAAACTTTTTTTATCGTTATCTTGCCATTGATTAGCTTCATTAATCTGCGGACTACTGACTTTTAAAATATCAATGTGAGTCCCTTCTACTAATTGACTTAAATGCGAGTGCAAGTCTGACATGTAATGCGCTTGTTTAAGTTTTACTTCTACCCAAACACTTTGCTCAAGGTCATCAGCCTTAAGTGCATTAATTTGTTCTGAAATACTATCAAGGTCACCACTGATTACTTTTAAAGATTGAAAAGTCGGAATGTCTATTTCACTCACACTAAGATCTGTTTTATTCGTAAACTCAATAAGATTCACTTTCTTAGTTTGTTTGCTTTCATCAAAGCTCAATGGAATAGGCGAACCGCTATAACGAATAACGTCAGACTGTTGCACTCGTTGCGCCTTATGAATATGCCCTAATGCAATATAGTCAAAGGCCGGAAACAATGAAGAAGGAAAAGCCGTTAACGTACCAATATAAATTTCACGTACCGAATCAGATACCGCGCAACCCACTGCGGTTAGATGGCCCGTTGCTAAAATAGGAGTGTCAGTATTCGCTTGTTCTTGCGCTGTTTCATAGATTCGTTGATAAGTATCAGCAATTCCCTGCTGCAATGACATCTGTTTATGTTCAGCCGAACTACCTTGCTCACTCACCATCACATCAGTTGCACGTAAAAAAGGCAACGCACATAACAAAGCCTGTTGTTCACCGTTTTTATCTTTTAAAGAAATAAGATGATCAGCTAAGTTCTCGCTCAAGCCAGCCAACACAGAAACGTTTAAAGCACTTAATAGAGATTTACTTTCATTTAACACAGCAACACTGTCATGGTTACCTGAGACAATCACTAACTGTGAGCAATAGCTTTGTTGTAATTGCACCACAAAGTCTGCATATAGTTTACGTGCATAAGAAGCAGGTGAAGCACTGTCGAAAATATCACCGGCGACAATCACAGCATCTACTTTTTGGTCATTCACTGTTTTGATTAACCAGGATAAAAATTGCTGATGTTCTTTCTCACGCGTTTTCATCATAAAATACTGGCCAAGGTGCCAATCTGAGGTGTGTAATATTTTCATGTTTCACTTTTCTTGAATTAAATGAGAGCCAGTTTATCTTTTTCAGCCATATAAAACTCTATTCCGCGTTGTTTTTGATTATGTTTGCACAAAATAAAAACAACTTGATTAGCAATTAAGCAAAAAAACAAAAAAACGTTTTTTTTATTAAAAAATAGTTGACGAGGTTCACTGATATCCGCATAATGCGCCCCATCGAAACGACGTACTGTTCTGCAGCGGTTGTTAAGATTAAAGTAAAAAATGGCTACATAGCTCAGCTGGTTAGAGCACATCACTCATAATGATGGGGTCCCAGGTTCAAATCCCGGTGTAGCCACCATTTACTTTACGCGGAAGTGGCGGAATTGGTAGACGCGCTAGATTTAGGTTCTAGTATCGTAAGGTGTGAGAGTTCAAGTCTCTCCTTCCGCACCATTCTTTATTCAATAAAGAATCCAATCAGAGAAGTTCAACTCTTTAAAAACACAATTGGGATATCGCCAAGCGGTAAGGCACCGGGTTTTGATCTCGGCATTCAGAGGTTCAAATCCTCTTATCCCAGCCACATTCTCTAATTCGTTTTTAACGAATTGGAATCCTTGAAGAAGGTTAACCTTGAGAGAGAATAAACTCTTTAAAATTTACAACTTGGATATTGCTAAACGGTATTGCACCGAGAGATTTTAATATAGGATCTCGGCATTATGCTAAAAGAGAATAAACTCTTTAAAATTTACAACTGGGATATCGCCAAGCGGTAAGGCACCGGGTTTTGATCTCGGCATTCAGAGGTTCAAATCCTCTTATCCCAGCCAAATTTTGCGGAAGTGGCGGAATTGGTAGACGCGCTAGATTTAGGTTCTAGTATCGCAAGGTGTGAGAGTTCAAGTCTCTCTTTCCGCACCATTCTTAACCACACCAGTTAAGAAATAAATTAACCAGCTGATTGCTGGTTTTTTTATGCCTGAAATTCATGGAATTGGCAGACGCGCTAGAATTAGGTTCAGCTATTCCCAAAGAACGCGCAAGTTGTGAGAGTTCAAGTCTCTCTTTCCTCTCCATTCTTAACCACACCAGTTAAGAAATAAATTAACCAGCTAATTGCTGGTTTTTTTATGCCTGAAATTCATGGAATTGGCAGACGCGCTAGAATTAGGTTCAGCTATTCTCAAAGAACGCGCAAGGTGTGAGAGTTCAAGTCTCTCTTTCCGCACCATTCTTAACCACACCAGTTAAGAAATAAATTAACCAGCTAATTGCTGGTTTTTTTATGCCTGAAATTCATGGAATTGGCAGACGCGCTAGAATTAGGTTCAGCTATTCCCAAAGAACGCGCAAGGTGTGAGAGTTCAAGTCTCTCTTTCCGCACCATCCTTAACCACACCAGTTAAGAAATAAATTAACCAGCTGATTGCTGGTTTTTTTATGTCTGAAATTCAAGGAATTGGCAGACGCGCCAGGATTAGGTTCAGCTACTCCCAAAGAACGCGCAAGGTGTGAGAGTTCAAATCTCTCTTTCCGCACCATTCTTAACCACACCAATTAAGGAATAAATTAACCAGCTAATTGCTGGTTTTTTTATGCCTGAAATTTGAGTGATTGTAAAAGACTCTCAAATTTAAACTTACGAAAGTGGTGTAATTGGTAGACGCGCTAGAATTAGGTTCAGCTATTAATACCAATGTAGTTAACTATCTAACCTACCTTACTGGTTAAAATCAAAACTACCTGCGTTGTTTTCAATCCCAATAGCTAGCTATTACTCAATCAAACGCCTTGCTACTTTTTATTTTTCCTGCGTAATATTACGGTCAACTACTCAACTAGATTGGTATAGAACGCGCAAGGTGTGAAAGCTCAAGTCTCTCTTTCCGCACCATTCTTAACTTCAAAAATCAGTGTCGACAATATTTACAATTTTTAATATTCCCACTGCCAAGGTTAATGGTAAGCATATAATAAATATGAAATTCTAGTCACTGGATCATAATATGCATTATTTTTAGTCTCACAAAGGTGGAGTTTATTAAAATTTCACTAATTAATAGGGAGATTAAAATGAAAAACATTATACAAGGGATTTTGGTAACAGGGACTATATTGGCAGCTAGTTCTTCTGCCTTAGCAGTTCCGGTAGCTTGGACCGACTGGACAAGCGTTAGTGGAAATACTGCCACTGGTACGATAGAGGGTATTGCCGTCACGGTAACCGGCACTGCAAGTTTGAATGGTGTATCGCAAACAGGTATAGGTACCAATTACTGGACGGAGCCAGATGCTGCTGACCTCGCCTATACTGGTGGCACAATTGATAATGCCCCAACAGCAAGTGAGCAAGTTGGACTAAACACAGCTAACAGTATTACTGTAACTTTCGGATCTGCGATTAATAATCTGTACATGGCATTACTGAGCGTCGGCCGTCCTAACTATACTGTCACTTACGATTTCGATCAGTCTTTCACAATTGACAGTGAAGGTCTCGGATTCTGGGGTAATGATGCAACTAATGGTGTGCTTGGTGCCAACGATACTCTGGCAATGCAGGAATTTCACGGCACGTTACTATTCGATGCACCAGTCACAACTATGACTTTCAACACTAATCCTGGGGAAAATTGGCATGCATTCACTTTCGGTAAAGCGACGAGTGTTCCTGAGCCCGGCTCATTCATATTACTAGGCCTCGGCTTAGCTAGCCTTGGCTTCAGTCGTCGTAAAGCAAAAGTGCAGGCCCCCCACAAACTTTAATCAACTTTATACTTTACTAATAACGACTTAAAATCGTATGAAGTTAAGTACTTAACCTTCCTCACCCTTCGTGGTTAAACAGCTTTTGACTCTAAAAAATCAAGCAACCACGAAGCGCTACGCTTCACGAAGAACACGAAGTAAGGAATTTAAAAATATGTAAACTTATTTTTTGACCTTATCTTCTTAACCCTTCGGGGTTAAACCACTTTTCACTTTATCTTTGCTAGCGCTGATATCTTCTTAGTTAAACCGCTTTTGATTTTAAAAATGCAAAGCCCAACAATGTTACTTTTTCACAATTGGAAGCTGTGATAATAAAATAAAAGTGGCAGAATAATAGTCTGTTTCTGGCCTTATCTGAGGCAATGTAACATCAGCATCTTCATTGTCCATTTTAGCTTCTGCGACAGCTTTAATGGCTTGCATTCCAGCGTTAGCTAATGTTTCTGAACGTTGACCTGTCAATAAATCAAGCGTTGCTGGCATCGTTTCCTGAGCCCAAAAGCCAATAAATGGCGCGATTAATTGGGTTTGATAATCTTGCGCTAGCATTAAATAGAGCGGTAATCGATTAGCCTCCTCTCCATATTCTGTAGAGTTAGCGCCTTCTAAAGTTGCTTTATCTTCCGACAAGATCAACCAATCTGACGGTAAATTCCAATCACCAAAACGAGCTGATGTCATCAGGGAAGTACCTGATTGATATATTTCAGCCCAAATCGGATCGCCTGTTACTTCAGTAAATAAATTTAAAGCGGGAAATACCCAGTAGGATAAATTGATTTGAACACGGTCATCAGGCAACTCAAAGCCTGTTTCGCTCGGTAATACCAACTGATAACCGAATTGTTGACGAATAAGTTTAGCTTTAATGGCATCTAACACCCGTAAACCTTCAACCAGGAATATTTGGCGATCCCATTTATTTTCTGCGGCTAATAAAGCCCACGCAATAATAATATCGCCATTACTTGCGTTGCTTTGAGCAGAGATACATTTTTTATCGCACACTTCTTTTTCTAAGGGTGAATATTGTTGACGAAATAAATGATCTTCGCGCTGCATATTTTGTTGTGTCCACGCCCACATATCTTGAAACTGCTTTCTATCATTAGAAAAGACAGCAAACAACAAGGCAAGCCCTTGCCCTTCACTGGTTGATATATTGTTATTTTCAGTATCAAACACTCGGTTAGTATCAATAAATTGTGCTTTGTAAGTGATCCAATTTTTTTGAAAAGGGGTTCGCTCAAAAGAAATAAATTTGGGAATAAATGAAATCGCAATCAAAAACAAGAGTATTCCGATGAATATAATTTTTTTCATTTCCCAGTATTCCTTAATCTTTTTTAATGCAGTGGTATTGATAAATAGGCCGCCATCATAAAGGTGAACAGCATAAAAATCATCAACAATAACAGCTAACTAATACCCTCATCCTTGTCATAGCGATTATCAAAAGAACTTAAATCAAGGTACTTTGCTAAAGGAGTATTCAACAATATGGAAAAGTAGAATGGAAAAATGAATATTCATATTCCAAGGGGATAATTTGCAGTGAAAAATCAATTGGGATGAATTTACTTTAGTAAAATAAGTGAGGTTTACCTCTTTATTTAAAAAGGATGCCATCACATTTAACTCTGAGCGAATGATAACTATTAGATCAAAGACGACCAGCTCAATAAAGGTTGTTTTTTGTACAATAAGAGATTATGAAAAAAGAACGTAAAAACGTTCTTTTCGGAAAAATTCTACAACCTCAACGCTGAGCACAGTTGCAAAAATACATGCCGCTATATTTTGGGAACCAAAATTATTGACATGTATTTTTGTCAATTGCTGCGCCTTGTTATGACTATTTTTCGTATTGACTTTCAACATCTTCAAGCTTGGTCATTAGATCATTATAAAAATTACTGAATGCCGAATTTAATTTAGGCAGATCATGATTTGATAGTTTATTTTCTTCCATGTGCCACATTATTTCTTTCCAAGTGCACTCAAACTTAGATGCATAATTTGCCCATAAGAATTGGGATCTAAGAACAATTTGGTCGAGTTGATCGCATTCGCTTTTCAATTCCTTAAAATCAAACTCCAATTTCTGAAGTTTTATTTCTAAGTCTTCTTTTTTCTCATCTGTCGGTTTTTGAATATAAGAATAGTTAGCAATATACCAATCCATTTCACTGGTATGTACTTTTCTAATTGCAACTTTAGACGCCCAAATAATATCTAAGTGCTTTCCATATTTGAGTTGTTTTATCCAATTATTTACACCAATCGCAGCGACTAAGGCTGCGAAAATAGTACCTAAACCAGATAGAAAACTACCTATATCCCCAATATTCGACAATAATAAGGAAAAAGCTTTTTTGTCTGTAACATTTAGGTAAATCAGAGCCAAAAGACCGCAAATACCAAATCCAGCACTAACACAAATAAAACCATACTTAATGAAAATTCTCAAATTCTAACCTTATAGTCATAACGCCTCAAACACTGGCGCATAGGTTGACGCTGTTTTTGCGGCTTTTGTTTTTTAGCAAAAAACCGCGACAGCCGTTATGCGTCCTGTGATTTGACTTGTTAGTTTACCTGCATACGAGGTCCTGATTTGTATTGTTCATTGTCTTCAATCATTTCTTTAATTAATGCGAAATGGTCTTTTTCACAAAAAACATACTGCTCTGAAAACGATACTTGTAAGCTGTTTAAAAATCTCACACTTTCACTCGGCTGTTTTACTGTACCTCCCGTTTCATACGCTTTTCCCAGTTCGATTACCCCCAGAGGATTCCTTAGCTGCTGAACTAAATGCGGTGCAGTAGTCAGTAAATTCTCAACTCTTCGTTTCCCATCAATTGCGGAGTCAGAAATTGATGGGCATGTTAACGCAAGAGTCAAAGTTGACGATATTGGAAGATGGATTTGTATCCCTTTAAGTGCGATACCTAAATTACTATAAAATCCCATATCAATATCGTTATGTAACGTTATAGGGTTATCAGATATAAAAAATGGATCTCGAATGTTTGTTTCATATAAGATCCAAGACTTAGCCATCAAATGTGCGACCGTTTCTTTTTGATCAAGTATCATTTTAAGGAACAGATTCTTACGCTCACTTGATCCTTCTGAGCCTAACTCTGATTCTATTTGCTCAGGAGTTACTCCCATTGTGCTCAATTTTCCATTTAGTGCACCAATTACATGTTCTATTCTTTGGAGCTCTCCATAGGATCTAGCTCTCTGAACAGCCACAAAAGTTGCGATTTTAAATCTGTCATCTTCTGACAACCACCCAACACTCTTCAACTCAGTTATTTTTTTTATTAGTGGTGCAGCTTCTGTCTCATAAATACCTAAAATAGGCTCTAGACTAGCCTTATCAGAGTGATCTTCAATATTGTAGAAAGTATTTCTTGTCGTAGCATCAAAAACAGATTGTTGAAATTTTCGAGAGTTGTGCTTATCAAAGGTATACAGTTTTCTCTTTTTTCCTTTCTTTCCAGAACCGAATTTGTCCAATAAAAAACGAGGTACTGTATGTTGTTTTTTAACATCCGTGGTTAATTTTAGGGGCTTCTTCATTATTGCTCGATATTCATTTGGAACCAACGAGGCTGTAGAATTTCTCATTTTCAGCCTGTTTATTTTAAATAAAAATGACAGTAGCTTACATTTACTTGAGATTAAATAGATTATTTTGTTTTTATTAACTAATTGATTAAATTGAGTCATAAATGGGATTAGAAGGCTAAATATGCGGGATTTATCGAGTTAAGGACTTAGCCCTTGGCTTAATGTAAACTATTCCTTAACTTCTCACTGTTCTGAAAGAAATGAACGAGACAGTACATTTTCCATTGACGATTTATTGGTAAACTGGACAGCCAAATCTTTTACAGAAAAAATATTATCAATCAATAACGAGCACATGACAATAAACCTATGGGTATAATGATATTTACATTGTTCCAAGACCTTAATATCTTCACATTTAGTGCGCTAGGCTGAATGTTATACATGCTTAATATTAGCGAGTTGCTAATAAGGATATGTTGGAAATTTTGATAGTGATAAATTAATGAATTGATCGTCGTAATTGGTTTTTACTGGCTATCCAACATTTACCAGTGTGCTCAGCGAACGAAGCTAACTCCTCTAAAGAGCCTACTGCACCTTGATAGTCCTTTCCGAAACGACTGGCTAGGGTCAACCAAGTAGCCTCATCGAGACCAAGTGTATGAAGTAATTTAGGATGATGACTGGCGATTACCCCTCGTTTATCTTCTCGTAAGATACGTCCACTCCAACCCACTAACTCAAGGTAATCTATCAATGAAAAAGAAATGCCTGGCTCATGATTAATCTTATCGCTTTCATCAGCGTCACCAATAAAGCCAAATAAAGATTTTTTCTTAAAGTAATAATTTGATGGGTTATCTTCAGGTTGGGCGTTGCCATGTATTCGTTCATAAACTGATGTATATTCAGAAGTTTCAACGCTGTCATTTATTTTTGCACGAATTGGATTTAAATCTACATAAGCCATACAAGTCACTAACGCATCTTCATCTAGCAAAGCCTGAGACTTAAAGCGCCCTTCCCAAAACCGGCCTGAGCATTCATCTTCTTTATTCGCTTTACGCGCGATAAATTCATTTAAACAACGCATAAACCAAGATATATCGACTAGACGCTCTCGCCAATTACTAATAATGGCTAATGCCGCTTTATTTTCTGCTGCTGAGCTTGTCTGCTCATCCAGCCAACGCGCCACTAAGACAGGCTTGGAATATAACTGACACCAACGTTCACAAACTTGCTCATTACTCAGCTCTCCATTGTGCCGTTCATTCACATGCAAGACTAAATGATAATGATTAGACATAATCGCATAAGCACAAATATCAATACTAAAGACGGAAGCAAGATAATGCATTCGTTCAATCATCCACTGGCGTCGATGCGCAAATGATTTTTCTGTGTATTTATCTTCACCGCATAAATATGCACGACGAACACAACGTGAGATACAGTGATAATAAGGTGTATCTGATAACGACACTTGAGATTGGCGAGACTGAGTCATAACAACTACCTCTTAGCATGTAAAAGCGACATAACTAAAAGATAGAAGAGTACTTATGAGCCGTCAAAATTTATGGGTGTCCGCTATTTTGTTTATTATCTTCACCGCATAAATAAGCACGACGAACACAACGTGAAATACAGTGATAATAAGGTGTATCTGATAGCGACACTTGAGATTGGCGAGACTGAGTCATAACAACTACCTCTTAGCATGTAAAAGCGACATAACTAAAAGATAGAAGAGTACTTATGAGCCGTCAAAATTTATGGGTGTCCGCTATTTTGCTACTTGAGATTGGCGAGACTGAGTCATAACAACTACCTCTTAGCATGTAAAAGCGACATAACTAAAAGATAGAAGAGTAATTATGAGTCGTCAAAATTTATGGGTGTCCGCTATTTTGCTCCGCTATTTTGCCATAATTTGATGGGTTATCTTCTGGTTGGGCGTTGCCATGTATTCGTTCATAAACTGATGTATATTCAGAAGTTTCAACACTGTCATTTATTTTTGCACGAATTGGATTTAAATCTACATAAGCCATA
>Ga0316197_10001505_pt1 | contig 16622 bp, 11 predicted proteins | sample OudBiesiAoxic_MG_FD_204939 | JGI IMG/M metagenome (GOLD analysis project Ga0316197, IMG submission 204939) | Coastal sediment microbial communities from Oude Bieten Haven, Netherlands - site A oxic | ecosystem: Environmental > Aquatic > Marine > Coastal > Sediment | place: Netherlands... | reverse complement strand
ATTTCCGCCACGTTGCAGTGTGAAACGATTAGTGTTCTTCGGCATGAGTGGCTGCGCCGTGCTTGCTACCTGATCGATCACAGCGCCCACATCAAAGACCTCTGCAAAGGCCTCCATTTTTCCCGACTCGATCTTCGACAGGTCGAGGACATCATTGATCAGTGCAAGCAAATGACTGCCGGCCTGGTTGATCTTCTTCAGGTCGGGGATAAAGTCGTCCTGCCCGCCATCCTCCGCGTCCTCGATCAGCATCTCGCTGTAACCGAGAATGGCATTCATGGGGGTGCGCAGTTCGTGGCTCATATTAGCCAGGAATGCACTCTTTGCCTGGTTGGCGGCATCGGCGGCATCCTTGCTGCGCTCAAGCTCCAGGGTCGCTTCCCTGATTCGCTGTGAGATGACCTGGTTACGTCTCAGTAACATGCCAATGAACAGCGCGATAATCGCTGATACTGTGGTGCCGGCGAGGAGGGCGAAGCTGGCGAGTTTATCGGCTATGCCACCTTTAAACTGCGGGCCGGCATTCCAGGTAATGGAAAGATCTGCGCCAGCGCTGATGGTACGGGTAGTAACGGTGTGCAGGGTGGCGTCGCCGGTGTCTGTGTAGACAGGAACAACACTGTAACCACCGAGGAACTTGCCGCTTATCTGCAGCGTCAGTCCGGCGGGTACCAGCTGCTCAAAGAGTCCCTCGATCAGCGCATCATGGTTGACCAGGCCGAGCACCACCGCAGTCCTGCCGTTCGGTTCGGTAATGCTCAGGGCTACTGTGGAAACCGTGGTGCCGGCTTCGAGCTGGAAGGGCGGACCAAGCAATATGCGCCCGGGTTGCTCAAAGGCAGCCCTAACTGTCGGGATAAGTACGTCCAGCTCCGCAGAGGGGGTACCGGACGCCAGCGGTCCGCTGACGTCGGTGGAAAAAACCAGCTGTAATTGTTTATGAGTGTCCAGGCGCAGATAGGCGGCTGAATCGAGAAAAAAAGCGGTCGCGCGTGATTCCAGGCCATCGAAGCCATTGAGAAATTCCACCTCGGTGAGGGTTGTGGAATTCTCGGCCAACACCGCCAGACCGGATAGCGGCGCATAACTTTCTTCCAGCCAGCCGAGCAGGGTTCCCGACAGCCAGCGCGCGGTCTGCTCTGCTTGCGCCCGCCAGGCGTGCCAGGCGTCCTGCCTGAACGCCTGGCTGAGGCTCCAGCTTCCCCCGGTTCCCAGGGCGAAAATGAATAGCGGAACAAGCCACAGTCGAGCACTTTTGGGGGCTGAGTTCATAAGGGTGGACGAAGCCTGTCTCAGTTATTGATACTGAAGATTGGGCGAAAACCGCGCGGCGCGAGTGTCGTCGAGGAATCCCAGCCTCGCAGTTTGTTGCCGTTTATCAGCACGACGTGCGGGGCAACATGTTTGAAATAGTCCTGTTTTTCCAGCATGCGCACCATCACATCCACAGCAATGCGCGCCTGCAGGGTCGTCTGGTCGCTGGGCGCGGCAAGGATGTTGCCGCGCTTGATGCCCCGGTGCACATCGGGACTGTAGTAATAGGACAGCACCTGTATTTTTTTCGACAATCCGCGCCGTCGCAGTACATCCACGGCCGCTTCGGCGGTAACCGCGGTACCGACGATGTAGTCCAGTTTATCGGCGTGCTCATCGAGGACGATTTCAATTAGCCGACTCTGGGTCGCGTGGCCGGTATCGCCCATGCTGGTGCTGATGATTTCAATGGGGCTGTCTTTGATGGCGCCCTTGAATCCCGCATCGCCCGCGGCAACCCAGGCAGCGCCTTCAGGGCCGGGGAACCAGGCAATACGCACTGGCTGATCGCTGTCCTGGTGAAGTTCGCGCAGATAAGCACCGGTCTGGTAGCCGGTATCCCAGAAATCCACGGCAACACGCGCGCTGATGTGTGACGAGGACATGCCGTTGATCATGTCGAGCACCGGAATGCCACGGTCGGACGCAGTCCTGATCTGGTCTTCGAGCCCGTCCTTCGCTATGGCGCTGACAATCAGACCGTCTGTGTCTTTTGCCAGGCAGTCCTCGATCTGTTGGCGTTGCACATCCAAGTGCTCGTAGCCACCAGCCTCGTACAACGACAGACCGACATCCAGCCGCCGGGCTTCGGCAATCAGGCCGTAGTTGACCGCCAGCCAGTAGGCATCCTTTAGGTGAGGTATGGATACACAGATGTTCCAGCGACGGCTGGATTTTTCCAGTGGAGTGTACTGGTGCGGTTGGCGCTGTTGACTGGTGTTAAAGGGTGGCTCCCATACATCGACCTCAACCGGATACCAGGTCTTGGCTGCCCGGATACTCCCGCTTAGTAACGCCATGAGCAATGCAGTGATTAGAGCGGGGTAGCGGATAATTACTGGATATCGATGCATAAGGTCAGGCGCTTATCGGTTGCTCAGGTTTATTCGTTGCTCAATATGACAGGATTATGGCATTTCCAGGTTCGGTTCATGAGCACGCCGTACCCGTTGACGCGGCGTGATGGTCCACGACCCGGTGAATCAGGTTCACCACCTGGTCATGAGCGCAGGCGCCTTTCTCGACAATCTGTTCGACCCGGCCGCTGAGCAGGCGCCGGTCTTCCTCGGTCAGGTCCTTGGCCGTCAGCACAATGACAGGGATGTCCTGCCATTCAGGCCTGGCGCGCATCTCCAGCAGGAAATCAAAACCGTCCATTACCGGCATCATCAGATCGAGCAGAATCAGTCGCGGTTTTTGCTGCGCCAGCCGGTCCAGGGCTTCGCGGCCGTTGCCGGCTTCGCTGACAGTCCAGTCAGATTTTTCCAAAGTCCGCGCCATCACCTCGCGTGTTGACTTGTCGTCCTCGACCAGTAATACCGAACAGGACTCACCAGGTGTGTAATATCGTGAGAGGGCATTGTGCAACTGTTCACGGTCAACGGGTTTGGTCAGGTAGTCGGTCGCCCCGAGGGAGTACCCCTTGCTCTTGTCGTCGACCATGGTCAGCATCACCACCGGGACCGCCTGAAGCACCGGATCAACCTTCAGCGCGCGTAACACCGACCAGCCGTCCATATCCGGCATCATCACGTCCAGGGTGATGGCCGCCGGTTGCAGTTGATGCGCTAGGCGCAGGCCGTCCTCGCCACTGAGTGCGATGACGACGTTGAAGCCGTCTTTTTCCAGGAAACGCCGGATGATCTCACAGGCTTCGGCGTCATCATCAATGACCAGTATGGTGCTGTCGCCCCTGGCCTCATTGACATCACCTGATGCAGGGATATTTTCAACACCCGGTTGCGTGGGTTCTTCCTGCGCCACCTCAGCCCCGGGAAGTACTGCGGGCAGCCGGATGGTAAAAGTGGAACCCACGCCCAGCTGGCTGGTAACGGTGAGATCGCCGCCCAACATCTGGCAGAAGCGTCGTGAGATGGTCAGCCCAAGGCCGGTGCCACCATAATCGCGGGTGGTCGAGTTATCCGCCTGAGAGAACTCGTCAAAGACATGCTCCAGCTTGTCTGCTGCGATACCGATGCCGGTGTCTTTCACTGCAAAGATCAGCCAGTCACCGTCGGCCCGTGTCTGACGCGTTGCCTGCAAGGTAATGTGGCCGTCATGGGTGAACTTGGCAGCATTGGAAACCAGGTTCAACAGTGACTGGCGCAGCTTGGTGAGATCCTGGTGAACACGGCCGAGTTGCCCGCCCCGTTCGACTTTGAAACGGTTGTTATTCTGGTTCATCAGTGGCTGTGCAGTCACGGCAACCTGGTCGATCAGCGAGCTGACATCGACGTCCTCGGCAAACGTTTCCATGCGGCCGGACTCGATCTTTGACAGGTCGAGCACATCGTTGATCAGCGACAGCAGATGGGTGCCGGCCTGGTTGATTTTCCTCAGGTCAGGGATGAAGGCGTCCTGCCCGACTTCTTCCGCTTCTTCCATCAGCATCTCGCTGTAACCGAGGATGGCATTCATGGGTGTACGCAACTCATGGCTCATATTCGCCAGAAAGTTGCTCTTGGCCTGATTGGATGCTTCGGCGGCCTTTCTGGCATTAAGAATTTCCCGTTCAGCCTGCTTGCGCTCACTGATATCGATGAACAGACCAATCATGCCACCGGGTTCTCCGTCGGCAAGATCAAACGCGGTCCGCCAGTACATGACGTCGTGGGTGCGGCCATCAGCGTATTGCAAGGCGGTTTCCCTGCGGATCAGTCCGCCTTGACGGATCAGCTCCAGCTCTTCATCCGGGGCGGTCTGGCGTATATCTTCCGGCAGGTGTTCGAGGTCCCCGGTCGACTTGCCGATGAAATCCTCGCGGCGGATACTAAAGGCCTGTTCGTAGGCCTTGTTGCAGGTCGTTAATAGCGTATCTATACCATTGACAAAGATCGGGTTGGGAATGGAATCCAGCAGGGCGGTCTGGTAGGCCAGTATGCGGGCGCGCTCCTGTTCGCGTTGTGCCGAGCGGCGAAGGTAAAAGGCCAGTCCGAGCGCGAGCAGGAAGACGCCCAGCGGTAACCAGACATTGTCGAGACTCCAGCGCGGATATAAAGTGGGATTAGCCGCATAGGCGGTCATATTCCACTGGCGGTCGGCAAACATCAGCGTCGCTGTCGTGCGAAATCCATTCTTCCTGATTTCAGTTTCGGTGTCTTCCTCGCCCGGCGCCCGCAGGCGGGAACTATGCCGGTACATGAAGCCCCTGCCATCGGTGGATTCGGCATCCTCGAAGATCATGGTCAGACCCGCCGGACTGGTGTAGCGATCGAGAATTTTCTCGATCATAGGCCCGACTTCAGTCACCATCAGCGCAAAGCCCCTCAGGGCAGCTTCGCGCTCCGCACTTGTCGCCAGTGGCATGGCGCGTTTGTAAACGGGCAGAGCGATGAATACAGCGTAGGCCCCCTCGTCAGACTGCAACAGGTGCAGCCGTGATGAGACAACCGGTGCATTGGTCCGAGCGGCCTTCATGAGGGTAGCCGGCTTGCCCGGGCTGCCTGCCAGATCAAAACCCAGAACGGGCAGATTCGGCTGCAGTGGCTCAACATAGTAGATCGGAAAATACCGCTCACGCTGCGCTGCGGCTGCCATACCCTCCAGGCTGGGCTTGTCACCAAAAACAAAATCGGCGGACAGCTCCTCGCGTGCGATGGCTTCCATGGCCTCGCGCTCATGGCCGGGCACCAGGGGTACCCACTCCAGTGCCATGATCCCCGGGAGCCGCTGCAGGTCACGCTCTGTCAGCACGCGAAACTCGCTGCGATCGACAAAGGACGAGGCGTCGAAACCCGCACGGATGTGATACAGGGTCTCGATATAGGCTTCGATGCCACGTTCGATCGCTTCACCGTGATTACGGACTTCGGACTCGAAACGCAACCTGACCGAACCCTCAAAACTTGTTTTCAGCAGGCTGTAAAGTGAGAACGCCAGCAGCGCACCCAGGGCGATGACGACATAAGGGGCCCAGGCGCCGCCGGCCGCACGAGCACGAAGACCGGCTCTTGCCACAGCCCGGGCCTTGATAGCCAGTGCCAGTGTCAGGAGAACGCCGAATACCAGCAGGCCCTCGTCGGCATAGCTGGCGGCATGGGCGCCCATCTCGTTTATCAGGCGCTGTTCCTGCGCGACCAGCGCCTGCCACATCGCAAATGTCACGGTAAATCCCGTGATACCGATTACTGCAGGCAGCCAGCGCGGCAGACGCTCTTCAGGATGCAGGCGCCGTCCCCATGCCCAGGCCAGGGCTGTGAAACCGAAACCCAGGACAATGAAACCTGCCGCCGTATGGATGGCCATCCGCGTCAGGTGTCCCCAGCCATAGGCGCTTTCCACGCCGATGATGTAACCGGCAAGGGCCACGATACCGAGACCAATGATGATAGCCCCCAGGGTGGCGGTCCACGCGGGTGTCTGCGGATGCCGGTGGCGCAGGGCGGAAATCAGTGCGGCGAGACCCGTAAGGCTGAAACAGAGCGCGGTGTTGGGCGCCATCCGGCCCGGATGCGAGGTCTCGAGATCGATATAGTGGCGCATGAGCAGCTGGTCGATGTGCAGATCAAGACCAAAGAGGTACTCGATCAAGGTGAGCAGGCCGACCAGCAGTACCGCAAGACCCGTTACCGCGGCGGGGCGCGTCCAGGACCAGGCGAGGCCCAGCAATGCCAGCCCCCCCAGCGCAAATCCAAGCGCCGTGTTGTACTGCATAGGTACAAATGCCGGGTTGACCTGGATCAGCGCCGGTTCGTGCAGGTACCAGCCCAGCAGTACCAGCGTACCAAGCGCAAGCGAGACCAATCCTGCGAGCCTGGTCAGACGGACTGGCCAGTTCATCGTCGGGTTCGGTGTGCCCACGATGCGCTCGACAGGAATTGCCCTTTCATCAGGGATTACCGAGGAATTTCTCGATCTTGCCGAGCAGGCGTTTGAAATTGACCGGCTTGGTATCGTAATCGTTACAACCGGCCTCCAGTGCCTTCTGTTCGTCACCCGCCATGGCGTGTGCCGTGAGCGCAATCACCGGAATCGCCTGCGTGGCTGGATCGGCCTTGATCTGCCGGGTGGCTTCCCAGCCGTCGATGACCGGCAGACTCAAGTCCATGAGAATCAGGTCAGGCGACTCCGAGGTCGCCATATTGACACCCGCCTGACCGTCTACCGCAATGACCACCTCAAATTCCTTGCGCTCCAGCCGACGGGACAGCATGTCGCGGTTCATCTCGTTATCTTCGACCAGTAATATCTTGCTCATGGCATCTCTCAGTACTTTATCCTGTGATTGATTGCGAACACTAAAAGTTGGAATTGGCGGGATTTTAACGGTTTACCATAAAATTTAATATCGTTGGAACTCACCGATACGCTGCTTACCCGCCTGGGCAAGCACGAAATCGATGCCGCATTGCTGGCGACGCCGGTTGAAGACCCGGATTTTGCATCTATCCCCCTGTTCGATGAACCCTTCTGGCTGATTCATCCGCGTAGCCATCCGCTTGCCGACAAGAAGAGAATCATCCAGGCGGATCTGGATGGCGCGGATCTGCTGTTGCTTGCAGAGGGCCATTGTCTGGCCGAACAGGCGATGGCGGTCTGCCACTTGCAGGGGCGCGATGGTCAAGGCGATATGGCGGACCTGCGCGCCGCCAGTCTGGAAACGCTGCTGCAAATGGTCGGGGCGGGGTTTGGCAGCACCTTGTTGCCTGCACTGGCTTTAAGGGCGGGTCTGGCAAAAGATAGAGGTATCATTGCCAAACCACTGAATCTGCCGGATACCTTTCGCCGGGTATTACTGGTATACCGTCGTACTTTTCCCCGTCGTCAGGCGCTTGACGCATTTGTCGACGTCGTACTCGACAATCTGCCGGACACCGTACAGTCCCTGGCCTCCAGCCGGTGAGCTTCATAACCGGTATACGTGAAGAACGGCCTAAAAATCGGTTAAATGGTTTGAAGATCGTATTTTTCAGAAGGGACAGGAATAATACAACGACTTGAGAAACAGGATGGACGATAAACGATGAAAGCGTTGACACGGGTACATTCGTTGCGGAGCCTGGTTGCTTCAGGCCTGATACTGATTCTGGGGAGCGGCGTGCTGGCCGGGAACGCTGCCGGCAGCAGTGCACCATCTACGGGCAAACCGTCGGACACCCAGTACCGTCCATGGATTGAAGCGATGAAAACCAGTGAACGCGGCCCCTTTGCCCGCATTCGCTGGTTCTGCAAGGACGGTAGCGTGTTACCACCGAAAGCCTACGCCTGTGTTGAACGCGGCGGCGGTCACCAGCACGGCGAGTGGAGTGACAGAACCAACCAGCTTCGTGCGCAGGGCTACCTCATCGCCACGTTGCTGGCGGGATCTGATCCCGAAAAACTGGTTGCAGAATCGAACTTTATCGAAACCTGGAACCAGCTGTTGATCGAGAAATTCCTGATGGCCGTGGATAACGGCTGGATCATGCGCCGTGCCCTGTTTTACCGCGGCGCCATCCAGGAAGAGGACGAACGCGCCGCGGCCCGTGCATTGTTGATCGCGCTGGCCGGCAGGCCGGAGTGGATCGGTCTGCGTTATCCATCACTGCGCATTGGCGTGCGGGAGTTGCCGCACGGTGAGGACACCGCCTCGGTTCAAAAGGTGCGCCAGCAGTCGGCATCACTTTCCGAGCAGGATGCGGGTTTCAAGGGCCTGCGCGGCAAGATCCACGGGTCACCTGACAAGGGCGATGCGCAGCGGGTACGGGATTACGCCGCCGGGGTAAAAGACCCTGCACTGGTCAAGCAGTACGAGGAGCTGGCAGACGAAATCGACCTTGTCTACGAAGCCCTGCCGCTGCAGCAGCGCTTGCGGCATGATGCGAAGCCATTCACGGCTGCGCCCTGGTTGCAGGAGCTGTTGCTGAATGCAGCAACGGCGCTTGAGCAGGATGCTTCAGCCGGCAATGTATTTAAGGTGACTGCCAGTCTGTTGGCTGAGCTGCGCGATGCACTGCCACGCATCAGGCAGGCATCGGCGCGTCTGGATGTGCTGGATCTCAGCCTGGCCGTGGAGACCGGGAACTTTCGCGCCAGTACCGCGATTCGTGACCAGCTGGACAAAGTTACCCGGCACCAGCGTGTCGGCTTGCTGGCTTCGGCGCTGCAGGCTGCCTATGGCGCCGGCATGATCAACCAGCGCGAGCGCGCTGCGTTGCAGGACACCCTGGCACAACTGGATAAATCCAGCGTCCCGTTGACAAGCTATATGAAGGACTTACGCTATCTTGGCCGGGTGCCGGGCTGGGGAACCCAGGGGCTGCGCTTCCAGTTTTACGAATCCATGCTAAAGCTGGCGCAGATCGAACCCGATGCCATTTTGTTTATACAGGACCAGTTACGCGGCAGTCCGTTGCTGTTCTATTCGAAGACGCTCGATACACTGCAGCGCGATGCCAACCAGCTCGCCGGAGTGACTCATCGTCTGTTCGGCCAGGACCTCGGTGTCGGTTTCCGTGCGCTTAATCCGGGTCTGGCGCGCGGCATCCTGCGCGTTCATCCAGACCTTGCACAGTTGGATGATTTTCAGAAGGACGGCATTTACCTGCTTCCGGAAACGGTCTCCGACTTGCCACCGGTAGCCGGCATCATGACCGCAGGCGAGGGTAATCCACTGTCACACATCCAGCTGCTGGCGCGTAATCTGGGCATACCCAATGTCAGTGTCGACGAACAACTGCTACCCCGTTTTGATGCACACGACGGCAACAAGGTCGTGCTGGCGGTCAGTCCTGCCGGGCTGGTGGAACTGGCCGACGACGGGCCTCGCTGGGATAGTGTGTTTGGCAACAGCGAGGGCACACAGAAAGCCCTGATCCGACCCGACCTGGAAAAGCTGGATCTGAGTGTGAAGGACTTTGTCAGTCTCGATGATCTGAATGCCAGCGATTCGGGCCGTATTGTCGGGCCCAAGGCGGCCAAGCTCGGCGAGTTGCGGCATCATTTTCCCGAGGCCGTGGCAGCGGGTGTGGCGATACCCTTTGGCCTGTTCCGTGAAACGGTTCTGGATAAGCCCTACAAGGACTCGGGCAAGACGGTGTATGAATGGATGGTGTCCGAGTACCAGCGATTGCACGCCCTGCCTGCAGGGTCGAAACAGCGCGAAGAGCAGACCGAGCAGTTTCGCGCCGAGCTCTATGACTTGATCCTGAATACCCGTCTGGACGAGGAATTTATCAATGGCCTCCGACAGGCACTGGAGAAAAATATCGGGCCGGAAGGCAGCTATGGCGTGTTTGTTCGCTCGGATACCAATGTCGAAGACCTCCCTGGCTTTACCGGTGCCGGTCTGAACCTGACACTGCCCAACGTGGTCGGCATGGATAAGCTGGTCAAGGCCATTCCCAAAGTCTGGGCGTCGCCATTCACGGAGCGTGCATTTGCCTGGCGCCAGTCACTGATGGATAAACCCGAAAATGTCTACCCGGCCATCCTGCTGCTCAAGTCGGTGCCCAACGACAAGTCCGGTGTCATGGTCACACAGGATATCGATACCGGTGATAAAGCGGTACTGTCTGTGGCGGTGAATGAAGGGGTTGGCGGTGCGGTGGACGGGCAGTCCGCCGAGTCCCTGCGACTCGATACCCGCGACGGTTCGGTACGTTTGCTGGCCAGTGCGACGGCGGTATGGCGGCGGATGCCCGCTACGGCCGGCGGCGTCGACAAGCTGCCGGTCAGTGCTGATCAGAATGTGCTCAAGCCGGACGAGATCGAGCAACTGATCACGCTGGCGAAGGAATTGCCCAATCGTTTTCCGCCCATTACCGATGATGACGGTAATCCTGCACCGGCGGATATCGAGTTCGGGTTTCTCGATGGCAGACTGCAACTGTTCCAGCTGCGACCTTTCCTGGAAAGTCGCGACAGCCAGGGTGGGGCCTATCTGAGTGATATGGACAAGTCTCTGCAAGGCAAGTTGAACAAGACGGTTAACATGCAGGAGGTACCTGGATCATGAAACCGGTTATGCGATTGACACTCTTTATCCTGATGGCATCGCTGTCAGGGCCTGCTGCCCATGCCTATCCGATCGATGGTTATGCCGACACCGGTATCCGTCGGGTGGAGGGTGCCCGCCTGGCCAACGAGGGTCTGGTCAAGGACAGCAAGCAACCCCCCGGCGGGCTGCTGACCACCGCGCAGGTTGATCTGCGGTTGCTGGGGCATAAAGACCTTGATCTGCCGGCACCGGACCCGGCATTCACCGCTGATCTGCTGAAACTGATGGGTAGTGACGCCGGCAGTTACGGCGTTGCTGTGCTGGACCTGAGCCATCCCGATAAACCGCGTTATGCCGAGCATCGGGGTGACCACCGCCAGAATGTGGGCAGTGTCGGCAAGCTCGTCGTTGCGCTGGGTCTGTTCCAGGCGCTCGCCGATACCTGGCCGGACGATACCGGGCCGCGTATCCGTGTACTCAGGGACACAGTGGTGACGGCGGATGCGTTTTCCCAGAGTGATCATCACAAGATGCGTATCTTCGACGTGGAGAACCGCAAGCTGACACGTCGCACCATGAGGATCGGTGACCAGGGGTCTCTGTGGGAATACCTGGACTGGATGCTGTCGGTCAGTTCCAATTCCGCCGCCGCCATGACCATGCGCGAGGCCATGCTGCTGCGGCAATATGGCAAGGCGTATCCACCGTCGGAAGAGGAAATTAAGCGTTTCTTCAAGGAAACACCGGGCAAGGAACTCACCGCGCTGTTTCAGCGTACTTTTTTCGAGCCGGTTACCCGCAACGGTCTTGATCTGGAAAATCTGCGCCAGGGCAGTTTCTTCACCCGCCAGGGCAAGCGCCTGGTGAATGGTGGCGGCAACAGTTACGGCACCGCGCGTCAGCTGATGCTGTTTACACTACGCATGGAACAGGGCAGGTTGGTGGATGAGTTTTCCAGCCGCCAGATCAAGCGCCTGCTGTATATGACCGAGCGGCGTATCCGCTATGCTTCGTCACCTGCACTGAAGGACTCCGCGGTTTATTTCAAATCCGGATCACTCTACAGCTGTCGCGAAGAAGAAGGTTTTACCTGCAAGCCCTACGCGGGGAACAGAAAGAACTACATGAATTCGGTCGCGGTTGTCGAGAGCCCGGCTGTTGACCACCAATTGCATTATATATCCACCCTGGTCTCCAACGTCCTGCGCAGGAACTCGGCGGTGGAGCACCAGACCATGGGCACCCGTATTCATCGCCTGATCGAGAAAGCCAATCCGGCAGCGAAGCCCGCGGCCGTTATTCCTTCACCGCCAGATCGTGCAGGGGTGCAGCAAGTTCCTCCAGCCACTTCCCCCCCTGTGAGTCCTCCGCAAGGCCCACAATAATATATTTGTGCGCATGGTATTCCACCAGTGCACTGTCGGCATGGAACTGTTTCCAGGTGCCCGACTTGCGGTAGAGCTTTACACCCGGCCGGGCCTTGAGGCCTTTTACGAACTTGTGATCGATCGCGGGGTCGGCAAGGATTTGCTTCATCTTCACAGTCAGTTCGGGCCTGACCAGGCGGTTGGTGTCCAGCAGATAATAAAAGCGCGCCCCCTGGATAGCGGTAATGCCATGCGAGATCTGATTCAAGGGATCGCGCTGGTAGGCGCCTTTTTTTGCATAGGCCTTGCCGACCCAGAGGCCGCCGTCGTAGCGTCTGTCGTAGAGCATGAACCTCGGGGATTGCAGTGTGCGTAGTAGTTCTTCACGGCCGACCAGATCCAGCACCCGGGTTGCTGCCGTGTTGCTCGAGTTGCGGATCATCGCTGTCAAGTCAGTCTCGAGTTTTTCATCCAGCTCGAGTTTACCCTGCTCGATCTGCACGAAGGCGGTGAGCAGGATGGCGATCTTCGGCAGGCTGGCGGCATATTCCATCACATCGCCGTTGATGGCCGCCATGCGGGGTTTCTTCTCGTCGGTAATATCCACCAGCGCAATCGCCAGGCGTTCCTGCCCGACGGCTTTTTGCAGCCCCTTTTTTCTGATCAGTGTTTCCAGCTGTTGCTGCAGGGCGGGGTCTATACTATTCCGTAATTCCGGATACTGGTCCGCTGACCAGGCTGTTGCCGACAGTGTCAGCACGGTGAGAAAGATCAGCGCGACAAGGTACAGTCTGTATGTTTTACTGTTGAGCATGGTTCTATCCCCGATCCCCCGGGGTTCTCGATGACAGACGATAACGCCAATGATAGTTGCAAATATAACAATAAACAGTACCTTGTAGATACTACGGACTCCCGCCGGAGGGTGTCGTAAAAGTCTCCTCTCCCCCCCCGGGACGCTTACAGGGATGTAAGCGCTAGGGCAACGCATGGAGCGGTTGCCGAGAGGGTTAGGGTGAGGGGATCAACAAGGGCAAGCCATTGATCTTTATACCCCCTCATCCCAGCCTTCTCCCGGAGGGAGAAGGGGCTACTCTTCACATCAATGTTTATGGGGCAGCAATACAGTAATATGAAACGACTTTGCATTACTCTCACAGTCGTGTTGCTTTGCTGCGGGTGTACCGGCAGTCGTACCGACCGGGTCAATCTGAACAGTGTGACCTGGATGCAAGGCAGCGAGGAGTACCGTGCGTTGATGCTGGGAGCCTACAACATGGCCCGGCAAAACCTCGATCATGCACTCGAAGACAGGACCTGGACGGCGCTGCCTTCGCAGGTCCCGGCGAACAGCGATGAAGCCAGTGCATTGGGCAAGCTTCCGCCGGCCGTGATTCTCGATGTCGATGAAACCGTACTGGGTACCTTGCCTTACCAGGCATGGCTGGTGAAGAAGGGCAGGCCCTTCACTCACATAAGCTGGCATGCCTGGGTCAGTGAAGCCGGCGCCGAGGCAATACCCGGAGCCCTGGAATTCGTGCACTATGCGATGGAAAAAGGCGTCACAGTATTCTATCTGTCTAACCGTGCCGACCGGGGAGCGCTCGATCTCAATGTAAACGGACAGATTGATCCCGGGGAAGAGCAGGTGAATTTAAAACCGTTCACTGTTTCCAATCTGCTCCGACTCGGTTTCCTTCCCCAGAGAAATATCTCCAATGATGATTCGGTCCTGCTGCGTGGTGAAACGGGTAGAGACGGGCAGCTGAAAAAGGGCTGGGCTTCATCGGACAAAACCGATCGGCGTGAATCTCTGTCAACTGACTACCGGGTGGTACTGATACTGGGTGATAACCTGAACGATTTTGTTAGCGAGGATATCCCTGAGGCCCCGAACCGGGCGCGCTGGGGGCGCTCGTGGATTATGTTACCCAATCCGATCTACGGGCCCTGGGAAAAACGACTTTACGGCGTCAGGCACCCGCTGTCCGATGAAGAAAAGATCCAAATAAAGCTGGACAGCCTGAATACATGGCAATAAGCGCAAACCCGGATTCGAACCCGTTACAACGCTCAGTGAGCGAACGTTTTCTAGGACTTTTCACAGAAGTACGAGCGGGGGAGGGCAGCACGGCGCTGCTGATGTTTGTCAATGTGTTCCTTATTCTGTGCGCCTATTACTTCGTCAAGCCATTGAGAGAAGGCTGGGTCGCTATCTCGGATATCAGTGGCCTGTCCAAGATGGAGGTCAAGGCCTACTCGAGTTTTGCCCAGAGTCTTTTTCTGTTGTTTGTCGTTGGCTGGTACGCACGCCTGGCCGATCGCTGGGATCGGGTTACCCTGATCACGCGGGCGACACTGTTCTGTATTTCCAACCTGGTGGTTTTCTGGTTTCTGCAGCCGGGTTTGTTTTTTGAGGCGCTGCCGGTTTCCGGCATTGTCTTCTACGTGTGGGTAGGCATGTTTGGCGTCTTCGTGGTCGCACAGTTCTGGACTTTCTGTGCCGACGTCTACACGGACGAGCGTGGCAAACGCATGCTGCCCATGATTGCCATCGGCGCAACCTCGGGAGCCGCTGCCGGTTCCTGGATAGTCGGCCAGCTGGTGGATTCGGGCATGGTTGATACCAAGGCACTGCTGCTGTTGGCGACAGTGCCGCTGTTTGTGTCGATTGTGTTGACGAAGATTGTCGATAGCAGAGAGGCCAGGGCTGTATCACCGCCGGTCGGGGAGGTGCAGCAGCGGGCGGGGAGCGGATCGCTTCTCAGCGGCGCCAGGCTGGTTCTGGTCAGCCGCTTCCTGCTGGCTGCCGCGGTGGTCACGCTGCTGACTAACTGGGTGAACACCAACGGTGAAAACCTGTTGTTCCGGGTTATCCAGGAGACGCTCGCCGACCAGGCTGTAGAGACCGGTGTGACAGATCCTTTGGCGGTGCTCGAATTTACCCGCAACGGTACCACGGCCTTTTACGGCAATTTCTTTTTCTGGGTGAACATCGTTGCCTTGCTGCTGCAGGCCTTTTTAGCTTCGAGACTGTTGAAATACGGCGGCTTTGCCACTATCGTGCTGATGCTACCGGTGATTGCGCTGCTGTCATACACGGCCATGGCCCTGCTTCCGATCCTGGCTATAGTAAAGATGATGAAGATTGCCGAGAACGCCACGGACTACTCCATCAATAACACGGCCAGGCACGTGCTCTGGCTACCGGTCAGTTCAGAGATGAAATTCCGCGGCAAGCCGGCGATCGACACGCTTTATGTACGCCTGGGCGATGGCCTGGCCGCGGTCACCGTACTCGTTGGCGTCCATGTCCTTGCCATGAGCACCCGCTCGTTCTTCGTTTTCAACGTATCGCTGGTGATATGCTGGCTGGCTTTCACGTTACTGCTGATTAGCGAGCACCGAAAGGCGTCGCACTTGACCGGGCCCTGATTATTGCCGGGCATCGCCTGGCGGCAGCAGGCGAAGCAACGTCCGGCCTCCCGCGGGTCCTCCGAAGCGCTTCAGCAGGGCAGGGTGGATTTACAGTGCTTGGTCACGGCTTTCGCATAACTGACTGGAAAATATGAAAACTTAACCTGACAGTTGCATAATTTTCGGTCTGCATATCAACTTTACCAGGCCGCTGCTTTGCGGATGCGATCAAAACCGGCATATAAGGGTGCTGTCGCCTTGTATCCGTCCGGAATCTCCTTAATATTGCCCGCACCACCGTAGGAGCCGGAAGTAGATGAAAACCATTACCGAGTAGCTCCGCTCCTACACGACGGACGGTCTGCGCAGTCGTGCTGTGCGCCGCGTAGGACGAGTTCTGAATGGATAGCGGCCTGTGGCTGCCACTTGATAACTGAGGAGTATGAATATGCGCTTTCGAAATAGAATAACTCCGTTTGCCCTGGTGATGGGGCTTGGATGGACAACGACCTTGTTGTCCGGCGGAGCGTCAGCGGCCGCGTTTGACGGAACCGCCAATCTGGTGTGTGCCGCAATTGATGTGGTCGGCTGTGTCAACGGACCTGGCTGCATGGAGGGACAGGCCAGTACCTTTGAATTGCCACAGTTCATGTTCGTTGATTTTGAAAAAAAACTGGTGCGCGCGACGGATGAAAGTGGGAATAAGGAAGTGTCGCCCATCAAGAATCTCGAGCAGACCGAGAAGCAGGTGATTCTGCAGGGTGTGGAAAACCACCGCGGCTGGAGCGCGGCCATCGATCGCCAGACCGGCAAAATGACTGTCACGTCTGCCGGTCCGGACGTAAGTTTCATGATTTTCGGCGCCTGCACGGCTCTGTGAGGAGATAAAACCATGTCAAAGCAAAGCAATATCGCCGTAGGCGCCGTCGCCGGCATCCTGATTACAGCCGCACTGACCGTCAGCGCCCCGGTGCAATCCAGTGAAGCCGGTGCCTTCATCGGTGGAGTGGCCGCCAGCAGGGTCATGAGCAATATGCGGCGCAGGACCGAGGCAGAGGAAGTACAGGCCTACAATTCGTCGCGTGCCGCGCAGCCCGTGCAACAGGCGGCTCCTGCACCTGCAGCACAAACGACGCAGCAGAGACTTGACGAGCTGGACAAGCTTGCCGCCGGCGGATACATCACGCCGCAAGAGTACAAGGCAAAGAAAAAGTCGATTCTTGACAGCATGTGAGACGCACGCTGCTCATTGCCTGACGAGATCGAGTGCTACTGATCCCGGCATTAATGAACGAGATCAGATGTGTTGGGCTGCCGTTGAAGATGGGTGTCATTGTGCACACATGTGTGCCTAGGCTTTTAGCCGTAACCCGAAGCCACCGGCTTTA
>Ga0316197_10001503_pt1 | contig 16634 bp, 17 predicted proteins | sample OudBiesiAoxic_MG_FD_204939 | JGI IMG/M metagenome (GOLD analysis project Ga0316197, IMG submission 204939) | Coastal sediment microbial communities from Oude Bieten Haven, Netherlands - site A oxic | ecosystem: Environmental > Aquatic > Marine > Coastal > Sediment | place: Netherlands... | reverse complement strand
TATCCTAACTTCATAAATGAAGTTTAGCTTTCCATCTACTATTAGTATAAAACTAATAAAAAATTTCAATATATTTTTATAGTGGTTCTTTCCACTGTACACCTTAATCGATTGTTTGAAAACTAGTCTCAAACGACAATTGAGTTTTTAATTTACACTTTCTTTCTCTATTTAATTGCTAATGTCCTATTGTTTGCCTCACTCAAGGTCGCTTTCGCTTTCCCTCGTGGACAAGAAGAAGTATACCGTGTTTACAAGTTTTCGTCAACACTTTTTTTGCTTTTTTTATAAAGTTTTTTGTTTTTTTCTGATTTTTAATTGATTTTCTAACCCCCATCTTTAACTACCTTTGATTTTACTAACTTAAAAGCTCAAAACATATGTGTTATCGAAATAAAAAAGAATAATTTTTTTCATCAACAACACATTATTTTTCTCAACATTTAATTTCTCAAATTAATTTGTAAAGAACTCTTTAAATTCATATTTTTAAGAGCCTATTAAATTTCTAATATATACATAATTCACAATAAAATAAAAATCCCTTTTCTGTAATAGTCACACAGTTAAGAGATTTTTATTTATCTATTTTATTTTAAGGAAAGAAATGAAAAAATATTACTATTTTCATTTGCTTATACTTATCAGACGCAACAAGTTTTAAAAAAGTTTAAATTTTTTTAATTAATCTACTTTTTGTAATAAAATATCTTTTGATGGAATCTCCAACAGGTTTTTTTCTTTTCTTATTATTATCCCTTCATCTATAAATTCTTTCAATACACGAGATAATGAAGGCCTGGCAACACCAAACATTTGAGCTATCTCTTTCATAGAGTTTTGTAATAATACGCAATTATTTCTATTCATATTATTAAGAAGATAGGCTATCAACTTATTGTTTATACTTTTATTAGTAAAAGAAAACCAAATTTTCTTAGATAAAAACTGGGTTTTATTACTTATTACTCCTAAATAATTTTGAAGCAACCTTTCATTCTTTTGAAACATCTTTATTACTTCATTTTTAGATATATAAATTAACTCTGAATTTATGGCCGTCACCACATCTACTGGAAATCTATTATCTTTTCCAAATATAAACGCCCCTGCTAAAACACTCCCTTCTGATAACCTATCCACTACTATAGAGTCACCATTTAATTTTTGCATTTCAGTATAGACCTCTCCTTGAGCCACTATTATAAGATCTTCTATCTCATCTCCTCTAAAAGCTACAATTTCATTCTTATCAAGTTTTTTCACTTTATATTTTAATTCAACCAATAGAGTTTTTAAATTTTCCTCATCTATATCCTTGAATATCTCTACATTTTTTAATTTCTCAAATATCTCCATAACTATCCCCCCCTTTTTTCTTTAACACCATCAAACTTCTTTATTTAAAATATAATTTTATAAAAATAAAAATAAAAATTACACCTTAATATTATTCTAAACTTTATTATTACAAAACATCAATAATTCATTATATATTAGATAAGGATTTAAATGCAATATCAAATTATTTTTAAAAAATAATTTTTCGTAACCTATGTTACAGGTAATTTATATATTTTTATAGTATACTACATTATAAAATAAAAAGTTGAGGTGGAGAGTAATGAATTATATAAAAAAAGAGATGACCTTAAAAGAAATCGTGAACACTTATCCAGAAACCATTGAATTTTTCAATTTAAAAGGATTTAAAGGATTAGACAACAAAACTTTACTTAATACAATAGGTAAAATCACTATACAGAAAGCTTTAGAAGCTAAAAAAATTAATGTAGATACATTTTTAGAACTACTAGATGACATAATTGAGCAAGATAGAAATTCAGAGGACGTTAATTTAAATAAAAAAATCAACGACGAAGATGCTGTATCCGTAATGGGACTACTACCTTGTCCAGTGAAAAACCCACTTTTAGAAGGGTTAAAAAAATTCCAATCAGAAACTGGGATGAAGATAAATCATGAATTAAAAGCTGCATCTAGTGGTTTAGATTGGTTAAAAGAAGACGTTATAAAGGCTAATCACCCAGAAAAATTGGCAGACATGTTTATCTCTGCCGGATTTGATCTCTTCTTCGAAGATGAACTTATGGGTAAATTTAAACAAGAAGGAATCTTTAAAGATATTACAGGAATGACAGAATATAATAAAGACTTTAACAACGAAAATATATCACTAAAAGATCCTGATGGGGATTATTCAATGTTAGCAGTAGTTCCAGCTGTATTTTTAGTTAATACAGATGCTCTAGGAGATAGACCATTCCCAAAATCTTGGGCTGACCTATTAAAACCTGAATTTGAAAATTCAGTGAGTTTACCTATATCTGACTTTGATCTATTCAATGCAATCTTAATCAGTATATATAAAAATTATGGAGAAGATGGAGTTAAAAAATTAGGAAAAACACTCCTACAAAATATGCATCCATCTCAAATGGTTAAATCAAACAAATTAAAAGTAAATGTTCCAGCAGTAACAATCATGCCTTATTTCTTCACTAAAATGACTGGACAAGGTGGACCAATGGTAGCACAATGGCCAGAAGACGGTGCTGCATTATCACCAATATTCATGTTAACTAAAAAATCTAAGGAAAAAGAATTAAAGCCCTTGGCAGACTTCTTTGCTTCTAAGGAGATTGGAAAAATCTTATCTCATCAAGGACTATTCCCAACTGTAAATCCTGAAGTTGAAAATAACTTAGGAGATAAGAAATTTATGTGGGTAGGATGGGATTATATAAAAAATAACGATATTGGAGCTATATTAAAACATTGCGAGAAACTATTTTTTCAAAAAGCTAAGAATGTATAATTAAGAGTACAAAATTGGCAACTAATAATTTTTTAAACAGTTTTTATCTTAATATCACACATTTTCAATTATAAACTTTGCCATAAGCATAGAAGGAGAGTATAACTCATGAATTTAATAACAGTATCTGGACCCCCTTCATCAGGGAAGACAGCCTTAATAATAAAAACAATAGACAATTTAAAATCTAGAGGTATCAAAGTAGGAGTTGTAAAATTTGATTGCCTATATACCGATGACGATATCTTATATGAAAAAATTGGTGTCCCTGTAAAAAAAGGTTTATCTGCATCACTTTGTCCCGATCATTATTTTGTCAGCAATATAGAAGAAGTTACTCAATGGGGAATAAAACAAGGGCTAGACCTTCTTATCACAGAAAGTGCTGGGTTATGTAATAGATGTTCACCATATATACAGGATATAAAAGCCATCTGTGTCATCGACAACTTAAGCGGGATTAACACTCCTAAAAAAATCGGACCTATGCTGAAAACAGCAGATATAGTCGTGATTACAAAGGGAGATATCGTGTCACAAGCCGAAAGGGAAGTATTTATGTCTAGAGTGACATCTGTAAATCCTAGAGCTACTACAATGCATGTTAACGGATTAACTGGTCAAGGTGCATATGAATTTTCTACCCTTATCTACAGTAAAGATGAAGAAATCAAAACTTTAAAAGGTAAAAAATTAAGGTTTTCTATGCCTTCTGCTCTATGTTCTTATTGTTTAGGGGAAACTAGAATAGGTGAAGAACATCAAATGGGTAACGTTCGAAAAATAGATTTGGAGGATAAATAATGATAAATAAAAATATAGTAGATAAAAAAACAGTTGCAGAATTACTTGATTTATACCCTTTCATCGAAGATTTCTTGACAGATAACCTAATTGATTTAGACGATGCAAAAGACACTACACTTACTGCTCATCTTAACCTTTTAGATCCAGAGACATTAGAAGATAAAGCCATTATCCCTGATGAATTAATCGATTCTTTTATCACCTTCACCAATCAAATGATAGATTTTTTAGGAGTTGAAGAGGACAAAGGTGTGCAAAGTATCACTTTAAAACCTGGATTCAACAAATATAAAGAAGCTGAAACTTTTGAGGAATTAGTTATAAATAAAGGTGAAATAATAGCCATCGTAGGTCCTACAGGAAGTGGGAAAAGTAGATTGTTAGCCGATATTGAATGGGGGGCTAATGCCGATACTCCTACAAATAGAACTGTTCTTATCGATGGAAAAGCCATGGATATACAGAGTAGATTTTCTAGTAACAACAAGTTAGTAGCACAATTATCTCAAAATATGAACTTTGTCATGGATCTCAGTGTAGAGGAGTTTGTTGAACTCCATGCAAAGAGTAGAATGATAGAAAATGAAAAAGAAATTATAGAAAAAATATTCAACAAAGCCAATGAATTGGCCGGAGAAAAATTCTCTTTGGATACACCTATTACCAGTCTTAGTGGTGGACAATCTAGAGCTCTTATGATTGCCGATGTTGCGATATTGAGTAAATCACCAATTGTACTTATAGATGAGATAGAAAATGCTGGAATTGACAGAAAGAAAGCATTGGATCTACTGGTAGGAGAGGAAAAAATAGTTCTTATGGCTACTCATGATCCTATTCTAGCACTTATGGGAGACAAAAGAATCATCATCAGCAATGGTGGAATCGACAAAGTAATGAAAATAACAAAAGAAGAGAAAGCTATCTTACACAAATTAGAATCTTTGGATGAAGTTATCCAAGGAATGAGAACTAAACTTAGATATGGTCAAGAATTAGAAGCAAATTTTGAAATAATAAAAAATTAGGAGGATTATAATATGCATGATGGATGTAACGGAAGTTTTGAAAACGGAAAACAAGTAGTTGATAAAGTAAGAATGATGGGGTTCAGTATGCAACCTATGCCTATCCCAGCAGTTTTTAAATGTCACGAATGTAATGAAGAAATCACAATGGTAACTATGGAATATACTTGCCCTCACTGTGGAATGGTCTATGCTGTAACTCCTTGCCATGCCTTTGATATCAACAATATTATGGCAGCAGGAAAAAACTACTAAAATTTTATACACTTATTATAAAGTTAAAAGATGGAAATATTATTGTTTCCATCTTTTTCATTATATTCCTATAATAAATCCCAATAAAAAATCTTCCTAATCAACGGATTATACTCCATTAATCAAGAAGATTTAAATTGATTTTTATTAAATTCTAAAATATCCTATTCTACATTTTTTATAACTACTTTTTTCAATTTCTTTCTAATTTTTTCTTTATATTCTTCAGTTAATTCTTCTCCATTTTTTATAACTATAGTTTTTACTACATCTCTATCATTTAGTTCTTTTAATGATTTATAAGAAACTGAATCATAGGCAGATACATCCATACTTCCTTCTAAAAATACTATTAAATCTGCATCTTCACACATCACATAAAAATCAACTATTTTAGAACTTTTTAAAAACTTCTCATCTTCTGAAATCTGTACAAAAGCTTCTATTGGAAGGTGTCTTACAACTCTTGTAGTTCCATCCTCATACTTTACTTTTATATTTCTAGTTCTAATTTTTATATCTTGTTTTGATCCCGACAATAATTCTGTCCTTACATCCTGTACACTATTTACTTTAATCTTACCCATACAAACCCTCTCCTTTTTACATCTTATAATAAAATGTCTAGCATTATTTTATTTTAAAATTAATTATTTACTTGTTCATCTAATTTTTTTCCTGTTTTAAATTTAATTAATTTTTTTGCAGAAATAGTGATTTCTTCTCCAGTTTGAGGATTTCGTCCTTTTCTTTCCTCTCTTTCAACCACTTTAAACTTTCCCCATCCTGTGAAGTTCACTTCTTTTCCAGAGGTTAATAACTCTCCTATGAGATCCATGAAGGCGTTTAAATTTGCTTCAGCTTCTACTTTAGTTTTAAAAGTTCCTTTTTCTTTATAGAGTGAAACAAATTCTTTTTTATTTACAACTAATTTCTCCTCCACTTTTTCAACTGTGTAGAAACATCTTTTAGGAGAAATTATTTTTTCTTCCTTTTTCAAGGCTTTTAGAGCTTTAGTAACTTCCTTAGTCTCAACCTTCAAAATTTTAGCGATATCCCCAGTTTTTAGTGGTTCAGATTTAACTAACAACTTTAAAATTTTTTCCTTCATAGGTTCATCCTCCATTTTTTTATATTTTAATACAATTATACCCCCATTTCACCCAATTGCAAGGGAAAAAGAAAAATAATTTATTAGTTGTTATTTGAGTAAAATAAGTATATAGTTATATTACACAATACTAATATTTAAGGAGTGATTTTATGGAAAATTTATATGATCTAATCATATTAGGTGCTGGTCCTGCTGGTTTATCTGCTGGTCTTTACGGTGCCAGAGGAATGATGAAAACACTAATAATCGAGAAAAATATGTTGGTAGGAGGTCAAATTTCTACTACATCTGAAATTGAAAACTATCCCGGTGGAATGATATCTGAATCAGGTACAGAACTTACAATGAGAATGAAAACTCAAGCCGAAAATTTTGGATGTGAATTTAAGACTGATACTATCACTGAACTCGATTTAGAATCTAATATAAAAACTCTAACTGGAGAATCAGGAATAGAGTATAAAGCTAAGTCAGTTATCCTAGCTACTGGAGCTTCTCCTAGATTAGTTGGTGCCCCTGGTGAAAAAGAATATACTGGTAGAGGAATTTCTTATTGTGCTACCTGTGATGGATTTTTCGTAAGAGACTTAGAAGTATTTGTTATCGGTGGAGGAGACACTGCTGTAGAGGAAGCTATATTTTTAACTAAATTTGCAAAAAAAGTAAATGTAGTTCATAGAAGAGATAAACTAAGAGCTGCTAAATCTATACAGGAAAAAGCATTTAAAAATGAGAAAATAAACTTCATTTGGGATACTACTGTAGAAGAGATGAAGGGAGACCCAATTAGAGGACTTGAAAGTATTGTTTTGAAAAATAAGGTAACTGGAGAGATCTCAGAACATAGTGGAGGAGATAAACCAATCGGTGTATTTATTCTAGTTGGAAATGTTCCAAATACCGAGTTATTCAAAGACAAATTAGTAGTTAATCCTGGTGGATTTTTGATTACAGATGAAAAAACTCTAAATGTAAAACTTTCTTCTACTGGAGATAATTTAAAAGGTGTATATGCTACAGGTGACTGTCGTGAAAAATTATTATATCAAGTTATCACTGCCTCTGCTGACGGTGCTATAGCTGCTGTAATCAGTGAAAAATATGTAGAAAAAACGTTTGATTAATATTTCTTTAATTTTAGTTGTATTATAACCCAAATCGTATTAAAATATATTAATGTTTTATAATCTATTAAATACATAGATTAAATCACGTTTAAATTTATTTAAAGAGGTGGAGTATGAAAAAATTATTATTGATAGGATTGTTAATAGGATCTGCTACTACAGCCATGGCAGATAAATATATAGAAACAAGAATTGGCTTAAATGGTTTTGGTACATATAATGATGATGGTTCTAGTGTTATCAAAAAATATAAGACTGAAGGTATTGGAGTAGATTTTGCAGCTGAGATAATGAATTCTGTAAATGACAATCTGTATCTAGGTGCTGGTATTGCCTATCAAATCAATCAAGAGAGTAAGTCTCACAATGATCCATTATTTAGATCTGTTCCAGTTTATGGTGCATTGAAATATAAAATTGGATATTTAGGAGATTCTTCTTGGGAAACTTTCCTTAAAGCTAACCTAGGTTACTCATTTAATATGAAAGATGGAGGAAAACACACTCCTAAAGATGGACTTTACTATGCTCTTGGTGGCGGAGTAGAAAATGACGGTGTAGTACTTGAAGTTTCATATCAAGACACTCGTTCTAAGGTAGACAAAACTAACTATGACTATTCTAGATGGACATTTGGAATTGGTTACAGATTTAGATAATAAAGAAACGCGATTTTTATTCAAATTTCCTAAAAAATAAAAAAGGAGTTAACCAGTATTTTTACTGGCTGACTCCTTTTTCTAATCATAAGTTTATTTTATATTTTTTAAGACCAAGGCTGTTCCCATTCCTCCACCAATACAAAGAGATGCCAATCCATAGTTTACCTCTCTTTTTTTCATCTCATGGATAAGAGTCGTAGTAATCCTATTTCCACTAGCTCCTACAGGATGTCCCAAGGCTATAGCTCCTCCATTTACATTGGTTTTGTCACTAAACCAATCCATAACAACACCATGTTGTCTAGTTAACTCGGTCATTACACCAAGGGATTGTGCCGCAAAAGCTTCATTTAATTCTATTAATTCCATCTCTTTTAATGTCATTCCAGCTTTTTCCAATACATTATTTATCGCAGGAACTGGTCCCATTCCCATGATAGAAGGGTCCACTCCTCCCTGTCCAGTAGCCACTACCTCAACCAAAGGAGTAAGGTTATATTTTTTCACTGCTTCCTCTGAAGCTATGAGCATTACACTGGCCCCATCATTTATACCAGAAGCATTTCCTGCTGTGACTGTTCCATCTTTTTTAAAGATAGTTTTTAATTTTCCTAATTTTTCTAAACTTGTTTTCCTATTTGGGTGTTCATCAGTATCAAAAATTATAGTTTCCCTTCTAGATTTTATCTCCATAGGTACTATTTCATCTTTAAATCTACCATTGTCTATAGCAGCTATAGCTCTCCTTTGAGATTCCATAGCAAAGACATCTTGAGATTCCTTAGATAAATCATATTTTTCGGCTATATTTTCAGCTGTAACTCCCATATGGTATCCTTTAAAAGCATCTGTAAGAGCATCATAAACCATATGATCTATAGTTTTGAAATCACCCATTTTATTTCCTGATCTAGTAGATTCAGGAATTAAATATGGTGCTGTAGACATAGATTCCACTCCTCCAGCCATTATCAGATTAGCTTCTCCAGATTTTATAGCATTATATGCTAACATCACACTTTTCATACCACTTCCACAGATTATATTGACTGTATACGCTGGAACTTCTACTGGAATTCCACCATCTATAGCAGCCTGCCTTCCTACTCCTTGTCCTTGTCCGGCTGAAAGTACATTTCCTAAGATTACTTCGTCTAGATTTTTAGGATCTATCTTAGTTTCTTCAATTATATTTCTTATAACTGTTCCACCTAGTTGAGCTGCTTTTACACTACTTAAACTTCCCATAAATCTACCTACTGCTGTTCTTTTAGCCGAAACTATATATACTTTTGACATCTCTGCACCCCTTATAAAAAAATCCCACCAGTTATAAAGTGAATTTTATAACTACTCTTCATTTTTTTTTGCCTATAATCTCATTCCACCATTTGCACTGAGAGTATGACCTGTTACATAACTTGCATCGTCACTTGCTAAAAATAACGCTACTTTTGCTATTTCTTCTGGTTGACCTAATCTACCTAACATTGTTGTTTTAGCAAATTTATCTAATAAATCTTGAGGAACAGTTTTTAATATATCTGTCATTACATAACCTGGAGCTATTGCATTTACTCTTACAGCTGCACCTTTTCTAGCAAATTCTTTTGCCCATGTTTTAGTCAATCCAATAACTCCTGCCTTAGTTGCAGCATAGTTAGCTTGACCTACATTTCCAAATTCTCCTACTACTGATGAAATATTAATTATAGACCCTGCCCCTGCAGCCATCATATGAGGTCCAACAAATTTAGTCAGATTAAATACACCTTTTAGATTAACATCTATTACCATATTCCACATATCATCTGTAATCTTATGAGTAAGAGCATCTCTAGTTATCCCTGCATTATTTACCAAAACATCAATCTTTCCATATTTTTCCACTACAGAATTAAACATTGTTTCGCAACCTTTTGGATCTGTTACATTAAGTTTATATCCCTCAACATTTTCTGCTGAATAAGTTAAATCTCCCATATCTGCTGCTATTACCTTTGCTCCATTTTTAGCAAATAACTTTGCCATTTCAGCACCTATTCCGTTAGCTCCACCAGTTACTACACATACTTTTCCTTCTAATCTCATTTTTTTACCTCCTCATATAATTTTTCTTCACACTAATATATACTATAATTTTTCTACTTTTATAAATTTTTTATAATATTTTTTTTGATTTTTCCTAAGTAATTAAAAAAAATATTTACCCTTTTTATTTTTTGAGAACTAATTCGATAAACAATAGAATCTTACCACCAAATTCTAACTTAGTCAACAACAAAACTTTTATAAAAGTTTGTTAATTTGTAACTAAATGGGACAAACTAACTCTTTTCATTTACACTATATAGAAATTTTATAAAAAAATATTTTAATATAGAAAAAAAAAATTCAAACTTTAATGAGCGACTATTCAAAAAAAATATTGACATCAGCAATAAAAAGTTATATAAACTTAGTAATAAATAAAATTTTTTACACCAAAAGTGAAAAAAATAACTTTTGTAACAAAAAGGGGGGAGCATAATTGAATTTTGGATTGAACGAAGAATACAAAATATTAGAAAAAATGATCAGTGAGTTCACAGAGAAAGAAGTTAAACCTATAGCCGGTGAGATCGATGAAGAGGAAAGATTTCCTGTAGAAACGGTGGAAAAAATGGCTAAATTAGGTCTTTTTGGTATTCCTATTTCTAAGGAATATGGAGGAGAAGGTGGAGACAACCTAATGTATTCTATGGTAGTAGAGGAACTTTCTAAAGCTTGTGGAACTACAGGAGTAATCGTATCTGCACATACGTCACTTGGAATGGCTCCTATCTATGAATTTGGTACAGAAGAACAAAAACAAAAATATTTACCTAAGATGTGTAGTGGTGAATGGCTTGGAGCTTTTGGATTAACTGAACCAAATGCTGGAACAGATGCTGCAGGACAACAAACTACAGCTTATTTAGACGAAAAAACCAATGAATGGGTACTTAATGGTTCTAAAATATTTATAACTAATGCTGGATATGCACATGTCTATATTATTTTTGCTATGACCGATAAATCTAAGGGATTAAAAGGAATCACTTCATTTATCGTAGAAGCAGATAGAGAAGGGTTTACTATAGGTAAGAAAGAGAAAAAATTAGGAATAAAAGCGTCAGCTACCTGTGAGCTTATATTTGAAGATTGTAGAATCCCTAATGAAAATCTATTGGGAGCTGTTGGAAAAGGGTTTAAAATAGCTATGATGACCCTTGATGGAGGACGTATTGGTATAGCTTCTCAAGCACTTGGAATCGCTCAAGGTGCATTGGATGAAACTGTAAAATATGTAAAAGAAAGAGCTCAATTTGGAAGAACAATTTCTAAATTCCAAAATACTCAATTTCAATTGGCTGATATGGATACAAAAGTAGAAGCATCTAGATTATTAGTAAGAAAAGCTGCGGCAAAAAAAGATAAAAAAGAAAGATATTCTGTAGAAGCTGCCATGGCAAAATTATTTGCTTCAGAAACAGCTATGGAAGTAACTACAAAAGCTGTTCAACTTCATGGTGGATATGGTTATACTAGAGACTATCCTGTAGAAAGAATGATGAGGGATGCCAAGATAACTGAGATATATGAGGGAACTTCTGAAGTTCAAAAAATGGTAATAGCAGGAAGTTTATTGAAATAATAAAAATGGGGGATTTTATGAATATAGTAGTTTGTATAAAACAAGTACCAGATACCACAGAAATAAGATTAGATCCAATCAAAGGAACATTGATTAGAGATGGAGTTCCTAGTATTATAAATCCAGATGACAAAGCTGGTTTAGAGGAAGCTCTTAAATTAAAAGAACTTCACGGAGCACATATCACAGCAATTACAATGGGACCTCCCCAAGCAGAGCAAGTTTTAAAAGAAGCTTTTGCAATGGGTGTAGATAAAGGGATCTTATTAACAGATAGAAAATTTGCAGGTGCAGATTCACTGGCAACTTCAAATGCCTTAGCTGGTGCACTAAAAAAATTAGATTTTGATATAGTAATCACAGGAAGACAAGCTATTGATGGAGATACGGCACAAGTTGGTCCTCAATTAGCAGAACATCTAGGACTACCTCAGATGTCATATGTAAAAGAGATGGATATCGTAGGTGAAAATTTAGTTAGAGTTAAAAGAGCAGTAGAAGATGGATATCAATTATTAGAATCAGAAACTCCTTGTGTATTGACTATACTATCTGAAGCCAATAACCCAAGATATATGTCTGTATCTAAAATAATAGAAGCTGTCAGAGAGAAAAAAATAGAAGTTTGGGATACTAGTATGATCGATATCGATTTAGAAGTTCTTGGACTTGCTGGTTCTCCTACAAAGGTAAAAAAATCATTTACCAAAGGAGCAAAAACAGCTGGTAAAATTCATGAAGTTACACCACAAGAAGCTGTTACCATTATTGTAGATAAATTAAAAGAAAATTTCATTATATAGGTAGGGGGAACTATGAATTTAAACGAATATAAAGGCGTATATGTATTTATAGAACAAAAATCTAGAGAGATTCAAAATGTTTCCCTAGAACTATTAGGTAGAGGTAGAGGATTAGCCGATACCTTAGGAGAGGAACTAGTAGCAATATTTTTGGGAAATGAAATTAAAGATCAGTGTCAGGATCTTATTTCACATGGAGCAGACAGAGTAATCTATGTTGATTCTCCTAAATTAGATAAATATTTAACTGAACCTTATGCTCAGGCACTTGCTGCTATCTCAAAATTTGAAAAACCAAATGTAATTTTAATCGGTGCTACTTCTACAGGAAGAGATCTAGCTCCTAGAGTATCTGCAAGATTATCTACAGGACTTACAGCTGATTGTACATCTCTTGAGATCTCAGAAGAAAAAGAATTACTTATGACACGTCCTGCTTTTGGTGGAAATTTAATGGCTACTATTGTTTGTCCAGATCATAGACCACAGATGTCTAGTGTAAGACCTGGAGTAATGCAAAAATTAGCTGTAGATAACACTAGAACTGGAGAAATCATAGAATTTGGTGTGAATTTTGATGAAAGTAAATTTAAAGTTAGACTTATTGAAGAGATAAAAGAGGCTAAACAACTTATAAAAATCGAAGATGCTCATGTTTTAGTTTCAGGTGGTCGTGGTGTTGGAACTGCTGAAAACTTTAAAAACTTAGAAATATTAGCTGATAATATTGGAGCTACAGTTTCTAGTTCTCGTGCCATAGTAGATTTAGGGATCATGGGTCATGATAGACAAGTAGGTCAGACTGGAAAAACAGTTAGACCGGACATCTACTTTGCCTTGGGAATTTCTGGAGCTATCCAGCATATTGCCGGAATGGAAGAATCTAAATATATTATAGCTATAAACAAAGACAAAGGAGCTAATATATTCAATAATGCAGATCTTGGTATTGTTGGTGATGTCAATAAGATCTTACCACTTTTAAATAGGGAAATTGGTAAATTTTCTGAAAAAAAAGCATAGTCAAATACTTATTATAAGGAAAAAGACCATGGACAAAATTAATTGTTTATGGTCTTTTCTTTCGTGTTATAATAGAGAGAATAAATTACTATTAATCGGTAATAAATTGCTATTGGAGGAAATATGAAAAAAAAGACTAAACAAAAAATTATAGATTCAGCCATTGATCTTTTTTCAAAAGATTCATATGGAAAAGTTTCAATAGCTCAAATCTGTAAAAATGCAAAAATTTCAAATGGTATAATATATAATTACTTTAGAAATAAAGAGGAATTATTCACATACCTTTTAGAAGAAACTAGTAACAGAATAGAAGAACAATTTAAAAATATTCAAGGTGAAGATCTTCCATCTAGAATGGAAAATTTTATCCTTTTAAACTTTGATATAACTGTAAAAGAGTTTCCCCTTATAATGGTTTATCGAGAAGGGCAATATAAATTTATCGAGTATGAGCAGAAACTTCGAAAAGTTTATTTAGAAGCATTAAAAGTTGTTTACGGAAGGGAATTAAAGGAATTAGAATATCTGTTTATAATGTCAGGAATAAGATATATAAATGTTAATTTTGTAAAAAGAGGCCTCGAGATAGATGAAAAGTTTTTAGCTCAGATCCTTCTCCATGGATTTTTTAGTGAAAGTGATTTAAAAGTTGAAACTTTTGAAGATATGGATTTCTATTTGAGAGTTTTATTCAATAGCGGTAATAAAAGACACAAACTTTTAGAAGTTGGAGAAAAACTTTTTGGCGAGACAAATTATTACAAAGTTACCATCAATGATATTGCTGGAGAAACCCAGATAGGGGTAGGTAGTTTTTATCATTTCTATGAAAATAAAGAAGTTTTTTTACGAGAAATAGTAGAAAATTTAAAAAGAACAACACTTCATTTTTTAAAAGATAATATCCAAAATGACTTCTCTCAAAACGAGACCCACATACTGTTCCTTTATCTATTATTGGAATTTTACGGAAGGTCTCCACACAAATATGAACTCTTGAGAAAATCAGAGTTTATAGCTGGAGATATGGTGATTGATTACAACAATTCCTTGGACGAACTTTACATAAAAACCATGGAAGGTTTACCATATAAGTTTGAGGAAAAGAGGATAATTTCTTCTGTTTTATTAGGAGTCGCACATTATATGGGCTTAGAATTTTTCTTTACGAACAATATTAAAGATAAAGATGAATTTTTAAATGAGATGAAAGGTTATTTTGCAAGTGGACTGGCAAGATAATTAATAATTAACAATTAACAATTGAAAATGTAAAGTTGAGATCAAAAACTTAACTGCTAATTGCAGGAATTAACAAAAATAAAATTTAGTCACCGAGTTACACAGAGAAAAATATAGAGATTCACAGAGAAAAAATTCTGTGAATCTCTAATTTAAAGCTCCGTTAATCTCAGTGTCCAAAAATAAGAATTAAAAACGAAGGAGAACAAAAGAATGAAATTAATAGTAGGACTGGGAAATCCAGGAAGTAAGTATGATAAGACAAGACATAATATAGGGTTTGATGTAATCGATTATTTAGCAGAAGAATTAGGAGTGACTAATTTTAGAGATAAGTTCAATGGTGACCTTGGAGAAACCATAGTAGATGGAGAAAAAGTTTTTTTACTAAAACCCATGACATTTATGAATCTTAGTGGAGACTCAATCAGAGAGGTAGTAAATTTCTATAAATTAGATCCCATTGAAGATCTTATAGTCATCTATGATGATATGGATATTACATTGGGTAAACTTAAAATTAAAAGAAAAGGAAGAGCTGGGGGACACAATGGAGTAAAATCTATTATTTCACATCTTGGAGACGAGTTTATCAGAATAAAATGCGGAATTGGAAAACCTAAAAGAACTGAAGAAGTTATAAACTTTGTTTTAGATACATTTAGCAAAAAAGATAGAGCTGAAGAAATTGAACCACTTATAGAAACTGCCTCTAAAGCAGCTAAATCTATGATTACTGCCAAAAGTATCGACAGGGTTATCGAAAAATTTAATAGAAAATAAAAAAGCCACCTCTTCACTCCTCCTTCTTATGGTTTCTCTCATTTCAGAGAAACCAACATAACGCTTCGAAGTATAGCGATAGTTTTCTCTAGTTTTAGAGAAAACGCCAACAAGGAAGGAGTCAAATAGAAAATAATCTAGGAGTATTTAATGAAATTACAAAAAAAATATATTGCAGGATTAGCCATAGTTTCCTGCCTACTCTGGTCCACTGCATTTGCAGGAGTTAAAATCGGATTTGAATATATGCCAAAACCATTTACATTTGCAGGCCTAAGATTTACACTGGCAGGACTTATCTTGATCCCCTTTGCCTGGAAGAGAGATAGTTTTAGTCAGCTCTTTATCCATAGAAAAGTAATCACATACGTCGTACTCCTCAATACTGCTGTAGGATATGCACTTTATTATATAGCCATGAGTTATGTAGGAGGAGCTACTGCTGCTATCATCATTGGATCAGGGCCACTTATCACTGCTATTATGACTCACTTTACCATAGCTGATGACAAAATGGATAGGTATAAAGGATTAAGTATCTTCCTCGGGTTGATAGGTATAGTTGTCATTATGGTCAACTCTAAACCTCTTACACCAGTCGGCCAAAAAGAAATTTTTGGGATCTTCTTACTTTTAGCTAATTCTACCCTAACTAGTTTTGCAAATATAAAAGTAGCTCAGATGAAAGATGGTATTTCAGGAGTATTTTTAACCACCAATCAAATGTTATGGGGTGGACTTATTCTTTTGGGAATGGGAAGAGTTTTTGAAGGAAAAATTCAATTAAATCAACCAATTAATTTTTATATAGCTTTAATTTGGTTGGCATTGGTCTCAGCTATTGCTTTCTCTATCTGGTTTTTCTTAATTCAGGTAGATGGCGTAAAAGTATCAGAATTAAATATGTTTAAGTTTTTTATTCCTGTCTCTGGGGCTATCATTAGTTGGAGTATACTGCCTAATGAATCTCCTAATCTTATTTCATTTATCGGTATGGGATGTGTCTTTGGAGCCCTCATAGTAAATCATAAGTTTTCAAAAAAATAGTAAAGGAGAAGCCATTTGGCTTCTCCTTTACTATTTTTTTGTTTGAATTTCATTTTTATTTTTAATAAAAAAAATAGCTAGATCACAGAGTGATCTAACTATTTATAATTGAATTATACTAATTCGATTATTGCCATTGGTGAAGAGTCTCCTCTTCTGATACCAGTTTTCATAATTCTAGTATATCCACCTTTTCTTTCAGTGTATTTAGGAGCTACTTCAGCA